>Ga0105048_10000230_pt1 | contig 80668 bp, 68 predicted proteins | sample MAT05_FD_78382 | JGI IMG/M metagenome (GOLD analysis project Ga0105048, IMG submission 78382) | Freshwater microbial communities from Lake Fryxell liftoff mats and glacier meltwater in Antarctica - MAT-05 | ecosystem: Environmental > Aquatic > Freshwater > Ice > Liftoff microbial mat | place...
CTTAAATTGGCTGCGGTAATCATTTATGGATAGTGCTTTTTGCATAGTAAAGTTTTTCGTCAATATATAAATAAAAGCAGTAAATACAATTGTTAACGAACTAAATACATAATCCTATAAGTAGATTTAGAAATGTTAAACATTTTTCTTATTTATACTAAAGCATTGGTGTTTTCGAATTATCAATAAGTGCAATATTGTACGTTCTTATATGGCTTATCCCTTTGTTAGCAAACGGGACAAGTTATGGTTAATATTTAAAAGCTAAATGTTTTGGAATAGTTTCACAAAACAGTGATTCTGATTTTAAGTTTCTACCTATAAAAAGCATATAATTTCTCTTTTTATTTTAAATGTAAATATCAAAAATTCTCCGAGAAACTCTTTTCCTCTGTGAACCCTGTGTTAAAAAATTATTTACACATTATGATTTTTACTTTTACTGTAAGATATTTATTCACTCGTCGTCTCAATACCATGAAAAAAACAATCACCATTACCACATTGCTTTTTTGCTTAATTGCAATTACCACTTTTATATACTCTTCTTTTGCAAGTTCGCCAACCAACAAATCACCGCAACCCATTGCAGTTATTGAGTTGTTTACCTCACAGGGTTGTTCTAGTTGCCCAGCTGCCGACAAATTACTTTCTCAAACAATTACCGAAGCAAAAGAAAACGGAAAGAAAATATTCGCACTTTCATTTCATGTAGATTACTGGAATAGGCTTGGGTGGGCAGACCCTTTTAGCACTGAAAGTTTTTCGGAACGGCAGAGGCTTTATGCGGCAAGTTTGAAACTACAATCGGTTTATACTCCACAAATGATTGTAAACGGAAGTTCGGAGTATGTTGGTTCTAGCAAATCTAATTTGAATAATGCTATTGAGAAAGCCCTAAAAACTGCAGTTCAAGTATATTTCAAAACATTATTTGCAACGGCGCAAAACGGAAATACACCAACAATAAAATATGAATTAGAAGGAAACTATGCCGATTGTAGAATCAATTTTGCATTAATTTCTCTAATCGAAACCACTAATATTAAGCGTGGTGAAAACGGCGGACGAGTGCTGACAAACGAAAATGTAGTACGACAACTTATTACAGTTGATGCAAAATCCGAAGGCGAAATAAACTTTGAAAAAGCACCGTTGCCAAAGCTTAATAACTATGCAATAATTGCGTTTGTGCAACAAAATAATTTAAAAATAATTGGTGCGGCAATGGTGGAAATAAAATAAGGGAATTGAAATTCTCAATTTACTGAGTGCTTTTTATATTCTCAGAAATGAAATTTTTAAATCTTGAATGTCGAAGCATTTCATGAATTGAATAGTAGTGCAAGCATGTACAATATTTCGATATGTTTGGCTTCTCAAAAATTTTCATCTATTACAAATAAACAAGGGCAACTAAAACACACTAACTAAGCCAAAATGTATTTTTGCATTACGCACCAAAATAGGATTATAAAATTGCTTGCCCAAAGCGTATGTAAGTGAAAAAATACCCGCTTTTGTTTCAAAAAATATGCCTGTTCCAAAACCAAAAGGCCTATCAATTATGCGCTTATTTCTGCTTATATTTTCATAGTATGCTGCATTGCCAAACAAAAAAATTGCTGAGTTTTTATCAAATAAAAATCTATATTCAATTGAAGGCATTAGATATGCAGATGCGTAAATTGATTCTTCATCAAAGCCACGTAATGACACAAGTCCGCCAATTCTATACAACTCATTTGTAAAAATATTAGAGCCAATAATTTTGGCAAATTTCGCATCAAATAATATAGTGCTTTTTTTAAGAATGGGGAAAAAATATCCAATGTTGCCTTGCACAGAATATTGTTGTGTTACAAGCTCAAGATTGTCATACACCATTGGATTAAAAATTTGATTCTTGTTTATTTGCCTAGTAGCTGCGGCTGCGGTTATAATTGTTTTGAATCCTTTGCGTGGATTTAATTTATAATCAGTAAAATTTAAGTTGGTAGCAATACCGTAAGATGTGCTACTTATATCTGCAAACTCAGGCAAAGTGGTGGTAAACTCATAGCCTGCAGTATTTATTAAATTGATATTTCTTTTGCCAACGAAAAACTTTATGCTGTTGCCAGCACTCAACAAATACTGAATTCCTAAAGTATTAGCAACATCAATAAATGTGGTATCGCGCTTGTACAACTTTAAGGTATGCTCAATACCAAAAGGCAAATTAAAAATATATGGATATGTAAAATTTGTTTTCAAATCTTGCGTTAATAATTGAAGTTTTCGCCATTCAATTTCTATATTTTCGCCATGTGCCAAGGTGTTTAATAATTTAATATTTGCCTGACCCGTAAAGTTTATTTTACCAGTTTTTTCATCAGGTAAAAAACCCAAAAAGCCATCAAATTTATTTGCTTTTTTCTTTTCGATATTTAACAACAGCTTAGCATATTTTTTTGTAAAAATAACTTTGTACGGCTTTGTTTCATTAACAAACGGCAACTCCTTGATTCGGGCATTAATATTTTGAATAATATTTTCATTGTATAAATCGTTTGGCTTTACACCCAAATATTTGAACAAATATTTTCTACTAATTGTAGCATTTCCATAAATATTTATCGAATCAATTTTGATTTTTTGATGTGCAATAATCTTCAAATCTGCAACAACACTTTGTTCGCCATATTCCACAGAATCCAACATTACTTCGGCAAATGGATAACCTTGCTGTTCGTAATTATCAATTATTTTTCGTTTAAAACCAAATAATTCTTTTGCAGTAAAAGTATATTTTCCTCGACTTTTAATTTTAGAAATTACATCAATACTATCACTAAAAACAAATTTGCGAATAGTAAAAACATCATAATTCTTTCCGGTGTAAATTGTTGATGAAACAATGTTATTTTCAAATTGGTAATCTTTTGCCAACGCATTAATAAAACCCATTTTCACCAAAGTATTCACCACATTTCTAATTTCTACGTTCGCCAAAGCTGTATCTACATGAAATTGTTTGTAAGCTAATTTTTTTATTTGCTTACTTGAGTTTTCAAATTTAAAATCAAGAATTAATTGTGTTGAATTTTGCGCAGAACCTTTAGTTATCCACAAAACAAAAAGCAACAGAATAACTTTTGCTACTCTAAATTGTTGAATTGTTTTTTGTGGATTAACTAGCATAAATACTTTTGAAATACTTGGAAGTAACAACGTAATTTTATCAAAAATATTTCAAATTTAGGTTAGATATTAGCTATCGTTACACAAAACTGTTTAATAAATAATTTTTAGTTTGTTGGGCACCGCCGAAAAATAATATATCAAGTATAGATAAATTCTGAACAAAACACTCGCTGTATTGCTTGTAAACGGGGTGTTTGAAATTTTGGTACTTTAACTGAATATTATTTTGTTGATACAATTTTTCGTCATTATATTTTTTTGCACCAGTACCCGATAGGTAAATATTTGCATTAAAATACTTACATAAATTTACATTGCGTTCGTTACTTGCTCCTATATTTTCTATTTCAATATTTGAAGATAAATACAACTGAGTGCTACAATCTAGCATATTTAAAATCCAAAAAATTATATTCAAATTTAGCTGGGCAAGGTTTTCATATTTTTGTTTGTACAACTTTTCTAAACCCTCAAACACATCAGCAAAATAAGGAGCTTTGCAATAACTATTTTTTATTTTATTTAAGTGCTTGTGTTGCCAATTTGCAGAATAATCAATTGCAATTTTATTATAATTTTGAAATGCGTCAGCTCCAATTTTAACCGGTACCGATAGCAATGCCTTTGTATTATTTACATCTAAAATATAATTGCGTGCGGCGGGGCTTTCTTTCGGATATTGCACGTCATCCAAAAAAACAAAAAAGTCACATTCCATTATTTTGGCAAAATAGCCAAGCCAAGGAATATAATTTGGTTGGTGTATGGCAACAATCATTTTTGGTGGTTCAAAAATTCAATTTCGGTAATGCTCATAATATTCAACGAAATAAATTCATTGTTTTTATATACGTTTTGTCGCATCATTCCATCATGATTGAAGCCTAGTTTTTCAAAAAATTTAATACCTCTAATATTGGTTTCAAACACCGATAAATAAACAATGTGCATTTTCAAATTTTCAAAACAATTTTTGAGCATCAGGTGCATTGCATCTTTGCCATGATTTTTGCCCCAGAAATCAGTATTACCAATTGTTATACCTATTTCACAATTCATATTTATGACATCAATTTTCATTAAGCTAACCAATCCAATTTTGGTTTTTTGTTGTTTACAAATGATGATGAATTTTTGTTTTGAAGTATCATTAATTTGGTTGTTAAACCAAACTTGTTGATGTTCAATTTCGGGTTTTGTTCTCTCACTAAAAAACGCCGTAACTTTAGGGTCGTAATTCCATTGTGTAACAACAATAAAATCGTCGTGACTTAAGGGTTTTAAGGTTACATAGTTGCTTGTCATTGTATTAATTTATTAATCGGAGTAATTCAAATGCTTCGGCATAATTATTTGCTATTTGCGCACCACGTACGCGCGCCAAACCAATTATAAATTCTTCATCTACATAAGTTCTAAATCTTTGTGTTTCATAAAATTTCATTGCCACACATTTTTTTAAAACTTGTTCTTTTGTAAGTTTATAAAAGGCCGTGGTGTTAAACTGTACGGTGTCCCAAGGCAAATCATAACCGTAGCATGTAAAATGTTTAAAGGCACGCATGCCCTCTTCAAAAATTGTAATATGGTCTTGGTGTAAGGCTTTGCTGCAAGGCATAAAAACCAAATCGGGCTTTATATTGATTCGTAACTGAATTAAATCTTCCAAAATATTTTGACGGTGAACAGTAAACTTACGCACAGGATATTTTTTCAAAATTAAATGGTCAGGCGCAATGCCCAAAGACTTTGTAGCCAATTTTACTTCGCGTTCCAATGCGTCTTTTGCAAAACCATCGGGCACGCTTTCTTCGCAAATTGAAAATGCAGCATACCAAACTGTGTGTCCTTCTTCTATAAGCCTTGCTATTGTTCCGCCGCAGCCCAATTCGCCATCATCTGTATGCGGTGCTAAAATAAGTACATCCATAAAAATAATTATTGTGTAATATTAATAATAGTTTATCAATTCAATATTAATTTTGAGAATTCTTATTGCGCGTTTATTTGTAGTTAAAATTCAATAGTTGCATCGGGCAAACTGAATGCAATACTTTTTCAAATGTGCTGAATAATTATTTTTGCTAAAGCGCAAATGAAATACGCCAGCAACAAATAAATTAGAAAACATATTTTACTTTCACACAAATTTCTTTCAAAAATCCAATGCCCATTATTCGCTTGTTTTTTAGTTAAGGTTACGCTCATCGATAATTCGAAAACCTAATTTGCTTAATTTTAAAAGCCATTTCAAAGTAAGAAAATGTAAGTTTAGATTGCAGCAGCAACGAAACTTCTGTAGATAGTGTAGGAAATAATTTTTCGATTACTGATATTTTATATTAATGCCCTGAAGCCCAATATGGCAATGAAGATGAACATTTGCCTTTAGCAATTCCGCTAACTTCAATAAAATAATTTGTGAATAAAAAGGGAGTGTTTCGCTAGGGGTAATGTGCTTAAAACATAATGTTTATATGAATTTTGTTTTTGTTGTGAAATAAGATTTTTGTTTCAACTAAAATATTGTGAATATTGACAAAAATATTTGAAATGAATAAGACTCTAAAATATTCGCTTATAGCAACTGGTGTAATTTTGTTAGCTGTAATTATTGGCAAAAAAGCTGGTTTTATTAGCAAAGAAAAAGGTATCGCAGTTTCAGTTGAAAAAGTAAAACGTAGAAATATTACCGAAATTGTTTCGGCAAGTGGTAAAATACAACCCGAAGTAGAAGTGAAAATTTCGCCCGACGTGAGTGGCGAAATTGTGGAGCTTTATGTAAAAGAAGGACAACAAGTAAAAAAAGGTGATGTACTTTGTAAAATAAATCCATTGTTATATGTTAGTAATCGCGACAAAATGGAGGCATCAGTAAATACATCGCGTGCCAACGTAAGCAATGCAAATGCACGACTACTGCAAGCCAAAGCAAGTTTTACAAATACAGAAACCTCTTACAATAGAAACAAAAAATTATTTGAACAAGGTGCAATTTCGCAAGCCGATATTGATAATTCGCTTGCACAATACAATGCTGCAAAAGCTGATTTAGAGGCATTGCAACAAAACATAAAAGCCGCTGAGTTTAATGTATCAAATGCTTTGGCTTCGCTAAAAGAAGCGAATGAAAATTTGGGCCGAACTACAATTACATCGCCCGTTACGGGGCGCATCAGTAAATTAAATGTAGAACTTGGCGAAAGGGTTGTGGGCACATCGCAAATGGCAGGTACTGAGTTATTGCGCATTGCCGACCTTAATGAAATGGAGGTGTTGGTTGATGTAAATGAAAATGATATTGTGCGTGTGCACCTCAACGATACTGTAAACATTGAAGTTGATGCTTACTTGGGTGAAAAATTTTTAGGTTTAGTTACCGAAATTGCTAATTCAGCCACCAACATAAGCGGCACTACCACCACGGACCAGGTAACAAATTTTCAAGTAAAAATTAGAATTGAACGCTCATCATATCAACAATTAATAAAGCCCGAAAGCCCTTCGCCATTTAGGCCTGGCATGACTGCTACTGTTGACATTAAAACCAAAACAGTAAAAAATGTTTTGTGCGTACCTATACAATCTGTAACACAACGAACCGATACCTCAACAAGTAAAAAAGAAAAAGAAAAACCAACTGAAGTTGATAATAATGAACCAATACAATTGGTGTTTGTAAATGTGAAAAACAAAGCAGTTGTAAAGCCCGTAAAAACAGGTATTCAAGATAATACATACATTGAAATTTTAAACGGGGTTGTTGAAAATGACGAAGTAATAATGGCACCCTATAAAGCAATTACAAAGCGTTTAAAAAATAGAAATGATATTAAAATAGTTGCTAAAGATGACTTGCCGAAAGAGTTGGAAACCGAGGAGTAACCACCCTAATATTTTTTTGCCACTGCCACTGCCGCAATACTTACTTTTACACCTTCAATTTCTATTAGTTTTTGCGCACAACTTTCTATTGTTGCACCAGTTGTTATTACATCATCAATTAATAAAACATGCTTATTAATTAGTTGCTCTGGGTTTTTGATTGCAAAAACAAACTCAACATTTTCCCAACGCTGGTATTTGTTTTTTTTAGTTTGCGTAGCAGTATTCATTGTGCGCACCAAACAGTTATCAAGTGTTGCTTTTCCCGAAAATTGTGAAATGCCATTTGATATTAGCGCACTTTGATTATAACCACGCTTAGCCAATTTAACTGGGTGCAGCGGAACTGGCATTATAAAATCAACATCCTTAAAATAATCTGTTTTGTTCAATTCAATAGCAATAAGTTTGCCTACTAAAATAGCAGCATCTTTCCTATTATCATATTTTATTGAATGAAGTAAATGCTGTGTTTTATTGCCTTTTTTGAACACATAATGCGCAGTTGCGAATTCCAAAGGCACTCTGCCCCAAAACATTTTTTCCAAATAATTACTTCTTTCATCATATAAAAACGAAAATGGAAGCGAAATAAGACACTTTGTGCAAATTGCATTTTCATTGGTAAAAAGAAAATTTCCGCATGAAGCACAAAGCCTTGGAAAAGCTAAGTTTTCAAGACCTTGTATAAATGTTGAAAGTTTATTTATAAATTTCAAATATGTTAATTTGATTTATCAAATATAAAATTACATTTGCTTCAAATACAATTACTAATAAAAATTATGGAAGAGAATAAAGAAAAAAAGAATTCAAGCAATAAATTATTTGCTATTTTATCAATTTTGTTTGCTGGTTTAAGTGCCTTTTTAGGGTATGAATTAATGAACCAAAAAACTGAAAAAGAAATTGTGATGGTTGAAAAAGAAAAACTCTCGGGTGACTTTGAAACCACAAAATCGCAATTATCTGATGTTCAAAAAGCGTTTGAAGGTTTACAAACCAACAACAAACAATTGCAAAGCGAATTAGATGGCAAAAAAGAAGAGTTAGAAGAGCTTGGCGTTAAATTGAATAAGTACAAAGGTAACGCAGGTATGATTGCCAAACTAAAATCAGAAATTCAAAATTTGCAAAACTCCTTACAAACGTATGTGCGTCAAATTGATTCATTAAATGTTGCCAACAAAGCTTTGAAAGAAGAAAACACAATGGTTAAAACAGATTTGGAATCTGAAAAAGGAAAAACAAACCAGTTGAGCCAAGAAAAAACTGAACTTACTGCCAAAGTAGAATTAGGCTCTAAACTAAAAGTATATGAGGTATTCTCAGATGCTGTGAAAGTTAAAGGAGACAAAGAAACTTCTACAACCCGCGCACGTCGTGCCGATAAGCTTCGCACATGTTTTATTTTAGGCGAAAATAGTATTGCCAAAAAAGGCGATAAAATGGTTTATGCAAAAATTACAACACCTGATGGGCAAGTGCTTGTAACAAGTAAAGATGATTCAAACATGTTTACACTTGGTGGAGCAAGGGAATATTTTAGCATAAAAAAATCAATTAATTATAATGGCGAAGCACAAGATTTATGCTTGTATTATACTCCAAAAGACAAGGAAAAATTAAAAGAAGGAAAATACAAAGCTGAGGTTTTTGTTGATAGTGAAAAACTAGGAGAAACTACTTTCGAATTGAAATAAATTTCTTGAATATTTATATAAAAAGAGGCTGTCTCAAAGTTGAGACAGCCTCTTTTTTTGTGCATATAATTTGGATAATTAACTGATACAGAATTGGATTTACTTTTTAGGCACAACCAAAAACAAATTTTAGATAATGCTGCAAACCTTAATTAATACCAAAATAATATTAAAGCAGAACAATCGGATTATATAAAATTTGAGCTTACAAAAATCAAAATACATTTTCAAATTTGCGTCAACCAACCACTCGCATTTTTTTATTGGTAATTTTTGAAAACTTAAATATTTTAGTATTACATAATCAGTAGTAATTGTAAATTGAATATATATTTGAGCGCAAGTATTATAAGCACAATAACATAATTATGATAGTATCGAAAGGCATAAATCCAATTAAATTATTGAAGTGGAGTGGACACAACATTGTATGGTTATCCGCATTTGTAGGAACAATAGCTGTCTTATATAACTATCAAATTTTTACGATAACTCTACCTTGGTTACCAATTTCTATTATAGGTACATTAGTAGCTTTTTATGTGGGTTTTAAAAATAGCCAAGCCTATGAAAGAATGTGGGAAGCACGAAAAATTTGGGGAGGAATTGTAAACGATAGCCGCACTTGGGGTATGATGGTGGATGGGTTTATTACAAAATCCAAATAATAAATGAGCAACCAAAAGATTTAAAATTGCTAAGAGAACAAGATATTATTGAAGATTTTAGACATGTAGAATTAATGGGTGTACTCAGAAGTTTCTATGAATACCAAGGACAAAATGAACGCATAAAAAAGTTTCCGTTGCCAAGACAATATGCAAATATGAGTAGGTATTTTGTTGGACTGTTTATAATGTTTTTGCCATTTAGTATGGTGCTTGAGTTAATGAAAATAGGCAATTGTGGTTTGTGGCTTTCAATACCTATTACGGTTTTAATTGGTTGGATATATGTAATGATGGAAGTGGTTGGGGACTATACTGAAAATCCGTTTCAGGGTATGGCAAACGATATTCCGATGCTATCTATTTGCAGAACAATTGAAATTGACTTGCGACAAATGTTGGGTGAAAACGATTTGCCACCAGCTATACAAGCAAAAGAAGATATTTTGATGTAGCAAGAATTGCTTGAAATTGTCCACTTCTATCTTCTAAATATTTCCGTCTTTTGCATCTCTAAAATTTAAAAAAAGTAAAATGAAAAAAGCAATTCTCTTTGGTGCAAGCGGTTTTATTGGTTCGCAATTGTTGCAAGAATTATTGAACAACAGTGATTATGAACAAGTAACTATTGTTGTGCGTAAGCCATTAGAAATTTTTAATCCCAAATTGAAAACGTTGGTTGGCGATTTTAATTCTTTGCCACAACTAAAAGAAAATATTAATGCGGATGATGTTTTTATTGCATTGGGAACAACGAAAAAACATACGCCCAACGAAAAAGAATATTATAAAATTGACCACGACTACCCTGTATTAGCTGCAAAAATTGCAAAAGAAAATGGTGCAAAATCAGTATTTGTAGTTAGCTCTATGGGTGCAAATTTAAACTCATCCATTTTTTATACAAAAACAAAAGGCGAAATGGAACGTGATGTAATTGCTTTGGATTTTGAGCATACACATATTTTTCAACCTTCTATGCTATTAGGAAACAGAAAAGAAAACCGCACAGGCGAAAAAATATTTACTACTATTTTTAATGTTATCAATCCTCTTTTTGTTGGGCAACTTAGCAAATACAAAGGCATTGATGGCCGAGACGTTGCAAAGGCGATTAATAACTCCGCAAAAAATCAAACAGAAAAAGTAAAAGTTTATCAGTGGAAAGAAATGAATAGTTTGGTGTAAAATAAACGAGGTACAATGCACTTTTTAACGCTGTGAGACGCATAAAATTTATTGATACAACCAAAACTTAAATTTATGCCATTTATAATCTTAATAACATTTTTATTGAGTATTCATTGTCAATTATAATGCAACTGCTTTGCAATCCTGCTTGTATTCTTAATTGATTAATGTATTTTCGTGCCTCAAAAAATATAAAATAAATTAGATATGAATTACGATTTAATAGTATTAGGAACTGGGCCCGGTGGTTATGTTGCCGCAATTCGTGCTGCACAATTGGGTTTAAAAACAGCCGTTGTCGAAAAAGAAAGTCTTGGTGGCATCTGCCTAAATTGGGGCTGCATCCCTACAAAAGCTTTGCTAAAAAGTGCGCAAGTTTTTGAATACTTAAACCATGCGGCAGATTATGGTATTAAAGTTGAAAAATTTAGTGCCGATTTTGATGCAGTTGTAAAACGTAGTCGTGGCGTGGCAGAGGGAATGAGTAAAGGCATTCAATTTTTGATGAAGAAAAATAAAATTGATGTGATAATGGGGACTGGCAAACTTAAAACTGGTAAAAAATTAGAAGTGATTGACGCCACCGGAAAAGCAACAATATATGAAGCCAAAAACATTATTTTAGCTACAGGTGCACGTTCAAGAGAGTTACCAAATCTAAAGCAAGATGGAAAAAAAATAATTGGTTATCGCCAAGCAATGGTATTACCAACGCAACCCAAAAGTATGGTAGTTGTTGGCAGCGGGGCTATTGGTGTTGAGTTTGCTTATTTTTATGCAACAATGGGAACCAAAGTTACTGTTGTTGAATTTTTGCCAAACATTGTTCCTGTTGAAGACGAAGATGTTTCAAAACAATTAGAAAAATCATTAAAGAAAATTGGCATTGATGTAATGACAGAAGCCTCTGTAGAATCTGTGGATACTGCTGGTGCAGGATGTAAAATTTCTATAAAAACAAAAACTGGAATGCAAACCATTGAGGCTGATATTGTGTTGAGCGCAGTTGGTATTGCCGCAAACATAGAAGGTATTGGTTTAGAAGAGTGTGGCGTAAAAACGGACAAAGGAAAAATACTTACCAACGAGTTTTATGCTACTAATATTGCAGGTGTTTTTGCTATTGGCGATTGCGTTGGCGGGCAAGCATTGGCGCACGTTGCGAGTGCCGAAGGTATTATTTGTGTTGAAAAAATTGCAGGGCATCATCCCGAACCATTAGACTATAAAAACATACCTGGGTGCACCTATTGCAGCCCCGAAATTGCAAGCGTTGGCTACACAGAGAAAGCTGCAAAAGAGGCCGGTTTTCAAATTAAGGTTGGCAAATTTCCATTTAGTGCAAGTGGCAAAGCAAGCGCCGCAGGTGCAAAAGATGGTTTTGTAAAAGTAATTTACGATGCTAAATATGGCGAACTTTTAGGTGCGCACATGATTGGTGCAAATGTTACTGAAATGATTGCCGAAATAGTTGTTGCACGCAAATTGGAAACCACAGGGCACGAAATGCTAAAAGCCGTTCACCCCCACCCTACTATGAGTGAGGCTATTATGGAAGCTACTGCAGCCGCTTATGGCGAAGTTATTCATTTGTAATATCACTCTAAATATTACAAAAAATCCTGCAATAATGTTGCAGGATTTTTTTTTGTTTTAAACTTTCACATTGTAATTTTCGCACAGAAATTACAAGCCTCTAAACTTTCAAATTTTGTTATGTTTACAATTGCGAAATTGGTTTTAAATCGAAACTATAAAATTACAACGCACTGCAATTTCAACATACAGAAGGCACATTATTTTATGCTCCAATTTTTTACAAAATCAAAATATAAAAATCACTATTTAATGCACTTGGTAGTGTTTATTTGGGGCTTTACTGGCATCATCGGAAAACTTGTGCATGTGCATGCTGTGCCATTAGTTTGGATAAGAATATGGCTTACAATAATTTTTATTGGCATTGCATTAGTCATAAAAAAAGAAAATATTTTATTGCCCAAAAAGAAAATATTACCACTCATTTTCTATGGATTCTTAATAGCATTACACTGGATATTTTTTTACAGAACAATTCAAATTGCAACGGTATCAATTGCTGTAATATGTTTGAGCACATCCACATTTTTTAATGCATTGCTACATCCAATTTTTTACAAAGAAAAATTTCAATTATATCAAATTGGCATTGGCTTGGCAGTTGTAGCGGCAATTGCATATATTTTTAATTACCAGCCAGGTTACGAAAAAGGCATGATAATGGGAATTGTTTCCGCGTTTTTTTCAGCTGCTTTTACAACTATTAATGGCAGAGAAAGTAAAAATTACGAACCACTTACATTCTCATTTTATGAGTTGTTGGGTGGCGTATTGTTGCTAACGCCATTTGTAATTTTTAATCCAGAATACTACCAAAGTTTTGTTGGTGCCAGCAGTAACGATTGGCTTTGGTTGCTAGTATTGGCAAGTGTTTGCACAGCATTTCCATTTATAGCTACAGCAAAAGTATTGCAGCATATTAACTCTTTTACCGTTGTGTTAGCAATAAATTTAGAACCCATTTATACCATTATTTTTGCGTGGCTAATTTTTGGAGATGCCGAAAAAATGAATCCACAATTTTATATTGGTACAACTGTAATTTTACTTACTTTATTTTTGAACGGATACCTCAAAAAAAGAATGGATGCTAAATTATAAAACCTAAAATTATATTGGTTAAAGGAGAATTTGTATTTTCAATTCAAAATTATGCTCGTATGAAAAAATTAATTTTTATTCTCTTCATTTTTAATATTTCTAATGTATTTGCAAACCAAATTGATAGCCTATTTAAAGCATTAGCAAATCACAAAACAAAAGACACTAATTATGTAAATACGCTTAATAATATTGCTGTGTATTATATGGAAATTACAAGTGATAGCTGCGTTTATTATGGCAACATTGCCAATAAATTATCCAAAAGTACAAAGTTTGAAAAGGGATGCTATAGGGCTATAAATTCAATTGGTTCATACTATAATAGCCAATCAAAATTTGAGTTAGCGTTACAATTTTATTTTGATGGGTATAAAATTGCCGAGGGGTTAAATGACAAAAATGCAATGAGTAACTCTATGAATTCTATTGGCAATGCATATTTAGGAGTCGATAATATTAGTAGTGCTTTAGACGCATATTTGAATAGCAATAAAATAGCAACCGAAAGCAATAATCAAAAAATGATTGGCATTTCTTCGATTGGTATCGGGCATATATATTTAGAGCAACATAAAGTCAATGAGGCATTAGTGTATTATAAAAAAGCCAATGAAGTTTTTAAGAAACTCAATAACAATTACACCCTTGCCATTTCATATACAGCACTAGCAAATGCCTTGGTAGAAATTGGCAAGTTTGATGAAGCTTTTGATAATTTTAATAAATCGATACTGCTTGCCCAAAAGTTGAATGATACCTATGTGGTTGCTGGCACATACAATGAGATGGGCGATGCTCTTAATAAATTTCACAAAGAACAAAAGGCGCTTGAGTATTACGAAAAATCAATTACAATTTTTACTAGTCGCAAAGCATATTTAGATTTAATGAACTTACATTTTAAGGTTTCTGAAATTTATAAAAAACAAAGAAAATTTGACAAGGCTCTAGAAAATTATAGTATCTATAATATTTACAAAGATTCTGTATTTAATATTGATAGGCATAAACAAATATTGGAGGTTGGCGCAAAGTATGAAACCGAAAAAAAAGAAAAGGAAATTCAATTTAATAAATTGAAATTAAAAGCGCAACAAACAGATAGTAATAACACCATAATTGGCATTGTTATCTTTTTTATTGTAGCTCTTATTTTATTCTTAATTTATCATACTAATCAATTAAATAAAGAAAAACTATTGTTGGAAAGTACTGTTGAAAAACGTACTAAAAAATTACAAGAATCTTTAAAAGAACGTGAATTTTTATTGAAAGAAGTTCACCACCGTGTAAAAAATAATTTAACGCTCTTAAAGAGTTTGCTATACCTGCAAGCAAAAGCAACTGACAATAAAGAAGTAAAAATTATTTTAGAAGAATGTCAATTACGAATTCAATCCATGTCAATTATACACCAAAATTTGATGGAAGAAAGTGGTGCTGAAAAAATTGAATTTCAAACGTTTTTCACGCAGCTTTTTCTGATTTAGAAATATCGTTTAAACCTATTGACAAAGAAATAAAAACACAAATTGAATGTGACAATGTAAGCGCAGATATGTCGCAAGCATTGATACTTGGGCTTATTGTTAATGAGTTAGCAACCAACTCATTTAAGTACGCATTTAATGAGAAAAGCAGTGGAGAGATTTCTATTTCTCTGCAACAAGTAAACCAAAATTTAATAGTTATTTATTGTGACAATGGTGTTGGAATAAAAAATGGATTTGATATTCAAAAAGGTGGTTTTGGCTTCAAATTAATTAGTATTTTATCACAACAAATTAATGCTACTATAACTTACGAATTTCAAAATGGCAATTCACAATTTACAATTCAAGTGCCTAATGGCAATGTAATTTAATAAGTGTTCTAAAAACTACTTTTTAATAAAACCCAATTTACTTCTTTCGCCTTTTATACTTTTTATTTTTGTTTGTATTGAGCCTACTATTATTGGTGTTTCAACCAACAACGGAATTTTATTTTTATCATCAGTTACCCACACAATCATTTCATCGCCTTCTTTAAAAATTGTGCCTGTAATTAATTTAGGGGAAAATTTTATACAATTAAATGTTCCAATTTCAGTTTTCAAAACTGCCTTTCCTAAATACCTAATGTATTGTTTATTAAAAGTTTTGGCATCTAAAAAAATTGAAATAGGTATTATGTCATTTGGCTTATACACACTATAATCAATGGTTCTGGCGTAGTATATCATTGTCAAAACATCAAATGTGCATGGCGTAATTGGAACCGTGTCTTTCTGCAAAACCATATTGTTTTTTTTGTAAAAAGTATAAGCAACAAGCTTGGCATTATTAAAAAAATTTTCATTAAAAGTGGTGTTGCTTCCTTCTTTTGTATCGCGCAAATATTTTATAGGGCGCATATTTAAGGTGTCCACAAAACTTTCAAATTTATCGCGCACCTTAAAAATCCAATCATACCCTTTAAAAGATTGTCCGTTGCCCGAAAATTTATAGCAATCAATATTCATGTATTTATTTGCCTCCGTTTTAAAGGTTACATCACCCGCTGCCACCCATATTGGGCCAAGGTTATAATATACTTCATAATAAAGTTCTTCGCCAGCTTTAAAAGATGTATTTGATGTTTTGCAATTAAATTTTTGCGCACAAACTTTAAGTTGAATAAGAAGGATTGTTGCGAATAAAATTTTTTTCATAGAAATGATTGCCAGCAAATTTAATTACTTAATACAATAAAAGGCAGTCCTTGCTCTATATTTTTATGCTAAGTGCATTGCCCGTCAGGCCTAAATATAAATGAAAGCATAGCTCCACATTTTCATATTGATTTTCAATAATAGATTATCAATATTTTTTAAGTGAAAATCGGCTTGTTCTAATAAATCGGCTTTTGCATTTGATGCCATTATATGCCAAACATTATACATCATTCTTATGAGTGGATTCTTAACTAATAAGGCTTCATTTCTGTCATAAAATTCCAATACAAACTATTAAACGGACAAGGTTTTTCGCCAACTTTCTTATCTTTTTTACAGAAACACATTCCGCAATAATAGCTCGTTTTATTAATGTATCCCGTCGAACTTACATAAGGCTTGCTGCCAATAATTCTGCAATCTGCAAACTGACTCATGCCACACGAATTTGTAATTTCAACCCACTCAATAGCATCAATATAAATACCAAATACCAAGCATCTACTTCATCAGTATTTACGCTTGCCAATAGCGCAAAACTCCCCGTTATCATAAGCCTTTGAATGTGGTGTGCGTAGGCATAATTTAATGATTACTTTATGCTGTGACCCAAACATTTCATTTTTGTATTTTCAGTCCAATACCGTTGAGGTAATTTTGATGGTTATTAAAGAAAATCATGGTTGAAAACTCGGGTATTTTTAACCAATAAATACCACGCATGTATTCTCTCCAACCCAATATTTGTCGTACAAATCCTTCTAGCTGGTTCATTTTAATATCGTTGGGGCGGGCTTTCCTCTATGCAATTGCACGGTTTATAACTTCTAGTGGCGACAGTAATTTTATGTTCTTAAAAAATGACAATCGCGAGTGATACAACAACAATTCATTGGGTGTAATTGCATCTTCGTAAGTGCCAAATAAGGGCAAATATTCTTGCACAAAAAATTCTAAAAGTTGTAAGGATTGTTTTCTACTAATAGGCCAAATAATTTTTTTTGCGCCAACGTTTCCAATTATCTTACTATCAGTATTGTTAAACATTGCAGCAATTTCTATTACATCGTTTTCAAATACTAATGGTTGCGTGCATGTATGATTTGTAGGTAATTTTTTACGGTTGTCATTGTCTAACTATTAATTTAACCACCATAAACTCGCGTTTAATATTGTTACAAATGAAACCCACAATAAATATGGCACTTGCAGGTAAGCGGCAGTTTTATTTACTTTTTTGAATATCAAAATCATATTTATAATTGCTATCCACATCAGACCAATTTCTATTAATTCAACCCCTAGCATTTGAAATTTAAAAAAGATAAAACTACACCAAAAATTTAAGAATAATTGAATGTAAAATGCTTTCAATGCTTTTTGTTTTAATACTGATGCAGGCTCTTGTAAAATCAAAAAAACGAGACACCCATGAGTACGTAAAGTATTGTTCAGACTGGTGCAAACAAATAGTTGGGTGGATTAATAAACGATTTATTTAATGTAATATGCCAAGAGTTATTGCTACTTGCAGTTGCAAAACCGCCTGCGCCACCAACAGCTAATGGTAGTAAAATACACAGTAATAATTTTAAGTATTTATTCATTTTTTTAAAATTTTTGTCATGTGTGATTTTGGATTGCTTAAATGTTTATTAAGTATGCGCTGTCCTTCCATTTTTACGGCATCTATTTATCTGTATTGCCACACAATATCGCTGGCATGTTTTCTGGTTTCTTCAATATCTACAATAGGTGCAGGATAATCATTTCCAATTTCACAATTATAAATTTGTTGTTCTATTGCCGATAATTTCCATGGTTCGTGCACTAAGTTAGCAGGAATATTTTCTAAATCGGGTAACCACTTTTTTATAAATATTCCATCAGGGTCATGGTCCATAGAGTTTTTTATTGGGTTGTAAATTCTAATAGTATTAATTCCTGTAACACCACTTTGCATTTGCAATTGCGGATAATGAATGCCTGGTTCGTAGTCCAAAAACTGTCGTGCTAAAAAATGAAGTTCACGCCAATCTTGCCACAAATTAAATACGAAAAAAGAAACTACCATGGCACGCATTCTAAAATTTATATAGCCTGTTGCAACCACACACCTCATACACGCATCCACCAATGGCACTCCAGTTTCACCCTTTTGCCAAGCAGAAATATATTCCTGATTTTTTGATTTTATTAAATGGTTATAAGCCTTATTTACATTTGCAAATTCCATGCTACACTCATCTTCAAACTTTTGCATAAAATGACAATGCCACAATAAACGCGATTTAAAATTTGAAAGTTCTCTTTTGTTTTCGGCATTTTGGTAATGTTGTTGAACGTATAAAAAAACCATGCGCATACTTATATTGCCATAGGCTAAATAGGGCGACAAGCGGCTGCAACCCTTGCGGCTGAGCATTGGTTTTGAAATATGATTACTGTAATTTACGTATCGTTGCTTTATAAAACTATTCAAATATTTCCATGCAAAAGACTCACCACCGGGCTGAAAATTTTTGTTAGATGTGGTAATATTTTCTGGCAAACTTTCGCCTTTTATTTCTGCATAAAATTCATCTTCTAAATTCAAGATATTCCAGTTTGTTTCACTCACTAAATTTGGTTTGCTATTCATGGTATCGTGCCATTTCTGCTCCCAATTGCTTCTCGATTTTAACTTGCGTATTACACCATGCAATTGCGACTCACGCCAAGTAATGTTGTGTTGTTTGCAAAACTCTTTTAATGCAATATCTCTATCAAAACTCAATTTGTTACCAACCTCTTGGTGCGAAAATATTGTTTGTATTTGGTAGTGCTTTTTAAGCGCATTAAAAACAAGTAAAACCTCATTGTGAAAAACAAATAATTTGCCATTTGTATTTTGCAATCTTTCTTGCATTTCTTACAACGATTCAAACACAAAACGCCAATGTCTAGTATCGCTATCATCATAAGCCATTAATGAAGGCTCAAAAAAATAAACAAACAACACAGGTATATCTTGTTGTTGCGCTAAGCACAGTGGTTCATGGTCAGTAAATCTTAAGTCGCGCTTAAACCAAACTATGTTTATTTTTTGTTTCAAAAATTGGTTGTTATTTCTGTGGCAACAACATTTGGTTTTGCATACGACAAACGTGCAATTTTGTTGGTAGTGTGGTAGCTGTCTAATCCGCTGCAAGTAATGCTTTCGGCTTTTTCAAGGTCTATAAATCCATCAGTGGCAATACTATCTTTCGGGAGCATTACCAATTTTATTTGTGCAATAATCAAGATAGTTCCATTTTCAATTAAATCTACTTTTCGTAAAAATTCAGCACCAAACTTTATGTTGCTTTCCTTTACAAAAGGTGCGTAAAAATCTTGGTGGTATTCTGTAGTTAAATTGGTTGCATCAAACTCACTACTATTATTTTGGTAGCGTGCCGATGTTTGGTGGGCTTGCTTGTAAAAACCTTCGCTAACATGGTTTACAGTAAATTGTTTATTTGCTAAAATATTTGTGAGAGTGTGCCTCTCAGCAGAATCAGGCCGCACAATAAAACCAAACAAAGGCGGGTTTGCACCAAGGTGAAACAGCGAACTAAAAATTGCAAGATTGGCTTGTTCGTTACTGTTTTTTGTACCTATCAAAACCAAGCATTTAAAACCGCCTATTGAGTTAATAAAGTTGGCACGAAAGTGTTGTTCAAAATTTAAAATATCATCTAATGAAAATTGCTGTTGCATACGTTACAATTTTAATGTTCCCATACCGCCATCAACAGCCAGAATTTGCCCTGTAATCCAAGACGATTGCTCTGTTAATAAAAATGCAATGGACTGCGCTAACTCTTGCGGTGTTCCTACTTTTTTTAGCGGATTGCGTTTTTCTGAAGCTTCCATTTTTTCGGGTGTGTTGGTAAATCTTTCTGCCAAAGGCGTGTTCGTAAGCGATGGGGCAACCGCATTTACGCGAATGTTTGGCGCCAACTCCGCTGCTAATGCTTTTGTTAAACCTTCTAATGCACCTTTTGCCATTGCTATAGATGCATGAAAAGGCATACCACTTTGCACCGCCACAGTGCTCATTAAAACAATAGCAGCATTGTTACTTTTTTTAAGATTTGGCAAATATGTTTGAATACAATTTACAGCACCCAAGGCATTAATTTCGTAATCGGTTTTAAATTCTTGGGCAGTTATTCTATGAAATGGCTTTAAATTTATTGTCCCCGGAAAATAAACCAAACCGTCTATACCATCTGTTATTGCAGGTAAGTTAGCCGTTTCATAATTGTGAACTTTATAAAAAGTGTCGTAGTCAAATTTTTTTTCTTTGGTAGAAATTCCTATAATATGGTTGCCTTGTTGCATAAGTAATTGCGCTGTTGCTATTGCCATTTGGCTTGATGCTCCGGCAAATAAATATGTTTTCATTTTGTGCGTCGTTTAGAAATTTTATTGTGGGTAATGTTGCGTTGCAAATTGCATTTAAAACGGTCAATAGAATCGAGGCGTGTTTTGGCATGCTTGGTTTTACAGGCTTCTACACGTTTGCGCCATAGTTTGTAGCTACTAAATTTTAGTTTGCTTTTCATCAACGCTTTTACTTCGCTTTCAGTTAATCCAAACTGAAATTTGATGGCATCAAAAGTGGTACGGTCATCCCACGCCATTTCTATTATTCTGTTTGTATCAATGTCAGATAATTTTTTTTCAGGCTTTGCAACTTCAACTTCCATGTAAGCCCAAGGCCCAGGCAAATCGCTGTAGTAGCAGTAGGTATTGTCGTTGTTGTTCATTTTAATTAATTTTCAGGTGTTTTAAAATCCAAAATTTCTCCTCAATAAATTAATTGATAATTTCTTTATTAAGTAAATTTTACGAAAGCTCTAAAAAGTAGTTCTATAACATTTACTTCAAAAAAATGTTTAGTTATTTGAAAGTGTAGATGGAAAAAATTAGGAGCAATAAATTTTTTCAATACCTCAGCAATAATTGAAATTACCATCCATCATATTTTGCACGATACATTTATCATTTATAATTGAGTTTTAAAAATAATAATGTCTCATTTTAACTAAGGCTTTATTAACCAGGCTTACAATTTAGATATAGTCATCAACGAAAAAACGCAAAACGGTAACCTACAAATTTACCCAAACCAAACAACCGATTATATTAACCTAAAAGCAGAATACCTGCCACGAAATAGATTGCCCACTTATTATAGTTTGATAAATACTGACGGTAAAATTTGCTATATGCAATCCGTAAAAGCAATAGTTTTAATAATGCCTTTGATGTAAAACAACTACCAAGCGGCGTATATTTTTGGCAACTAAAAAGTAACAATACAGCATTTTATGTTACTGGTAAAATTGTAGTAGCACATTAATATTTGCTTTTCTTTAAAATAAATATTGCCCTGCATACAAATTCGTTTGCTTTATATCTTGCTTAATAAATCTATCAATCAACCTTGGTAAAGCATAATTTTCTAAGTCAGTAAACCTAATTTTTAAATACACCGTCGAATGTTTTTTTGGTGACTCTTTTAGAAATTTTATTTGGTAAAATTTACATAAAATAATTCGGTGAGTAAGCACATGTTTTATGTTTGCAGATACTGAAAGTAACTCAAATTTTTCATCTCCAAAAATAGTTGTGAATTGTTTGGTTTCTAATAATTTTAATTCATCAATACTTGTTTCAGTTTCAATTAACGGAAACTCAAATAAGCCTTCCCAAATGTCATTTGCACCACGTTGCTTTATATAAACAAACTCCTCCTCATACACAATAAAATAATTGAAAAATCTTGTTTTTATTTTTAGTTTTTTCTCTTTTACAGGAAGCAAACTTACCTCGTCATTTTTTAATGCAACACATGAAAGTGCCAAGCAACAATTTTTACAATTGGGGTTGGTGGGTGTGCATTGCAAAGCACCAAATTCCATAATGGCTTGGTTATGTGCAGCAGCATTTTTTTTATCTAAAATTTCGTTGGCTAATTCGGTAAAATATTTTTTTGCTGCACCAGTGTTTATTGGCATATCTATACCATAATACCTTGCCAAAACCCTAAACACATTGCCATCGACAACGGCATGTGGCAAGTTAAACGCAAATGAACTTATTGCCGAAGCAGTATATTCTCCAATTCCTTTAAGGGCAATAATTTCATTGTATGTTTTTGGGAAATTTCCACTGTAATTTTGCTGAATTTCTTTTGCAGCCTTGTGCAAATTTCTTGCTCTGGAATAATATCCTAAGCCTTGCCAAAGCAATAATACTTCATCTAAGTTTGCATCAGCCAAAGCATTTACATCCTTATATTTTTCTATAAATTTATAATAGTAACTTGTGCCTTGTGCCACACGGGTTTGTTGCAAAATAATTTCGGATAACCATATTTTATAAGGGTCTTGTGTATGACGCCAAGGCAAATCGCGTTTGTTTTTTTCGAACCAAGAAATAATGGTGGAGGTGAAGTTCATCCCACAAATATATACCGTTAAAACAATTTTTTAGTGTTATGAGGTGGTTAATAAATATTCCTTTTGTTCACAAAATTTACCCGTTTTAAAGTTTCAAGTATTTTATAATTATTTATGTTTGGCTTTTCAAAAAAAAACGAACATGAAATTATTAAGATATTTAATTGCACTTGCATTATTTACAACATCATCTGCCCAAGCACAAACAAAACCGCGCTCAATACCGCCTGTACCTCCCAAGCCGCCTGCGCCTATTACAAAAGTAGCATCGCCAAATCCGGTGATTGAAATGCCATTTGAAAGTTTTAAAAATGACCCGCTAAACACGCGCATTTACACTTTAAAAAATGGTTTTACGGTTTACTTAACTGTAAATAAAGATGCACCGCGCATACAAACCTACATTGCTGTAAAAGCTGGTAGCAAAAATGACCCATCCGATGCCACTGGATTGGCGCACTATTTAGAGCACATGCTCTTTAAAGGCACCGATAAATTTGGTACTACGAATTACGAATTAGAAAAGCCATTATTAGATAAAATATATAGTTTATTCGAAGATTACAGGGCGACAACTGACACCACAAAGCGTGCAAAAATTTACAAATTAATTGATTCTGTTTCGGGCGAAGCAGCTAAAATTGGTATTGCAAACGAATACGATAAAATGGTTGCAGCCATTGGCGCAAAAGGCACTAACGCACATACATCTTTCGAGGAAACGGTTTACAAAAGTGATATTCCATCAAACCAATTAGATAATTTTTTAAAGTTAGAAGCCGAGAGATTTAGAAACCCTGTGATGCGTATTTTTCATACTGAATTAGAAGCGGTTTATGAAGAAAAAAATAGAAGTTTAGATAGTGATGGTTCTAAATTATGGGAAGCAACTTTAAGCGGATTATTTAAAAAACATACTTACGGAACCCAAACAACCATAGGCACTGTAGAGCATTTAAAAAATCCATCATTAAAAAGAATTAATGAATTTATGCAACGTTATTATCAACCTAGCAACATGGCACTTTGCATGAGTGGCGATTTTGATGTGAATGAGGCGATAAAATTAATTGACAAACATTTTGGGAACTTACCTGATAATAAATTTGCCGAAAGAAGGCCTCTAATTATTGAAGATGAAATAACGACCCCAGTTGTTAAAGAAGTTTTTGGGCCCGATGCCGAAAGTGTTTTGTTAGCTTATCGCTGCGGTGGGCAAGGTACTGCCGACGCTGATATGCTTACCCTTATTAGTAAAATATTATACAACGGTAAGGCCGGCTTAATAGATTTAGATTTGGTGCAAGCGCAACGCCTTTCGGATGCTGGTGTTGAGTGCATGATTTTAAATGAATATGGTGCTTTTATTTTAAATGCTACCGCAAAAGAAAATCAGAAATTAGAAGACGCAAAGGATTTATTATTAGCCGAAATAGAAAAATTAAAGAAAGGAGAATTCCCTGAATGGTTGCTAAAAGCGGTGCTTAACGAGATGAAATTGAACCAAACTATAGGTTTTGAAAGTAACGAAAATAGAGCCACCTATTTGTATGAAAATTTCATATCGAACATGCCATATACCTATAAGATTGGCACTATGGAACGTTTAGCGCAAATATCAAAACAAAATATTGTTGATTTTGCTAAAAAGTTTTTTGCAAATAATTACGTGGTGGTGTATAAGCGAAATGGTGAAAATAAAAACGTTCAAAAAGTTACGAAACCTAAAATTACACCTGTGGAAACCAATGCCAATTTACAGTCTAATTTTCTGAAGGAAATAGTAAATTCTAAAGTAAAAGAAATACGCCCCGAATTTATAAACTACAAAGAAAAAATACGCGAATTTGTAGTAAATTCAAATGTGCCAGTGTGGTATGTAAAAAACAATAACAACAATTTATTTACACTTAATTATGTGTTTAATTTTGGAAAAGCAAGCAACAAAAAATTAGAGTTGGCATTAAATTACCTTCCAATGTTGGGTATTACAAAGCAGTCGGCGGCTGATGTTAGCGAAGCGTTTTATAAAATTGGTTGCAGCTACGAAACTAAAGTAAATGAAGATTTTACAACACTAACACTTACCGGTTTAACCGAAAATTTTAATGAGGGTGTAAAATTATTTGAACAATTTTTAAACGATTGCCAACCTAATAAAGAAGCTTTCGGAAATTTAATTGACAAAGAATTAAAAGACAGAGAAGATGCAAAATTAAGTAAGAATATTATTTTGCAACAAGCATTGGTAAACTATGCTTATTATGGCGAAAAGTCCCCATTTTCGAATGTTTTGAGCAAAGAAGAATTGCAAAATTTAGCTGAAACAGATTTGATTGATATTATTAAAACTTTAAAGTCATACAAGCATAGTTTGTGGTATTTTGGTAATGAAGAAAGTGATATTTTAATCAATAAATTAAATGAGTTGCACCAAACACAAAAGACATTGCGTGAGTTGCCTGCAAGTGTTTTAGCGCCACAATTACCAACCACAGAAAATAAAATTTACGCTTGCAATTACACCATGAAACAAGCCGAAGTAATTATGCTTAGCAAGCAAAATATGTTTGATAAAAAAGAATTACCAACCATACGTTTGTTTCAAGAATATTTTGGTAGTGGTATGCAAAGTATTGTGTTTCAAACCATGCGCGAATCAAAGGCTTTGGCATATTCGGTATATTCGCGTTATGTGGTGCCAACAGTAAAAGAACGTTCATTTTTTACACTCTCCTACATAGGCACACAAGCCGATAAATTGCCCGAGGCATTAGAAGGTATGCACTTTTTATTTGATAGTTTACCAAAAATTCCTGCAAATTTTGAAGGTGCGAAAACATCATTATTACAAAAAATAAAAAGTGAAAGAATAAAACCAGCCGACTATGCAATGAGTTACTATAACGCACAACGATTAGGTGTAGATTATGATTTGCGCAAGGATGTTTTTGAAGCATTGCCCGCACTTACTTATGCAAATATTCAAGCATTTCATAAGCAACATTTTCAACGAAAAAAATACACTACAATATTGGTAGGCAACAAAGACAACATAAACCCTTCAAGCCTTTTAAAATATGGTAAAGTAGAGTGGTTAGATTTGAAAACAGTGTTTGGGTATTAGTTTTAAAAACGCTGATTTTGCTACCTAAAAAATTCATTGAAAAAACAATTATTTTAGAAAATAAAAATTACAGGAATGACTTATTTACATGCTATAATATTGGCAATTATTGAAGGTATTACCGAATTTTTACCGGTTTCATCAACTGGGCACATGATTATTGCCTCTTCATTTATGGGCATAGCATCCGACGATTTTACCAAAATGTTCACCGTTGCTATTCAGTTTGGCGCAATACTTAGTGTACTTGTTTTATACTCTAAGCGTTTTTTACAAACAAAAGAGTTTTACATTAAGTTGTTCATTGCATTTATACCAGCAGCTATATTTGGTAAATTGCTTAACGATTATATTGATGCCTTGCTTGAAAACCCAGTAACAGTAGCTATTTCACTGTTATTAGGTGGTATTATACTTTTGTTTATTGATGGCGTTTTCAAAAACAATACCGATAACAATGAGCCAACCAATAAGAGTGCTTTTATAATTGGGTTATTTCAGTGTATTGCAATGATACCAGGTGTTTCGCGTTCGGCAGCAACAATAATTGGCGGTATGCAACAAAAACTTACTCGCAAAGCTGCAGCCGAATTTTCATTTTTTTTGGCTGTGCCTACTATGCTTGCAGCAACTGCTTATAAAATGCTCAAATACATTAAAGGTGGCGGTGCATTTGGCACACACGAAATTTCATTATTTATAGTAGGTAATTTGGTTGCTTTTTTAGTGGCAATTATTGCCATTAAAACTTTTATAAAATTCTTACAAGAAAATGGATTTAAACTTTTCGGAATTTATAGAATTGTAGTTGGCATATCACTCTTGCTGATACATTACTTTGTGATGCCATTGACGATAATTTAATTATGAAGTTATTTTTCACCAATACATTTTCATAAAATATAGTGGACAAATACTAGTGCAAAAAAATTCAATCTAGTAACCTTTGCACTTGCAATAAATGTTCAGTGGTAAGCGGTTTATTTAAAAATGACAATACATTTGGGTATTGTTTTGCACGTTCTATATCTTCAATATTAGTGCTTGAGGTAACAAATATAATTTTAATATTTTCAGTAATTCTTTTGTCAATGTTGTTAAATTCATCAATAAAACCAAAGCCATCTTTATTAGGCATATTCAAATCTAAAAATATTACGGAAGGCAATAATGTGTGCGGCAATTCGGGTACACGTTCAAAATTTTTAAAAAAATCTATCGCACTAAAGCTACTGCTGTGAATATAAATTTTATCGGCAAAACCAACATTTTGAATCATTTTTTGATTGATAAAAGCATCTATATCGCTGTCATCAATTAGCATTACGGTTTTTTTTATTGCAGCCACTTTTTAAATTATTAAGTGCAAGTTATGTTTAAAAATATTGAATCTCCAAATTTAGTCAACAAATAATTGTAGCTAATGCAATTCAACAAAATATTTAACTAATACATTAAACACTCTTGTCGTTTTCAATTGATTTTAAATAGCCTGTGTTGGCAATGCTACTTTTATTTTTTTCAATAATTTCAGGTTTTAGTTGTAGCAAATTGGTTACTTCATCAATACCAAAATCAGGAATATTTTTTAACTCTTCAAAAATAGTTTTTACCGCTTCAAAGTCATCGGGGCTATCCACACTCATTTTATAAGTATAGTTTGCATTTGATTTTTTCCAGCCGCAACTAAACTTACCACTAAACTTAATGTAAGGCGTTACGTGTTCACGTTCCGATAATTTTGTTGCCTCATTAAAAGCCGTTTCTAAGCTTTTAAAAGTAAACACTTCTGTATCAAAACCATCTTCTAAAAAATGAGGTTCGTTGTTAGAGTTTGAAAAATAATTTTTGCCCGATTTATTGAATTCGTCAATTACAAAATCAACTACTTTGTGCGTATGCAAAGGGCAATCGGATGTTGCGCGAATAACATTTGTAACATTATCAAACTGTTTTGCTGCAAAATAAAACCGACTCAGCACATCCCAATCGCTACCTCTAAAACAGTTCCAATTTTTTTGTTTGCAAAGTTGTTCAATAGCATCATCTTCGGTATTGGTTGTAGTTGCTATAATAAATTTATTTACTAGTTTACTTGGAGCAACCCTTTCAACCAAATTTTCTAAAATAGTTTGGTGGTTTATTTTCATTAGCACTTTTCCAGGAAGCCTTGTACTGCCCATGCGTGCTTGTATAATTAGTAAATTCATTTGCAGAAATTAAAATTTATATTTCAAATTTCGGTTTCACTTTCGCAAACCAATCTTCGGTGGTGAGTGTATAAATGCCTGCGTCAGTTTTAATGCCTTTGTATAAAAAACGCTCCTTAATTGTAGCTTCATGGGTGTAGCCAATACGCTGCAAAACAAACCTATTTCGAATATTATTAGCATACACCCACGAAATAATTTTACGCAGCTTTAACTCTTCAAAAGCAATTTTTTTGAGCATAAGCAAAGTTGCTAATCCCGAATTTTTACCCCAATATTCTTTTTCGCCAATAAAATATCCTACATCAAAAATTCCAGAATGATAATTTACACTATTTATTGTGCCATTGCCAATGTGCTTGTGAGTTTCGGTATCAAACACCCCAAACAAAAACTTTGAAGTATCACCTTCAAAAGAAGCTGTATAATCCATTAAATTTTGCAGCGTATAAGTATTGTATTTTATTTCTAAAAAGTCTGTTACTTCTTCATCGCAAACCCATCGCAAATAATTTTCATCTACATCATTTACCAATAAAGCACGCACATAAAAATTGCCATATTTGGCTGTGTAATTATTACTCATCCTAAAATTATTTATACGATTTTGGTTAGTAATTCTACAATCATTTTATAGTCCATAATTTGCAACATCTGTTCTTCCGTAAGTTGCAAGTTAAACTCTTCCTCTAATGCTACCACCAAATTCATGTGCCCCAAAGAGTCCCATTTTTCAAGTGTTTCGGGTGATGATTGTTCATTAATACTTTCAATATCAGTATCAAAAATTACCGACATTGTTTTTTTTATTCGTTGTTCTAGTTCAATATTATTCATCAATTTGGATTGTTATGTATTTTAATTCTTGTGTTTTTATATTGTTAGATAAACAAGAGTAGTCTTTGTTAGAGTCGGTTTCAAGTAGAGTTTCAAAACCAAATTTTTCTAAAAAATTGTTCACTTGCATATTCTTTTTGGTGGCAACGAAATTTCCTTTCCAAGTTTTAATATCCCACTTTTTAGTAAGTAAAACAAGGCAATGTTGTACAAATGCAATTTCAATATTTCGGCCTAAAATTCTGCAACTAAGTAGCAGCGAATCAATACTTGCAATTTCATTTTCTTTGGTGGCAATAAGTACCCCAGCTAAACCCATATCGCCAAATTTATCTTTTACACTCAACGAAAAAATCGCGGCATTCTCATTAGCAACAAAATTTGAAATGTCATTCTCTGTATATCGCTTTGTGGTTAAATTAAATTGATTTGTTTTTTGTGTAAGTTGCGCTACACGGGCTATTTGAGATGTTTTAATATTGCTAATATTAACTACTATTTCAAGCGAAGTTAAATATTCATCTAAATTAGTGAACGTATTTTGGGCTTCTTTTCTGTGCGTTTCTGCTTGGTACATTTGCGTACGTTGCAAATCTTCATCACTCAAAGTAAGCGTATCAAAATATCCATTATTTAATAAAATATTTGGGTATGTAAACAAACTATTTATTGGAACTTGCAAAGTTGTAACATCGGGCAAAGTAGCAGTAACCAAAGCACATTCGGCGGGGTTGTCATCCACAAAAACAACACTATCTAAACCAATATTTATTTCAGAAATCATGTTGGCAATGTTGCTAGCCTTGTCGTTCCAGTTTACACGCCAATTTGCTAAATGATGTTTTTTTATGAGGCAGTGTGGGTGTTTTTCTAACACTTCAAATACATCGGCTTCGTTATTTTTACTGCACAAAGTAATGATTACACCTCGGCTATATAAGTTCAAAATGTTTTGCTGAAAATCGTAAAACGCTTTTCCTGGATATGAATCATTGTCGAGTTTTATACCATCTATTCCGTCCTCGCCAACAATGCCGCCCCAAAGCGTGTTATCACAATCTAGCACAATACATTTTTTTGCTTTGCCTTTTTTTGCCTTTATTATTTTACTAATTTCAAAAGCGTATGCGTTTAAAAAATCTTTTTTGAAAGGCGCTTTCGCCATGTACAAATATCGGTAGTCAATTGTTTTTTCCTCCCCTAATTTTGCTGCTAATAAATTAAAGTCAACAACAAAAAATTGCGCTGCATTTTCACGTGCAAACTTTTTTATTTGCAAGTTTAGTAGCATTACTTTTTCGGCATGGTCAACTAACAAATTAGAGTTTGTAATGCCTTTTGCAGAATGGTAAGGCAGCAAAAAAGTATTAAGAATTACCAATGCATTTGTAGTGCTTTTAATCAAGCTCAATAACTCTGAAAGTCTATTGCTGCAATCATCAAAATTAAATTGCAAGGAGTTAAAATCTAATGCAAAATTCTCTATTAAAAGTGAGAGTAAAATCACTTCTGGTTTGCTTTGTAATAAATTTGAGTTTGGGTTTAAAAAGTGCTGTGTAACAACTCCGTAATCCTCAAATTTTACATTGGTGTTTATAGATGATTTATATAAATGATAGCAAATAAATGGCTCAATACCATCAACAGTATAGTTACGCACTACACTAATATTTACTAGGTGTTCAAATGTAAGTTCAGTTTTTTTTATTGCGTTAACAGCGCTAATAATAGCCTGAAAACTCTCTGAATCCTGAGTATGTTTATTTATTATATCGTTAATTGCAGACATGCTCTTGCGAAAAAATTAATCGTGTTTGTCTTTAAGTTTAGCGGCGTGTTTGTCCATTTCAACCTTGTTGTCGGTTAAGTTATTACCGTGTTTTCGGTAACGATACAATGGTAAAATTAGGTTGTAAATATTGTGTTTTTTTAAAAATCTAAAACGTAAATCCTCTTCTTCTCTTGCACGAAAACTTTCATCGTACAAGCCTATATCAAACAATAAATCTTTGCGAAACATTATACCGCAAGCAATTGGTTTTTCTTCGGCATTTACGTGTTCAATGTGGTTTCCTTTTTCATCCACCAAAAAATAATCTGTGCTAATTGCGTCAATATTATTGTTCTCGGTTAAGAAAGTTTTCTGCACATAAATTAAATCTTTTTGTAGGTAATCATCTGCATCTAAAAAAACTACAAATTGTCCTTTTGCTTTTTTAATTCCAAAGTTGCGTGCTGCCGAAAGTCCAACATTTTCGGGCAAGTTAAACACCTTGCACTCGTCTTTAAAATTTTCTAAAATCAAAGCTGTTTCATCTGTACTACAATCATTTATAACCAAAATTTCGCAACTGTTTTTTTGCATTGATTGGTCTAAACAACTGCGAATTGCACGTTCAATAAACTTAGCGTAATTATATGTTGTAATAATTATTGATACTGTCATAACTTGCTTTCAATAAGTTGTTGGTAGGTTAAAATATTTTCAATTTTCCCATCTTTCATTTCAATAATTTTACTGCAATTTTTTAGTGTAGAATATCTATGTGCCACAATAATCATCGTTTTTGAACCTAATAAATTTTCAATTGCATCAGTAATTTCTTTTTCGGTTTCGTTGTCTAATGCACTTGTTGCTTCATCAAAAACAAGTATTTGAGCATCATGGTATAGCGCCCTTGCAATAGCAATTCTTTGTTTTTGCCCGCCCGAAAGTTTAGAACCTTGTTGCCCAATGTGTGTATTTAATCCATCAGACAAATTATTTACAAAAGTATCCATTTTAGTTGTTTGCAGAGCCTTGTTTATTTTTTCAAAATCAACATCTTTTTCATCAACACCTATTGCAATATTTTGCCAAATATTACCATCTAATATAAAAACATTTTGTTTTACGTAACCAATTAGGTTGCGCCATCCTGCCAAATTACTTGAATCAATTAATTGATTATCTAACTTTATATTGCCTTCAATTGGTTTTAAAAATCCTAATATAATGTTTATTAAAGTTGTTTTACCAGAGCCCGAAACGCCAATAATACCAATGGTTTCGCCCTTGTTAATAGTAAATGAAAAGTTTTTTAAAATTGTTTTGTTACCAGTCTCATATCTAAAACTTAGGTTGTTCAATTCTAAATTTTCACTAAATTTCAATGGTGAATTCTCTAATTTTTCATCAACAACAATATCATCTTTAAACTCATTTAAAATACCAAAAACATATTGAAAGCCTTTTATATTATTCAGGCTTATTATCATTTTATTTAATGATGGTAATAGCCTATACGAAGCCACCAAAAAGAATGTCATAATATTAAGCAAGCCCTGTTGGTTGTTGTATTTAAGCATTGCTATAGTAAGCACTAAAAAAATACACAAAATAGAAACTATCTCAATTGCTTTAGACGAGGTTTGGTTAATAGAAAAAATAGTGGCATTACTTTTTGCCATTTTTTGTTGGTTGTGCAAATATTCATCAAAAAAATACTGTTGCTTGTTCAATAGTTTAATGTCAATATATCCATTTATAGAATCGCCAGCACGTTTATTTATTTGTAAGTATTCTTCTTTTCTGTTGAGTGAACTTTGAACAATTTTTGTTTTGGTGTATTTAAAAATAAAAAAGAATGATGGAATAATTGTTACCAATAAAAGTAGAAATATCTGGTAGTTATAAATCGCTACAGTAACCGAAATTATTAGCACTACAAGAGACTCATTAAAAAATAATATTAATGGAATAAGTATGTTTGAAACAAAGTCGTTAGGAATACTTGTAACGTTTCTTAACAGCTCAAAAGAGTTGAGATTATTAAAAAAACGAATATCTCTGTTGTAATATCTTTTAAATAAATTATGTCCTATTTCGCCACCAATAATTGAGGTGTAATAATTTTGATAATAGGAAATAAATAGAGAAAGTACATTTTTTAATACAAAGAAAAATAATACTAAAAAGAATAAAAAGAAGGTGAAATTTTTAGGGCTTTCAAACCCAAAAATTGAAAATAAAAAATGAATAATTTGGTTGTTTTCAACAATAGAAGGATGTATTGCAATGTTAATTACTGGCAACACCAATGCAAGCCCAATTACTTCAAAAATAGCACCAACAAAAACCAATAAAAACAAAATAATTACCAGTCGTTTGTGATTGGGTAACAATATGTTTTTAATACCTTTTATGGTAGAAAAAATGATGTTTTTAGACAATATTTTTTTTATAAACAACCCTTTTATTTTTTATAAGAACCATAACCACCACCCTCTGAGCCGCCCGAACCATAACCATAACCATAGCCGTAACCATAGCCATATCCTGAGCCATAACCGTATCCATACCTACTTAAATAGTATTTTATTTTATTCCGTTTTACGCCATTTAGTATCAAGCAAAGTGTAGCGTCTTTTTTCACCTTCAATATTTCATTTGCATTATTAATAGATTCGCGGTATGGGAATTTGGTGTTAATTACAAAAATATTTATATCAGAAAATTCCATAATCACCAATGCATCCGAAACCATACCTACTGGCGGAGTATCAACAATTACATAGTCATAATTGTCTCTACAAAAGTCAAACAAATCTTTCATATAATTTGTAAGAATTAACTCAGAGGCGTTTGGCGGAATTGGACCACACAATAACAAATCTAAACCGTCTTGCGGGCTTTTTATAACACAATCTTCTGGTTTATCTTTACCAATTAAAATAGTGGATAGTCCAATTTGTGATGTCATGTTAAGTGCAGAAGACACTCTTGGCTTGTGCATATCAAACTCTAAAAGAATAACTTTTTTACCACCCTTAGCTAATAGAATAGCCATGTTCAAGGAACAAAATGTTTTGCCCTCACCAGGGTTTCTTGAAGTAAATAAATACACTTTTGATTTTTCAATGGGCTTTAGGTATTGCAAATTTGTTCGCACTATCCTAAATGATTCAATAAAGGCCGATTTAGGGTCAGCTCCTAAAATTGAGTTTTCTGCTTGTCTTTTTTCATTAGTCTGTAAAATTTCTCCAAGCACGGTTATATGCGTTTTTGATTTTAACTCGTCCAAACTTTCTAAACGTTCAAAAAACATGGTAATTAAAAATATAATAGCTAAACTTATTATAAATCCTATTCCAATAAACGAATAAGTAATTTTTCCTTTGTTAGGGCGCACAACACCTTTAGACCTTGCCGATTCTATAATTTTACATTCAGGAACAATACCAGCCTTGGCAATAGTTGTATTTGCTTTTCGTTCAATTAAATATTCATACATACGCTGATTTACTTCTAAATGGCGCTGTATATTCATTATTTCGCGCTGCTTTAAAGGTATTTTGCTTATTTTTGCTTCTGCATCTGACTCTTGTTTTTGAGATTCAGTAATTTTATTTCGTGTATATTGTTTAGAACTATTAATATAAGACAATAGAACTGTTTTAATAGTTTTTATGCGACTATTTATCTCAGCAATTTCATAACTTGTTTTAGTGTTTTTATAATACTCATTTGATTTTGAAAGTTGTAATGAATAAAGTTCATCCATTGTTTTTTTCAAGAGTCCATCCTCTACAACCATATAGTATGAGGGCGGTAAAACTTCGCCAGCCCTATCTTCAACAATATATTTTTCAACAATATTCAAAGCATCTAATTGCAATTTCATTTTTTCTTGCATAGCAGTGGCTTGCGTAATTTTTTCAAATACAATAGCCTCTTCTTTACCCAAATTTAAAATTGATTCACTTTGCTTATAGTCTTGTAATTTATTTTCAATATCAGTTATTATTGTACCTAGTTCGCCAATTTGAAGGTTTATAAACTCTATGGTTCTATCGTTTAATGAGAGCCTCGTTTGTAATGTATTTTCAATATAAACCTTACCTAAAGTGTCTAAAAATTGTACGGCACGCTGGGGCAAAATATCTTCAATAGTAAGCTGTATGATACCTGTAAAATCAGGTATTTCGCAGGTTAATGCAGATTGGTATGATAGCACTAATTGATTTTGATTATGAACCTGAAAAGCATAATGCTTACCAAGTAGCGGTTCCACATTTTTTTTATTTATACCCTTGGCTTTACTAATTGTGATATTAAAATTTGCGCTAATCGCCGGCTTATCAAAAAAATAAGTTTTGTTAAAGTCGTCATCTCCATTCTTGTAACCTAATTGGTACCTTTTTTCATCAATAAAACTAATGTCAAACATTTTTTCATATAGTTCCGAACCAACAGCACCAACAGCTACAGAAAATGGCAGCGACTCAAAAACCTCTTGTGAGCGTAGCCTACCAATAATAAAATAACTCGTTTCAAAATTCAAACGTTCGATGGCTTTTTTAATTAAATCATAAGATTTTACAACCCTAACAGCATTATAATTACTTGTGTAATCGCGATAGCTGCTACCATTGCCTGTCATCCCCTGAAATATGGTACTTTGCACATCATAAGTATCATCACTTTTAAGCAATATTTGGGATGATGCAGCATAAACGTCAGTAAGTTTATAGGTATAGTAATAGCTTAACAAGAATGAAACTACCAATGCAATCGCCATTATATACCAATTTTTAGAAAAGGTTCTAAGGGTTGCCTTAATATCGTTTATGTCAATTATTGAATTGTTAACCTGAGATTGATTGGATGCCACTGTATCTGTATAAAATTAAAGCGCGAATATAACATTTCAATAATAATTGTTACTAATTTTAAACCTCCAAAATTTCAAATTCTAGGTATTAATTTTATTTGCAGTAGAAATATAAATTATTCCTTAAAAACAGGACAAAACATTTTATTTGGCTCAAAAGCAAAAGCAAATTTGGCAATACTTTAATACATTTGTCTTCATAATTTTGTAAGGATTTGAACCGCATTTGTTTTTTATGAATCAATCAATTAATAACATTTCGCCTATTGATGGGCGTTATAAAAGTAAGGTAGCAGAGTTAAGTAATTACTTTTCGGAGTATGCACTTATCAAATATAGAGTGCTTGTTGAGGTGGAATATTTTATTGCGTTAAGCAATATAAAATTGGTACAACTGCCAACATTAAACGCCCAAACAACTGCGGTAATTAGAAATATTTATATTAATTTTAGTATTGAAGACGCGCATAAAATAAAAGAAATTGAAAAAGTAACAAACCATGATGTAAAAGCCGTTGAATATTTTTTGAAGGAAAAATTTGACGCATTAAACTTGTCTAATTGTAAAGAGTTTATTCACTTTTCACTTACGTCACAAGATATTAATAATACTGCTGTGCCTTTAAGTTTGCAACATGCTTTAGCAGAAATTATTATACCAACTATCACTAATTTTATTTCGCATTTGAATGAATTAGCAGTAAAATGGAAAAATATTGCAATGCTGGCCCACACGCACGGGCAGCCTGCATCGCCAACCAAGCTCGGTAAAGAAATAATGGTTTTTGTGGAACGATTACAAAATGCAAAAAATAATTTAGGTGCCATAAAACAGCACGCAAAATTTGGTGGAGCTACTGGCAATTTTAATGCTCATTATATTGCCTATCCGCAAATAAATTGGGTGGAATTTGCAAACGATTTTGTTGAGAAAACTTTATTGATGGAGCGTTCAAAATACACCACGCAAATTGAACATTACGATACGCTTGCGGCCACATTTGATTCACTCAAACGAATTTGCACAATACTAATTGATTTTGATAGAGATGTATGGCAATATATTGCGATGGATTATTTTAAACAGAGAATTAAAGAAGGTGAAATTGGCTCATCGGCAATGCCACATAAAGTAAACCCAATTGATTTTGAAAATAGTGAAGGTAATTTAGGAATTGCAATAGCCTTATTTGAACATTTTTCAGCAAAATTACCTATTTCACGTTTGCAAAGAGACTTAACAGACTCAACCGTATTGCGCAATATTGGCGTGCCACTTGCGCACATGCTTTTGGCAATAAAATCGACTACGCAAGGGCTTGATAAATTAATTTTGAATGAGCCAAAATTAGTAACTGATTTAGAAAACAATTGGATGGTTGTTGCCGAAGCAATTCAAACAGTGCTTCGCCGCGAAAACTATCCAAATCCTTACGAGGCACTTAAAAATTTAACCCGCACAAACACCAAAATTACCAAAGAAACAATGCATAATTTTATTGATGGTTTGGAGGTTTCTCAACTAATTAAGGAAGAGTTAAAACAAATAAGCCCACATAATTATACTGGTGTATATTAATTTGAAAAATACCTAATACTACCTATTTACTATTGTGTGCAAAGGCGTTTTATTTGCAATACAAATTTGTAAAAATGATTACCAAAAAGGAGCAAAACTTAACCAAGCGTGAGGAGGAAATTTTGCATTATATACTCGACGAACATACTTCAACTGAAATTGCAACAATTACCCAGCTAAGTGTTCGCACGGTTGAAACGCATCGCAAGCATATTTTGAAAAAGACAAATGCAAAAACCGTTGTAGGCTTAGTAAAGCAAGCAATTAATATGGGTTTTATGAAAGGGTATTCGCGGGTGGTTTAGCAAATGCTTTGTTGCGAAAAATTATTTGGGTATGCTGATAGTTTCGTCATCTTTTGCTTTTTTGTTGCGTGCATCAATGTCCTCAATCAACACCCAAATGCCCTTTGTAAATTTTAGTCCATCAAAACTAAGGTCGCTTACATAAAATTGTTTTTGTGTTTTTAATGATGGATGAGGTGGCACTAAATGGTCAAAAACTATCATTTTATACTCTTCATTGTAGCGACAGCTAATGCTAATGTCATACTTGTATTCTAAAATTAAACGACGCTGCATTCTTCCAAAACATTTTATGATTGGTTCGCCCAAAATTAAATTATTATTTGCATCAACTGTCCACACTTCAATTACCTTTATTTTACTGATGTTGCTTTTCCAATTTATACCAATAAGTGTGTAATAAATTTTATCATTAAACTTTTTTTCTGTTAGCTGATAATAGTGTGCACCATACCATTTTTTGGATGTTGTGGCTGCGTTTTCAGCATTTTTTATTTCATCCGATTTATCGTCAAAATCAATACTTTTCCAATTGGTTTTTGTCTTTAAAAAAGCTTTGCAAAAGTATTCAAAACTATTGCTATCGGTTGCTATTTCCCACGACAAAATTAGAACATTTTTTGCATTTGATTTTAAAATTGTAACATACTCTACACTGTCTAATTTGTCAATTTCGTTAAAGGTGGCAAGCTCCGAAAGTTGTTTATTAATTGCATTTGAAATGTATTTTTTTTCGGCAAATGTTTTAAGGGTTGCCAATAATTTAATATTGTTTTTTACGCTATCAATTAGGGGATTATTGCTTGCGTTTAGCTTTGCAACAGCATCAAAAATTAAAAATGTGAATATTAAAATTCTTTTCAATTGAATAGAATTACTTGGTAACAATAATGATTTTTTGTGTTTGTATGACATTCTCTGCTTTTGCAATTGCAACATACATGCCACTTTTAAGCGTAAAGTTATTTACATCAATATTACTTGAAGTGTTTTTATTACTATAAACAATATTGCCTGAAACATCATAAATTATAAATTCTTTCAAAATATTTTTATCTATAAAATAAAACGTATTTGCATTGTAATTAAATAAATTTTTAGAACTATAAATACTTGAATTATTTACAGTAGTTGTAATATAAATTGTTTTATAAGTAACATCAACACAACCATTTAACGCTGAGTAAATAGTTACTAAATAAGTACCAACACTGTCATAAACATGGTTTATATTTGTGCCTCCTTCATTGTCGGTGTTGTCGCCAAACGACCATGAAACATTGGTATTTGCAGTGGCATCGGTTGTAAAGTTAACCGTATCGCCAGGTAAAAAAAATGAGTCGGTTGTTAATATATTTACATTAAAAGTACCAGTTGAAATTACAGCAGTATCAACATCAACAATGCCATTGTCTAAATAAAAAGTATAGATGTAACTGCCAGCATTTAAACTGTCTTCAATATGCAAGCCGTTAAAATTAGATGCGGTATCAATTACAATTTGGCTTAAATCTTTTACCGAAAAATCAACATTTTTAATACTCGGCAAATGCGTTGTAGCGGTTCCACTTGACTCATAACAAGTGCTTGCAGTGCTAAGCATATTGCAGGGTGCATAAAATTTTAATGAAAAACGATTATTGTAACTACCTGCCGCCAAACTAACGGTATAAAACGGAAATGTGCGCAAATCAATGGCAGCGTTTGTAACATTATCTATTAAATAAATTTGTGAACAGGCCCTTATATATTGAAATTGTATGCCCGAAATTGTATAGTTTCCGCCGGCAATAATTGTAATTCCGAGCATAACAACTTTATCAGTATCTAATCCGCCCATTTCATTAATTGCAATATTTACACCGTTTACAATGGTGTAAATTGAAGGTTGTGAAGTGCTTATTGATTTTGGTGCGTCTCCAAAATTTGTTACAAAATTTCCTGATGGGTTAAAATTGTTATCACCAAAATCATTGAAATAAATAACATTTTCATCAACTAAATTGCCGTTATTTAAACTTAACTTTATTGAATTGTATATTGATGCTTGTTGGCCAAAAACACTTGTAAAAGCTATTAAAAAAGTAATTGTCAAAAATTTTGTTTTCATGTTTAAAATCTATTCAACTACAATAGTAGCTATATTTATAAATAATTACTTGTTACAACCAATAAGTTTTTTTAGCACTAAAAAAATAAATAGATGTTTGAACTTTTATAATGTTGTGCTGTTAAATGATAAATTAAAAATTGATGATAAAAATAGCACACACGCAAAATCCAGTTATTGAGTTAATTAAGAATAGATGGAGCAACAGGGCGTTCAGCCAAAAACAAATACCAACAGAAGCTTTAGAAACACTTTTTGAAGCCGCATCATGGGCACCAAGTTCTAGTAATGAGCAACCTTGGCAATATTATTTTGCGCAAAAAAACAATGCAGAAAGCTTCAACTTGCTATTAAATTGCTTAGTGCCAGGTAATCAATTATGGGCAAAAGGTGCCGATACAATAATTGCTTCGGTGGCACGCAAAACATTTGCACAAAACAATAACAACAATGCATTTGCAAAATATGATACAGCCGCCGCCAATTATGGATTGTTGTTGCAAGCGCAAACAATGGATATTTACGGGCATATTATGGCTGGTTATGATGCCGCAAAAGCCAAAGAGATTTTAAAATTAGATGACTCTCAAGAAATTGTAGTGTTTTTAGTATTGGGTTATTTAGGTGATGCCAATACGCTTGAAGAGCCTTTTAAAGCACGCGAATTAACGCCACGTGTTAGAAAGAGTGTAAAAGAATTTGCATTTCAATTTTAGAAAATTTTCAGCTTGAAATTAAGTTTTAGAAAATTTGGAGAAGGTAAACCATTAATAATTTTACATGGATTATTTGGTAGTGCCGACAATTGGAATACGCTTGCTAAACGCTACTCGCAGCACTTTGAAGTGTTTGTTGTTGACCAACGCAATCACGGTTTATCGCCACACCATGCAATATTTAATTACAAGGAAGTGAGTAATGATTTATTGAAATTTTTAGAGGATAATTATTTAGATAACGTATCAATAATCGGACACTCAATGGGCGGAAAAGTTGCTATGCAATTTGCTGCGGAACACGCGAATAAAATTAATAAATTAATTGTTGTTGATATTTCGCCAAGGTACTACAAGCCACACCACCAGAAGGTTTTAAATGCTTTGCACAGTATAAATTTTGATGAAGTATCAACACGCAAGCAAGCCGAAGAAATTCTTAATCCAATGCTAAATGATATTGCCACCACACAATTTTTACTTAAAAATATTTATTGGTCTGATGACGTAATTGAAGGAACAGAAAATAAAAAATTAGCTTGGCGTTTTAACTTAAATGGCATTACCAATAGCATTGAAAACGTTGGTAGCGAAAGTCCCAAACCAAATTACACCGATTCGCAAAATTTGAAAGTGCTATTTATTAAAGGCGCAAATTCAAATTATATAGAGGATTTTGATAAGAAAATAATTCGCGAATATTATAGCAATGCAATTATTAAAACTATTGAAAATGCTGGGCATTGGGTGCAAGCAGAACAACCCGAAATATTTTTTGAAATTACAAATTCTTTTCTCCAATAAATTTCTTTTGATTTTTTTGGGATTATATTTTTTAAATATTTCAAATACACTTTCCTAATTTTTCAAAATATAATGCAACTTTGCATCTATATATTTTACCAAAAAAATAATGAAAATTTATACTAAAACTGGCGACAAAGGGCAAACCTCTTTAATAGGCGGCGTGCGCGTTCCAAAGCATCATATAAGAATTGAAAGTTACGGAACGGTTGATGAGTTAAACTCATATATTGGCTTAATTAGAGACCAAGAAATAAATGAAAAATACAAAAGTGTGTTGGCCGAAATTCAAGATAGACTTTTTACAATAGGCTCAAGTTTAGCAAGCGCACCCGAAAAATCTAAAATGAAAATTCCTGATTTGCATGACAGCGATGTTGCTTACTTAGAATTAGAAATAGATAAAATGAATGATGTTTTACCCAAAATGCGTTCATTTATTTTACCCGGAGGACACACCACAGTTTCATATTGCCACCTTGCACGTTGCGTTTGCCGCCGCTCCGAAAGAAATGTAACACAACTTGCCGAAAACGATTTTGTGGCCGATTTGGTACAACAATATTTGAATAGGTTAAGCGATTATTTATTTGTGCTGGCACGTATGATTGCTCAAGAATTAAATGTACCCGAAATACCTTGGAAGGCAAGAATGTAATTTTTTGGGCACTTAATTGTTGTTCGTTTTTCTACCTAAGCAAAATAGGTTTTCAAATTATCAAAAAGCACAACCTTATATCTTCTTACAAGTCTTAAATGTTTATTATTTAGGCTTAACTAAAATTATTGTGGAACTAAAATAAAATTTAAACTAGCACACGCTTCAATAGCAATCAAAAACGACCAAATAGTCACTATTTGTCACGTTTGTAACAACGTGATAGCTTTCATCTTTTAAAAGTTTATAAAGAAACGTTGTGCTGCAAATAGCTCTTTGTAAAGCGAAGCTTCTATTTTACCTAGAAAACTATGTGACTATCCCGTTGTTACAAACGGGACAAGTTGTGGTAAAATATTTCACAACAATTTTAGTATTACCATTATTTAAAAGCTAAATGTGTTGTTACAACAATAAATTCATCAAAATAGATTGACTGTTTTAGACTTAAAATTGATTTTTAAAATTCAAAAAATCATACAATTCCGCAGAGAGTTTTTGAACTGAAAACTAAAGAACTTTTTCCTATTTTGCACCCATTATGATTAGCGAACCCAAAAGATATACTATTACCGCCGCTTTGCCCTACGCAAACGGCCCTTTACATTTCGGACACATTGCAGGTTGTTTTTTACCTGCCGATATTTATGCTCGTTATTTACGCAGTGCTGGCAAAGACATTATTTTTGTAGGTGGTAGCGACGAACATGGCGTGCCCATTACAATCAAAGCAAAAAAAGAAGGCGTTTCTCCGCAACAAGTGGTGGATAAATACCATGGAATGATGAAAAAATCATTCGAAGAATTTGGTATTTCGTTTGATATTTATTCGCGCACTTCAAACCCAATACACCACAAAACAGCGTCGGATTTTTTTAGTAATTTATACAACAAAGGTGTGTTTGTAGAAGAAACCACCGAACAATATTTTGACGAAGAAGCAAATCAATTTTTGGCCGATAGGTACATTACTGGCACATGCCCAAAATGCAGCTACGACAAAGCTTACGGTGACCAATGCGAAAATTGTGGCTCCACACTTAGCCCTACCGATTTAATAAATCCTGTTTCTACATTGTCGGGAAACAAGCCTGTCATGCGGGCCACAACCAATTGGTATTTGCCATTAGATAAAGTTCAAGACAAATTAAAAGCATACATAGAATCTCATCCCGAATGGAAACCAAATGTTTACGGGCAGTGCATGAGTTGGATAAATGAAGGTTTAAAGCCTCGTGCCATGACCCGCGATTTAGATTGGGGTGTAAAAGTTCCAATTAAAGATGCCGACGGAAAAGTGCTGTACGTTTGGTTTGATGCACCTATTGGCTACATTTCAGCAACCAAAGAATTGTTTGAGAACCGCACTCCCTCCCTTTTGGGGAGGGCTGGGGAGGGGCTGTGGCAGGACTACTGGATGGAAAAGGATACCAAATTGGTGCATTTTATTGGTAAGGATAATATAGTTTTTCACTGCATTATTTTTCCAGCTATGTTGATGTTGCATGGCGATTTTATTTTGGCAGACAATGTTCCTGCAAATGAATTTTTGAATTTGGAAGGAGAAAAATTTTCTACCTCACGCAACTGGGCTGCATGGTTGCATGAATATTTAGCTGACAACCCTAACAAGCAAGACTACTTGCGTTATACGCTTTGCGCGAATGCACCCGAAACAAAAGACAACGACTTTACTTGGAAAGATTTTCAAGCACGCTGCAACAACGAATTGCTTTCTATTTTCGGAAATTTTGTGAATAGAACTTTGCCACTTACAGAAAGATATTTTGAAAATATAGTACCAACTCCAAATACATATTTAGCTATTGATATTGAATTGCAAAATGCTATAAAGCAAGCACCCGTAACCGTTGCAGCAGCAATAGAAAATTATAAGTTTAGAGATGCGCTAAGCGAAATGATGAATTTGGCGCGCGCTGGCAATAAATATTTGGCAGATACAGAACCTTGGAAACTTATAAAAACAGAGCCCGAACGTGTAAATACAATACTTTATAATAGCTTACAATTGTGTGCAAACTTGGCAATTATTATAGAACCATTTTTGCCTTTTACATCCACAAAATTGTTTGAAATGTTGAACCTCGAAAAACAAAATTGGAGCAAAGCAGGCGACTTTGATTTACTAAAAGCTGGGCATAAAATAAACCATGCAACATTATTATTCGAGAAAATAGAAGATGAATTTGTGGCGGCACAAGTAGAGAAATTAAATGCTTCGAAAGTTGAGCCAACAAATGAAGTGGAGGCACAAAAAGCAGAAACATCGTTTGATTATTTCAGTAAAATGGACATAAGAATCGGAACTATTTTAGAAGCCGAACGTGTACCCAAAACCGATAAATTATTGAAATTAAAAATAGATACAGGTATTGATGTACGTACAGTAGTTTCGGGTATTGCAGGCACTTACAAACCCGAAAATATTATAGGGCAGCAAGTAAGTATTTTGGTTAACCTTGCACCTCGAAAAATAAAAGGAATAGAAAGCCAAGGAATGATTTTGATGGCAGAAAATAGCAATGGAGAGTTGGCATTTGTTGCGCCTGATAAGGTGATAAATAATGGCGGGAAGGTTAGTTAAATTATAAATGAGGAAATGGTTCAGAATATTTAGTACGTTTAATTAATTTGACATTGCGGACTTGACCCTCACCTTCTGCAGAATTGTAACAGAATGAATGAGTAGCTTTTGCGAAATGATAGCAAAGTGGATAGCGCAAGAAATAGTGACTTATTAATAACAAGCATAACAAAAATTGAAATTGATTTGTTGGAATATAAAGCTATTTCAAATCCTTATTTTAAAATAGAGTTTGAAAAAAACAAACAACTTATTTATGGACAATAAAATGGAATGATTTTTTAAAATTACCGATGTGAAAAATTATAATCCCTCAAAAAAATACAAGTATATTTGTGAAAAAAATAAAATGCTGATAGAAAGAACAACATCAGAAGTAATTATTCGGCTGCCTGCATATCTGGAAACAAATAGCTTGCAGCAATTCGTGAATTATCTGAGCTACAAAGTAGCAACTTCAAAATCTAAAGCAACCCAAGCCGAAGTTAATAAATTGGCAAAAGAAGTAAACAAGGGTTGGTGGAACAAAAACCGCAGTCGGTTTATAAAATGATTGTAGTTGTTGATACAAACATTATTTTTAGTGCATTGCTAAATAATAAAGGAAAAATAGGTGAAATTATTTTTGATTCACACAATTTTTTTGAATTTTTTAGTTGTAGGTACATGCGACATGAATTAAGCGAAGCGAATCACGAAAACAAAAAAACATAATTATGAGTAAATTGAAAAGCATTGGGGTAAACTCAAACGTATTTCAAAACTTTCGGAAGCAGAACTTCAAGAAGCAAGATTTAATATTTACGCCCGAATAAATTTCATAAACGAGGAACTTATTCCTACAAAAACATGGCTTAAGGCAGAACAAATTGCAAAAGACATTGATATTGACGATTCTGATTTTATCGCATTAACAAAACACCTAAAAGGTGCATTATGGACTGGTGACAAAGAACTTTACAATGGATTGCGGCGAAAGAAATTCAAACATGTTTACAATACCAAAGAACTCATAGAATTGTTGCCAAAAATTTAGCGTATTCGTTTTTATTAAATAATAAATGTAAAATGGATAATATTAATATAACGAAGTAGCTAATTTAACTCCATGCTTTAAAGTTGAGTTTGGAAAATCACCATCACAATTTAAAAAATAATTTTGAAAAAAAAAATAGAAATAATTGACGAAGGTTTTAACCTTGCACACGCCAAACAATATGTGTTAGCGGTGCTTTTGCATGGTTGTGGTTTTTCGTTTACGGTATATCATCACAAAGAAAAAAATGTTTTGTACTTGGTAGAATACGAAAACGACGAAACGCTTTTGCCTGAAAAACTAATTGAAAATTTAGATACTATTTTAAAGAAAAATGAGTTTGTATATGCTCCATTTTTTTCTTGCAAAGTGGGAATAAGTACTCCAAATTTTTCTGTTATTCCGCAATCTTTTTTTGAGCCTGGCATCGAAAAACAATTACTAAATGCTGTTACTAAATTAGAACCAACCTCGGCTGTAGAAAGTCATTTGATGCAAGCTATTGAGCAAACTGTTTTGTTTGAAAATGATTTTAATTTCAAATTATTTTTTAAGAAACAATTTTTACGTTTGAGTTTTACACACGCATTTACCAACATTTATGAAACTTGGTTTTCGCAAAATAAAAACAAAAACACACCACAATATTTATTGCATTTTCAAGAAGATTATTTTTGGGTGGCACTCATAAATAATAACACCTTGCAATGTGTAAATGCCTTTAAACACAATACGCCCGAAGATTTTATATATTATTTTTTATTTGTTTTAGAAACACATAAAGTAAGTACTATTGATGTAGAAGTTACGGTTTACGGCAATGTAGAATGGCACCCAAAACATTACGAATTACTAAAAACCTACATAGCAAATATTACTTTTGGCGAAGCGCCAAACAACTTGATTTTTGCACCTGCATTCTCTAATTTACCGCTTCACCAATATGGTGCAATACTTTACACAGCATCATGCGAATAATAGCAGGCACACACAAAGGTAGGGTAATAATAGCACCGCAAAATTTGCCTGTGCGCCCTACAACCGACTTTGCCAAAGAAGGCTTATTTAATATTTTGAACAACGAAATAAATTTTGAAAATACAACTGCCTTAGATTTATTTTGTGGCACCGGCAATATTAGTTATGAGTTGGCTTCTCGCGGATGTGCGCACGTTACAAGTGTTGATTTACATGCCAATTGTATAAAATTTGTACAGGAAACTTGCAAGAAATTTCAATTTCAAAACATAAAAGCCATGAAGGCTAATTCGTTTTTGTATTTAAAACAATGCAGCCGTAAATTCAATATTATTTTTGCCGACCCGCCGTATGCAAACGAAAATTATAACGACATTCCGAACCTCGTTTTTGAAAATAATTTATTAGAAATTGAAGGGCTTTTAATTGTAGAACACCCAGCAGAAATAAGCTTTGGCAAACACCCAAACTTTTACAGACATAAAAATTATGGCAACGTAAATTTTAGTTTTTTCAGGTAAAAAGGTTATGTAGTTAATGCGTAAAAACTCTACTTATAAATTTTAGTCCCAAAATATATTTCCATCTATAACTGAGCATCAAATTAATAATAATTTTTACTTGAAAAAGAGCATATAAAAGTGCTTTTTTATCCGTAATACCCACATTTTTCAATGATTTTGAGGTGTAATACCGTTTCTCTATTTTAAATATTCAATAACTATTTATAACAATAAAATGGCTAATAACTTTGCAAGATTTTTTATTGAGTTATTTTATAAATGGGTATAATTTATTGTTGGTTGAATTTTAAAGGAATAATAAATAGTGAAGTTTCTGAACCCAAGCTAAACGAACCAATTATTGATACAGTTTCTGGGTTGACAACATAAAGTTTATGCAACAAATCTTTAAATAATTCCTTCTTTGTAAACTCTTTATTTACTGACGTAATTTTGCTTAAAAAATCAAGAATATGCGCAGTTCTATTGCTTGTCATTTTAATATTCTATGTGCCCCATTTGTCTGGTGATTTGCGCCATTCTTTTAAACTCTCTACTTCTTTGGCATTTATAAAACTTTGGTCAAAAGCTTTTTTTACAAGGGTGTTATAATCGCAAAGAGTAATTAATTTACATTGTGCATCCTCAAAAGATTTTTCTGCTTTTTCAAAACCATAAGTAAAAATTGCAGCCATCCCTTTAACCTTGCAACCATGATTGCGCAATGCTTCCACAGCTTTTAAACTGCTGCCACCTGTCGAAATTAAATCTTCAATTATTACCACACTTTGTTCTTTTTCTGCGTATCCTTCAACTAAGTTTCCGAGTCCGTGTTCTTTGGCAGAAGTTCTCACATATACAAATGGCAATCCTAACTCCTCTGCAACCAGTGCTCCTATTGCTATTGCGCCAGTGGCTACACCAGCAATTAAATCGGGTTTGCCATAATGCTCTACTATTTGTGCCGAAAATTGTTGGCGTAAATAGGTGCGTGTTTGAGGGTAGGAAAGAGTAACCCGGTTGTCGCAATATATTGGGGATTTCCAACCTGAAGCCCATGTAAATGGCTTATTTGGCGCGAGTTTAACTGCTTTTACTTGCAACAATATTTGTGCAACATTCTGGGCTGTATCTTTATTTATAATCATCTATTATTCTATTTGTCGTTGCTGTCTGATATTTTATTTATTCGTAATTGTGAAGAATGAAGTATTCATTCAATTTTCAATTCTTAATTTCTTCCCCATCCAAAAAGGTATCCCATTTTAAAATATTTTAATTCCGACTTATCGCCAATGTATTGTAAAATTAATCCTTTGGGGTTGTCATTTGGTAATTTTAATTTATCAACGATTGCCATTTGTTCACCTAAATCATACAACGGACGTTTAATTTTTTCTGCGTCATATCCACTTTCAACCATTTTTTTATAAATGCTCAGAGTATTGGTGTACAATTTTTTGTTAAAATAGTAATTGCTAAGCCAAACAGCAAAACCATTTTTGCATTTTTCAAAAACAAAATTCACAATGCTATCATGCACCAAATTAAATTCGCTTACTTGAAATTTAGCAAAGTAAACTCCTGCACTGTTATATTTTACATAAGCATCATTATAGTTGCCATAATCTTGCAATGACATAACGTTTTCCATAAGTTTTTGATAGGTAGTGGCGGGCAATATTGAAACATGATATGTCTCAATATCTTCATCGTAAATTTTGCATGAATCGTTTTGGTTTTTAATATTTTGTGCAGCTTTAAAAAAGCTATCGGCAGAAATAAAAAATTTCTTTTTTGCGTAGAATTTTCCACTGTCATTAAGGGCTATGTAATCTTTTACCAAATCTGCACATGTGGTTTTTGCATTGTTTTGAGCCCACAAATTAAATTGCGATAAAGCCCAAAATAAAATTGTGCATAAAAATTTATTCATAAATATTTTATTTCTGTAATGTTGTAAAGATAGTTTGAAATGGTATCGCAAAATTAAAATTCTTTGTTAATTTATTTCGTAAAAAGTAGTAAAACATTTCGATTCATATTATACAATTTGCCCCCGAAGATTATACAATTTCTGACTTAAATAGTATTATCAATAACGAGTTGGCTGCAATTACAATTGGTGCAATTGAACACACCGAAGCGTTTTTATTGACTAAAAATATACTGGACCACTTTAAAAATCAAAGCAATGATGAATTAATGAAACACATAATTTTGTTGAGTTCAACTGCCGAAGAACGCTATGTTAATTTTATGAAAACTTATCAATCATTCGTGCAGCGGTTACCACTAAAACTTATTGCTTCGTACATTAGTTTTACACCCGAATTTGAGTACCATTCACAAAAAAATAGTTTCAAAATAAGGGATAACTAAAATTATTCTGAAATATTTTACCACAACTTGCCCAGTTTGTAACAACGTGATAGTCCTATATACGTATCGGAATTTAAGAAAAATAGAAACTTCTCTTTACAAAATGCTATCTGTAAAACAACTTTTCTTTGTAAACTTTTAAGAGATGAAAGCTGTCCTATTAGGATGAACGGCACAAGTTGTGTCTATGTATCTATGTGGTTTTTTTTGAGCGCCATTCGCGAAAAAATGGTTTCAAAATAATCTGTTTTGAAATTACTTAGCCAAATTGGCACAATTATTTTTTTGGAATATTTATTGCCAACCACTTCGCTTAAATTTATTCTAAAGTAAAATGCTTAAAGAAGATAAATCACGGTTATTTCATAGCTTTTTTTTCCCAATCACATTTGTAATTTTATTGTGGTTAATAAAAATTTGCGAAATAGTTTTTCAAATAAATTTAGCAACCTTTGGCGTGTTTCCAAGAAGCATAAAAGGTATACCTGGTATATTTTTAGCACAGCTTATTCATGGAGATTTTAATCACTTATTTTCAAATTCAATTCCACTAATAATTTTAGGTACATCATTATTTTACTATTTCAAAAGTTTGGGTTACAAAGTGTTTTTTGTAATTTATTTAGCAAGTGGTTTTTGGGTTTGGATAAGTGCGAGGGCTGTTTATCATATTGGCGCAAGTGGCGTTGTATATGGCTTGGCAATGTTTTTATTTGCTAGTGGTTTTATCAGAAACAATATTTATTTATTGGCTTATTCAATGTTTGTTGCTTTTTTTTACGGTGGCTTGGTTTGGGGTTTATTGCCTTTAGAAAATGGTATATCGTGGGAGAGTCACTTAATGGGAGCAATAGCTGGTTTAATGGCAGCATGGCATTATAAAAATGTTGGCATACAGCGCGAAAAATATTCATGGGAAATAAACCCATCTAGCGACGACGATGTTGATTTTGATTGGCGAAGCGACGCTCAAAAATTGGAGCAAGATGTGGCTGACGAAATTGAAGAAATTGCCACAGAACAATCAACTATTAGTGGCATAAAATATATTTATTCAATTGCTCCAAAAATAGATGCAAATATTGAGCGTAAAAATTGAAATTTCTAAATGAAATTATTTTACCACTACTTTCTTATTAATTGTGTTTTTATTTGCGTCGGTTAACGATACAAAATAAATGCCGTTGCCAACTTGTAAATCAATGTTTGTTGATTGTTCGCGTATTTTTGATTCATAAATTATTTCGCCTATCAGTTTGGTAATTTTAAGTGAATAAAAATTATTTTCTGCAAAATTATGTCCTGCATATATTGTGAAATTCCCGCTGTTTGGATTAGGAAAAACACCAATAGTTTTCTCATTTAATTCAATACCAGTAATGCCAGCAAACGGATTAAAAGTAACTCTCACACTATCCATAACAACATCAACTAAAGGCCTATCATTAGCATCTTTAGCCACAGCACCAATTGCTTGTACAATATTAAAACCACTAGTTACTTTTCCAAAAACTGGATAATTAGGATTCAAATAAACATTGTTTACTAGGTTAATAAAAAATTGACTACCTCCAGTATTGGGTCCAGAATTTGCCATTGCTAAATTTTTCCAAAGATTACTTGTTAAAGAGTCAAACTCATCTTGAATTGTATAGCCAGGGCCACCATTACCAGTACCTGTAGGGTCACCGCCTTGTATCATAAAACCATTTATAACACGATGAAAAATAATGCCATCATAAAATTTTTCATTTACTAAACTCAGGAAATTACCTGCGGTAATTGGTTGCAAAGTATCATACATTTCGGCCACAAAAACACCTTTGGTAGTATAAAAAGTAACTTGTGTTTGTGCCTTTAAAAAAGGCTTGTTAATTAAGAATATAACTGAAAATAAGACGAATATTTTTTTCATGATAATGGAATATTAAATTAACGCAAAGAATAAATTCTTTCAATAATATCCACAACTTTTAAACCTTCTAATGCGTTTGTAGTAATTGTTGTGCGGCCTTTTAGAGTATCTACAACATTCTCAATAATGTAATGATGATTATTTGCCGAGCCTTTATAGTGCCCGTAATCATTGGCTTCGTTAGTAGCCTCTAAAGTCGGCATTGTGTAATCTTTAATGTGGCAATATTCTACTTTGTCCATGTATTGTCCGCCAACTTTTACGCTACCATTTTCACCAATAATGGTAAGGCTACTTTCCAAATTTGTATCCCAAACGGAGGTAGAATAATTGATGCTGCCCATGCCTCCATTTACAAAACCAAAACTTATAAACCCACTGTCTTCAAACTCTGTGGAGTGTTTGTGCGTAAAATCATTGAACTTTGCTTGTATGTCTTTTATGTCGCCAAATAGCCAATATAAAATATCTATAAAGTGAGAAAATTGAGTGAATAGAGTTCCACCATCTAACTCATTTGTGCCTTTCCAATTTCCTTTTTTGTAATAGCGGTCATCCCTATTCCAATAGCAATTTAGTTGAACCATGAAAACGTTGCCTAACATTTTGTTAGTAATCATTTCTTTTAACCAAACCGACGGTGGCGAAAACCTATTTTGCATTACACAAAATATTTGTTTGTGCATTTGCAATGATTTATAAATTAAAGTTTCGCAATCGTTTTTGGTAAGTGCCATTGGCTTTTCGCACACCACATGTTTGTTAGCTTCTAATGCAATTAAAGTATGCGGTGCATGCAATCCGTTAGGCGAACAAATGTTTACTACATCAATTTCGGGATGGGCTGTTAGCATGGCAGCAACATCAGTATAAAATGGTTCAGTAATATTTTCTAAACCCAATTTTTCTTTAGGTAAAATATCGCAAACGGCTACCAAATTTGATTCCACATTTCGGCGTGCCATTTCCGCATGGCGCTTACCTATATGACCTTGACCAACAACTGCAAAATTTATTTTCATACGAAAAAGTAATTAGAGAGGAATAATTTCTGTAAAAAGAAAAAATGTGGAGAATACCGGATTCGAACCGGTCGCCTCTTCACTGCCAGCGAAGCGCTCTAGCCAAATGAGCTAATTCCCCAAAATATAAGAACTTAACGAACTTTTAAACAACCCAACATAATGTGCGGCGTTTAAATTTCGGAGCGCAAGTATATAATTATTTTAAGCAAGCCGAAAATAAATACGCAAAATAAACGATTTGGTAAATAGAATTTAATGCATGTAAAAATAACATCCCTGTAATCAGTGAGAGAAAAATAAGTGTCATCTGTAAAAATTAAGTTCACAGGTTTCTCAGAAAAGCACAAATAAAACTAAAAAAGCATCTGTGTAAATCCGTGTAATTGGTAAGAAGAATTTAACTTTTGTCGAAATTTTATTAATAATTTATTAATATTTAAGTAACATATCAAAAAAAAAAACTTATTTTCGCACATTTGTACTTAGTGTACTAACTACAAATAGAAATAAATAAATTAATATACCATGAACAATTCAATTACTAAAAAAGAAAGTTCGAATGCCATTGCGGATTTAAGCCGCAATCTTGGCATTAAAAAATTCTACACTTTCAAAAATGTCATCCTTACGGCTTTGCTTGCTATTATTGGCAGTGGAGCGTGGGCCCAGAGTTTTACAACACCAACATTTACAGGTGCAATTGGTGATTTTGCAGCAGGTGACCGTTTTGCAGCAGCTGCGAACAATACAACTTACGCCATTACTTTCGATGCTACCTACATGTATTTTGGTGCATTCAGAACTACTGGTTCATTTGGTAGTGGTGATAATTTTGCTATTTATTTGGACACAGACCCTCGAAATACGCTGGCAAGTGGCAATGGTACAACCGCGGGTAGAAACTTTAACAGTGTTACGCCAACGCTACCCTTCAATGCCGATTATACCTCAATTACAGAACAGTCATACACAGACCCAATTAATAGATACAACGGTATCTGGGCAAGTACGGGTGTAACCCCTACTGTATTTACAAGTACAACCTGTAGAGAAGTTAGAATTGCTTTAAGCGATATTGGTAATCCTGCTTCAGTATACGTTTCAGTTTGGATGGGCTATAACGGTGGCATTTATTCAAGTGCTCCTGGTACAGATGTTACAGCATCCGGAACACCCGCAATTACTGGTTATTTTGGTTCGTTTCCCGTTTATAAATCAGGTATAAATCCTATTTCTTTTCGTGCACAAAATACTACTACTGCTTCTGGTGGTGGTACTGCGATAAGCAATTTAACAGTTACTCCTACAACAGCTATTACTGCTGGTGATTATGGTGATATAACAATTACAAATACGGCAGGAACTTCCTCTATTTCAGGCAATACTTCATTTACAGGTACCTTAACTATTGGTTCAGGTACTACCAATGCAACCAGACTGGGCTTATCAACATTTTCTTTATTTGTTGGAGGTAGAGGAGTTGGAGGAACTGCGGGACAAATAAGTGTTAACGGTTCAAGCGGCACACCAATTACAAATGGAGGTGCCAGTACTATTGCATTTTTGGGAGCAGGTATTGTAAGTGGTGCAAGCACGGCAGCTAGCATGGTAGTATTTCCATCTAGCACAACAGTTACTATTGCAGGTGCTGTTGACTTTGGAAGTGTTGGTACCACAACACCATCTGGTTTGGCAGGTACTTTACAAATAAACTCCGGTGGTTTTGTAAACACCAATCCACCAACTTATAACTCAGGCTCAACATTAGTATATAACACAGGAGGCACCTACACTGCAGGCTCTGAGTGGACAACCAATTCTGCTGGTGCCAAAGGAGTTCCTCAGGCAGTAACATTACAAAATAATACAGCCGTGAACTTTGGTTCATCTGCATTATATCGTCAAGCCAACGGTTTAGTAACAATCGGCTCTGGTTCTGGCTTAACACTATCATCTGCTTCTGGCGGTGATTTAAGGATTGCTGGTGGTTTGACTAATAATAATGCAGGAACTGGAGTTGGTGTAAATACCAACGGAAGAGCCATACAAACAATGGGTACTGGTACTTATACTAAGGCAGGAACAGATAATTTAGATTTCTTAATAATTGGTTCGTCCAACACCTTGACACTGGCAAGCGGGACAAATTTGAGTTTGACTAATACCAATGCTTCGGGTTGTTTGCAATTCACCAACTTACTGGGAACCATCTTCATGGGTGGCACTAATACAATTTCAATAGTTGCAGGTGGAACAGTTGGAGGTACTACTGCTGGAAGCATAGGTGGGTCGGCACCTACAACAACTATTTTAAGCTTACTCGGAGCTTGCACTTGGAGTCCTGGTGGCGTTATAACTGTTTCTACCAACGTTGGCATACAAGTAAATGCAGGATTAAGCATTACAACTGCAACACGCCTAAACGCTGGTTATGTTCAAATAAATCAAGGTGGATTTGTAAGCACAAATCCTATAGTTTATGCCACGAATAGCACACTTTCTTATAATCACAGCAGTGGTACCTATGGCGTAGGTGCCAATGAGTGGCCAGCAGCAAGTGGACCTTACAACCTAATTGTAAATAACAATGGTAGCAGCACAGGGATAAGCTTCGCTACTAACGGCATTGGCACTAGAACCATACCTTCAACGGGTACAAATGGTACTGTTACGCTCAATCAAGACATTGATTTGAGTGGCGCTGGGCCAGCACAATTGACCATTTCTGGTATTGCTGCAACAGGCTTAATTGCAAATGCAACAGCGGTGGTAAAAGGCACTGGCACAATACTTTTTAGTTCCTCAGCCTCTATGTCAACAGCAAATGTTCTTGGGGTGAATGGCACACTTACTTGCACTACAAAGACTTTCAATACAAATAATAATTTTACATTTAACGCAATAGCATCGCAAGTAACAGGCGCTTTGATGCCGACTACCATTGGTGCATTGACCATCAACAACAGCGCTGGCGGAACAAATGGTGTTACCATCAGTAGCAACACTCTTGTGATAGGCACTACAACCACACTCACTTTAGGCGCATTAATATTGCCAACTGCTGCAAGTAATTTGGTAACATTTACTGGAAATATTTCTACACCTACAAGCGGAGGAACAATTACAGGTTCAACAGCTTCAAATATAGCAACAAGCGGAACTGTAGCAGGAACGGGAACTGGAGTTGTGTTTACTACCGGTTCGCAAAACATTCGTAACTGGACTTGTAACGCTGTTTTCGGCAGTCTTACTACTGGCTTAAACTCTAATCTAACTGTAAATGGTATTTTCCAATTCCCAACAAATACCCCTGACTTATTTACAAATAGTGGGTTTACAATGACCTTTGTTTCCGGTTCTACCTTTGACCAAAACTTTATTTCGGGTGCACGATTGTTAGGAGCAGGTAATTATAACTTTCAGAGTGGCTCAAACCTATTAATAGGCGCAACCTCTGGTTTGTATGCCTCTACGCCAAATGGAGCTGTTCAGAATACAGGTTCACGCACATTTAGTGGCGGAGCTAATTATACCTTTAACAATGCTTCATCTGCGCAAGCAATAGGAACCGCACTTGATGTAACGGGCGGTACAGGACAAACAGGAATAATAACAGGTAATGTTGTAATTAATAACAACACCGTAAGTGGTGTTACATTAAATGCTGGAACTACTATTACGGTAAACACTCCTGGTGTTTTCAATATAGGAGTTTCAGGTACTTCTTCAGGCACAGTTACTGCACCTGCAAGTTCAATAATTAACGGTTCGGGTAACGTAAATATGTTTGGCAATGGCGCTATTAATGGTTCTACCTTAGTTACCGCCAATGCTAGCGGGGTAAATGGAACGTTTGCTGGAAGCGGAACTATTACACTTAATAATGTTGGTAACAACAACACCAACTTTACCTTTAATGGTGCAGTTGTGCAATCAGTAGGTTCCCTGCTTCCTGCCACTATTAACAACCTTTCTATTTCTAATACTACAGCAAGTGCTACCCCCACAGCCGATGTCAATCTTTCATCATCAGTTACTGTCAATGGTGCCTTCACCAACAGTGGCAGGTTAGGCATTGGTTCTAACACGCTTACGCTAAACGGTGCTATCACTTTTACTGCAAATAAATTGGCACCTACTTCCAGTTCTAATTTAATTATTGGTGGTAGCGGTTCTATAACTGGTGTATCGCCTTTTGTTACGGGTGGTGTTTCATTAAATAATTTTACCATGAATCGTGCCTCTACCACATTTACAGGCAACTCTGCCATGACGGTTGGCGGGACTTATTCGCTTAGCAATGGAATACATTCTCTTGGCGCTGGGTTAATTTTGAACGGAGCAATTAGTTTTGGAAGTGGTACTTTAACTGGTGGTACAAATCCTTTAACAATTGGTGGTTTTGGCACTATAACGGGCAGTTTAACAGCAACAGCAAGCCCTTTGGCTTTGACAAGTATTACAATGAGTCGTGCAAGTTCTACTTTGTCATTAGGTAGTAATGTTACCGTTTCAATTGCCACAGGTTTAACGCTTACAGCAGGTAATATTGCTTTAGGAACCTTCAATCTTACAAATACAAATAATGCCGGAACACTTGGTATAGGAAGTGCCAGCTCAATGATTGTTGCAACTAGCACTGGGCAAGCATTTTTAACGGCTCCCACTGGAGGTAGCACTCAATTATTTCCAATTGGTGATGGAACTAATTACACACCAGTATCTTTAGTTTTTACTGCTAACGCAGTAAGTGGCACAATTGGGGGCAGAGTTACTGCCTCGGCACATCCTCAATTAAATTTAACTGGAAATCCTCAAGCCGATTATTTAAACCGTTACTGGAGTTTTACTACTACAAGTTTAACAACATATACTTATACAGGAACGTTTACTTATGTAGCAGGAGACATTGTAGGCACGCAAACCAACATGAAGTTGAACCGTTATAATGGTACACTTTGGGCTGAAGATGCAACAAGTACAGCAGCTTCAAATGTGTTAACTTCAACTACGGGTTTAACACAAGCAACTGGACCACTTAATAACAACGCTTTTACAGGACGTAAAGAGCCAAGTGCTGTTAATTATACTTGGAATGGCGTAACAAACGATTGGGCAACCGCTACTAATTGGTCACCAAATGGTAATCCTAGTGCAGTTGACAATGTAACCATTGATGGTAGCTTATCTGCTGTATTGTGTAAAATAAATTCAAGTTCATATTCCGTAAATAATTTTACGCTAAACGGTACAGGTGCTTTTGAAATGACAGCAAGCACAACTTTAACAACCAACGGTGCTATTACTTATGGTGGCACAGCTACCGCAGTATTTGATTGTGCTAGTACATTTAAAATAAACAGCACGTCATCGCAGCCAGTACCAGCATTAAATTATGGTGGCTTAGATATAAGCTTGGGTAATCGAACGCTTGCATCTTCAGGTACAATTGGCATTTGTGGTGCTTACACACCTGGTGCTGGTGTTATAACCATTACGGGTAGCACTGTAAATTTTAATGGTACAGGAGCACAAGCAATAAATGCTGTAAACTACAATAACCTTACAATTTCTAATGCAAGAAGTGGTGCAAATAATATAACCCTTGCAAATAGTGGTACTATTGGCATTGCTGGCACATTTAGCCCAACTGCAACATTTGGAACAGGTGCTTATGTAATTACTTCAAGTACTATAGATTATAACGGAACAGGTGCGCAAAGCATAGGTTCATTTAATAACAACGGAAACAACACAGGTTATAATAATCTAACAATAAGCGGTGCAAGAGGTGCAGCAACGGTTACACTTTCAAGTGGTACTATTTCTGTTACAGGCATTTTCAATCCTTCAGCTTCTGCCGTAACGTATGCTCACAATAGCGGAACGTTTGATTTTGTAAGTACAGCATCGCAAACAATACCTGTATTTGATAAGTACAATAACCTTAATAATAGTGCCAATGGCGCAAGAACTTTAGCAAATGGAATTATTAAAATTGATGGTTTATATTCGCCAACAACAGCAACAGTAACAATTGGAACAAGCACCATTGATTTTAGTAGTGCAAGTACGCAAACAATGCCTGCCACTTCTTATTACGCCGTTACCAATTCGGGCAACGGAAATAGAACTTGGGCAAGTAGTGGCATAACTGATATTAACTTTACATTTGCACAATCAACTGCTATAAATACTATAAACGGCAGCACCATTCGTTATTCTTCTACTACTTCCACAACACATACACTTAGTAACTTTACTACTGAATTTACAAGTCCAGCGCGCAATTACTTTAATTTAATATTGGTTGGCGGGGCATCAACTATTTGGACGCCTGGTGTTGGTTTTAACTTAGGTGTTAAAAATGATTTTTCATTAATAGGAAGTGGTACGCTAAATATATGTTCTAATGCTACTGCAAACACTATGAGTGTTGATGGTAACTTTTTATTAGGAACAGGAAGTGGAAATGTGAATGTTGCTAGTAGCAGCGGCGCAGGTACATTAAATGTAACTGGTAATTTAACACATTCGGGCACTGGATTTTTTACAGTTACGGGTAGCACTGGTATTGGAGCACTGGCCATAACAGGAAATATGAGTTTGTCTGGCACGGCTGGAACATTAAGGGTTACTAATAATGGGTCAGCTCCAAATACTACAATAACTGTTGGAGGAGACTTATCCATCAGCAATACTGGCCGAATACAAATGGAAGCTACAAGCACAGCTTCTACAACAAGTGTAATTAATGTAGCTGGTAACTTTTCTTCAACTGCAACGGGGACATTTTCTTCCAGTTCTGTTGACTGGGGTGCTGGTTCTGCAAACTCTACACTTTCGGGTAATAACATAACCGTTATGGGTAATTTTTCAAAGTCTGGTGTAGGTACGTTTTATACTACTGGAGGCACAACAGGTGTAGCACCTACAAACTTTGGATTTATTTTTAATAAAACGGGAACTCAGACTTTTTCTTACGCTGGAGCTGTTTCTGATTATACTTGTTATACCATCAACGCTACTTCAACTTTACAACTTACAACAGATTTTGCTATGGGTGTAAATACTTCTGCACCTCAAACTACCTTTATAGTTAATGGGATTTATGACATGCAGACTTTTAAAATGACTGGTATGTCTGCAAGTTCAAATGCCGTATTTACTTTAGCTTCGGGTGCAACTTTAAAAACTGCAAACACTTTAGGAGTAAATGATGGAACAGCATCTTCATCTTTGGGTGGTTTAAGTACATTAGTTGTCAAAACATATAACACTGCCGCCAATTACGAATTTAACGGCACTGCAGCACAAAACACAAACTTCCCAGCGGCAGTTACAAACATGAATAACCTTACTATTAATAATAGTACTGCCAATGTAAAAATAAATAAAAGTATCAACGTAAATGGCAACTTAATATTAACATCGGGCAATTTAGATTTGAATGGCTCATTCAATGTTAGTTTAGGAAGCTCATCATTAATACAGAACGAAACAAGTGCAAAACGTGTAATAAACTCAGGTGCGCCAACAGCAACAAACGGTTTTATTGGTGGTATTTTTACCTTACTTGCCAACCCTGGTAATGTTGCTAATTTAGGGATGAATATAACCACGGCATCTGCAATGGGCTCAACAATTATTCAACGCTTTCCAAAAATTGTAACAAGTATCCCTACAAGTTTAAATAGTATTAATAGAGTATATGCAATACAAGCAACTACGGCTTCCGCAAATTCAACAATTGTGTTAAATTATTTTGATGGAGAGTTAAATGGCAATACAGAAACTTCGCCTAGTATGGTTACTTACTCATCTACAGGGGCAAATGAAACTGTAGCTGCAAATTATGCTTTTACAGGTGCGAGTGCTACCGATGGTACTGCAAATACTGTAACATATAATGTAGCCAATCTTACTACTACTAACACATTTTGGACCGTTTTAAATGCTGATAAATACTCAACTGCACAAGATGGAGACTGGGCAACGGGCAGTACATGGGTAGGTGGCGCGGTGCCTCCAGCCAATGCTAATATTGTAATAAACCATATAGTAACGGTAAATACGGCAAGCCCTTTAAATGTAGGCGATTTAAGTATTAATGGTTCTAAGTCTTTAACAATTTCTGCGGCTTACACATTAACTATTAATACAGGCAAAACACTAACTAATAATGGAGTAGCATCATTAGGTACTGGAACAATTACCTTTGCGGGTACTGGTACAGTTGCCGGCACCACTACTTTTGGTAATGTTAATATTTCTGGTGGAGTTAACTTTGGTACTGCATCAACTATTGCTGGTACACTTCGCATAAACACTGGAGGTTTTGTAAACACGAATGCCCCTATATATGGTGCAAGCTCTACTTTGCGCTATGCCACAGGCACAACCTACGGACGAAGCTTAGAGTGGGGCGCAACTGGTGCTGGCACAATTGGCACAACACCTGGCTATCCTAACAATGTATATATTGCTAATGCTACAACTTTAAACCTAGAAAATGGTACACCAGGCACAGCCCGACAATGTAATGGAAGCCTTACTTTGGCAGAAAATGTTGGACTTTCTACTGGCGCATTATCAATGGGTGCTATGATTCAACCATTAACTGTTTTAGGAAACGTATTAATAGGAACAGGTTTTGCCAATGGCACACTAACACTTTCAAGTGTTAGCGGCGGTGACATAAAAATAAATGGCAACATGTTTTTAAGTGGTGGTGGAACAAGTACTTTTAATGCAAATGGGAGGGCCGTTTCGTTTGAAGGTACAAGTTCAAGTACTATTGGTATGGATAATGAATTATTATCAATTTTGATAAATAATAAATCTACTCCAGCGAACATAATATCAGCTGGTATTGCTTTTGACAATACTGGGGGCAATTTTCTTCAGTTAATTGGTGGCGGTTTAGATTTGAATGGTACAAATATTAATTTCACATCGAGTAGCGCAGGAAACATTGTTGTTACTGGTGCAAGAAGTATTATTGGTGGTAGTGGTTCTAACTTTGTAAATGTGAGTGGAGGTACAAAAACAATTACTGGTACAGGAACATTAAACTTTGGCAATAGCACTAACTTAAAAATGAACCTATCAGGTGGAATTGATTTTGGAAATAACATTACAACTTTTAGCAGTACAACATCTTTACAAATTAATGGAGGAGGTTTTGTAACTGGCAACGCGCCAATTTATGCAAGTGGTTCAACTTTACAATATAGCAGTGGCAGTAATTATGGTAGAGGCGTAGAGTGGAGTGCTACTTCAGGCGCAGGCTATCCTTACAATGTAACAATACAACTAAATGGTACGCCTACAACTTTAGATTTAAGCAACGGCGGTAGCGCAAATCGTGCATGTGCTGGTAACTTAACCCTAAATAATGGCGGTATTTTAAATATGGGAGCCATGCCAAATACTTTAGAAGTAAAAGGCAATACAACAATTGGCGGTGGTGCAAGCGGCAGTTTGATATTATCAAGTGCTGCAGGCGGCGATTTTATTACAGGTGGTAATTTAACTCTTAACGGTGGTACATTTACACAAAATGGCAGAGAGGTAACCCTAAATGGAATTAGCGGTAACCAAGATGTAACAGGAATTATAACATTCGCTTATTTAAAGATATCTAATTCAGGAACTTCTGCAAGAATATTAGCTACTACCACTGTAAGTAATCGCTTGTGGTTAAATACTGGTACTTTCAATTTGAATGGCTTTGGGTTGCAACTTTCTAATGGAGCACTTGTTCGACGTTCAATTTCTGGAGCAACTATGTCAGCCGCTCCAACTTTTTTAGGAGCCTATGATTTAGAGTATAATGCTACAATGACTACTGGCGTTGAGTTTCCTAATGGCATAGTTGAGTCAAGAGATTTATCGATTACAGCAGGTACGCTTACACTAAATGGTAACAAGCGTATTGGGCAAAACTTAAATTTAAGTGGTGGAGATTTAAACCTTGGTGGCTTCACATTCACTGATTTTGGAAATATAGCATCACCTTCTTTCGCTGGGGTTATTGAAGTAAGTAATGGTGGCACAAGACATATAACAGGTACTGGTACATTTGATATAACTGGTACAGGTGGCAACTCGCCAACTTTGTACACTAAAACGGTTTCTACATTAGGAGGTACTTCACTTAATTTTGATAGTAATGTGTTGGTTAGAATTGGAGATGGGTCTGTTGATTTTGGAGCAGGTAACCCAACTACCATTGATGGTGTTTTACAGGTATTACTTGGTGGCTCAGTGGGGCAAATATTAAACCCATGTAATTATGGTACAAATTCTATATTACGTTTTGCAAATACTATTGACTACCAAGTAGGAACAAATGATAAAACGTGGGCTACAGGAGCAATAAACTCAGGTAATGCCGGTATTCCGTATAACGTTGAGGTAAATGATGCTGGTACCGATTTACAATTACAAAGCACTAGGGCTTTAAGAGGTAACTTAACTATTTCAACTGGTACATTTACACTAACACCTTCTTTTGCTGGAGACTTTAATATTGGTGGTAACTGGACAAATGCTAGTGGTTCGTTTTTTCATAATAGTAAAAAAGTAATATTTGACCGTCAAACGGCAGGTAACCAAACTATTATAGGCACTGAAACATTCTATGATTTAGAAGTTTCATTAAATAGTGGTAGCCTTGTATTAAGTACAGCAACTAACGTAACTATCTCAAACGACCTTAGCTTTACAGGTGGTAAATTAGACATTGGTACTGCAACAAATAACATTACAGTAAATGGCGCAATAACTGGTGCAGGTTCTTCAAACTACATTAATACAAACTATGCTGGCGCAGGTGCATTAATAAGAAAAGCGGCAACTAATACAACGTATGTTTTTCCGGTTGGAGATGCAACAAACTACACCCCTATTAGCTTAACTTTATATAGTGGTGCAAATGCAAGCTCAACTCTAAAAGGTAAAGTTGTTGATGCTGTACAACCAAATTTAGCATCATCATCGCCAACACCTCCAACCGAATATTTAACAAGGTATTGGAGCATGGATGAATCTGGCTTAACGCCTGGCTTTGGTTACGGTATCGATGCTACTTTTGTTAACACAGGCAGTGACATTACGGGTTCTGTTTCAAACATTTTCCCTTATAAATACCATGCAGGTGTTGGAGTAGGTGCAGGTTGGGTAGCAGCTGCTATTGCAAACTCTGCTTACCCAATGGGTACAGGTAGTGTTTCGGCTGGGCATATTATTTGGGATGGTTTATATAGCTTCTCTGATATAACAGGCGGTGGTAATGGCACTCCACAACCAATTACTTTGCTAAACTTTGATGTAAAAGCAAATGGAAACCAAGTTAATTTAGATTGGAGAACTGCATCGGAAATTAATAATGATAGATTTGAATTGCAACGCAGTACCGATGCCAAAGCATGGGAAACATTTACAACGCAAAAAGGCGCAGGTAACCACAATGGTATTTTAAATTACAGTGCCGTTGATAATCAACCATACAACGGTGTTAGCTACTATCGTTTAAAACAAATTGATTTTGATGGTAAATTTGATTTCAGCGAAATTAAAAGTGTAAGTATTGATAAAGCAATTGATGCAACTATAACTATTAACATGTATCCCAATCCTGCGACTGGTGGAAATGTTAATGTAACATTATCAAACATAAATATAAACTCGCGCATACAAATTGTAGTGAAAGATTTGTTAGGTAAAAATCTAATCACAGTTGCCAACGATATTGCGGCAAGCACCTATTTTAGTACAAGCGTTAATGCTGATAATTTAAGCAACGGTGTTTATTTAATTGCCATAACAATTGACGGTGTAACTACCACTAAAAAACTAGTAGTTAGAAAGTAAACTTCGTAATTATTTGCTTGCAATTGGCTCAAATAATTTAGGCTTGAAGAATAAAATATTAATGGTGTTTACATTTTGGTTTTTACTGAAATGTAAATACCATTTTTTAATTACGATATTCAGTATCTGTATTAATCCTCGATGCTTTTATAATTGCGCCAAGCAACTATCAATAACCCAGTAAAAACGATACTAAAAAAGAAGCCTGTTAAACTATTAACCCCATCCCATTCTTTTGTAAATAAATCGTGAATTGCATTTATAAAACCCAAAATACCAAACGATACCAATACATAAAACATAAACTTTTCGAAAAGCGGAAATTTTATTTCTTTTTGCTTTTTTAATTTGGCCCGTTGTTCATTGGCCGTGGGATTGCGTGTGCTTTTACCGTACTTTTTGTAATTATTATTTATTTCGTCTTGCGACGGACGGTTGCTTTTGGTGGTAAAGTTTTTACCGTAAAAAAATTTAATATCATAATCGTTTCTAAGCTCAGTATTTACAAGTGTTTCATAAGCCTCGTTTATCAAATTAAAATGTTCGGATGTATCAATATTCTCATTGGTATCGGGGTGGTATTTAAAAGCCAAACGACGGTAAGCCCTTTTAATTTCGGCTGTTGATGCAGTTGAATTTACATTTAATATTTGGTAAAAGTTTTGCAAGGAATTTTGATTCTAAGGCAAATTAAATATTAAATTTTAGAATTGAATAAACAGAGTACAATATTTGAACATGATATTGGTGTGAATTATTGCAGACTGATATTTATTAAAGAGAAGTAAATCTATTAACCGAGCACACGCAATAGTCTAATTCAACCTTCACATTTTTAGAAATTACTTTTTAGAAACATGTGTTCCTTGAAAACAATTAATTTCAGGAAGAATCATTCATTTTATTTTTGCCAATAATTATAACTTGCCTCCAATAAAAACATACATATTTTAGGGTTTAAGTAATGCTAGAAATACCAATTAAGCAAAATAGTATGGCATTAAAAGTGTGCTTCATATTTGCAATAATTCTATTTACATACGGCACTTATCGTGCATGTGTTGTAGGCTTTACTTGGGATGAATCATTTTCATATTTGAACTATAGCAGAAATAAAATTTTTATGTTGGAGCATCTTTCAATGATGGATGCCAATAATCATTTACTGAATACTTGGAGCAATATTTTTCTCATAAAATTGTTTGGAGTTAACCAAATTGTGTTGCGTTTACCGTCTTTAATTTCCCACATTTTATTTTTATTTTATTCGTATAAAATAGTTGCCAAATTGCAAAACTCCTTGCTGATTATTTTTGGCTTTATCATCATTAATTTCAACCCTTATGTGTTAGATTTTTTTTCATTGTCGCGCGGTTATGGATTATCGTTGGGGCTTATGGTGGCTAGTGTTTATTGGCTATTTCGATATTTCGAAATATAACAAAAGTAAAGTCTGCAATGCTTGCAATGGTTTTTGCATTATTGGCAACGCTTGCAAACTTGGTGTTATTCAATTTTCTAATTGTGTTGTATTCCGTTTTGATTTTTAAACGAAATTATTGATGTTAGCAATACCAAAATAGAAAACGGAAGTCCGCAAAAAAAAGGTATGTGTTGAGCATATTAATTACACTCATTTTGCTTTTGTCCGTTGGTTTTTTTGTTCCGTACGCACTCAAGTTGCAGAATGCAAATGCGCTTTATTATGGTGGTAAAAATGGTTTTTTTGAGGACACATTAATTACATTGATAATTAGCAGTCTTTATTGTATGGGTAGCGTTTCTTGGCTTGTAACTGCAATTGCATTTGCAATAATTTTGAGTGTGGTTTGGTGCACTTGCACACTCATGTACATGGCATACTGTAAAACACTAAATTCCGAAAACAAATTTCATATTGCCCTTGTTTTTATTTTACTTGGAAATATTGTGCTGAATTTATTGCAACACTCCATTTTTAATACAAATTATTTGGTTGACAGAACCGCCATTTTTTACATTGTTTTGTACAATTTGACAATTATATTTTCGATTGCAAAATTAATTTTTAGCCACAAGAAAAAAGTGCTCATTTTTCTATTTATTTCAGTTTGTAGTATTTCAAATTGGGTTAATGCAATTAATTTTAATTATGTGTTAGATTGGAAATTAGATGCTTACATTTCTGAAATGGTCAATGATTTAGAAAACATTAAAAACATACCACAGGGCAAGCAAAATATAGCTATTGGCACTCCATTAGAGTTTGAGCAAAGTATCAATTATTATAGGGTCAAAAATAGATTATCTTGGTTGAACAATGTTGAACGAATGGAAAAAATAGATATGCGTTACGACTATTTTTATCTTATTAAAAGTGAATTGCCAACTAGTTATTTTGACTCTATTATTCAGCTAAAATACTACCCAAATACCAATACAATTTTAGCTAAACCAAAGGTTGCATTCAAGCCTCGAAATATACATTTTTCTGGGGAGTTAAATTTAGGTGGTGCTCAATTGCAAATGGATGAATATAAAGAATATTCAGAGGCTTTAAGTTACATTGTAACAGACAGTATTTTTAAACACCGAAATGCAATAATTACTTTTAAGGCATCAGTAAAAACTACTGACATAACCAACTGTAATGCTTCAATGGTAATTACATTAGAAAATAATTAAGGAGCATACTTTTGGACGCACACTACACTAAATGATTATATGTATAGTAATAACACATTTGCAAATATTTGCTACACCTGCAATTTGAGTAAGGATATTAAAGTTGGCGATGCTGTAAAATGGTATTTTTGGAATCCAAACAAAAACAAATTCTCAATAAAAAATATGGCGTTTACAATTGTTGGCAACTAATTTGTAAAATTTGAAATAGCATCCTTTACATTTCCATATTTTTCCAATAATATTTTTGCTTTATTTTCATTAATATTAAGCTCATCCATAATCATTTTTACGCCTCTATCAATTAGTTTATTATTGGTTAGTTGCATATTTACCATTTTGTTGCCTTGCACACGTCCACGCTTTATAAATATGGCTGTAGTAATCATATTTAAAACTAATTTTTGTGCTGTTCCAGCTTTCATTCGTGTGCTGCCAGTTACAAATTCGGGGCCAACCACAACTTCTATTTTATACTGAACAATACTTGCCAATTTTGAATTTGCATTGCATACCAAACAAGCATTTTCAATACCATTTTCATTACACTTTTTTATTGCGCCAATTACATAAGGCGTAGTGCCAGATGCTGCAATACCAATTACAAAATCGTTGGTAGTAACATTGTATTTTAGTAAGTCTAAAAAGCCTTGTTCTGTATCATCTTCTGCAAATTCTACGGCTTTTAAAATAGCAGTTTCGCCACCGGCAATTACGCCAATTACCAAACCATGCGCTACGCCATAAGTTGGCGGACATTCGCTAGCATCAACAATGCCAAGCCGCCCGCTAGTGCCAGCACCAATATAAAATAACCTGCCTCCATTGTTCATTTTTTCAACTATTCTATCAATTACAACTTCAATTTGAGGTATTGCGGCATTTACTGCTATTGGCACTAAAGTATCTTCAGCGTTAATATTTTGAAGCAATTGAAGTGTGGTCATTTTTTCTAAATTATTGTATTTAGAAGATTGTTCGGTTGTTCTTTCATCCATAATATTAAAGTGACTAATTATTGATTTTCGGTATTTTTACAAATATGCTTAAAATTAATTTTTCATTATCATCACTTGCAAAAATATTGGTTTTGAACCAAAGCAAATAGCCTATAAACTAATCCAGATTCGCGCGCTTTAATTAAAAATATAATAAACATCTAAATTTTATTCTTCTGGTAAATAATTTTTTTTATTAAAAATGGTAAGGTATTGGATTTAGTATTCACTAATACTTTTGCAAAATTTGACTGTAATCATTCTTTAGTAAAACTTTCAAAATAACTTCCGCAAATTTTGATGACTATATTTTTCTTATGAATGCTTTTTTTGCTATTGTGAATACCTAGTATCGGTTGTGTATGTCATTGCGGCAGAAGCCGCAATCGAATTGAGATTCCTGCCTTCGCAGGAATGACGGAGGTGTTAGAAGTACATACTCTAAAAAATCAATAATTGATTCAAGTATCTTGCATATAATTTATGCAAGATAAAATTGAATATTAGTGGAAGTTATTTTGAAAACTTTCCATACTCATTAAGGTGTAGAATTAGAAACTGACACAACTTTTCCATTCATTAAAATTGGTTGCTGTAAAGCAAAGTCTAATATAAATTTTGCCATTTGTTCAGGCTCTGTATTGGCTTTGTAATCAGGAAATGCTGCCTGTAACATTTTTGTGTTTACAGCACCTAATGCCAAGGCGTTAACTGTTATATTTTGCGATTTTAATTCTTCAGCCAAACATTCTGTTAATATGCTTAAGGCTCCCTTGCTACTGCTATAAGCTGATAATCCAGGGAATTTTGCGGTACCCATTACACCACCCATACTGCTAATATTTACAATATGCTTGTGAGTCGATTTCTTAAACAGCGGCAATAGTTTTTGTATTAGTAAAAATGGAGAAAATACATTGATGTCATATATGTTTTGTAACTCTATTTTGCTAATTTCTGCAAATGGTTTATTAATTATTGCACCCGCATTATTTATTAATACATCTGCCCAACCCAGTGTTTTTTCTAATTTTTTCAAAATAATGTCGGCAGCATTTTCAGAAGTAATGTCAGTGGCTACTGTTACTAAATTAGGATATTGAAATTGCAACTTACTTAAACTTTCAACGTTGCGCGAAACTGCGAAAACCTCATGATTATTGGTCAACGCTAATTTTGTCATTTCGTAACCAATGCCTTTACCAGCACCTGTAACAAGTATTTTCATTTTATAATTTTTCTGCAAAGATGAAAAATTTACCACTTACATTCTTGCTAAAAAAATATTGTAATTACAATTACTAAATTTAGTATTGTTGTGAAATATTACGAAAACAATGCAAACAGGTACAAAAGTAAGACACGAAAATTACGGGATAGGAACGATAATGAAAGTTGATGAATACATTTACACCATTGACTTTGGCGCACGCGGCGTTGTTGATGTTTCGGCGCGTAACAAAGATTTATTAAAGGTAATTGAAGAAAAACAATTGCCCACTGATGTTGATGTAAATTTGGGCGATATAGAAGAAATATTGACCCGCATTTTAGAAAAGCACAATGGCTTGCAAGAAATTGTGCCACTTGGCGATAAATGGATTGGCGGCACAATGATTTTGAAACCGGGTAGCGATAGCCTAAAACCAAAGGAAATACCAATAGAAACATTTTTTCATAAAATAGTGATGCTGCGTGATAGGTTGCGTGTGTTAGAACAAAATATTAACAGCAATGCAAAACTAAGTGACGAAGAAAAAATAAATATGCAACAGTACATTACCCGTGTGTATGGCTCTCTTACTACGTTTAATGTGTTTTTCAAAAACCCAGAAGATAATTTTATTGGTGCATCGTCTAAGGATTAACAATTAGCGGAATAGTGATTAAAGATAAATAAAATTATTTGAAAAGTTTTGTTTCATGCCTATCAAATTCTGAAAATTCCCATTTAAAAATTAACCATTAAACAGTAAGATAGCTTCGGCGGAAGCCGCCTCGCTATGACGAACTATATACCAAGCAATGAACACAATACACTACATACTTTATACTAATTACTAATTCACCAAAAATGGACTCTCACAAAAAACGAATTACACTTACAACGGCCACGTCAATAGTAATTGCAAACATGGTGGGCACGGGTGTTTTTACGAGTTTGGGCTTTCAATTATTTGGTATAAAAAGTATTTTTTCAATTGTACTTTTGTGGTTGTTAGGAGGTATTATTTCATTGTGTGGAGCATTAAATTATGGTGAATTGGGCGCAGCATTTCCGCGCAGTGGCGGCGAGTATAATTACCTCTCAAAATTGTACCACCCATTTTTTGGTTTTCTATCGGGATGGGTAAGTGCAACCGTTGGCTTTGCAGCACCTGTAGCACTTTCGGCTATGTTGCTTGGGCAATATTTTACAAAAGTATTTACCGCTTTTGATGCAAAAATTATAGCAGCATCAGTAGTAATTTTGCTTACCATAATACATGCAACTAGCGTTAAACATGGCAGTCGATTTCAGAATATTTTTACTGCGCTCAAAGTAATTTTAATACTCGTAATAATTTTTGCAGGGCTTTTAATGCCTAACAAACAACCACTAATATTTGAAGCCAACACAAGCGTATTAAACGAAATACTAAGCCCTTCATTTGCTATTTCATTGTTCTTTGTGAGTTATAGTTACAGCGGTTGGAATGCCGCTGCATACATCGCGGGCGAAATAAAAGAGCCTCAAAAAAATTTGCCAAAAGCATTGTTTGTTGGTACTTTAATTGTAACCATATTATATGTGTTGCTCAACTATGTTTTTATGATTGCTGCACCAATTTCAGAAATGGTGGGACAGCCAGAGGTAGCCTACTTTCCGGCGCAACATATTTTTGGCATGTCGGGTGCAAATATTATTTCAATGGTAATTTCAATACTACTAATTTCATCAGTAAGTTCAATGGTTTTGGCAGGGCCGCGCGTAATACATGTTATTGGCGAAGACATAAAAATGTTACGTTTTTTTGGAGCATTAAATTCGGAGCATATTCCTGCAAAAGCAATTGTTACACAATGTATTATAACCCTCATTTTTATTGCAACCAGCTCCTTTGAACAGGTAATTACTTACTTGGGTTTTACTCTTAATTTATTTACATTTTTTACAGTGTTGGGCATTTTTATTTTAAGAAAAAGAAATAAAGTGGAAGTAAAAAAAATTTCAACATTCAAAACTTGGGGCTACCCAATAACTACTATTTTATTTCTGCTATTTGGACTATGGCTTATGGTATATGGCATAGTATATAAACCAATTGAATCGTTGTTAGGACTTGCTACACTTGGCATTGGTGCTATTGTTTATTATGCGAATATGCAATTACAATCAAAGAATTAGTGTGCTAAATTTTTGTTGAAAAATCAATCATTAAAATTTCCTTATTGTAACAAATTAGCCCAAAATTGTATTGCTAAATTAATACATTTGTAAGCGTAAAATTTAACCACCATGTTTAAAAAAAGAGCCACAATAGCAATTACATTTTTTGGTTTTGTACTCATCAATATTTCAACAATTAGCGCACAATGTGCTATGTGCAAAACTGTTGTTAGCAGCAACAAAGCCTCAGGCGGAAGCATCGGGAATGAATTAAATACAGGTATTTTATACTTAATGGCAATTCCATATTTAATGCTTAGTGTAATGGCTATTTATGTTTTTAGAAAACAAATAGTACAAAAATTTCCTTCACTAAAATCTATCCTTAAAGTTGAGTAAATTTCAACTTTAAATTTTCTACTATGTTTAATACAATTGTAACAGGTGCAAGTGGTTTGGTGGGTGCTCATTTGCTGGTGCAGTTGGTAAAAAACAATGTTTATACCATTGCCACCAAACAAGAAAATAGCAATATTCAATTGGTTGAAGATTTATTTGATTGGTACAAAATTTCGCACAACGATTACAAAAAATATGTGCAATGGAAAGTTGTAGATATAAAAGATATTGAAGCATTAGACGAACTTATACAGCCAAATTTTGACGTATATCATTGTGCCGCTATGGTATCTTTTATTGAAGCCGATAAAGACGCAATGTTTGAAACAAATATTACTGGTACTGCAAATGTTGTTGAGGTATGCTTACAAAAGAAAATTCGGAAGCTCTGCTATGTAAGTTCGGTGGCTACACTAAGCATAAACAAAGGCGAAACAACACTTCACGAAAATAGTTATTGGAAAAATATTGGCAATGAAACCAATTATGCCATAAGCAAACAACAAGCCGAAATGCATGTGTGGCGTGGTATTGAAGAGGGGCTACATGCTGTAATAGTTAATCCAACTGTAATTATTGGGCCGCATAATTTTGCAAGTGGAAGTGCAAAAATGATTGAAACATCAGCCAAAGGACTCAAGTTTTATACCAATGGTGTTACGGGTTTTGTAAGTGCAAACGATGTAGCAAAATGCCTTATTTTATTAATGAAGAGCAACATAGAATCCGAACGTTTTGTGCTAAATTCAGAAAACATGCCCTACAAACTTTTTTTTGAAACATCAGCAAAATATTTGAATGTAAAAGCGCCTAGCATTTTGGTTACTCCTTTATTGGCAGCACTTGCATGGCGTGTCGAAAAGTTAAGGTGTTTATTTTCTAATCAAAAACCATTTATTACCAAGGAAACAGCTAATGCATCATTGCAACAACGAAATTATTTGTCATACAAAATAGAAAAAACTTTAAATTTTTCATTTGAAAATATGGAAACGGTAATTGAAAACACTTGTAAGTATTATTTAAAAAAATAAAGCATGAAATTTTTGAAACTCATACGTTGGCCCAACCTATTCATCATTGCATTTACAATGTACACCATTCGTTTTTTTTTGGTGAGGGCAATATTGCAAAGTGCCTATTTAGATTTGCTTTTTACGCAGCAACAATTTTTTGCATTGGTACTTTCTACCCTATTTATAGCAGCGGGTGGCTACATCATAAACGATTATTTTGATTTGGCAATTGATAGGATAAATAAACCCGACAAAGTATTTATTGGCAATATAATTACCACCCAACAAGCACTTGTTTTACATACTATTTTAAGCCTTGTTGGCATTGCCATTGCGCTTGTTTTGGGTATAAAAGTTGGGGTTTATAAGTTGGCGGTAATTCAAGCAATAACAGTTGGTTTATTATGGTTTTATTCGTCCGAATTTAAGCGTCAATTTTTAATCGGAAACCTTGTAATAGCTTTACTTTCGGGTTTGGTGCCATTAATTGTAGTTGCTTTTGAAATGCCATTGCTTATAGCCAATTTCAAAACAATAATTATTGAGAATGAGGATGCTTTTATGCTCAATAAAAATATACCCTTGGCAATGTTGCAAAACTTGCATACCGTTTGGATTTTTGTAATAAGCTTTGCAGCTTTTGCATTTTTACTAACGTTGATACGCGAAATAATTAAAGACACCGAAGATTATGTTGGCGATGAAGCGTATGGTTGCCGCACAATACCAGTAAAGTTAGGTGTAGCAAACACCAAAAAAATTATTATTGGCCTGTGTATTTTGGTAGTTACACTATTAGGCATTTTGCAATACAAACAGTTTATAGTAAAAGATTATTTTTCTATGATTTATACAATTGTGTTTGTAACACTTCCTCTGTTAATATTATGCTATTTGATATTGAATGCAAACACAAAAAAACATTTTTCAAAAGCTTCAATCTTCAGCAAAATAATTATGGTGTTAGGTGTTGGGTATTGCTTTGTATTTTACTGGTTGATGAGATAAAATATAGTAGTAATACTAAAATTGATACCACCGCAAGCGAGGACGCTTGCTTTAGCAGGGGAAGCGCGGCACAAAAATAAATACTCTCCAATAATTCTTAACCGTAATAAACCGCTTACAATTAATGCTAAGCAGGCTTCTGCCCATTACAGCGAGGCAGTTTCTGCCGAAACTATCCCAATCCAATTTTTGTAAAAGATTTTACGCCCTCATAACCAAACACTTAGCTATAAAAAGTAAAACATAAACATAACTATCAATCAGCAATTTCCATATTTACCGAGTGTTGGCTTATATAAATAAGAAGGTCGAAATTTGATTAATGATATGCAAATGAAACTATTGCAAACAATAGAAGTGTATGCCCTTAACCTAATTGAATCCTGCAATTAAAAAAGAAAATGCAGCATTAACAAAAAGAATTTCTAAAATTGAGGGAATGAAAAATAAAATAATATTTATTGGCCTTACACTTTTATTGTTTGGCGGATGCCGCAAAAAACTTGATGAAAAATACACAATAATAATTGGTAAATATAAGTTAGCAGCACCTATGGTTGCAAAAATAGATGATTCATTTGATGATAATTGGGCAGCTGGAAAATAGGAAATTAATGGAGCACTGATGCCATATAACAATTCAAACTATTTTATAATCAGAATATTATAAAAGCAAAAAAGCGTGCGAAAAAAATAATTTTCGCACGCTTTCTAATTTCCGAAGAACTGGCCTAAAACAAATTTAATTTATCAAATAAAATATCTTTGTATGAACCGCCAATTGGTATTAATTTTTTGTCGTTTTCTAATACAATATTGCTGCTATCTATGCTTGCAATTTTATCAACACGCACAATAAAAGAACGGTGTACCCTCATAAACTCTGATGGTGGCAACTTGCTTTCTATTTCTTTCATGGTGCTGTGTATGGTGTATTTTGTAGTAAAAGTATTTACAGTTACATAATCTTTTAACGCCTCCACAAACCAAATATCTTCCGATTTTAATTTGATATATTTCGATTGTGATTTCACAAAATGTATATCTGGAATACCGTCTTTGCCTTCCACAACAAGGTTATACAACATATCGCGTTCCTTTTTCATTTCAACAGCTTTCTTGTGTTTAAACAATGCCATTTCGATGGTGGTGTGCAAATCAATTTCCTTAAAAGGTTTAATTATGTAGCCATAAGGTTCAGTAACTTTTGCCCTATCCAAGGTGCTTTGGTCGGCATAGGCAGTTAAAAATATAACTGGTATGTTGTGGTTTTTCTTAATGTATTCAGATGTGTCCACACCACTCATTTCGCCTTTTAGCATAATGTCGAGCATTATTAAATCGGGCTTGTGCTCCTCTACAGCCTTTATTGCTGCTTCGCCTGATGATACAGTGTCTACAACATTGTACCCACTTTTGCGCAAGCTTTGTTGTATATCTTTTGCAACAATAGCTTCATCTTCTACTACTAAAATATTAATTTTTGACATTTTATATTAATTTGGTTTATACTTAAATTTAATTTCGTACACTGTATTTCCTGGTACTGATGAAAGCTCAATAGTACCACTTATTTGGTCAACCAAAGCCATTACCAATTGCAGGCCCAAACTTTCGGTTTCTCTAAAATTGATTCCTTTTTTAAAACCTGCACCGGTATCAGAAATAGTCAAACAAATATTTTCTGCAAGTCTAACAATTTTAATTATTACATCACCTTTTAATCCTTTCGGAAAAGCATGTTTAAAAGTGTTGCTTACCAACTCATTTATTATTAAGCCGCAAGGTATAGAATAATCTAGGTTTAAATAAATATCTTGTATATCTACTTTTAGGTTTATACTACCATCATAAATTTGGTGTGAGTGTATAAGGTTTTGCGTGAGTTGCAAAATATAATCGCGGAAATTTAATTTTGATAAATCTGAGTTTTGATACAAATTCTCATGTATCAAAGCCATTGATTTTATGCGGTTTTGAATGTCTTTTACAGTTTCAATTACTTGTTGGTCTTTTAGGTAAGAACTTTGCAAATTGAGGATGCTGCTAATTACCTGCAAATTATTTTTTACGCGGTGATGTACCTCTTTTAAAAGCACTTCTTTTTCTACCAAAGACTGTGAAATTTTATCTTGCGAAATTTTCTTTTCGGTAATGTTGTGGTTTATGTAAGATACCTCATCAATAGAGCCATCGGGCAATACAATGGGGTCAATGTAAGTTTCAAACCAAATAACTTCGCCTGTTGCTGTTGTAAATTTTTTCTCAATATGTTGCGGATGTCCCTTTAGTGCTGATGTATGCAACTTTGAATAAGCATTAAAATCGTTGGTTGGCAAAAGAGTTTTTGCAAACTTAGCGAACCTAAAATTTATTTCGGGTTCAAAGTCAAACGTATTTTTAAAAAGGGTTTTAAATTGTTCGTTGTATGACGATAATCGCAATGCTCTGTCCATCGTAAATATAAGCTGTGAACTACTTTGCAACAAGGCATTTAGCTTTGCCGATTGTGTAATAACTTTGTCTTCGGCGGCTTTCTTTTCCGAAATATCATCAAACAAATACAAGAAATAATCGGGGTTGCCGAATGCGTCTTTTACCAACTCAATACTCTCATTACAAACAACGGTTTGCTTGTGGTGCTTAAACTTAATTTCTAAATTAAATTTAGAAATATTATTGATAAGTAAGTTGTTGCTTTGCGCTGTTATTTGGTTGCCATCGGGTAAAATATCAGCCAATTTTTTGCCAATAATATTTTTGTTTTCTAAACCAAAAACGTGCAAAAATTTTGTATTAAATTGTATTACCTCTCCAAACAAACCAGTAATAACAATGCCCAGAAACTCTTGGTTAAACACGGCTTTGTACCTGTCTTCGGAAAGGCGTACATTTTCTTCGGCAAGTTTTAAATCGCTTACATTTTTAAATGAACAAATAAGTGAATGTAAGTTGCCATCAACATATTTTTTATCGATACTACCACTGGCAACAATATATTTCTTATTGCTTTTTATAAGTGTAAGTTCTAAATTTCTAATCAGTGTTTTTGTAGCATCGTTGTGAATAATATTTATAAAATTTTGCAAATTATTAGGATGCAAAATTTCTAAAAAGCCTTGCGTTTCAAGCTCTTCATTTGTGTATTCTAGGTTGTTTAAAAAAGAACTATTATAGTAAATAAATTTACCATCGGGTTTGCATGAGAAAAGTAAATCAGATGTATTTTCAAATATTTCGCGGTATTTTTCTTCTGATAATTTTAATGCTACTTGTTGGTTTTTTACATCGGTAATATCGCGGCTAATACCTACACGCCCAATATATTCGCCAACTTCATTGTTCATTTCGGAAAGGTTTAGGTAACTTAAAAATAAGGTACCATCTTTCTTTTTATTTACAATTTCATCAGAATATTGTCCGTTGTCTTTCAAAACAGTTTGCACTTTTTTGTGCATATCTGCGTTGCCATAAAGCATAGCTGTTGATTTGCCCATAACTTCGTTGCGCGAGAAGCCAAATGTGCGTTGTGCAGCTTTGTTAAACTCCGTAATATTGCCATCGTTATCGCTTGCAATTATAATATCAAGCGAACTATTAATAATATTAGAGAGGTAGTACTGTGTGTTTTGTAACTGCCCTTGAATTCGAATTCTATCAATAATTTCGTTTTGCAACATTCGGTTTGTAAACTCCGTTTCATCGGCACGTTGCAGTTGCTGTTCTATGTTTTGCGACTCAACTCTTTCGCGCAAAATCATAAATATTTCGCCATTATTAAATGATACCAATGGAAAAGATTGTACATCCACATCTTTTACAATTCTAGTTTTATGGGCTATAATTTTGTACGTAAAAAATGGAACGTTCAAACCTGAGTTTAAAGTTTTGAGTCTTATTTTTGCTGTTTTCACAAACTCTGGCTGCAGCATTTTAAACAGGCTTTCGCCCACAATGCTCTCAACAGTATTGTATTCTAAAATTTTTAGTGCCGTAGGGTTTGCCGTAATAATATTGCCGCCTTTGTGTATCAAAATACCGTCGGGCACAAAGTTAATGAGGTAGTTATAGCTGTTCCGAATTTTTATTAATTGCAGTTCGCTGTTGTTAAGTTCATTTATCTCTTGCAAAAATATTTGAAAGTATTTTTTGCCGTCTAATTTCAAATAATTTACAGTACACTCAACATCATAAAAGCGTTCGTTAATTATTATTTTCCAGTAAAACGAAAGTAGTTTTCCGTGTAAAATTTGACGGATTTTTATACCTAATTTTTTTAAAGAATCAGAACCGTCGGGTTGTATTTTAGGGAAAAATGTTTCTGGTTTTTGTTTTAAAACCTCTACTTCTTTTAGGGAGAAAAAGTTTAAAAATTTACCGTTGGCTTCAATAATTTTTCCATTGCAAATTACAACCGTTAAGTTTGAACTTGCCTTAAAATAAGTACGGTATTTTTCTTCACTTTTGCTTAGTGCTTTTTCGTATTTTTCTACTACGTGACTGCCCTGGAAAAGTTTACTGTTGCTGATGCGTTCATTGAGGTTTTCAACTTCTTGCAACAACTCGGCTTTGGTCATATTTTTCAGCGTTTTACTCATTTTACTTCTTGCTGATTTACGTTTGTAGATTGGTCAGTATTAAATGGAATATTCATGCCATCAATTTTCATTTCTTCGCCACTTTTGTATATGGTTGTTGATATAATATTTCCTTCCAAATCTAAGTGTTTCCATTTGCCTTCGCGCTGTCCCAAAATAAATTCGCCCTCTTCGCTAACCCTACCATTGTCGTAATAGTAAACATGTTTACCATTTTCTTGCCCTTCCACATATTTGCCTTTGTGCTGTAATTTGCCTGTTGATAGATAAAAATATTTCCAATCGTCATATTTAACACCTGCTTTATAAGTGCCTTCTTCTCTAAAATCATTGTCTTCTAAAAACCAAAAACCATCAGGCTCGCCATCCAAATAACTACCTTTGGCAATTACTTTTCCGCTATCCGAATATTCGCGCATTTCTTCAACCGGTGTACCTTTTTCAAAAGTTTCTTCACGCAAAATATTTCCGCTTTCGTAATACCATTTCCAAGCGCCATCGGGTTTGCCTTTTATGTATTTACCCAATTGTTCTTGCTTGCCATTTTGATGATAATATTTCCAAGCACCAATTTTCTTTCCCATTTCATAAACGCCTTCTGCTTTTAATTCGCCAGTAGTATAAAACTCTTTCCAAGGGCCTTGCTGCAAGCCACGTTCATCATAAATACCTTCGGCAATAACATCACCATTTTTATAAAATTTAGATGCGTTTACTTTTCCTTCTTCATCATAATAGCGCATAACGCCTTCAAGCACGCCTTGTTTGCTGGTTCCGCTGGCTTTTAATCTGCCATCGGGGTAATATTCTTTTTTGGTGTCAAGCCTTACCAATTCTTTGGGGTTTATTTGCAAAACACCATCAATCCATTTTTCTGTGCGCATTAAATCGCCTTTCAAATTAAACTCTTTGAGGTAGCCGTTTAGCTTGTCGTCACTATAGGTACAAACAATTTTTTCTTTGTCGGTATTCTCAAAAAAAGATTTATGTACACCATTTTTTTTGCCCAACCTATCGGTGCGGTTTATTTTTTCTTCGCGGCCAACAAAACCATTTTTGTAAGTGGTTAGTGTTATTATAGTTTCGTCTTTATTAAACTCTTTGCCAAGCCCATTTTCTTTGCCATCTATAAATGGAACTTGTTTGTATTTTATATTATTTTTATAAAAAAAAGTGAAGCCTTGTTTTATGTCATTCACAAAATGTTCTTCTAATAATAGTTTATTGCTATCAGGGTCGAACGTTCTTTTGAACCCATTTTTTTTGCCTAATTGATACGAAAAAGAACTAAGCAATGCACCCTTTTCATTATAGAATTTCCAAACGCTATCAAGCTGCATATTTAGGCGGTTTCCTTCCGACTTTAAAATACCTGTTGGGTAATAAGTTTTCCAATACCCGTTTGGTTTTCCGTCTTGCAAAGTGCCTTCGCTACTCACTTTTCCGTTGGGATGAAAAAATTGTACGAAGCCATTTTTTACCTTTGTTGTGTCATCAGCCACAGCAAAATTAGCGCACAAAAAAAACATACACACAACAAGCAAGTGCTTAAAACTATTGTGATATGTAAAAACTATTGGCTTTTTCATTTTCTGTTGGCGTACTTTATAATTTGAGTTTGCAATTTTGCGAAAAATACAAAACAATTATAGTTTAATTTTCACAAAAAAATATTTTGAGGGGTTGGTTGATAAAAAACGATGAAATAAATGTAATTTGGGTTTGCTATTTCACTGTGCAGCTACTCGTATTTGCGAGTGTCTTGGTTATTGCAAGTGCAAGGAGGCACTCATGCGCACATCGGCCCATTTTTTGGTATTAAATATATCCAAAATTAAATTGCACAAAAAAGCCACCCAAATTTGGATGGCTTTTTTTTAACAAATAATACTTTTTCGTTACCTTACCAACCAAACGCTGGTATTGCTCCAGTTGCTGTGTCCGTTGGCATTTAGTGCCATTACTTGCACCGAAACATCAGTGCCATGCACCAAGTTTTCTATTAAAAAAGTAGTTTTGGTTACAGGCAACTCTTGTTTCCAAGAAGCATCAACGGCAGGCGTGGTAGTGTGTCTAAAAATGTACATAGTAGCATTGTCAACCACAGCACATTTGGCTTTTATGATACCAGTTAAGTTCCCATCAATAAGAGTAAGACTTTCGGGTGCTTTAGGCTTGGTACCCGGTTGCGCATGGCCTTTAATGTCGTAACCCGAACTAATAAGTACAGCATAGTTGTTGTTGCCAGTGTTCTCAACATAACGTCCTATTTTTTGAAGTATATCCTCTGCTATCAAACGTTTTTGATTTTTGATAGCTGTAAGTTCAGCACCACCTTTGGCACCTTTTGCCTTGGCAGTTTTGTAATCATCAATTGCAGCAGCAGCTACAATTATTGTAGGTTCTGGATTCGGGTAACTTGCATTGCTCGTCTTAGAGGCAATAATTACTTCCGATTTGGATTCAAAGGCTTCTTCTGTGAGGCGAGAGAATCCGATGATAACATTAAATTTACTCATGTATAAAAAATTAATTATTAATAAAAAAACCGCTTAATAAGTAAAAATCATTTCATGCTTATGCTGCTTTAAAAATAACAGAGAGTAAATTTATACCATGCTTTGGGAGAGTATTTTATTTGTTGCATGTTATACTAAACCGCTAACAAGTCAATTAAAAAGACTATATTTGCCTGATGCGAATATTAAAATTGAATCCCCACCTTACTACGAGTGAATTAAGCGTTAAGCTTTCCACTTGTGAAAAGGCTTAC
>Ga0105048_10000232_pt1 | contig 80364 bp, 65 predicted proteins | sample MAT05_FD_78382 | JGI IMG/M metagenome (GOLD analysis project Ga0105048, IMG submission 78382) | Freshwater microbial communities from Lake Fryxell liftoff mats and glacier meltwater in Antarctica - MAT-05 | ecosystem: Environmental > Aquatic > Freshwater > Ice > Liftoff microbial mat | place...
CCTCGTTCCGTCGGTAACGCCCGCCGTCGTTGCCATCGCCGCCCGTGGCTCGGCGGGATTGCTTGTTTCGACTTCACCCCCCCTGAGAAGTTGGTTGATTCCAATTCCGGGGGGAGCAGTCTCCGGAGTGCTGCGGCTGAAGCGAGTTTGTATGCTTTGCCTTGATTCCAATTCCGGGGGGAGCAGTCTCCGCCCAGGCAAAGGCCCTCGCTATGAGGGCCTTTTGTTTTTCTACCAAAGCTGAATCTGCTCTGGCATCGCTTCCGGCGGCACCTCTTTTGCAGGCTTTCCGTAGATCACAAATGAGCGTTCCCATTGGGCGCGCGTCACAAAAATGGCCCGGACTTTGCCTTCGGGCGGGATCGTTTTCTTGACGCGGTCGAGATGGGTTTCCTGCCGGGCAAAGCTAACGCAGGGGCGGACGTACACGCTGAATTGAATCATCTGAAAACCATCATCGAGCAGGAAATCACGGAAATTGGTCGCAGCTTTTCGCTGCTCCTTGGTTCCTACCGGTAGGTCAAAAGCTACGACGAGCCAGCCCATTTTGAGTTTTTCAAGATCCATGGTCGGTAGGTGCGGGTGCTGCCGGAGAGCACGGCCTGTCGAAAGCTGCGAACCACGCCTTCGATACAACCGGGCAGGTCGAGTTCCAGGCCGAAATAGTCGACGCGCTCGAGGGTGAATCCCGTGACCCAACGGCGAAATTCGGGTGTGACAAGAAATGCCGTCGCAGCCGGACGATCTCTTACCCACTGATAAACTCGCCAATCGACGCAGGGGCGAAAAGGCTCCATCAGATCGTAAGCGAGCGGGGCGCAGCGTTCGCGTATGGCGTGCGAGATGCCGACGGTCGGATCGAGACCGAAGCCGTAGAGCTTTTGGAGGACAGAGGAAAGTAGGATGGCATAGCCGTAGTTGAGGAGGTCATTGAGTCCGCCCATTTTTCGCCCGCGGGTGAAATCATCGACACGCAGTCCGGCGGAAAACACGTCCCAAAAGAGTTTGGCGCAGCCGCCTTCTTTGCGCGCGGTACGCGCCCGCGCCGCGGCCTCGAGATTGCGCGTCGCGGCGCTTTCAGGGGCGATCCGCACAGCGGTGGCCAGCTGGTTGGCGCATTTGGCGTCGATAGTTTTTTCCCAGAGTCGGCGTCGGGTGATTTCCGGCAGGTTGAAATGCCGGCGCGTGAGCACGGTATCTGCAGCGCGGCAGGCAGGCAGTAAAAGGCTGATAGGTTGAAATTGTTCGCAGATGATGAGCGAGGTGCCCTGCCGCGCTGCCTCAATAAAAAGGTTGCTGTGAATGCGGGCTGAGAAGCTGGTGATAACGATGGCGGCGACGTCCTCAAGCGGGACTTGTTTCAACGAACCATCGTCATAGGTGCAGATCAGTTTGCCCTCCTTGCAGGTCAGCTCGGCTTGCGGGGCGTCGATGCTGACGATGTGGTAGGACATGGCGGCGCTTATTTATCGGCTCCGGTGAGGGTTGGATTAAGTCGTTGTGCACCGTCACGAAGCAGGCTCTTCAAAAGACAGTTGCTCCATGTTGGCTTGACCGATTCGACTGGCGACAGATCGAGCGCCATTCCGCTGGCGTTATTCTTGATTGAGCATATCCGCCATTTTCCCGCGCGATTGCCTTTGGCGAGGGTAATGACTTGTCCGTTGCGCCAAACTTTCACGCTCTTGCCGCTGTTGCACGCTCGAAGCTCCTCGATTCGCTTCCAAACATTGGCAAAAGGTATGACAACGAACCTTTCTTTAGGTGGCAGTTCGGAGTTATTGAGAATGGCGACGCCGTAATTATCGGCAATCACGCGCACGCCGTTGAGCTTGGCGAGTTTGCCACCGGGTTGTCCGAGTGGAGGCAAGCCGACGACTTTGCCCTCGGGTTCGCTGGTGCGATTGATGACACGTTTGCCGTCGGCATCGCGCTTTTGCTGCTGAAGAAAGATCCTGCCATTTTCGCGTTTCACAATGCCCCGTGTGTTTTCTTCGACACGAAGGCCATTCATGTCGGCCGGTATGTGTTGCACGACGCGGCGTTCGGCGAGACGGGCGCGAATCTGTTGTTTTAATTCTTCGGGTAGTTCGCGCAGACGAAAATTGCCTTGGTGGTCAAAATCAAAAAGGCCAAGGGCTGCGAGCTGGGCTTGCTGTTCCGGCTTCAGGCGGCGTTCAGCGAGAAGTCGCCAGACGTCGCCACGGTTGGGAATGAGGTGGGCGGCGAGTCCGATCACGCATGCGTCGAGGGCATGATGTAGGTGGGTGATGTCGCGAATCTCGGTTTTAGTTTTAACGGAGCCGTCGGTCTCCAGCACGGCGGGCGTGGCGGAGGAAAGCAGGCCGAGCAGATGCCATCCTTTGCGCACCGAAGCGGTGACCTGACCTGGCAGGGCAACTATGGCGGGTGGTTCGGCAAGCTCGGAAAAGGACGCGCGCACCGTTTGGGCTGCCAAGCGTGCGAGTTGTGAGGTCTGGGTGAGCTGGCCATGGGTGAAGCCGCCCGATTTTTCCTCGTAGCGTTCGAGGAGAAGAAACTCTTTGCGCCGTTTCTTGCGGCGGGAGTCGTCGGGATGTCCCTTGGTGTCGAGTTTTTCTACAAACGCTTTGAAGCGGGCGGGCGTCATCAACGAGAGATTGGGCGCATCAGGCACCTGCTTGCCCCCTTCGTCTTGGATAAACTGCCAGGCGGTGCGGGCTTTTTTCCATTTATTGATGGCGGAGAAGGTGACAACGAGCGCGTCGAGTGAATCGGTCTGTCGCTGAGAGTGGGGAATGACGTGATCTTTATCGACACGTTGGGTGACGAGGTCGATGGGCTCAAAGTCGATGCCGGTGTAGGGGCAGCGCCAACCGAGATCGTCGGCGATGCGGGCTTTCCGGATCAGACCGGCGGTGATCAGTGTACCGGGGGGAAGTTTATCCTCTAAGTACGCGGAAACCTTTTTGTGATTGGCGAGCCGGCCACCGAGTTCTTCGGCGATGTCCTGTGCCGTGAGGCCCGACATGTCGCGCAAGTCGCGATTGACCTCGATGGTGAGGCGTTCCACGCGCGTGGGGTCTTTGGCTCCGTAGGCTGGATCGGCAATGAGGTCGCGCAATAAGCGGCCAAGAATCAGGAGCCGATGGCGGATGAGGTGGTTGTTCGTTTGTTCGGCGAGCGGTCGGTTTTCGCGGCGCTGGCGGACTTCCTCTGTCTCTTCAAGACAGCCGTCTTTGCCTTTCGGGTCGAGGCCGGCCATGACTTCGTCGAAGGCTTTGGCTAGCAGGGGGCGCGCATAGGGTGCGCGGCCGGAAAATTTGGCGAGGTCGCGCCGAATATCGAGAGGAGCTGCGAGAATTTCTTCTCTGGTCGCCGGAGTGCGTTTGGATGGCTTGCCCTTGGTTAGCGGAGATGAAAGCAGGGCATCGAGTGCCTGATCGAAACCGCTGAGATCATGGACTAAATCCACCGCTTCTTTTCGCAGGTCGGCGAGCGTGGTGGATTTGCGATGTCGCCAGCGTCCGAGGTGGCGTTTTTGCAGACGTGGCGGCAAATGTGACCAGAGTACAGAAAGGAGTGTGTGGCTTGAGATGAGTTTTTGCGCGGGATCGAAGGTGAACGCTTCTTTGGCATCGGGGTGTAGCAGGAGTTGTTCAAGGTTATCCCGGTTGATGCCGGGCAGACTGCGCACGGCCGTTTTGAGCTCGCGGACATCGAGATGGCCAAAGGCAGTCATCTGCGCGTGAATCGTTTTCCTCTCTTCGACAGATAATGGACGTAATCCTGCATCGGCCGTGGAACTGACGCGGATATTGGCGAGCTGCATGGCCCAGCGATACCGCAGGAATTCAGCGGTGTTTTTGCCGGGAATTTTTTGTCCTGAAATCGGGCATGCACCAATGATGCGGTTATGGTATCTCGTGGCGAGGCGACCAAAGAGAAGACTGCCTTTGTACCGTAACGGGAGCTTGATCGCAGGCACAGGCAGGGCGTGGGCATCGTCGATCAGCGTGGAGATGACCGTTTCGTCGAGGCCGGAAAGTTTGCCTAGATGGGAGGAAAGGATGCGGCGCACTTCGCGTATGACCGTGGCCCGTTCAAAAGCGCTGTTTTTGCTTTTATAGTTTTCAGTTGAAGCTTGCTGTTCGCCGAGTGGATCAAGTCCGAGCCATGTGCAGATCGTCTCCGCCATCGTGTTTTTCCCAAATCGGCGCATCGCCTCTTTGGCGTTGGCTACTTTCTCGGCATCCTTCGTTTTTTCGTCATTAACTTCATTTTCTTCTTCGGAAATCTCCGTGCCGATTTCCTCGTAGCCGCGGTTGTGGGCGTACCAACGTAAGACATCCCAGAGCTCCGGCCATGAAAGGGTTTGGTTTCCACCGGTAGCCAATACGCGGGCGGCGAGGAGCCAAGGGGCGGAGTGACCGGCGGCGGCTTGATGCTTGGACTTGAGCGTATCGGCTGGAATGACACCGAGGTGCGCGAGGAGTTTTTCCATTCGAGCAATACGCAGGCGCGTGGCGCGGATGTGACGACGTTGCGAGCGATGCCGTCGGCGCTGGTTAGCCAATGCGCCATTTTTCTCGAAAATGACGGTGCCGCAGCCGAGTATTTCAGGCAGCGATACATTTGTGTTTTTGCCAAGAACTGACCAGCCGATGGAGCTGTGACCAATATCAAAGGCGATTTCAATCGAAGCTGGATTTTTACTTGCGGACATGCAGTTCTCCCGGTTTCAGTTAAAGCGGAATCAAGACAAAGTAAGTGAGCGCAACCCGAAGCTCTAGCTGCCATGCAGCTACACCGTGGTCAACAGCGCTTCTAAAGAGCGGCATATTTTGTGCCGCTCTTTGTTTTTGGGTGCGGGAGCGAGCTCCGGGAGGAATGCTGGCGGTGAAAGACCTGCATTACCAAAACGTAGCGCAAAGATTATAGATTACATTATTGCCGGTTTCAGCCGGTTCGCGCTTGCGGCGAGATGCGTCCGTAGAGTTCGCCCAGCGCGCCGAGGTAGGCGGCGCTTTCGCGGTGGAGCTTGGCCAGCTGATCAGGATGGAAGCGCCACTGCCAGTTGCCCGCGGCCTGGCCCGGAGTGTTGAAACGGCCTTCGGAACCGAGGCTGAGGAAGTCCTGCAACGGTAGCACGGCGAGGTTGCTGACCGAACCGTAGGCGGCGCGGATGAAATCCCAGTTGGCCTCGCGTCCGCTCACGCGCAGGTAGCGGCGGACGTGGTCGCGCATGTTTTCCGGGGCGCCGCGGTACCAGCCAAGCGTGGTGTCGTTGTCGTGGGTGCCTGGATACGCGACGCTGTTGGGGCGGTGGTTGTGTGGCAGGTAGAGGTTGTCGGCTTTGCCACCGAAGGCGAATTGCAGGATGGTCATGCCGGGCAGGCCGGTGGCGTCGCGCAGTTCGAGTACGGAGGGCATGAGGTCACCGAGGTCTTCGGCGATGAGCTTCGCCTCGGGCAGGGCGGCATGGACGGCCTCAAAGAAGGCGAGCCCGGGGCCTTGCCGCCAGTTGCCGGTACGGGCAGTTTCGGCGGAGGCCGGGATTTCCCAGTAAGTATCGAAGGCGCGGAAATGGTCGATGCGCAGGATGTCGCAGAGGAGGAAATTGGCCTTCAACCGGCTGAGCCACCAAGCGTAGCCCGTGGCGGAGTGAGCCGCCCAGTCATAGAGCGGGTTGCCCCAGAGCTGGCCATCGGTGGAGAAATAATCGGGTGGCACGCCTGCGACGACTAACGGGTGTCCGGTTTTTTGATCGAGCAGGAAGAGTTGCGGATTAGCCCAGGCGTCGGCGCTGTCGCGGGCGACGAAGATCGGCGCGTCACCGATGATCTCGATGCCGCAGCTGGCGGCCTTGGCACGAACCTGCTGCCATTGCCCAAAGAAGAGGTATTGGAAAAAGATGTGCGCGTCGGCGCATTCGCGCACGGACTCGGGTAATTTTGATTTTTTGACCCGCGAGAAGAAACGCAGGTCTTCCGGCCATTCCCACCAGGGCTGGCCCTTGTGGTGATCCTTCAGCGCCATGAAGAGGGCGAACGATTCCAGCCAGTCGGCGTGTTGCTTGCGGAACTCGGCGAAATCGCCATAGGGCAGGGTGACGCCGTCGATTTTGAAGTTTTGGTAGGCGTTAAAAAGGGCGGGCCATTTAGTGACATACAACCAGCCGTAATCGACTCGGTCGCGGGGCAGGGCGCGCAGCGGCAGCAGGTCGGCGTCGCTGAGCAGGCCAAAAGGTTTCAGCGCGTCGAGGTCGATCAGGTACGGGTTGCCCGCGAAGGCGGAGAAGCACTGGTAAGGCGAGTCGCCGTAGCCGGTCGGCCCGAGCGGACAAATCTGCCAGTAGCGGATGCCAGCGGCTTCCATGAAGGCGAGCCAGGCATCGACTGTGGAACCTTCGAGGGTGCCGATGCCTTGGGCGCTCGGGAAGCACGTGGGGTGGAGGAGGAGACCGGCGCCGCGCTCGGTCAGCCAGTCGAACAAGGGGGCGCGGGGAGTGGATTTAGTTTCGCTGTTGAGAAGAGAGGTTTTGCTCATGAGAAAACGATTTTGGGAAATCCCGGGGACTCATCTGATGCCGTGTCGTTCAAAGCACGGCAAGTCAGCAATCGGTCGGACACCTGATATTAAAACTGTTTTATTGCATCGGTTTGCGCGGTGGCAGGCACGTCGCCAGAACTCCGTTTTCAGCGCAAGCCGGATGGTGTGGAAACATGGTTTTGAACACAAAAAAGCCCGCCAGTGAAGGCGGGCTTGAGTGAATCAAAACTTGGACGGCGCTCAGTGCAGGTAAGTGTTGAGCAGGTTTTCGAGGTACTCCTGCTTGCCGCTGATTGGAGTGGGCTCGCCGGCTTTCATCACCCATTTTTCGAGGGCCTTGAAGTTGGCTTTGCCGCTTTCGATGTCTTTGCCGATGCCGCTGTCGAAGGACGAATAGCGGTTGGCGACGAAGCTCTCGAATTTGCCTTCTTCGAGGATGCGGCGGGCAATCTTAAAGGCTAGGGCGTAGGCATCCATGCCGCCGATGTGTGCAATGAAGAGGTCTTCCAGGTCGACGGAGGCGCGGCGGAGTTTGGCGTCGAAGTTGAAGCCACCCGTGCCGAGGCCACCCGCTTTGAGGATGGAGACCATGGCGAGCGTGAGCTCCTTGACGTCGGTGTTGAACTGGTCGGTGTCCCAGCCGAGGAGGAGGTCACCGGCGTTGGCGTCGATTGAGCCGAGGGCGCCAGCGGCGGCAGCGACTTCGATTTCGTGCTGGAAGGTGTGACCGGCGAGGGTCGCGTGGTTAGTCTCGATATTGAACTTGAAATATTTTTCGAGTCCGTAGGTGCGCAGGAAGGCGATGCCGCTGGCGACGTCGAAGTCGTACTGATGCTTGGTGGGTTCCTTCGGTTTCGGTTCGATGAGGAACTGGCCCTTGAAACCGATCTGCTTGGCGTAATCGACCGCCATGTGCAGGAATGCCGCGAGGTGGTCCTGTTCGCGCTTCAGATTGGTGTTAAGGAGGGTTTCGTAACCTTCGCGGCCGCCCCAGAAAACGTAGTTCTCGCCGCCGAGTTCCTGCGTGGCGTCCAGCGCGTTCTTCACCTGAGCCGCAGCGTAGGCGAAGACGTGGGCGTCGGGATTGGTTGAGGCGCCGCACATGAAGCGCGGGTTACTGAAGAGGTTGGCGGTGCCCCAGAGGAGCTTCACGCCGGTGGCTTTTTGGAGCTGCTTGGCGTGGGCGACGATGGCTTCTAGGTTTTGGTTCGACTCGGCGAGGGATTTGCCCTCGGGCGCGATATCGCGGTCATGGAAGGCCCAGAACGGAGCTTGGATCTTCTGGAAAAATTCGAAACCGGCATCGAGGCGGGTCTTGGCGACGGAGACGGGGTCTTTGCCTTTTTCCCATGGGCGGACGATGGTGCCGGGACCAAACGGATCGCTGCCGGTACCGCGGAAGGAGTGCCAGTAGGCGATCGAAAAACGCATGTGCTCCTTCAGCGTTTTACCATCGACGATCTCGTCGGGATTATAGTGGCGGAAGGCCAGAGGATTCTCGCTCGTGGTACCTTCAAAGGCGATGGGGCCGATTTTCGGGAAGTGAGTTGTGCGTTTAGACATGGGATGAATGCGGGGTTCTGGACAGCATAGCACCGGGCGGCCTCGGTAACTATCGTAATCTTGCTATTTCTTTTTTGATTTTTAACACACTCGTTGTCTTCCTTTCATGCGGCCTCACGTTCGGGGTCGCGCCCGTTTCAGTTTTGAGACGTTTCCCCGGCACATCATCAATCCCTCCAGTATTATCTCCATGAATCTTTTCATTGGCATCGATTGCGGCACCCAAGGCACTAAAGGCATCGTGCTCGACCGCGAGGCCGGCGTCACCATCGCCACCGCCCGCGCTTCGCACAAATTGATCGAGGGTCTGCCCGCTGGGCACTCTGAGCAGCACCCGTCGGATTGGACCGGTGCGTTGGATCGGGTTCTCGCCGAGTTGTTGGCCAAGGTTGATCGCGACCGCGTGCAGGCCATCGGCATTTCCGGCCAGCAGCACGGCTTCGTGCCGCTCGACGCCGACGGTGAAGTCATCCGCCCGGCCAAGCTTTGGAACGACACCTCGACCGCCGAGGAATGCGAAATTCTCACCAAGAAACTGGGCGGCGAAAAGGCCGTCATCCGCAAAACCGGCAACCGCTTCTTACCCGGTTTCACCGCGCCGAAAATTCTCTGGCTGAAGCGCCACGAGAAGAAAAATTTCAAACGCCTCGCCCATGTGCTGCTGCCGCATGACTACCTCAACTGGTATCTGACCGGCAACTACGTGATGGAGCACGGCGACGCTTCCGGCATGGCGTTGCTCGATGTCCGCCGTCGCCGTTGGTGCGACGAAACCGTGAAGGCGATTGATCCCGCGCTGGGTAAAATGCTGCCGACGCTCATCGCCGCGCATACGCCGGCCGGCACGATCCGTCCTGACATCGCACGCCGTTTTGGTCTACGTGCTGAGGTTTTGGTCAGCGCGGGTGGCGGTGACAACATGATGGGCGCCATCGGCACGGGCAACGTCGAGCCTGGCATCGTCAGCGCGAGCTTCGGCACCAGCGGCACGATCTACGCCTTTAGCAAAAAACCCGTGATCGATCCCGCCGGTGAGATCGCGGCTTTCTGTGATTCCACGGGCAACTGGATGCCGCTGCTGTGCACGATGAACGTCACCACCGCGACGGAGATGATGCGCGGTCTGCTCGGGCAGAATCTTGAACAGTTTGACCAAGCGGTGCTCTCGACTCCTCCGGGTGCGGACGGCCTCGTGCTGCTGCCGTACTTCGAAGGCGAGCGCACGCCGTCGGTGCCGGATGGTACTGGCGTGTTGTTCGGTTTGAACAAGCGCACTTTCACCCCCGCGCATTTCCTGCGCTCGGCCATGGAAGGCGCAACGATGGGCATGAACTACGGTTTGCAACGCCTGCGCACACTCGGCATCAAGCCGAAGGAAATCCGCGTGACGGGCGGCGGCATGAAAAACGCCGCCTGGCGTCAGATCGCCGCCGACATTTTTGGCGTGCCGGTGGTCGCCATGCAGGAAGACGAAGGCGCCGCCCTTGGCGGTGCCTTGCAGGCGGCGTGGTGCTCCGACCGCGCGCTGGGCAAGAAAACAGCGCTGTCGGAATTAACCCGCCGCATCGTGGCCGTCGACGAGACGACTCGCTGCCAGCCGAATCCGAAGGCGCACGTCGTCTACAAAAAGCTCCAGGCTGTGCAAAACAGCCTGAGCGAGACGCTGCGTCCGGTTTTTGCGCAACGCTGATCGTTTTCACGGGCCGGCCTGAGTGCCGGCCCTTTTTTTATTCACTATGGGTTCAATACCCCGAAACTTGTTTCGGCTTGGATCGATTTGGTCCGCGGACCGCACGCGTCCCGCGAACCGGTCCCGGCGTCTCGCCGGGACCAGTTCGGATGGTTTGGGCGGGACGCCCAAACCGACACGCGGGACGCTTGTGTTCCGCGGACCACCGACATCGGTTTTTGCAATGCCTCGGGGCTTGCCCCGAGGTTGTTTACTTAGCCTGCCGAACCAGCGATTATGCCATCCGATTTCAAAGTCGCGCTGCTGATCGAAACATCGAATCGCTACGGCCGCGATTTGCTCTACGGCGTGCGCGATTGGATTCAGCGGCGCGGCGAAAAATGGTCGGTGCGCTTCACCGAGCAGGCGCGCCGTGCGCCGTTGCCGAGCTGGCTGGCCGATTGGAAGGGCGACGGCATCATCGCGCGCGTTGATTCGTCGCAGATCGCCTCGGTGTTGAAGAAGGCAAAGTTTCCCGTGGTCGATGTGAGCGCGGACAGGCCGAAGTCGGAGTTTCCCCGTGTGAGCATCGATAACGAAGCGGTGACCCGGCTTGCGGTGGGCCATTTGCTCGAAAAAGGGCTGCGCAGCATCGCCTACATCGGCGACCGCCGGTTCGGGTGGTCGCACCAGCGTGAGGAGGTGTTTCGTCGGCTCGTCGGAAAAAAAGGGGAATCATGCCATATCTACAAGGAGACGGTTTCAAAACACGGAAGCACGGGCACTGACTCGGAGTTGCGTGGCATCGTGGACTGGTTGCAAACGTTACCCCGTCCAGTGGGCGTTTTTGCCTGCTATGACAACCGCGCTTTGCAAGTGTTGGAGGCGTGTCAGCTTTGCGGTTTCTCGGTGCCCGACGACGTGGCGGTGATCGGCGTGGATGACGACGAAGTGCTGTGCCAGCTTTGCAATCCGCCGCTCACGAGTGTGCTGCCGAATGCGCGGCTGACCGGCTATGAAGCGGCGTCGATGCTCTCGCGCATGATGCATGGCGAACGGTTGGCGTTGCAGACGCGCCAAGTGGAACCGATCCGCGTGGTTGAGCGCCAGTCAACGGATGCCACGGCGGTCAATGATCCGAAAATCGCCGCGGCGCTGCGCTATATTAACGAACATGCCTGCGAAGGCATCGACGTGAGCGACGTGTTGCGCGCGGTGCCGGTGTCGCGGACGCTCTTTGATCGGCGCTTCAAGTCACTGCTCGGGCACTCACCGCATCAGCATATTCTCAACAAACGTATTGAGCGGGCGAAGCATTTGCTCATCGACAGTGATCTGGCGATCACGGTCATCGCGGAGCTGGTGGGATTTCAAACGGCAAGTTACCTCAGTACAGTGTTTCGGCGTGAGACCAAGATGACGCCCTATGAATACCGCACGAAGCTTCGAACCAATCGCGAGGGGAAATAAGGCTAGATTCAGTCGTCATTTAATCCTTAAACTCACCTGCGTTTGGATGCAGATAATCCGCCAAGCCTAAAGCCACTTTTTCCGCCGCATAAAAAGGTAAGTCGCGTAAGTCCCGGCGAGCATAAGGGCGAAGGCGACCGGATAACTATGCAGCGCGCCGAGCTCGGGCATGCGCTGGAAATTCATGCCGTACCAACCGCCGACGAGGAGCGCGGGAAAAGTCAGTGCGGTGATTGCCGTGAGCACGCGAATGCCGGCGTTGGCCTCGTGACTGGATTTATTGATGTAGATGCGAAACGAAAGGATGAGCTGTTCGGACCAGACTTGGGTCTGCGTCTCGATGCGACCAAGTTCTTCCGCGAGGTCACGCAGGTAGGGCGTGACCGCGCTGCGGATGAAGCTGTGTTTGCCCTGCGCGAGTTCGCTGGCGATTTCGCGTTGCGGTCGCACGATCTGGCGCAGACCTGAGAGCTGTTTGCGCAGCGCTACGACTTTGGGGAAAAGTTCGTCGGCCGAGATTTCGTGCAGCACGCCCTCTTCGAGCCGGTCGATTTCACCGCGCAGCGCCTCGAGCGGTGGCTTGTAGGCTTCGACCATGAAATCAAGGATCGTGTGGGCAAAACGATCGGGGCCGCGCACGGGTTCGTGGACGGTACGTAGGAAACGTTCGAGCGCCGCGTTGACCAGGCCGAGAGGTCGGCGATGAAAGGTAACGAGAAAATTTTTCCCGAGAAAAAGATCGAGCTCGGTCGTCTTGAAGACCGGAGCTTCGCTCGTGTCCACGGCGTGCATCACAAAATAGAGGTAGTCTTCGTAGGCCTCCATTTTTGGGAAGGGCGAGTCGTTGACGCAGTCTTCGATTGTGAGCGGGTGAAAGCCAAAGAGGGTTTCGAGGATTTGTTTGATCTCCACTTCGGTCGGCTGCGAAAGATCAATCCAAAGCATGATGTTTGGTTCGGCGCGCAAAGCGGCCAGTTCTTCCGTCGGCGGATTCTGGGCGGCGAATTTCTGATCGCGGTAAACGAGCGTGGTAATCATGGCGTGCTCGGTGTGGGCGGGTCAGATCCAGCGGCGGCGTTTACACCACCACCACATCGCGGCGGTGAGCAGCACGGTGACGATGAGCGCGACGGGGTAGCCGTAGGGGGATTTCAATTCTGGCATGTGCTCGAAATTCATGCCGAACCAAGTGCCAATGATCGTCGCGGGTAGGGTGATGGCGGTGAGCGCGGTGAGGGCTTTGATGCCTTCGTTGGCCTGGAAATCGGATTTGCTCAGATAGAGGTCGAAAGAAATCAGCAGATGGTCGGCGTAGGAGGAGGCGGTTTCGTCGATGCGGAGCAGGTCGTCGCGCAAATCGCGAAAATACGGGAGCATGAGGGCGCGAACGTGTTTATTTTCACCGTGGGCGAGGCGACTGACGACCTCGCGTTGCGGACGCACAATTTGGCGCAGGCGGTTGATGTCGCCTCGTACATGAAGGAGTTTTGAGATTAGGCCCTTGTCGCCTTTCATGAGCACCAACTCCTCGATTTCCTCCAGCTCTGCGCGCAGTTCGTCGATCACGGGCTTATAGTTATCCACCAGCAGATCGAGCACGAGGTGGGCGAGACGGTCGGGGCCGCGCGCCACGACGCCGGTTGCCTTCACACAACGGTCCAGCGCGGTTTGCACGGAGCGCAGTGGTTTGCGGTGGAAGGTCACGAGGTAATCCTTGCCGAGAAACAAATCGAGTTCGGTGGTGTTGAATTTTTCCGTGCGCGTGAAATCCACCGCGTGCGTTACAAGGAAGAGATGGTCGTCGTAGTCCTCGATTTTTGGCAGCGAACTCGGTGTGGCGCAGTCTTCGATTTCCAGCGGATGAAATTTAAAAACACCCTCGAGGATGGTCTTAATTTCGTCATCCGTGGGATCATCGAGATCAACCCAGATCACGAGTCCCTTATCGGCGAGCACGAGTCGCAACGCCTCGACTTCGAGGTCGCGGCCGACAGGCTTTCCTTCACTGAAAACAAAGGAGTGGATCATGCGTCGTCCGCTAAGATTGCGCGCAGATGGCTGGCCGCAAGCTCAAGTCGGCTCAAAATACGGCGCGTCGGAATCCAGGAAATCCGCTGGCGTCGCTGCCACACACGCGTTTTCTTCTGCGACATGAAGACGCTGCGCCTGTTTCAGGTTACCTCGCTGGTGTTGGGAGGACTCTTTTCCATGAATTCCATGCAAGCCGATGAAGGCATGTGGTTGCTCAACGCGCCGCCCGTGCAAACGCTCAAACAACGCCACGGTTTCGAGCCGTCGCCCGCGTGGCTCGCGCACGTGCAGAAATCCGCCGTGCGCTTCAATAGCGGTGGCTCTGGTTCGTTCGTGTCGGCCGACGGCCTGATCATCACGAACCATCATGTCGGCGCGGATGACCTGCAAAAACTCAGCGACGAAAAAAGCAACTTCTTGCGCGACGGTTTTCACGCCAAGGCCCGATCCGAGGAGAAACGTTGCGTCGATCTGGAGTTAAACGTGTTGATTTCAATCGAAGACGTGACCGCGCGGATCAACGCCGTCGTGAAATCTGGCGCATCCGCCGCCGAAGCGTTTTCCGCTCGTCGCGAGGTGAAAGCCGCGATCGAAAAGGAATCGCTCGATAAAACCGGGCTGCGCAGCGACGTCGTCACACTTTATCAGGGCGCGCAGTATCATCTTTACCGTTACAAAAAATACACCGACGTCCGGTTGGTCTTCGCGCCGGAACAGCAGGCGGCCTTTTTCGGCGGCGATCCGGACAACTTCGAATACCCGCGCTACGACTTAGATTTCTGCCTCTTCCGCGCTTACGAAAATGGCAAACCAGCGAAAATCGACCATTTCTTGAAATGGAGTGGGGGAGGCGCCGCCGAGGGCGAGCTAGTATTTGTCGCCGGCCATCCGGGTTCCACCAGCCGCCTGTTCACCTACGCCGAACTCGTCGATGCACGCGACCGCCGCGTGCCGAAAGTGCTCGAATGGCTGAAGACGCAGGAAGTGCTCCTGCTCAGTTACAGCGCCCGCAGCGCCGAGAACGCCCGCCGTGCACGCGACCTGCTATTTGGTTATCAAAACTCGCGCAAAGCCTACGACGGCGAATATGCCGGTCTGCTGACGCCGCAGGTTTTCGAAAAGAAAAAAGCCGAGGAAGCACGTCTAAAAAAAATCTCTGACGAACGCGCCGACCTCGCCGACACCCGTCAGGCTTGGGATGAAATTGCCGCCGCGCAAAAGGTCATCGCGCACACTTCGCCGCGTTACAATCTGCTCGAGCGCTATGCCGACCGCAGCAGCACGCTGCTCTCGATCGCGCGCAGTCTTTATCGCTCCGCCGCGGAAAAAGCGAAACCGAGTGGCCAGCGACTGCGCGAGTACCGTGACTCCAACCGCGCCTCCTTTGAACTGGCACTCTTTTCCGACGAACCGATTTACGACGATCTCGAACAAGTGCGGCTCGCGTCGTATCTGACTGGACTAGCCGCCACGTTTGGCGCCGATGACCCGGTTGTGCAGGCTGCGCTGGTCGGCAAATCGCCGACCGAACGCGCTGCCGAACTGGTGGCCAAGACCAAAGTAAAAGACGTGGCCGTGCGCAAAACGCTCTACGCCGCCGATGCCGCCACAGTGGAGAAAACCGCTGAAAGTGATCCGATGCTTGCTCTGGTACGCACGCTTGATGCCGACGCCCGGGCGACGCGCAAAGCCATCGAAGAACTCAGTGAGAGCAAAGAACAGGCCCAAGCCAAGATCGCGCGGGTGCGTTACGCCGCCGATGGCACGCAGGTGTATCCCGACGCCACGTTCACGCTGCGCCTAGCCTTTGGCACCATCAAGGGCTACGAAGAAGCGGGAACGCCGGTACCGCCGTTTACGACTATCGAGGGGATGTATGCGCGTTCGGCTTCGCACGAAGGACGCGAGCCGTTTGATCTTCCAGCGCGCTGGCTGGAGCGAAAGGGCAAGGTTCAACTGAAGACGCCGATGAATTTCGTCAGCACCTGCGACATTATCGGCGGCAATTCCGGTAGTCCGACGCTGAACCGCGCGGGCGAATTTGTGGGCATCATCTTCGACGGAAACCTCCAGTCGCTCGTGGCGGATTTCAGTTACAGCGACACGCAATCGCGGGCGCTATCAGTCGACTCACGCGCGATCATCGAAACATTGCGGCACATCTATGACGCCGGCGAGCTTGCCGACGAACTCCTCGGGAAACCGTGATCCTAGGATTTTACGCACAATATATATTATGTCTAATCTAGGTTGAGGCGGGATTCGTTTCTCTACCATCGCGCATCTCGCGTCCTTCCCTTCGAACAAAAAATCGGCGTGCGTTTTTTGGCGTGTTCTTGGACAAACTTCGTCTTTTCTTTTTATGCGTTTCTATAAATACCACGCCCTCGGTAACGACTACATTGTGCTTAATCCCGCTGACTTCCCCGCTTGGACGCCTGCGCCAAGCCTCGAACAGATACGCGTGGTGTGTCATCGCAACTTCGGTGTCGGCTCCGATGGCATTCTTTGGGGGCCGCTGCCCTCGCAAAAAAGCGAATTCGGGCTGCGCATTTTTAACCCCGATGGTTCCGAGGCGGAAAAAAGCGGCAACGGGCTGCGCATTTTCTCACGTTACCTTTGGGATCAGGGCTTGGTCAAAAATCCGGTCTTCACCGTCGAAGTCCCTGGCGGCCACGTTCAGTCCGTAATCAAGGAGAATGGTAAGCTCATCACAGTGGCCATGGGTTCGGTGAGTTTTGAAAGCGCAAAGATCCCGGTCAGCGTCACCGGTGCGCCCCGTGAGGTCATCAATGAAAAAATTCAGGTACTGGACCGCGAATTCACTTACTGCGCGGCGACGATTGGCAATCCGCATTGCGTGATTCCCCTGCCGGAAATTTCACCCGAACTCGCCCATAAGTACGGTCCGCATCTTGAGGTACATGGTAACTTCCCGCGCAAGACCAATGTGCAGTTTCTGAAAGTGCTCGATCGCACCAACATTCAGATCGAAATCTGGGAACGCGGTGCCGGTTACACCCTTGCCTCAGGCAGCAGTTCGAGTGCTTCGGCCGCTGTGGCGCACCGCCTCGGTCTCGTCGATAAATCGGTGACGGTTCACATGCCCGGTGGAAAAATCAGCATCGAGATCGGCGACAACTTTTCGATCATGATGACCGGAACGGTCAACAAAGTGGCCGAAGGCACAATGCACCCGCAGCTTTTTGAGGTGAAAGTCTAAACGGGCATTTGGCCCTAAGGCTTACTTCGGCTCTAGAAAACCGAGGGGCGGATCGCTTACCCCTAAGCGATCCGCCCTTGGTTTTCTATGTTACACCGGTTCTAACCGCTAAGCGGAAAAAACCATGCAAGCACTTTCATAGACGCAAGAATCGGCAGATTGTTTCAAAGAATATTCGTTGCCCGGCTTTTCCCCCGTGTTTGTCAAGGCCTCATCAGTCAAATAACGAAGAGGAAAGCCGTCGCGCAGTTCAGTATTTCACCGAGCATCCATAGGGTTCTGTCGCGGATTTTTCCACGGGCTTGCCTGCTTTGACCGCGGTGAGCGCGGCCGTGACGTAGTCCGTGGCCTTGGCGATATCAGCCGAATCGGCAGAGCGGATGCTGTCGATCGCGCCGTTGTAAACGAGAAGCCCGGAATCGTTGATCACGAAAAGATGGGGCGTGGTTTTGGCGCCATAGAGATGCCCCACATTGCCGTCTTTGTCGGTCAGGTAGGCGGTGGCCGTGGAATGGTTTTTATTAAGATAGGCCTTCACCTCAGAGGCGGAATAGTCCGCGCCTTGTTTGCCCGGCGCGCCCGAGTTAATGAGGAGCCAGATCACGTCGTCGGCGGTGGCCGCTTTTTGTAGTTTCGGCAAGTGACCGCTTTTCTCATAGTGTTTTTTCACGAAGGGACAGTCGGGGTTGTGCCATTCTAGGACGACGATTTTGCCTTTAAAGTCGGCCAGCGAGTGGGCCTGGCCGTCGAGGTCGGTCAGCGTGAAGGCAGGCGCGGGTTGGCCGATTTCGACGGCGGCGCGGGCGAGAGTGAAGGAGAAAGCCGTCAGCACGGCAGCAGTGAGAGCAAGGAGACGAAAGGGTTTATTCATGGTATTTAAGAGAAGGATGACTGTAGCCCAATGTTTCTCATTCGCCAGCGGACGAGCGGTTTTCACGTTGCTGCAAAAGACCCGCGCCGTCTACGTTCACAGGCACGCCTTTGAGCCCCGAGCCCTCCATCCCCCTTCGTGCCAGCCACGCGGACGCCTCAACCGATTTACGGAAGCTGGGCGCATGGAACGGCGTGAATCTTTTTCTTGTGATGGCGTTGCTCATCGGCGTCACCGTCAATCTTTTGCCTCAATGGCGGCACAACCCGGATCTGCCGCACGGTTGGTTCACACCGTTGGTTTTTCTGCTGCTGATCCATGAGGCGCGCACGCGGGGCGCACAACGCTTTCTCCCGTCCGGAGCGCGCACGGCGGCGGCGATTTTTGTTCTGCTGCTCGGAGGTCTGGCTTTGCTCACAGCGGGCGGACTTTACCTAGCTGCGCTGGAGTGGACGCATGCGCTCGTGGCCGCGATGTTGACGGCGGCGGGCTGCGCATTGCTGGCGGCAGCGTGGATTTATTTCTCCTTGAAGGAGGTTCGGTTCGTGCCGTTCAACTGGCCGGCGGGTGTGGCGATTTTTCTTTGGCTGCTGAGCGCGCCGCTGCCGCCCGGCACCTATGGCACGCTCACGCATGGTTTGCAGGCAGGCGTCACGGGAGTGGTGCTGGCAGTGCTGCACTTCCTCGGCATCGCCGCCGTGCAGCATGGCAATATCATCCAGCTAACCACCGTTTCTGTCGGCGTCGAGGAGGCGTGCAGCGGGGTGCGCAGCCTCGTCTCGTGTGTCTACGCTGGATTTTTCTTTTCAGCGACACTTGTGCGGGGAGCGAAGGCGCGGGCGTTGATCATAGCGCTGGCCGCGCCGCTGGCGGTGGCGATGAACCTCGTTCGCTCGCTGACGCTGACGCTGCTCGCGCACCACGGCGTCGATATCACCGGCGGTTGGCATGATGTGACCGGTTTTGCCGTGCTCGGCGTCACGTCTGCCGTGCTCGCCGGTTTGGCTGTGATGCTGGAACGCCGGCCCCACACAACGCCAGCGCCCCTACAGCCGCACGCCATGCACACCGCCGAATCGCCATCGCCTCGCGCCGAAACTGCGCCCAACGCATCGGCGGTGCGACTGCCTCGGTGCTTTGTCGCTGTTGGTTTGACGCTGGCGCTTCTCGTGGCCGGACTCTTTGTTGTGAACACGCGGCCGATCAGCGCGGTTGGGCGTGCAGCGCTGGACCCCGCAGCGCTTTTGCCGACGCATTTTGCGGGCTGGACCGTTTCCCGCGGTGACGACCTTTTTAGGTTCACCGCTCAGTTGCAGACTGACCGGCTTGCCCAAACCACCTACCACCGCGAAACGCCCGACGGACCGCTGCACGTCACCGTCTATCTCGCCTACTGGCCCGCGAGCCGTGTGCCCGTCAGTTTCGTCGCCGCACACACGCCGGATGCGTGCTGGCCGGGTTCGGGCTGGTCGTTGCGCCCACTGACTTCGGCCCGCGTGCCGATGACTTTGCCGAACCACCTGCTTGAGGAAGCCGAGTACCGGGTTTTTACGCAGCTCGGTCAGGCCGAACACGTCTGGTATTGGCATCTGCACGACGGGCGCGTCATTCATCCCAAGGGCGTGCGTTCGCCGCGGCAGTTACTTTTGCTGGCGTTCAAATATGGCTTTCATCGCGACGGAACGCAGCTCTTCGTGCGCGTGTCCAGCAATCAGCCTTGGAACGTCATTACCAACGAACCGCTCGTGCAGGAAATCTTTGCACAGCTCGCCCCCCACGGTCTTTAATCGCGTCATGCTTTTTCACCTCACTACCCAAGAAAAACGCACCCTCGTCTGGCTCGCCTTGCTCTTGGTGTTGGGCCTGATCGGCGCGTGGGTGTTGTGAACCTCAAACTTCCTCCAGCCATGCCCGACTCCTCTTCGCCCTCGGAAATCCGTCAACCCGCACCACCACCACGTCCTTTCCCCAGTCTCATAAATCTAATCACCTGGTTGCTGGGTTTAGTGCTGGCGGGTGTAGCCGTGCTTTTGGCCTGCCGTAATTTCACGCTCAGCACCACGGTTAAAATCCTGAGCACCGAGGTCGAGTTTACGCGCGTCGATGCGCAGTCGTTGAAACAGCAGCTCGAAGCCGAACGCATCCTCTCCGCGCGCCAACTCGCCGATCTCAAGAATGCCCCGGCGCTGGATTCCTTGTGGTTTGTGCGGCTCACGCCGCCCGCGGAAGCAGTCTTGCCGATGGCACGCGCGATCATTGCTTGGCAACCCGCAGCTGCCGCAGGGATATTGCTTGCCGAGCAACTCCCCTCGCCTGCTCCCGATGAAGAATATCGTCTCTGGCTTGAGAATGCCTCTGGCCAACGCAGTGACTTGGGCGTGATCGCCGTCAGCCCGACCGACACCGCTCCAGTCAAGTTTTTCGCCGCCGCCTCCATCGATAAATCGGCGCGCTTCATTCTGACAAATGAGCGGAAAACCTCCGCCACTGCATCAATTAGCTCGGTGATATTGAGCGGTTCGTTCTGACTCTTTGTCGCGCAAGCCAAGGATTTAACCACTTGCCAAGCAGTTTTATCATTAGGCCTCAAGCTTGTTTGGTAGAAATATACTTATCGCCCGGCCGAAAACTATTCTCGACGTCCGCCCATCCTTAATAACCCTTACGGCCCATGGTTATTAAACCCAAAGTTCGCGGCTTCGTGTGTGTCACTGCTCATCCGACGGGTTGTGCGGCCCACATTCAGGAACAGATTGACTACATCAAAAGCAAAGGCCCCATCAAAAACGGCCCCAAGAAGGTCCTCGTGATCGGCGCTTCCACGGGCTACGGCTTGGCCTCGCGCATTGGCGCTAGCTTTGGTTCGGGAGCCGACACCGTGGGCGTATTTTACGAACGCCCTTCCGATATCGAACGCCCTGCCACTCCCGGCTGGTACAACAGCTATGCTTTCACGCAAGCCGCGCGCGCCGCCGGTCTCTACGCCGGCAATGTCAACGGCGACGCCTTTTCCGACGAAATCAAAAAGCAGACCCTCGAGCTCATAAAAAACAAGCTAGGCCCGGTCGACCTCGTCGTTTACTCGCTCGCCTCCCCGCGCCGCACGCATCCCGTCACCGGCGTCGTGCATAAATCCGTGCTAAAACCCATCGGCGCGCCCTACACGAACAAAACCGTCGATACCGACACCGGTGCCGTGAGCGACATCACGATCGATCCCGCTAACGACACTGAGGTCGCCGACACGATCAAGGTCATGGGCGGCGAAGATTGGGAGCTGTGGATGAACGCCCTCTCCGACGCCAAGCTCCTCGCACCCGGGGCCACCTCCGTCGCCTATTCCTACATCGGGCCTGAAGTCACTTGGGCCGTCTACAAAAACGGCACGATCGGTCTCGCCAAAAACGATCTCGAACGCGCCGCCAAGAGCATCGACGCCTTGCTCAAGACCCACGGCTACGGCCGCGCCTTCGTCTCCGTCAACAAAGCACTCGTCACCCAGGCCAGCTCGGCCATCCCGGTCGTGCCGCTCTACATTTCCGTTCTCTACAAGATCATGAAGGCCAAAGGCACGCACGAGGGCTGCATCGAGCAGATCCAACGCCTCTTCGCGACCCAGATGTACAACGGCTGCGCGCTCAACTTCGACGAAGCCAGCCGCGTGCGCGTCGACGACTGGGAAATGCGTCCGGAAATTCAGGCCGAGGTGAATCGCATCTGGCCGCAGGTCACCTCCGAGACGATCAACGCCCTGACAGACATCACCGGTTACCGCGCTGAATTCCTCAAGCTCTTTGGCTTCGGTCTACCCGGCATCGACTACAACGCCGAAGTCGAGCCGCATTTCCCCTTCGAACTGACCTGATCCGACACCGAAACCAAAGCCCGCCGCCAACCTTGGCCGCGGGTTTTTTTGTGTCCCGCCAGAAAATAGAACCGCGCCCTGTACGACGTCAGCTACGCAGAATTCTTTGGCCTTTGCCCCTCTTTTGCCTTTGTGCTTTCCGCCATGCGAGCGATCCTCCAACGCGTCACTAGCGCCAACGTCACGATTGACGGCCGCGTCAACGGCCAGATCGGCCCCGGCCTGCTCGTGCTGCTCGGCGTGGCCGAAGGCGACACGCCCGCCGACGGCGAATGGCTCGCGCAAAAAATCGCCAAACTCCGCATCTTCGCCGACGAAGCTGGACAGATGAACCGCTCGGTCGTGGATATTGGCGGTGGTGTGCTGGTCGTTAGTCAGTTCACGCTCTTCGCCAGTACGCGCAAAGGCACACGCCCGTCTTTCAACGCCGCCGCCGCGCCGCAACTCGCGGAGTCGCTCTACGACGCGTTCGTAAACCAGCTCACCACGGTGCTCGACCGCCCTGTCGCGACCGGCCGCTTCGCCGCCATGATGCAGGTCTCGCTCGTCAACGACGGCCCGGTCACGTTGATCATCGACACGAAAACACGCGCGTAAACCGCCGCCGCTTTTCCGGCTGCGTTTACGTTATTCGTCAGTTTCGCCCTGCCACTTAAATGCGTCGCTAGAGGCCCTGGTTTTGGAAAAATACGCGCAGTAGTTCGGCTGACGACGTGGTTTTCCAGGCTTGGCCCCGGAACCACAACCCCGTTTCCCCCTCCCCATTATGGCTACGACTGCTGTTTCTCCTTCTCGTAAAATATCATCCCGAACTACTCACATGGGGAAATCATCGAGGCCGTCTTCCGCCACACCCGCGTCACCGTCGGCGTCATGACCGCCGCCAAACTGGCTTTCCACGGCCGACCCCGTCATTCACTGCCAACGCAACCGCTTCCGCGGTGCCGCCAGCGTCACTGGCGCGGTCGAAGCCTTCTCAGCTGCGCACGAAGATCGACGCCAACCCTGCCGAATCACGCCACGCGAAAGACCGCGCCGCCCGAATGCACTGGATGATCCGTAAGCTACACGGATTTTTCACGCAAAGACGCCAAGCCGCAAAGAAGACACGGCAACCCCGACCAATTCGTTTTCTTTGCGGCTTTGCGTGAGTATTCTGGCCGTCGCACCTGCTTAAGACCAAGAGCCCGGAGCTTTTACATCAAAGCATAGCCCGTCGAAATTTTCACAGAAGAGAACGAAGTAAACGAAGACGCGGCGCTGAAAACCTTAGTCACTTTGCTCGCTTCGTTTTCTTCTGTGAAAATGCAGAAGCTTAGGGTATTTGGTATAACTCTACTCGAACATCGCGCCGAATGCTTCCGGCAGCGGGGCGGTGGCGCTGAAGCGGCAGGTTTGGCTGTTCAGCGTGTATTCAAATTCCGTATGCAGCGAATGCAGGAAGAGGCGTTTCTCGCCACTAGCTTTAGCGAAATCACGGTTCGCTTTGAAATCGCCGTAGGTCGCGTCGCCTACAATCGGCAAGTGGCGCTTCGTGCATTGCACGCGCAATTGGTGACTGCGACCGGTTTTGGGTTCGAGTTCGATCAGCGAAATCACGCGTGCATCGCGACGGGTGCGTAGCACGCGCATGTGGGCCTCGGAGGGAATGTGACCGGTCGTGGCGGTGCGGATTTGTCCGGCGCGTTTATCGACCGCCAGACGGTCCTGCCAGATTTCCTTTACGGAGCGGGGCACGCCGAAGACGAGCGCGTTGTACACCTTCTTCACGTGGCGGCGTTGAAACGAGGCGCGGACTTCGTACGCGAGTTTTTCGCTCGCGGCGCCGAGAAGCAGACCGGAGGTGGCGGAATCGAGGCGGTTCAACAACCAGAGTTTACCGGCAGGACGGCCTTCGGCTTCGGGCCAGTGGTAGAACTCGCCCTTCGTGTCGTAGTGCGCGATGAGCAACGAACGCGGTTCGTCGCGGGCGACGTTGGGATGCGAGAGCACACCAGCAGGTTTCGCAAAGGCGACGAGGCCGTTGGGATCGCGAGCGACGATTTGCACGTCGGGGCGAAGAGGAAGACTGGACCAGAAACTTTCTTTGGAGGTGCTCACATGCCGTAGTGGAAACTGAAGGTCATTTCTTGAGATTCTCCGAGGACAGCAACCATGTCGTCGGTCCATTTGCCGTAGGGCGCGCGCGAGGTGATGGCGCTTTTGCAGATGACGGCGGCCTGTTGTCCGCCAGTGCTCTGCGCGTCGATGATTTCGGTGACGTTGCCCTCGCTGGCTTCGATGCGAAATTTCACGGTCACGACGGTGCCGGTCGGCGGGTACACGTTGCTTTGAACGATGAGACGTTCCCACTGGATTTGCACGGAGTCGATCAGGCGTTGGAGGTAGGCGCCGTAGTTGCTCCAGCGTGAATCGAAGGCAGCGAGACCGATGTTTTGGGTGCCGAACTGATTGTCAGCGAGAATGGCCGGGCGAACACGCTGCGCCGGGAGACGGTGGCGCTCCTGCGGTTTTTGCGGGTCGATCTGGAACTGCGTGGGCATGGGATTGCCGACAAGCGAGGGCGCGTCCTTTTGTCCATCGAGTTTCTCCGGCACGGCTGTGGCGTTATCGGCGGGGGGGTTAACATTCATGCCGAAGCCGTCGGGGTTGGTTCCCTCGCGTTTTTCAAAGCCGGGCAGCGGCGTCTGTGCGCGACGGGCGGCGGCTTGCTGAAGTACCTGCTCGATTTCGGGCGTAGGCGGTGGTTCGGGTGTCGGGGCCGGCTGCGGCGGTGTGAGCTGGCCGCTGACGATCTGGTTGCTTTCGAAATCTTTTTTGCCCGTAGTGGCGGGGCGGTCGCTCTTTCCGTCGGGCGTGGGTTTTTCCTGGGCAACCTGCTGGTTTTGCGCGCCGAAATTGTTCGTTTTGTCCGGTATGTTTTCCGGGGCGTCGGGATTGACTTCGACGAATTTCTGCGGCGGCGGCACCGGTTTGCTCGGCATGATAAACGAATCTGGCGAGAGCTCGATGTTGAAGGCGGCCTTGCGAGCTGGCTTGGAAAACGAGGCGTTCGAATCAGCGCCGAGATGCCGCGTGGCGAGCCAGAGGATTAAAATAAAAGTCGGCCAGATGATCGCGGCGAGGATCATGCCTTTCACCATCGAGTCGGTGTCGTCCTCTTGCTCGCGCAGCCGCCGCACTTTGGGCGGTCGTGGAGTTTTGGAAGAAGGGCGGCCGAGGAGTTGGCTCATGGAATCGAAGTGGACGGTAAGGTTAGCCAAGCAGACCGCAACCCGTGAGAATTTGTTTCGTCGCTTCCATCGGCAGGCCCATGATGTTGGAAAACGAGCCGTGCCAGCCCTCGATAATGAGCTCGCGCCCCTCTTGGATGCCGTAAGCGCCAGCCTTGTCGAGCGGGTTGACCACGCGAAAATATTCGTCAATCACGGCGTCGTCGAAGGCCTTGAATGTCACCTCGCTTGTCACACCTTCGTCGATACGCACGCCGCTGCCGAGATGGCGCAGGGCGACGCCGGTGAAGACGACGTGGGTGCGTCCGGCGAGACGTTTCAACATCGCGCGCGCGGCGGCGAAATCCGCGGGTTTGTTGAGCACCTGATTGTCTATGAAGACCGTCGTGTCCGCACCGAGCACCCAGGCGTCGGGATGGCGCGTGGCGACCCAGTCAGCCTTGAGCGCGGCATTGTGCGTGACCATGTGGCGCGGGTCGGTGTCGGGGTCCTCGTGCTCCGTCACGTCCGCGACGACGACGTCAAACGCGAGGCCGAGTTCGCCGAGCAGCTGTTTGCGGCGAGGCGAAGCGGAAGCGAGGATGAAGCAGGACGAGGAGCTTGGCGAAATCACAGAGCGCCCAGCAGACGCGATTTGTCCGCTCCGGAGCAAGCGGGAAGACGCGCCGTGCCCTTTGAAATCACCAATCGTTTCGCTGGTTTTACGGAATCACCCCGAGACAAAGTAACCTAATAGGTTACTTTGTCTCGGACGTTGCCGTGCGGCTATCGCTGCTTCGGGCCGTGGCGGCGATCAACTGGGGTTTCGTCATGGAGCTTCAGTCGTCCGCGGTGAACTTCGTATGCAAATGCCATGAGAATCGCCACCTCGCCCCGGGTGCCTTGCGAGTTGTCAGCTCCGGGAAAGGCGTTCACGTTCGCGTTTTCTCATGCGCATTGGACTCGCTCAGATCAATTCCACCGTCGGCGACCTCGCTGGCAACCGCCGCAAAATCATCGACGCCTATCGCTCCCTCGTCGCGAGCGGCGCCGAACTCGTGGTGTTTCCCGAACTGATCGTTTGCGGCTATCCGCCCCGCGACTTGCTCTTCAAACGCCGCTTCGTCGCAGACAACGAGGAGTCGCTCACCGAGATCGCGCTCGAGGTCGGCGAAGTGCCCGCCGTGATCGGCTTCGTCGAAACGAATCCGTCGCGCGACGGCCGCCGCTCCTTCAACGCCGCCGCCTTTTGCCAACACGGCGAAATCGCCGTTATCGGCCGCAAATGTCTGCTACCGACCTACGACGTGTTCGACGAGGATCGCTATTTTGAGGCCGCCGAACATCCCGCCATCGTCACCCACGCGGGCAAAAAAATCGGCCTCACCATCTGCGAGGATATTTGGAAAACGCCCGCCATCGACACCGCCCGCCTCTACCGCGTCGATCCGATCGCCCAGCTCGCCGCGTCGGGCGTCGACCTCGTGCTGAATCTTTCCGCGAGCCCGTGGCACCACGGCAAAAGCCCCGTGCGCGAACAACTCGTCAGCGACTCGGCCCGCGCGCTGCGTTGCCCGCTTGTCTATTGCAACGCCATCGGCGGAAACGACGAACTTATCTTCGACGGCCGCTCACTCGTCGCCGACGCCTCGGGCCACATCATCTCTCGTCTCGCCGCCTTCGCCGAAGAGCTGCGCATCGTGGAAGTGGATACAATCGCCAAAGACACGGCTGCCGCGGCCTCGTCGTTTTCCACCGCCAGCAAAAGCCCGTTGCCCGCGCCGCCCACGACTCCGACTGGCGACAGCCCGGCCGACATCTATGCCGCGCTCGTTCTCGGCCTGCGTGACTACGCACAAAAATCCGGTTTTAAACGCGCCCTCGTCGCCCTCTCAGGCGGCATCGATTCCGCCGTCGTCGCCGTGCTCGCCGCCGAAGCCTTTGGTCCGGAAAATGTCATCGGCGTTTCGCTGCCCTCCGCCATTTCCTCGCAGCATTCCAAAGACGACGCCCGCCTCCTCGCGCAAACACTCGGCCTGCGCTTCGAAACTATCGCTATCGCCGAGGCCGTCGCCGCCGCCGAGACCGCGCTCGGCCCTGTGTTCGCGGGCCGCGCGCCCGACGTCACCGAGGAAAATATCCAGGCCCGCATTCGCGGTGTCATCATGATGGCGCTGTCGAACAAGTTCGGCTCGCTCCTCCTCACCACCGGCAACAAAAGCGAAGTCGCTGTCGGTTACTGCACGCTCTACGGCGACATGTGCGGCGGACTCGCCGTGATCTCCGACGTGTTTAAAACTCAGCTCTACGCCCTCTCACGCTGGATCAACCGCGACCGCGAGATCATCCCGCTCAACACCCTTGAAAAACCGCCAAGCGCCGAACTGCGCCCCGGCCAGGTCGACCAGGACAGCCTGCCGCCTTACGACGTGCTCGACGCGATCCTAAAAGGCTACATTGAACAAGGCCTTTCCCGCCGCGATTTGGTTCGGCAAGGTTTCGCCGAGGCGGTGGTCAACGACATCGTCCGCAAAGTTGACCTCAACGAATACAAACGCAAGCAAGCCGCCCCCGGATTAAAGATCACACCCCTCGCCTTCGGCGTAGGCCGCCGCATCCCCATCGTCCAAAAATACGTGAGCTGAGTGGGCCAACAGAAACCACTTATTCACACTAATTACGGGGAATGAGGGGAATTTCGATTCAACTTCTTGGCTTCTCCGAACATTCCCTCAATGCCCAACAATCAGTGCTCATCAGTGGTGAAAAATGCGCATGAACGATAAAACGGACAATTTATGTGAAGCCGAAGGTTACGCCCTGATGGGCGCGGCATTCGAGGTCTACAAGGAATTGGGCGCTGGCTTCCTTGAAGAAGTATATCAAGAGGCGTTGCAACGTGTACTCGCCGAAAAGCAGATTCCATTCATTGCCCAACCCAAGCTTGAAGTTTGGTTTCGTGGTGCGCCACTGACAAAGTACTACATTGCGGATTTTTTGCTGTACGACGCCATCGTCGTTGAAATCAAAGCAACTCGCGCGCTCGCACCAGAACACGAAGCCCAACTCTTGAATGAACTCCACGCCACCAAGAAACGCGTCGGCTACCTGATCAACTTTGGTGCATTCCCCAAACTCCAATGGTCCCGCCGAGTCGTTTGATTTACCAAAAGTCGCCTCCGAATTCCCTCAATTCCCCTTCATTAGAGTAAATCAGTGGTTAATTAATTATCTCCGCCATGCCAACCGTCTCCGAACAACTCTTCGCCCGCGCCCTGCAGCTCATTCCGGGCGGCGTTAATTCCCCAGTCCGCGCGTTTCGCTCCGTCGGCGGCGCGCCGTTTTTCGTCAAGGCCGCGCGTGGGGCCACTCTCGTCACCGCCGACAATCAAATCCTCGTCGATTTCGTCTGCACCTGGGGACCAGCCATCCACGGCCACAATCATCCCGTCATCAAAAAGGCCATCGCCGCCGCGCTTGAAAACGGCACGAGCTTCGGCACGCCCAATCCTTACGAGGTCGAAATGGCCGAGCTGATCGTGCGTTTCGTGCCCTCGATTCAAAAGGTCCGCATGTGCAACAGCGGCACCGAGGCCACCATGTCCGCCATCCGCCTCGCCCGTGGTTTCACTCATCGCGACAAGATCATCAAATTCGCCGGCTGCTACCACGGCCACTCCGACTCGTTGCTGATCAAAGCTGGTTCGGGTGCGCTCACCCACGGCAGCCCCGACAGCGCGGGCGTCCCGGCCTCCTTCGCGCGGGAAACCATTGTCCTCCCCTACAACGACCGCGCCGCGCTCGACGCTGCCTTCACCGTCAACCCCGGACAGATCGCCGCTGTCATCATCGAACCTTATTGCGGCAACGTCGGCTTTATCATGCCCGACGCTGGCTACCTCGCCTTCTTGCGCGAGATCACCGCGAAGCACGGCACCGTGCTCATCTTCGATGAAGTCATGACTGGCTTTCGCATTGCCCGCGGCGGCGTGCAGGAACGCGAAGCCATCGTTCCCGATATCACCTGTCTCGGCAAGATTATCGGTGGCGGTCTGCCCGTCGGTGCCTTCGGCGGACGCGCCGACATCATGGACCACCTCGCACCGCTCGGCCCCGTGTATCAAGCCGGCACGCTCAGCGGCAACCCGCTCGCCATGGCCGCGGGCATCGCCGCGCTTCAACTGCTTGACGACGTCACCGTCTATACTCGCCTCGACGTCCTTGGCCGTCAGCTGCGCGACGCCGTGCTCACCGCCGCCCGCGACAAAGGCCTCGCCGTGCAAGTCCCGCAGTGCGGCTCGATGTTCAGCATTTTCTTCACCGAAACACCCGTCCGCGACTACGCCACCGCACTGACCGGCGATGCCAAACTCTTCGCCAAATTTTTCCACGCTTGCCTGGCCAACGGCGTTTACCTCGCTCCGAGTGCCTACGAAGCCGGCTTCCTCAGCACCGCGCACGACGGCCCCGCCATCGCCCGCGCCTGCGACGTCCTGACCGAATCCATCAAAAACCTCTAAACACGGTGGCCTTTATCCATTCACCCTCTGTCGCTGTCATCGATATCGGCAGCAACTCGATCAAAATCCTCGTTGCCTGCCGACAGGATAACGGTGCGTTGACCGCGCTCTTCACCAAAACCCTCGATGCGCGGATCAGCGCGGGCATCAGTCAGGCCGCGCCCCGACTCAGCGAAGAGGGCATCGCACGCGGTGTCGCCGCGGTCCGCGAGTTGTTGACCGACGCAGCCACCTACATCTCGGCGAAAACCGTGCTCGTCGCCACCAGCGCCGTGCGCGACGCCGCCAACGGCGCGGACTTCCGCCAGCGCGTGCACGACGAAACCGGCTACGCGATCCGCACCCTCACCGGCGACGAGGAAGCCAACCTCATCGGCCGCGGCCTGACCTGCGATCCTGCTCTCACCGGGCTGCGCGATTTCATGCTCTTCGACCTCGGTGGCGGCAGCCTCGAATGCCTGTCTTTCCGCGACCGAACCATTAAACAGGCGATCAGCCTCCAGCTCGGTTGCGTGCGCCTGACCGAACGCTGCGTCGCCGACCCGAACCAACCGTTCACCGCCGAAGACCGTCTGCGCGTCGGCGAAGTCACGCGCGAGCAACTCGCCAAAAGCGGTTTCCGCTTTGCTCCGGCTACCGCGCCCACGGCCATCGGCACCGGTGGCACGCTGACGACCGCCCGCGCCATCCTCGCGACCCGCGAAGGAAAAACCTTTGATGCCATGGCGAGCACGGTGACCGTTCCCCAGTTGCGTGAACTGCTCGACCTCATCGGCGCTGTTGATTTGGAAACGCGCCGCAAGATTCCCGGCGTGCCCGCGGGCCGTGCCGATGTGATGCCCGCCGCCCTCGCCACCTTTATTGCTCTCGCCGAGTTCGGAGGCATTACCGCCTTTCATAATTCCCTCTACAACCTCCGCTGGGGCGTGGCTGATGAGACGCTACAAGGAGTCGCGCGCTCATGAGCCGTGAAATGTGTTATCGGTGTTTTTGGCCGAAGGCGTTGTGCTGGTGCGGGTCGATCGAACCGATGGAGACAAGCACGCGCTTCGTGCTTCTCATGCATCCAAAGGAGTTTAAGGAGGAGAAGGCCAACACCGGTCGCCTCACGCACCTGTGCCTGAAAAACAGCGAGATTCAGATGGGGCTGGGCTTTGACGAAGATGAGGCCGTGCAGGCGATGATCGCTGATCCACGCAATTTTCCCGTACTACTCTACCCCGGCACCGAAGCGCGGAATCTATCCAAGGGCGATTTGCAGGCGGGCGAACTCAGCGGACGACGACTGCTCGTCTTCATCCTTGATGCGACTTGGAGCGGTGCGCGCAAAATGCTCAGACTCAGCCCGAGTTTGCAAAAGCTGCCACGCGTCATGTTCACGCCCACCGCGCCGAGCCGCTATGTGATCAAGCAGCAACCGCAGGAAGGTTGTCTCTCGACGTTGGAGGCGGTGCACGAACTGCTTATGGCGTTGGAGCGAAGCGGGCTTGATCGCTACCCGCTGCCTGAGCAACTGCTCGGACTGTTCAAACGGATGCAGGATTACCAAATAAAGTGCGCGTCTGACCCGGATCGGCCCGGGTATCGGAAACGGCCCTACAGCGAACCCGGCGAGCGACGTACTGCGTCCGGGCGCAGCGGTGAACGCCGCATGAAGTACCTGCGTAAACCGCAAGAGTAACCTAAACCATCCCTAAGGTTTTCTGCTTTGAAACTGAGGATTGAGTGTGTGGGAAGCGGGGTGCGCAAAATCCTGCACCGACTGGGCGGAAATCTTAAGGTGCCGCGTAGAAGGCTACGCAAAAAAGATCATGGCAAAGCCCTCGCGTTCAAAGCGCAGCTGACCGTCAACTCGAGCAAGGTCGAAGTCGCCACCCGCCGTTGGCGTCATCCCCACCTGGGCGGCCTCGCTTGTCCACGCCAAAGAACTAATACCAAGGTTCTTTTGCTTTTAGTCTTTGGTAGATGCGTTGCAGAACAGGCGACGCTCGCGGCTCTGCGAGAGAATGCCTGGGTGCGATTTCAATAACCTGAAAATACCATCGTGTCTCGCAGAGGCACAGAGACGCGGAGGAGTGATACCAACGTCCTTTGTTTTTAGCCTTTGGCAGGCGAGGCGTCCCTGCCGAGCCGCAGCTCACCGGGACGGTTCGCCCTACCCCCAAGCCTCGAATCTAAAGTGTATTTTCTAAAGGACGTTGGTATAATACTCCCGCAGCATCCGGTCATAAAAAAACCGCGGAGGCGCCAAGGCCTCGGCGGTTCGTGGATAGCGCCGAACAATGGCGCGTAGCCAAATTATCGTTTCAAGGTCGCGCAGAAACGTGCGAGGCGTTCGACGCCCTTCTTGATGGTCTCGTCGCTCGTCGCGTAGCTGAGTCGGAGATAGCCTTCTGCGCCAAACGCGCTACCGTGTACCGCGGCGACTTTTTCCTTTTCGAGCAACTGCGTGCAGAAATCGCCCGAGCTGAGGCCAAAGGAGGAGATATTTGGGAAGAGGTAAAACGCACCTTGTGCGAGCAAGCAGGACACGCCGGGGATTTTATTGAGTTCGGCATGCAGAAATTTGCGGCGGCGGTCGAAGGCGGTGATCATCAACTTGAGCGCGGCCTGTGTCTTTTCTTTTTCCTTGAGCGCGGCGAGCGCGCCATACTGAGCGAAGGTCGTGGCGTTGGAGGTCTGCTGGCTTTGGATCTCAGCCACGGCTTTGGCGATGGGCGCGGAGGCGACGAGCGTGCCCAGACGCCAGCCGGTCATGGAGTAGGTCTTGCTGAAGCCGGAAACGATGATGGTGCGGGCTTCGGCTTCCTTGCTGAACGTGGCGGGTGCAACGTGCGACGCGCCGTCGTACACGAGATGCTCGTAGATCTCGTCAGACATGATGTAGAGATTGTGCTTCAGCGCGAGGGCGACGATTCCCTCGAGTTCGGACCGGGTGTAAACTGCGCCGGTGGGATTGGATGGCGTGTTGAGGATGAGCAGTTTTGTCCTCGGTGTGATGGCGGCCTCGAGCTGAGCGGGCGTCAGTTTGAAAGCGGTGCGGTCGTCGGCCAGGATGAATTTCGGCGTGGCACCGGCGAGCTTCACCATCTCGGGATAACTCACCCAGTAGGGCGCGGGGATGATGACTTCGTCGCCGGGGCTGCACACGGCAAGGATGGCGAGATAACAGGAAAATTTTCCACCGGGGCTGACGACCACTTGGCTGGGGGCAACATTGAGGCCGTAATCGGCGGCATATTTTTCAGCGAGGGCGACGCGCAGTTCCTCGATGCCTGGCGTGGGTGCGTACTTGGTTTTGCCGCTCTTGAGGGCGGCGATGCAGGCTTCCTTGATGTGCTCGGGCGTGTCGAAATCTGGCTCCCCCGCCGCGAATCCACAGACGTCTTCACCGGCGGCTTTGAGTGCCTTGGCTTTCGCGTCGACGGCGAGCGTCGGGGAGGGCGAGACGTTTTGGGCCCAAGAGGAGAGAGGAAGTGGTGTACTCATGGAAAAAGGCGGTGGAATAAAGGTTGAAGACAAGCAAAAGCAAGCGCGCCATATCAGCGTGCTTGCGGTGGCGGAGCGGAGGGGCACCGGCGATGCCGACCAATCACCTCCGCGATTATTTCTTGCCGCTCTTTTTTGCAGCCTTGGCTTCCAGCGCGTCGATGGCGACACGAAGAAGTTCCCCTACGCTGACTTTCTTTTTATTTGAGACCTTGGTAAGCTTGGTTTTCAGCTCAATCGGGAGGCGCACAGAGATCTGTCGGTGTTCTTCCGCGGTGGATTCGAACTGATCGTAGTTGTACTCGCTGATAGCGAGCCGCACGACTTCGCTCGCAGATTTTAGTCCGAGGCGCTTTTGATGAGATCCGAGTATCCCGATGAGGGAGATGGGCAAGTCAAACGTGAGGGGTGAAGGCGCGTTGATTTTTTTCTTAGCCATAACTTTGCTGGTCACTCGACCGGTGGGATTTTTTTCAAGAAGTAACTTTTCTTGAGGAGTAACGCGTGAAGTGTGCTCACAAGCGGCCGCCCGCTGCAACCATAATCGCGCGCCAAATAAGCACTTGGCGTGTATCCACCCCAGCCCTTCGGCAGCCGAGCTCAAGCTGCGCGCCTACAGGAAGAACCGGTCGCCATCGCTCACGGCCCCACGTTGCGCAGTCGGCCCGGCGGCGGTGGTTGGAGAGTCTCTGCCAGCACGGCGGGCTCAAACACCATCGACGGGAATGCTTGTCCCGTGGCTACGTGCGTCACCGCAAAACGGGTTTTATTGCGGGTTTCCTCGTCGCGCGCGTCGATCGCCTTGGGGATCCACTGGTCATCGACTTTTTTGAGGTCGAGGATCGTGATGGATTTCAACAGGCTATTTTCCACGCCGATCTGCTCGGACTGCACCAGCGCGTTGAACTGCGTGTCGAGGTAGACGCGCACCCCCGTCAGCTGCGGACGGCGCGCGGTGATCTCCGCGGGCGGATACAGAAGGAAAACGTGCGCCGGGCGTCCGCGCACGCGCGCCACACCTTCGAACACAAAGTCGTTCCAAAAGAGAAAGGGCATTTGCAGGTCGAAGGCAGTGAAGTCGGTGTCCCCCAGTCGCTCGAACAGCGAATCGACGCCCAAAGGTTCCGTGCGGGAAACAGCACCGGGACGCCAGCTCCAGAGCGCGCTCTGCGGGCCGTTCTGCACCAGCAGGCGGTGCTGGTTGGCCGGGTCGACGGGATTGAGCTCCAGCCGCCAGATCGGGCCTTTATCGTTGCGCCCCATCCAAAGCCTTGCGGGCACACTCCGCTCCTCACCGCGTCGAGGCATCACGCGCAACTCGAATTGCAGATAAAGATCACTCGGCAATCCTCGCTGCCGGAAGTCCTCCAAAATGCGTCGCCCCTCGGCTTGATCAGGTTTGCCGAACTGAACGTAGTTTGGCGGCGGACGAAAGGTTTTGGTCTGTCCGCTCAGCGCGACGCTCAAAGTCAAAAAACAAAGCAGGCAGGCGGCCCGGGCCACCTGCCTGAAAAAAAACACCGAGCGATGCGCCCGAAAATACACGGCGAAAAATTACTCCGCCACCGGTGAGGGAGCCACCGGTAAGGGAGACACCGGTGCGGCAGGAACGGGTACAGGAGCCGCGACGCTGGGGGCAGCGATCATCGGCAGACGATCAGCCGAATTCACACCAGCGTGCTTATGCTGATAAACTTGGGCCAGATAGAGGAAGAAGCTAATGGCGAAAAAGGCGATCGCGGCGCGAATCGTCGATTTCGAAAGGACGTTGCCCGTCTCAGCACCAAATGCGGCTTCGGCCATGCCGCCGCCCATCGCGGCACCCATGCCGCCGTCGGATTTCGCTTTTTGGGCCAGTACGACCAAGACCAAAAACAGGGAAATAAGGATGAGGACGAAAGTGAAAATACCTATCAGGATACTCATGGGAAAGGAGAACAGAGCCGCTGTGTAGACGAAATGTCAATGACGTGTTCGCCTGCTCCCGCACAAACACGCCCACGCCCCAATACGCCCCGCTAAAACGGGGGCGTTTTTCTGCACCCAACGTCAGCCCGCGCTCAAGTTGCGATAAAAACAACCGATCTTTACGCGTAAATACCTCACGGTATTTCTCCTACCACCGCCGTCCGCGGCCTACTCCACCGCTTCATGAACCTCGGTAAAAAAATCCTGCTCGCCGTCACGGTCGTCGTTATTGCCACCACCCTCGCCGCCATCCTAACAGTCTATATCATCGCGCGCGGTAATCGCGTCAACGAACTCAGAGCGTCCATGGCCACGATGCTGGTTCAGGCGGAAGCTGTGCGTAACAACATGGAGTTTTTGCACAAAACCAACGCCATCGACCTAACTAAACTCATCGCCGACACGAAAAAACAATATAACACCGATTCGCTGAAAGATGTTTACGCGCAAACCGCGCTCTACAAAGCCATCCCCATCGTCGCCACGTGGGAATCCATCAGCGATGTCGCCAAAAGCAAAGGCTACGAATTTACCGTGGTGGCTACACCCGACGTGACGCCCCGCAACCCGAAAAACAAGCCAAGTGAAAATGACGCGCTCATCCTTGCCGCGCTGCAAAAGGGAGCCACCGAATATTTTTCCGACGACAAATCCAACCATTACGTCGAGTTCGCCAAGCCCGTCCGACTCAGCGAGGGCTGCATGAAATGCCATGGCGACCAGGCGCAGAGCCCGACAAAAGATGGCCGCGACCCGCTTGGCTTCCAAATGGAAAACATGCGCGTCGGCGACCTGCGCGGCGCCTTCATCATCCGCGCACCGCTCACTTCCGATCCAGTCGTCATCGCCAGCATGGAGAAAATCACCATCGTTGGGTCGGGTATGCTGATCCTCACGCTGACCGGCTTTTTCTATTTCAACCGCCGCCAGATCGAACGCCCGCTACGCAGCGCCATCGACAAAATCAAGGATGGCAGTGCTGGCACCGGTGAAGCCGCCGGCAGCGTCGCCAGCATCAGCCAGTCCGTCGCCGATGGCGCGAGCTCCCAGGCCGCCGCGCTCGAGGAAACCAGCGCCTCACTCAACGAGATTGCCAGCATGACCAAGCGCAATGCCGAGAACGCCGACCGCGCCAAACAACTCGCCACCCACGCCCGCACCGCTGCCGAAACAGGCACCACCGACATGCAGGCCATGTCCGGCGCGATGGAGGCGATCAAAGCCTCCAGCGGCAACATCGCGAAAATCATCAAGACCATCGACGAGATCGCCTTTCAGACCAACTTACTCGCCCTCAACGCCGCCGTCGAAGCCGCCCGCGCCGGTGAGGCTGGCGCCGGTTTCGCTGTCGTCGCCGACGAGGTGCGCAGCCTCGCCCAGCGCTCCGTCCATGCCGCCCGTGAAACAGCCGCAAGCATCGAAGACTCCATCCGCAAGAGTGAACACGGTGCCATGCTCAACGAAAAAGTCGCGCTGAGTTTGAGTGAAATTGTCAGCAAGGTACGCCAAGTCGATGAACTCATCGCTGAGATCGCCCACGCCTCCGCCGAACAAGACGAAGGGTTAACCCAGATTCTCACCGCCGTGACACAGATGGACACCGTCACGCAAAAGAACGCCGCCCACTCCGAGGAAAGCGCCAGCGCCGCCCAAGATTTAAAAGCCCACGCCAACGCGATGCATCAGGCCTTGATCGACCTGCAAACCTTGATCGACAGCTCACGCAACTGATCGCACAACGCTCTGCGCGCGTCGTTGGCCACACGCGGACTCCGCTTTCAATAGGCGCGCCACGGCCACTGCACGCAGCCGTCGATGTCGCGAATCAGGGCAAAGTCAGTTTTCCCCTTAAGCACAAAGGGCAACACCTCGACCTCCGCCGGCAACAGCGCCCGCGCCGCGTGCCAGGATTTTCCGGAGACAAAAACATCGTCCACCAACAGCACCCGCTTCCAACCGCCAAGCTCGGGCACCGCCGATAACAGCTTCGGTTCCTCGCGGCACGGCGTGTTGGCCTCATCGCGATAATTGAGCGCGATCACTTTCAGCCCGACGCCCAACCGCTGCGCCACCAACGCCGCCGGCACCACACCGCCGCTCGCGATGCCCACGACACCGTCGACGCGCTCGGAAAACTCCCAGCGCTCCAGCCGCGCGATAATCTCGGTAAACGACAGCGACGTCATGGTACGATGCGCTCAGCGCTTCGGAGCCAGCTTCACGCACAACGCATTGATCAAGGCCAGCACGAGCAGGCCCGCCAGTGCGTTGACCAGCGATTGCCGCAAAACCGCCACCGGCCCGGCAATCCCGCCCGATACTTCCACCACCGCCAAAAGCAGAGCTGAAACAAGTTTCGCCGTCACATAACCCAGCGGTGCCGCCAGCCACACGCGCGGCCAGCGTCGCACCGCCCAAGCCGTCACCAGCGCAAAAGCCACCAGCTCGGTGCTCAGAACCCCTTGGTGACTCAACGCCGGTAAACCTGCCAGCGCCAGATTCACCAGCGGCGCCGTGAGGCCGGCCAGCGCACCGATACCCGCGCCGTACAAATAAACTGCGACAAACGTCATCCAAAACATCGGCAGCAGATGCGCGCCCAGCGGGACGGCACCCCACGAGGGCAATTGATGCACGAGCATCGGCGTCAGCGCCGCCAAAACAAAAACCACGGAGGCAGCGCGTGGCGAAAATTTCCTTACGACAACACCAGAAGAGGCAGCGGGGGCGACGGCGTTCATAGGAATCGAGATTTGGCCCGCGGCCCCGCTTGGGCAAGACGTTGTTGACTCGCCGCACATGAAAAATTCCAGCCGGCACAATTCACGCCCCATATTGGGCAAATCATGCGGGGTCTTGCGATCACGTCCGGGGTTATGCTACGAACTAAGATCAGCTTGGTTTTTCTGCTCCCGCGTTTAGCCCCCAACCACTCTCCAACGCATGAACACCCGCCGCGATTTCGTTAAAACCAGTCTCGCCCTCGGCGCCACCCTTTCGCTCGCCAATGTCAGCGGCCTTTTCGCCGCCGACGTCACGGCGTCCACCAGTCCGGCCGCGCAAGCCGAACCAGGCCCCAAGCCCATCCTTGTCGCCGTGCGCGACGGCGATCGCGCGACCATGCTCGACAAAGCTCTCGCCGAACTGGGCGGCATCCAAGCCTTCGTCAAACCCGGCCAAACCGTTGTCATCAAACCCAACATCGGCTGGAACGCCCCGCCCGAGCGCGCCGCCAACACCCATCCCGCCCTCGTCGCTCGGCTCACCGCGCTCTGCCTGTCCGCTGGCGCAAAATCCGTCAGCGTCTTCGACAACACCTGCGACCAATGGCAGCTCACCTATGAAAACAGCGGCATCGAAAAAGCCGCGAAGGACGCCGGTGCCACGATCATCAACGGCAAAGATCAGACACTCTACCGCGAGGTCGACATCCCTCACGGCGTAAAACTGAAAATCGCCAAAGTGCACTCGCTCGTGCTCGATAGCGACGTGTTCATCAACGTCCCCGTCCTTAAGCACCACCAGGCGACCTTGATGACCGGCGCCATGAAAAACCTCATGGGCATCGTCTGGGACCGCGGCATCTGGCACCGCACCGACCTACACCAGTGCATCGCCGACCTGCTCACACTCCGCAAACCTGCGCTCAACATCATCGACGCCTATCACCCCATGATACGCAACGGCCCGCGCGGCGTCTCCGTTGAGGATGTCGTGGAAATGCGCACACTACTCGCCTCGACCGACATCGTCGCCATCGACGCCGCTGCCGCAAAACTCCTCGGTCACGCGCCAGCCACCATCACTCACGTGAAGATCGCCCACGAGATGAAACTCGGCCGCATGGATCTCGAAAACATCGACGTCCGTCGTCACAAGCTCGCCTGAACCCGTGCCGCGCCACGCCCTCAAACGAGCACGCCTCGTCCTCGCTCTCCTCTTCCTCATAGGTCTCACGCTGGCTTTTGCCGATTTCAGAAGTTTCGTCCCAGCCTCCGCCTCCCACGCGCTCGCCTCGGTCCAGCTCGTCCCCGCGCTCGTGGGCCTGAGCGCAGGCAGCCTGACGGCGCTGGTCATCGCCGCGGCCCTCGCGTTGCTGACGCTCCTCGTCGGTCGCGTTTATTGCTCCGTACTCTGCCCGCTCGGCATCCTGCAAGATGTGATCGCGCGCCTCGGCGGCTGGCTTCGACGCAAGAAACAATTCCTCCCCTTTGCCCCGCCACAAAGCATCCTTCGCCACGCTGTACTCTGGGGCACGGTCACCGCCATCATCGTCGGCTGGAGCGGCATCGCCCTCGCGCTGCTCGATCCCTACAGCAACTTCGGGCGCATCATCTCCACCTTGGTTCGGCCGCTCCTGACCGCCGCCAACAACGCCGTTGTCGGCCTCGCCAACACTCTCGGCTTTCAGGGCCTCTACCGCGTCGCGCTGCCATGGGCCGGGCTCGGCGTGCTGCTGCCAGTCGCCCTCTTTCTGACGGTGGTCGCAATCCTCTCGGTGCGCCGCGGACGCCTCTATTGCAACACCCTTTGTCCCGTCGGCACCGCGCTCGGACTGCTCTCGCGCTTCGCCATTTTCCGCATCGGTATCGACCAAACCGCCTGCACCAAATGCGGCGACTGCCTGCGCAGCTGCAAGGCCCAGTGCATTAACTTGCGCACCGGCACCATCGATGCCTCCCGCTGCGTCGCCTGCTACAACTGCATCGGCGCCTGCGAAGACCGCGGCATCGGCTACCGCTTCACCTGGAAGGAAAAACCCGCGCACGCAAACGACCGAACCGGCTCAACTGAACCAAAGACCAATCTCACCGCGGGCGATTCGCCGCGCCGCGCCTTTCTTGCGTCGCTCGTTAGCGGTGTTGCGGCTACTTCCGTCGCACTGAACCACGCGCGCGCCGCGGTTTCCTCCGGCGACGAAGCCACTCCCGCGCTCGTGCGCTCCGGCGAGGCCAGCCGCGCCCTTTGCCCTCCCGGATCGGGAAGTGTGGCGCAGTTTCTCGATCGCTGCACCGCCTGCCACCTCTGCATCAGCGCCTGCCCGACGCATGTGCTCCAGCCCGCGTTTCTCGAGTACGGCGTTCAGGGCCTGCTCAAGCCACACCTCGACTACCGCTCGGCGTATTGTCTCTTTGAATGCACGCGCTGCGGCGAAGTTTGCCCCTACCACGCCATTGACCTGCTCGATCTTGCCACAAAATCCGTCACCCAGATCGGCGTCGCGGATTTCCATCAGTCGCGCTGCATCGTCGAACTCAACGGCACCGACTGCGCCGCGTGTTCCGAGCATTGCCCAACCAAGGCGGTCAGCACTAAACCTTTTCGCGACAACCTGCGCCTACCGGTCTTGGACCAAAGTCTTTGTATCGGTTGTGGCGCCTGCGAGTACGCCTGCCCGGTGAAGCCGGTCAAAGCCATCCTCGTCACCGGCCGAAGCCGACACGCCCGTGCTGAAAAACTGGTTGAAAAGAAAGCCGTCGCTCCGACCGCGACAGGCGATTTCCCCTTCTGAGCGCGTGCGAACTTGCCAGCGCTCAGGCGTAGGCGTGGAAGTTTCCGCCCACCTTGCCCACGACCGACGGCGAAGGGACGGCCGAGTCGAGGATTTTCACCGCGGCGGCTCCCTCCTGTTTCACCTGATCATTTATTTTCACCGCCATGGCACCTGCATATTCATCCTGAATCTGCGCGGCGTTTAAATTCGGAATACTGACTTGGGTGGACGTAACGTTGGCTGTCATGTTCATGGCGGGAATATCGACCCCACCGCGCCAAAGCACAACCCATCCAAGTCCAAATAGGTAATCGTCCTGCGCGCGACTAGGGTGTTACCCTCAGGCGCAACCGCCGAGTGGAGCGTTGACGCCGCCGGTCGGTTCCTCCACCCGTTGCCCACCATGGCCAGAAGCGTCGTTTTCGAAAGCACTCCGCGCTGCGACCGGTGCCGTTTCGTGCCCCGGTGGTGCATCTGCGCGGGCTTTCAAGCCATCGCCACGCCGTTCCAAGTCGACGTCCTAATCCACAATAGCGAATTCTGGCGCCCCACCAGCACCGGCCGCCTGATCAACCGCGTCGTGCCCACTTCGCGCGCCCATATTTTCCACCGCGACCTGCCCCTGCAACGCGATGCCGTCGTGCCCGCCGACCACCCGCTGTGGATTCTGCACCCACGGGGGGAACCAATCCCCAGCGGCCCATTACAGCCCAATCTCCACGTCATGCTCCTCGACGGCAACTGGCGCGAAGCCTCCAGCATGCTGCGCACCGTCGAGACCTGGGGCACTCGCGTGAGCTTGCCGATGACCGGTGCGAGCCGCTACTGGCTGCGCGCGCAGCAGGGCGAGGGCATGTATTCCACGATTGAGGCGCTCCTGTTTTTGCTCTCCGCCCTCGGTCTCACCCAGGCCGAAGCCGAGCTCCGCCTGCAATTCGAACTTCACGTTTACGCCGGACTACGCACGCGCGGCGTCAAAGCCACCGCCGAAAAATACCTCGCCAGCTCGCAACTGTCCGCCGCGTTTCCGGCGTTGCTGGAGCAACTCCACCAGAGCCGTCCGCGTGTCTGACGCCCACACGCCGTCGCCACCGACACGCACGAGCAAAAAACGCGTCGCCTCCGCTCTCCGCTTGCGGTTCGCCGCTCCACCGCCCAGCTTGCTCCGCATGAAAAAAGACGTCGTCACAGTCACGGTCAAAGGAGTCATGCCCACCGCCAACGGTTGCGCGGTCTTCCTCGGCAACGACGACAAAACCTTCGTCATCTACGTCGACCACTCCGTCGGCAGCGCCATCCAGATGACGCTCGACGGCGTGAAAAAAGATCGCCCGCTCACGCACGACCTCATCAGCCACATCTTCCTCGGCCTCGAAGTGAAGCTCGACCACATCGTCATCAACGACGTCAACGAGGGCACCTTCTTCGCGCGCATTCTCCTGCGCATGGAAAACGAACTGGGCAAAAAAATCATCGAAATCGACGCCCGCCCCAGCGACGCCACCGTGCTCGCGCTCCAGCACAAACGCCCGATCTACGTTGCCCAAAAAGTTTTCGATTCCGCCGAAGACATGAGCGAAATCCTCGAACGCGTACTCAAACAGCAAGCCGAAGATACCAACACCCCCGAGGCCGAAGACGACGAAGACAAATAATCCAATGCCGGGCGCGGCCCCGCCTTATCCGCGTGCATCCGTGTCCATCTGCGGTTTCCTATCGCCGCCGATGAATCCAGAATGTCGCCGCTAAAACCCGTCGCGTCCGTTTCATACCCATGTCCCTCACCGCCCTCGCTCCCATGCAGGATGTGACCGACCTCGCCTTCATGGGCGTGATCGCGCACTACGGCGCGCCTGATTTCTACGTCACCGAGTTCCTCCGCGTTCACGCCCAGTCCAAGCCCGAGAAACACATTCTCCGCTCCATCGACGAAAACGCCACCGGCCGCCCCCTCTTCGCCCAGCTCATCGGCGAAGACGTCGGCTACCTCGTCCGCACCGTTGAAGAACTCCTCCGCCATCCCATCGCCGGCATCGACCTCAACCTCGGCTGCCCCGCACCAAAAGTTTACAAAAAAAACGTCGGCGGTGGTCTCCTTCGCGACCCAGCTAAAATCGCCGAACTTCTCCCCGCCCTCCGCGCCGCCGTGCCCGGCCTCTTCACCGTCAAGATGCGCATCGGCTTTGAGGATACACGCCACTACGAACGCATCCTCGACCTGATCAACGAACACCGCGTCGACCTCCTCACCGTACACGGCCGCACCGTGAAAGAAATGTACCGCAGCGAAGTCCACTACGACGCCATCGCCAACGCCGTCGCCCGCGTCCGCTGCCCCGTGCTCGCCAACGGCAATATCACCTCCGACGCCAAAGCCGCCGACGTCACCGCCTCGACCCGCGCTGCCGGCGTGATGATCGGTCGCCACGCCATCCGCAATCCTTGGATCTTCCGCCAGTGCCGCGAACACTTCGCGCAACTTTCTCAAGCAGGCAAAACCATCGCCACCGAGCCATCCAACATCTGCCAGCAGCTGGCCCAACCCGCGCTCGCTCCCGCCGCAACCCCGCCGCAGATTTTCCGCCCCACTCTCGCCGACGTCCGCGAGTACATCGAGCGCCTCTACCGCGCCACGCAGCAGCCCGGCCTGGCCGAACCGCTCCATGTCGCCAAAATGAAGAAGTACCTTAACTTTGTCGGTCAAAGCGTCGACCCGGATGGCTTATTTCTCCACGCCATGCGACGCGCCGAAACAGAAACCGAACTCTTCGCCGTCTGCGACCAACATCTGCTGAGTGAGCCATCACACGCCTTCTCGCCCGAGCCCTACCCCGGCGTCATCGCCCGCCCCAACTGCGAAACGCCCCACGCCGACGGCTGTTCTCTCGACGCCGTCATCGGCTGAACGGCCTCGCCGTCCAGCAATCTGCGTTCATCCGCTTCCATCCGCGGTTTCAAATCATCTTCGTTCAAATCCCCAGATACGCACGCACCGTCGTCAAATCGACGTGCGCGGCTAGGTGTTCGCCCATCTGCGTATAAATTTTTTGCCGCTGATCCATCCACGGCAACGCGCACGCCAGATGCGCACCGATCCCAGCTGCCACCGCCAAGCGCCGCCGTGTTTCCGGCGCTTCAAACCAGCCGTGCAGGTATGTGCCCCAGACATTATCAACGCGCGCGCCTTCATCGCGTTCGCCCGCGGCATCCTCGACCCGGTGCAACGGCTCGCACGGTCCCACCGGCACCGTTCGCCCCATGTGCATTTCGTAAGCAATCCACCGGCGTCCATCGCAATTCGCCATCACCTGACGCACAATTTTCTCCGCTTCAAAATGCGTCTTGAGCGGCAGCAACCCCAGCCCGCGCTCCTGCCCCACGTCACCCGCGACACCAGTCAGATCAATCAACTCCTCGCCGAGAATCTGGTAACCACCGCACAACCCCACGACGGGAATCCCCGCGCGCGCCGCCGCCACAATGGCGCGGTCGAGCCCCGTGGCCTTGAGCCAACGCAAATCGGCCATAGTGTTCTTCGTGCCTGGAATCACGATGGCCCGCGCCGCGCCGAGCTCGGCGACGGTTTTCACCCAGCGAATGCGCACACCGGCATCGTCCCACCACGGCTGGCAATCCGTCAGGTTTGCGACATGCGGCAGGCGTATCCACGCCACCACGTCACCGTGTCCGCGATCCTCGTCGCCCGGACGCAGACCGTCCTCCTCCTCCGGCTGCAGATCCGCGCGCAACGGCACCGTGCCGAGCACGCGCAGGCCTTCCGCATAAGGCGCTAGCCAACGGTTCGGGTCGGGGAAAAGCCCGATGTCGCCACGAAAACGGTTCACGATCGCACCGAGCATCCGCGCGCGATCCTCGGCTGGGAGCAGCGCCCACGTCCCGGTCAACTGCGCGTAAACGCCACCGCGATCGATGTCGCCCACGAGCACACTGCGGCCGTCGAGGTAACGCAGCGGACGCAGGTTCACCAAATCGCGCTCCATCAAATTCAGCTCCACCGGACTGCCCGCGCCTTCGAGCACGAGCACATCGCATTTCGAGCGCCAGGCATCGAGCGATTCACGAACCACGCCCCACAGCTTATCGAACTCCTGATAATACGCCGCCGCCGACTGATGTCCTTGGGCGCGCCCGCGCAAGATGAGCTGCGAACCCTTGCCTCCGGTCGGCTTGAGCAGAATCGGATTCATCTCCGCGGTGGGCTGCAACCCGCACGCCTCCGCCTGCACCGCTTGGGCGCGGGCGATCTCGCCACCGTCCAGCGTAGCCCACGCGTTGTTGGACATGTTCTGCGCCTTGAACGGTGCGACGCGCACGCCCTGGCCGCGCAACCACGCGCAAAAGGCCGTGGCGATCCACGTTTTGCCCGCGCCAGAAGAAGTCCCGAGAATGCCCAGTGCCTTCATTTTTAATCAATATAAACTCCCACACCCAAATTTAACCCAAGCCACAAAGTAACCTAATAGGTTACTTTGTCCGGCAGGATTTTCCGAGAAAATGGCCATCGTCTCAGCAAGTGGGATGCGGGCGATCCAGGAATTATTTCGGGTTCGGCTCAAAACTCGATTCCCAGCTGCGCCTTCACGCCGGCGTTGAAGGGGTGCTTGATCTCGCGCATCTCCGTCACGAGATCGGCTAGCTCGATGAGCTCGGGCAACGCCCCGCGGCCGGTGATGACGATGTGCTGATCGGGATTTTTTGCGCGGAGCGCGGTGAGCACTTCGTCCTTCGGCAGGTATTCCATCGCGAGCACGACGTTCAGTTCGTCGAGCAGCACGAGGGAGATTTCCGGGTTGACAAAAAACTCCATGGCGTAGCTCCAGCCCTCGCGACATTTGGCGATGTCCGCCGCTTTGTCCTGCGTATCCCAGGTGAAACCATCGCCCACCGCGTGCCAGGTGAGATTCGGACCGCGCAGCACTTTCTCCACGGCATCGGGCGTGCTCTTGATGAATTGCACGACACCGCATTTGCGTCCGTGAGCGAGCGTGCGAGCCACCATGCCGAAGGCGGCGGTGGACTTGCCCTTGCCGTTGCCGGTATGCACAGCGAGCAGGCCGTGTTTGTCCTTGGTCGCACGGAGCTTCGCCTTCATCTCGGCTTGGATGGCTTGCATGGCTTCGCGGTGCTCTTCTTCTGTGGCGGTGGGTGAAGGTTTTGGTGTCATGGTAATTCCAAGGTGAGTCCGGGCGTCTGGCGGGCGCGCACGCCAAATACTTCGAGGAGGAGTTCGGGCGTCAGCACGAGTTGCGGAGGGCCGGCGGCGCGCAAGCGGCCTTGATGCAGCACGACGACAAAATCCAGACAGTGCGCCACACGCAAGTCGTGCAGGGAGAAAAACAGTGTCGCGCCCGCCTGCGTGAGGCGCCGCGCGTGCATGAGCACTTCGAGCGCGTGACGCGGATCGAGCGCCGCGAGCGGCTCATCCCAGAGTTGCAACGGCGCCTGCGTGACGAGCGCGCGGGCGATTAACACCCGCTGGCGTTCGCCACCGGAGAGCCGGTTGACGGGACGGTGCGCGAGCGCCGTGAGATCGAGCTGACGCAACGCGTCGTCAACGCCGAAATCGTCGTCACCGCGCGCGTAACGACCTTGCGCCACGACGGAGCGCACCGAAAAACCAAATTCAAACCGCGCCTCCTGCGGCACCCAGCTCGCCAGCAATCCACGTTCCGGGACCGGAATCTCGCCGATGTCGCGGCCCAACCAAGCCACGCCGCCTTCGGTTGGCAGCAAGCCCGCCGCCACCTGCAACAGCGTCGATTTACCGCTGCCATTCGGCCCCACCAAACCCGCCAGCATGCCCGGCGCAAGCGATAGGTTTAGCCCTTCGAGCCGGCCTGGCACCGAAGCGTTGGTTATGGTCAGCGCGGTCGTCATGCCTGTCGTCTCAGCAGCCATAGAAAAAACGGTCCTCCGACCAGTGAAGTGACAATCCCCACACGCAGCCCGCCCGCGGTGCAACGCCCGACCAGATCGCAGGCCAGCACGAAGGCCGCGCCGCCGATCAGTGTGAGCGGCACCAGCCGCTTGTGCTCCGGCCCGACAAGCAACCGCAACAAATGCGGCACGACCAAGCCGACGAAGCCCACCGTGCCCACCACTGCCGTGGCCAGCGCCGTGAGCACCGTGGACAACACCAGCATCGAGCGCCGCAACCGCTTGATATCGACACCGAGGCTTTGCGCCTCGCGCGCGCCAAGACTCAATAAATCCATGGGCCGGCCCAGCGGCCAGAGCAGCGCGCCCGCCAGCACGATCGGCGAGGCCATGATAACGTGTTCCCACGTGCGATCCTCCAACCCGCCCAGTAGCCAGAAGAGAATCTTGGCGTTGCGCTCATAACTGAGCGTGAAATTCGAAAGCACATAACTCGTCACCGCGCCCAACAGCGCGTTCAACGCCACGCCCGCCAGCAGCAGCCGCTCCGTGCTCGCCCCCCGGCGCGCCAGCACGATCACCATGATCGTGGCGGCCATCGCGCCAACAACCGCCGCCAGAGGCAAAACAAAGATCGACGCCGAGGCCCACCCCAGCCCGATCATCACCACCGCGCCAGCCGCACCGCCGCTCGACACGCCGAGCAGACCGGGACTCGCGAGGCTGTTGCGAAAATATGCCTGCATGACGAGACCGCTCGACGCCAGTGCCGAACCCACTAACATCGCCACGAGTAGGCGCGGCAAGCGGATGTTCCAGAGCACCGTTGCGGCCAGCTCATCCTGATGCAGCAGCCCGGCAAAAATCCGCGTCGGTCCCAAGTGCAAATCGCCGATCGCGAGCGACGCTACCACCAGCAGGCCGAGCAAGAGAAGCGCGACGGGCAAAGCGATGCGATGCACCCAGGGCGGCGTCATTTGAAACACTCCGGATGCAGTGCTCGCGCGAGCTCTTCGTAGCCCTCGATTTTGCGGTGGCTCACGCAGCTGAGTTGATAATGTTTAAGCAGCGCCACGCGGCCTTCGCGCACCGCCGGCATATACTGATAAGGGGGTAGCTTGCGGAACAGCGCCAACGGCGTCTCAACCTCGTCGCCGGAGAGCACCACTTTTTCCACCGGCCAAGTGAGCATCTGTTCATTGGGTGCGGCAACATGACCGTGAAGTTTACCCACGGTCGCCGCGACATTTTCGGCGCTCGCGTGATCGCAGAGATCCTGAAACGTCGTGCCGTCGCCCGGAATGATGCCGTAATTTGAAGGCGACAACACGCGCACCGGTTTCACCCCGCGCAGACGTTCGCGCAGATTGGCGATGCGCCGCTCGCAATCCGCGACGATGCGCTCGGCCTTGGCCTCGGCGTCAGGGCCGAGCTCACGCGCCAGCAAGCGCAGGTTGGCGTAGGAGTCTTCGATGGTTTCGTAGTGCTCGAAGACGATCACCTTGAGCCCCGCGCGCCGCGCCTGCGTGACCATTTCGACCCGGCTGTAGTTGGCATAGAGGACCAGCGTGGGCTGGTACTTAAGCAGGCCCTCCATGTCACAATTCTTCGAGAGCTGCGGATAGGCTTTGGCCTCCTCGGTTGACCCCGAAAAGGCCGACTCGCGCGAAAGGTGGCTGAGCGCCGCAATCTGCGTCGGCTCGGCCAACGCGAGTAAAAGTTCATCCGAGCCAACCGTCTGCGAGATGACCCGTACCGCCTTCGGCTCGGCCGCGCCAACTAGCGCCAAGCCGAACCAGAGCAGTGAGATAATGCTAAATTGCAGGCGGCGCATGGCGTAGCTTTTTAGAATTTCCACTCGACCGAGCCGTAGACGGCGCGCGGCAGAGCCGGATAGCCGAGTACGTCGGCGTAGCTTTCATCAAGCGCGTTTTCAACCCGAGCTTTGAGCCGCAGGTTTTTGGTCAGCTCGTAGCTCGTGAACACGCGCGCAGTAGTATAATCTTCGACATCGATCTGAGGGCTCGGATACACGGCGTAATTCACGTTTTCACGATCAGCGGCGACATGTACGCCTGTTCCTACGATCCACGCTGCGGTAGCCTGAAAACGCACTTCGCCATCGACGGTGTGACGTGGACGACGTTGAAGCCGGTTCCCGGTGAGGTCATCCGTCGCATCGAGGTAGGTGTAGGCCAACCGCGTACTCACAAAATCATTCACCTTGCTGTTGAGCTCGAGTTCCACGCCCTGAGTCGTGGCACGGCCGACGTTCGAGGTCATGCCGACAAACAAGCCCGTGGCCTGCCACTGAAACAAATCAGTGAAACGGTTATGGAAATAGGTGACGCCCACTTTGAGTGCTTTGCCGAAAATCTCTTGATCAAAACCGACATCCCAGCCGCGCGATTTTTCTGGGCGCAACGACGGGTTGGCCATCTGGCCCCAAGCCAAAACACCATAGCGATCGGTTAGGCTTGGCGCACCAAAGCCCGTGCCGTAGGTCGCGCGAAGCTTCGAGCCTTTGGCCGGAACCCAAGAAATACCCGTGCGCCAAGTCGTGGCACTGCCCGCCGAGCGATAGTCGTCGTAGCGCCCTCCACCGGTCAGCGTCAGAGCCTCAACCGGATGATACGTCGCGGAGAAAAAACCAGCCTTCACCGTGTCGTTTGTCCTGAGGCCGCCCGTCACATAGTGAGAACCTTCATAGTTCGCACCGGCGATGATTTCCGCTTCGCTCGCCGGCGACCAAACGTTCTGCCAGTCGAGAATATTGCGCGTGTTAAGGATCTTCGAGACCGAGGGCGCCTTCGTGTAAGTATAGTCTCTCTGATGCCAGCCAGCCGTCAGGCGCGAGATGATCTCCGGCCCAAAATGAATCTGACCATACGCGGTGCCGAGCCAGTTCTTGGCTTCCACCGTGCCAGACGTGTTACCAATGGCCCCCGGGTCCTGAGTGTCGCCGTCCTGACCGCGAAACGTGCCGCCCAACAGCGTGTTTTCGGTCGGCGTGTACTCCACCCGCGTGGAAAAACTCATCACCTTGCTGTTGTTGCTCGGGCGGTCGTTGTCCGTAACCTCGCGGGAAATATAACCGCTGTAGCCCAAAGTCTTGGTTCCCCCTTGCACCGAAGCGGCACCGCCCACGGTGTTGAATGAACCAGCTTCCGCCGAAACCGAACCAGTCGGAGCACCACAGCCACGCGTCGTGCTGATGGTGATGACGCCGCCCATCGCCGAACTACCATAAAGCGTGCTCTGCGGGCCGCGCAGCACTTCCATACGATCAATGCCGCCGAGACCGGATTGCCCGAGGAAATTTTGGTAACCGGCGGACTTGTCGTTCATGCGCACGCCATCGACGACAAACAGCGTCTGGTGCGAATCGGCCCCGCGCAGAAAAACCGAGCTCTGTCCGCCCTTGGCCCCCGTGTTGACCACGATCACGCCCGGCTCGGCCGAAAGCGCGGTGTGCAGATCGGTGATTTGCGAAAGCGCCAGCTCGGTAGGCAAAAGCACACTCACCGCGCTCGGCGTGTACTTCAGATCCTGCGGCGTCCGTGAGGCGGAGACGACAAAGCCGTCCAAGCGGACGAGCTCATGCCCGGTCGGCACAGGAAAGGCCTCGGCGGGTGCCGCGGTTTGGGCGCGCGCGACGGACAAGGTCGCGGCTGCGCAAGCGAATGCAGTGAAAGACCATCCCGACACGCGGGACAGCAGGGAGTTATACATGGTGTCTGTCTTAGCTTAGGTAAGAGCAGACACGCGCAACCGGAAGACCCGGATGGGCGCTGCTCTCACGCTTCATTTTGCGATGAAGGTTTAGCGAACGACGCGCGCAAAAGTTCCGCGTCGGACGAGTGAGATACTCATGGCAGGATATTCGGACTTCGCATTTCTGGCTGGTTTTCACCGGCCGCCGCCCCTCCACCTTCACCGGCTTGCCGCCGATTGGCTGTTTCACACGGTTGTCCATGTGATGGAGGTTTGTGATGCGTTACCGCAGCGCAACTGTGGCCGATTTACACGGCCTTCCCCTGAACCTTGAGCATGAAAAAGAACGACTGACCTGCGCACACTTCTTGGACTCAGCCGCCCAGCGCAATCTTTTTGTTTGTTGGCGCGAGTTAAGTGTTTTGATGCAACAACTACGCGTAGATATTTGCACCAAGACAGGCCGAAGCTGCAAAAAACGATTCTCTCCTGAAAGCTGGTATGCGGGTGGTAGCGCCCTCAGCGCTCAGCAAAAAGACGGGACACGAGAGTGGGCTTACCCTTGAAACGCAGACATGGGCGCAGGGGGGGCAGTTAGATTGGTTTTTCGAAGTTAACTGGAGCGAGGTCAGCTCTTAGGGCTGGAGTGCGGCGGGTTTCTCCAAGGAATTCCCGGAGGAGATCGCTCCCAGTGCCGCGGAGACATCTTCGGGCATGGGTTGACCGCTATAGATCGAATTCACGATTACAGCGGCTGAGGGATTTTTCACGTTGGCTAGAATAGCAAGTAGACGTTCACGCGCTTCAGGAGCCGTTGGCTGGCGCGGGTCTTGCAGGATCGCGATGAGTGAGGCGATGGATTGAGGGCTGGCTATCTTTGCAAGGCTAAAAAAGGCCGCTTCGCGCAAGTTTGGTTCCGGGCTTTTCATGGCCACGTTTTCGAGAGCAGGTGAAGCTGAATCGTCGCGAATATTGGCTAACATCTCACGAATTCGTGGGGCCACGGTGGCACTGGCATCAGGATAACGTTCTCCGAGGAAAGACACTAAATCAGCGGAAGATGACCGTTCAAGTATGGCGGCAAGAGCTGAAGTGGATGCAGGGTCGCGATCCTCGAGATAGGCACCGGCCAGCACGCGAAGACTGGCACTGGAGGATAGCACATCAAGGCCGCCTAGGATTGCATCGCGCATTTCAGGGTTTTGCTCTTCCCGGGCATGGGTGAGTAATGCGGCCACGGATTCCTTGGAGCCGAGACGCGCGAGGGCGCGAGCAAAGACAGCTTTTGCCGTCAAACTCGGTGCGTCACGCCATGCACCTTCGATCAGCGTAAAGGCATTTGGGCCGAATGAGAGCAATGCCTCGAGGGCCGCTGCTTGCCCGTCTAGATCATCTGCGCTTAAAGCGTACACCTTAACAATAATTGGTGCAAAAGCGTGAGATAGCGGAGTGGGTTCTACTTCGCCCTCCACCTTAATTGGCATGCGGACGACGTTCGTAGAACTTTCTGGCGCCGATACTAAGGCACTCGCCGTCTTTGACAAAAGTTTTTCCTGGCGTGCTCTATCCTTGTAAAACAAAAAACCCAGCCCTGCGCCAACGGCGATCAAGAGCATTGCAGACAAGAATAGGAATCGCGAGGAGAGTGAAGTCATGGTTGGTTTATAAAACAAAAAATCCCCAGTGGCAGGCGTTTCAAGCACTACCCTGGGGAAAAACACGATCAAAATAGATTACCGTGAGCGTCCAAAAACTTGAACCCAGATGTTGCCAGAACGAGCAATGCCTATCTGCGTGTAATTTGAATTAAGAATATTGGCCCGATGCCCTGAGCTATTCATCCAGCCGTCATGCACTTCCTGTGCGCTGCGATAGCCTGAGGCAATGTTTTCGCCAACCGTAGACCAATTGTAGCCGGTGCGTGTGACGCGCGTACCTACGTTGGAACCATCGGATCCGGTATGGCTGAAAAAGTTGTTTGTAGTCATATCGTTCGCGTGATTAGTGGCAGCCTGATTGAGCTGGCTGTTCAACGTAAGAGCGGAGAGGCCTTGTGCGGATCGTGCCTGATTCGTCAAGTTCAAGACGGCGCTGACATCACTACTGCCGCTGCTGCTACCCGAGCTTGAACTCGAGCTGCTTGAGCTGGAACTTGAACTGCTAGAGCTTGAGCTGCTAGAACTTGAACTGCTGGAACTTGAGCTGCTGGAACTTGAGCTGCTGGAACTCGAGCTAGAGCTACTCGAACTGCCACCCGATGAGTTAAAGGAACTGAGGAGCGTATAAGCACCTGCGGTACTCGAATAGTAGCCGCGCACACCGATATAGTACGTACCAGAAGAAACCGAACGGGAGATAGAAAAATTGCGGTTTGAGCTGGAGATGTCGTCATGACTCTGAAGTTGCTGGCCCGCACTATTATAGATTGTGCCATAGGTATCGATCGAGCCTGCCGTAGAGACCTTTAATGTACCCGAGGACGGGATATCGATTCTAAAAAGATCGAGATCGCTGTTGCCGCCGAGGTTACCAGCGGTATTTGATGTAGGCTGGATCTTAGTGGCCGTACCCATCGAGCTACCATGGTCATCTTGAGCAGAAGCCATAGGAACACAAAACGCCGCGATTACCGCGACGGCGACAAACCGAGAAAGCGTGGCGAAAGCACCAGCGCGTGGAGTAGTATTATTGAGATAGGGCATAATAGAGCTAATTGTAGCCAAAGTGATCGCTTTGTTCCCGCGCGGAATAATAGATGTTCACTTCCAGAAAATACATTCTACTACAATTTTCGTATTTCACGCTTTGCGCGCCGAGGTGTTTTCAGCTTCTCTAAAGCTCTTACATGAGCGGACGACTTCAAAAACACGCCCTTGAGCGGCTCACCTTCGTTGGCGAAGTCCCCACGGCCAAACGCCTTGCCGCGTGCAAGACGTTCCTACGCCTCGAGAGTGCGATGATCCGCATGCGCCACGATGCGGGCGAATCCGGCCTCGCCGTCGTCCAAGCCCGAGCGACCATGGTCGATGTGATGCTCGGCCATCTATTCGGCTACGCCATCGCGGCCTGGAACAGAACTCACGACTCCCTGCCCTCCCCGGTCGGCCTTGTCGCGCTGGGCGGTTATGGCCGCAGTGAATTGAGCCCGTTCAGCGACGTCGACATCATGTTTCTTTTTCCCTCGAAGGTGAAACCCGCCGTCGTGAAACCGCTGCAAGAGCATCTGATTAATGAGATTCTTTACATCCTCTGGGATTGTGGCCTGAAAGTCGGCCACTCCACGCGCACGGTGGACGATGTATTCACCGAGGCCCGCAAGGATATTCAGACTAAAACGGCGCTGCTCGAATCGCGGTTGGTCGCCGGATCACAGGAGCTGTACGGCACGTTCGCCCAAGCCTACGAAAGTTTTTATCGCAGCGAAAATCCGCGTGCTTACATTGAGGCGCGCCTCCAAGATCAAGACGAGCGCCGAGGCAAATACGGCAACACCGTTTTCCTGCAAGAGCCCGACATCAAAAACGGCGTCGGCGGCCTGCGCGATTACCAGAATACGTTTTGGATGGCCCGCGTGAAGCTCGGCATCACGGCGATCGAGGAGCTCGGCGCGCAAAATTTCCTCACGCGCAACGATGCTCGCGATTTCCAGCGCGCCTACGATTTTCTGCTCCGCGTTCGTAATGAGTTTCATTTCTACAGCAAGCGCGCCACCGACACGCTCAATCTCGAAGCCCAGCCTCGCGTCGCACTCGGCCTCGGCTACACCGCCAGCGATATCCTGCAACGCGTCGAGCTCTTCATGCACGACTACTACCGTGCGGCGCAAAAGATCTACCGCATCTCGAAGATCCTCGAAAGCCGTCTTGCGCTCACGCTGGAGCATCGCAAAGGCCTGCGCGGCTCCTTCCGCGAGGCGCTGCGCTCGTACCGGTTTCAACGCAGCAAACGCCTCGACGGTTTTGTGCTGCGCGGCCGCGAACTCGTCGCGGAAAAACCCGACGTTTTTCGCGAGGATCCCGCGCGTCTCATCCGCGTTTTCCGGCACTGCCAGCAGCTCGACGCCACGCCGGATTTTGCGCTGCAGGGGCTCATTCGTGAATCACTGCCTTTGATCACGCGACGAGTCAGTGGTTCGGCCGATGCCAACACCAGTTTCAAGGCCATCATGAGCGAAGCCGGCGCCGTCCATCCGACGCTCGACTTGATGCACGAACTTGGTGTGCTCGGCCGCTTTATCCCGGAATTCGACGCACTCACCTGCCTCGTGCAGCACGAGTTTTATCACCGCTACACGGCCGACATCCATACGCTACACGCCATCCGCGAGCTCGACCGCATCTTCACCGAAGCCGAACCCATCACGCTAAAGTATCGCGAAGTCCTGCACGAGACGCCCGACCCCACCCTACTCTATCTCATCCTGCTCCTGCACGACATCGGCAAAGCCCAGGGGATCAAAGGCCACGCCGAATTCGGAGTGAATATTGCCATCCCATTATTGAAACGGCTTCAGGTCGACCCGGTCAGTAGTGAAATTGTTACCTTCATCATCAAAAATCATCTCATTATGGCACGCTTTTGGCAGAGGCGTGACGTCGATGATCCCAAAACAGCCATTGCCTTCGCGGAACAGGTGGACGACGCCGACAAACTGCGCTACCTCTACGTCCATACTTTTTGCGACGCCCGCGGCACGGCCGCCGGGCTCTGGAATAGCTACAAAGACACTCTCCACAGCTCGCTCTTTCGCACCACGCTGGAGCGCTTGATCCACGGCGAAGCCACCGAATCCCGAAACTCCGAACGTACGCAAATGAAGCACCAGGAACTCGTCACCAAGACCATCCCCGGCATCAGCCAGGACGAAATCACAGCACACTTCAATCTGCTGCCGGAACGCTATTTTATCCACGCCGACACCACGGAAGTCGCCCTGCATATCCAGATGGTGAACAAACTTCTCCACTCGATCTCCGCCGCCGACTCCGTTGGATCGCTCAAGCCCATCATCGACTGGAAAGACGACCTCAATCGCTCCCTCACCGTCGTCAACGTCGTCACCTGGGACCGCGCCGGTCTCTTCTACAAACTCGCCGGCGCCTTCAGCGTTGCCGGATTGAACATTCTCGGCGCCCGAGTTATCTCCCGTGCCGATCATATCGCCATCGACACCTTCCACGTCGTCGAGCCCAACCGCGGCGTCGTGCAGAACCAGGCCGCGATGGAAACCTTTGCCCGCACCATCGAGCAGGCCCTCGTCGCCAACAAAGATCTCTATCCCGACATCATGGCGCAGGCCACCAAGTACAGCAGCCGCTACAGCACCACGACCGCGCCCAGCGAAGCACTGCACAGCTCCTTCCCGCCCAGCATCGAAGTCTACCACGAACTCTCGATGCAGCGCACCATCGTCGAGATTCAGGCCAACGACCAGATCGGCCTCCTCTACCTGCTCGCCAAAGCCATCTACGATCACGGCTTCGACATCACTTTCGCTCGCATCGGTACCGAGCGCGGCATCGCGATCGACACGTTCTACATCGAAAGCGTGAACAAGGAACGCACCGAAGACATCGGCCGCCTCCACGCCCTGCGCGACGCGCTCAACCTCATCGTGGCTCAGCCGCCCGCCTCCAGCGGCACCACACCGCCCACGCCCATAGTAAAATAATCAGCAACTCACGTTTTTCGACTTCGCAACACAGCGAATCCAAAACCGAACGTGGCCAACACGGCCAACCCGAAAACCAGATTCGGGTAGCGCACCACCCGCGTGGGCTTTGCATCTTCACACCTGTGCGGAGTATGAACTCGCACGTTTTTAGCTCAAAGGGCCGGTTATTAAAGCCCGATACCACCTCAAGCACCGTACCGCCTGCATCGACATAGCCGGAGGGCCCCGCCGACATCAACACGATCACCGGACGAACTCGCAGTACGTCGGATGCCTTTGCGGTCCAGATGAAGGGGTGGGGCGCTTGGTTATGCTCGGCGAGGTAGGCGGCGATGGCGGCGAGCATTTCGTCGAGGCTTTTGAAGATGGCCCGGGCGGAAGCAATTGACCGTGAGGTCGCGGAAAAAGCGTTCAAACCTGTTAACCCATGAAACGCCGGTCAAAATAAAGTGAACGTGGAAGTGCGGATGGCGGGCCAGCCAGCGCTGGACACTGGGCTATTTGTGGGTGGCAAAGTTGTTCACGATCAAGTCCAGTTCTTGCTGCGGTGGGGTTTGCGCGTCCATCAGACGCAAGAACTTGAGCTATTCCGGGTGGCTGTGTCATTTTTGACAGGAGCCGATCACTTTGCCATCGGCCAGACTGAGCGCGTCGAAAAGCATAATAAAACCGTATTGTTTATAATCGTTGGTTTTGGTTGCGATCTTGCCTTGGCGCAACGGCAGGCATGGCTGGCTGCGATCCAGCGCTTGAATCAGGCTTTTCTCGTCGCAGCTGAGCACCAAGGCATGCTCGGGCGCATGTATAAGAGAGCCCGACAATGCCCTCCCGTTTTTCCACGAAGCGTTTAGCGTGAGAGTGGCCTAAGGCCTCGCATCATCAGGATTGGTTCGCCGAAATATGAGCTTTGGCGCTCAGATTTAAGGTGTAAAAGCAAAGAGCTATTGGCGTGAGGCGCCCCGTGCCATTATCAATGACTATCGGCTGCATTGCTGGACTCAGTACTTGAGGCCGAATACTTTAGCAAAATATGAAGTGGACACTCCGCGCCGTCAGCGCGTAACAAAGATAGCGATCCCCTTTCGCCCGCATCGCACCACCTCCCTTATGTCGACCATCATCGCTTCGCCCTCTCCCTCCGGCTCAGCTCCGGCCATCACCGGTAATCAGCAAACTTTCCGCGGACCCTTTTCCGTGATGACGATGCTTTTTTTTACATGGGGATTCATGACGGTGTTTAACGACGTCCTTATTCCCCGCTTTAAGGAGGCCTTCACGCTGACTTACTTTCAGGCGATGCTGGTGCAGTTCGCGTTTTTCACCGCCTACACGGTCGGCGCGCTGACGTACTACATCATTTCCGTGCTGAAGGGCGACCCGATCAACAAGATCGGCTACAAAAACGGCGTGATCCTTGGCCTGCTGCTTGCGGCCACGGGCAGCGTATTATTCTACCCGGCGGCGGCGTTAAATTCTTACCCGTTCTTCTTGGTTGCTCTCTTCATCGTGGGCCTTGGTTTCGCCATGCTTCAAATCGCGGCCAATCCCTACGTCACGATCCTCGGCCCGGAGAAAACCGCGTCAAGTCGGCTGAATCTCTCGCAGGCCTTCAACTCCCTCGGCACCACCATCGGACCGATCATCGGAGGCTGGCTGATCTTCACCGTCTTCATGCGCGAAGGCGCGCACGGTGCCGACTCGGTGAAGATTCCCTACCTCTGCTTCGCAGGGGTCTTCATCGCACTCGCGATCTTTTTTAAATTTACGCATCTGCCCAACTTCACCAACACCGAACAAATCACCAGAGGCGTCGGCGCACTGGGCCACCCGCACACCGTGCTCGGCATGGTCGCGATCTTCATGTACGTCGGCGGCGAAGTCTCCGTCGGCAGCGCAGTCATCAACTACCTGCACTTGCCCTCGATGGGCGGCCTAGGGCACCAGGATGCGAGCAAATTTCTCGCCTACTTCTGGGGCGGTCTGATGATCGGCCGTTTCATGGGGGCGTTCATTCTGAGCGAACTGCGCCCGGCTATCAAAAACAGCCTCGTTTGCCTCGTGCCCGTGCTCGCCTTTGCGACGATCTGGATTCTCGGAAGTCCGGAAAACGCCCGCCACTATGGCATCCTGCTCGCGGTGCTCCTCGCCGCATTCTTCCTGGGCAAAGCCAGTGCAGGCCGCATGCTCGTGATTTTCAGCCTGATCATTATCGGCCTGCTCGCCACCGGCATGACCGCCAGCGGCGATCTCGCCAAATGGTCTGTGCTAGGCGTCGGACTTTTCTGCTCCGTGATGTGGTCCAATATTTTTTCCCTCGCGATCGAAGGTCTCGGCGCGCTGAAGAGCCAGGGCTCGTCACTCCTCATTATGGCTATCCTCGGCGGCGCAATCCTGCCGCCGCTGCAAGGCTACATCGCCGATCACCAGGGCATACAATTTTCCTTCATCGTGCCGGCCCTCGCCTTCGCCTACGTCGCCTTTTACGGCCTCAAAGGTCATCGTATCGGCCGAGCAAAGGCCTGATTTTATAGCGATAGGACTTCTTCACTCCCGTACCGGGTAAGGCACTGCTCAAAAAGCGGGCTTACCCTCGAATTCTAGACATGAGGCGCAGTGGGTTTTTCAGTTGGTTCGGTTTTCAAAGTCAACTGGAGGGAGCAAGCCGATTGAAGAAGGGTGTCTGCGTAGCTATACGAGCATGCGATACTCAGGCTGTGGTGGCATCTGCCGAGTAGATACTATAACACATTCCCTCGACGACCCCGGCGGTTTTGAAAGTGCTATCTGCCTTTGCCGTCGACGACCGTCCTCGTTAAAACCGGTTTTCAGTGGTTCGTGTCGGCGGCGGCTCAGACTTTGATGCCGAGTTCGTCGATGCGTTTGCGCAGCGTGGCGCGGGTGATGCCGAGTTTTTCCGAGGCTTTCAGGATGTTTCCCTCCACGGCGATGACGACGCGCTTGATCATCTCGCGTTCAAGACGCTCCAAGATCGGCTCGTCACCTTTCGAGAGTTCTTCGTGCAGAAAATTCAGCGCGGCTTCCACCGTGAGCGGCGGTTCGGCATTGGCGGCGGCGGCAAAGGCCTCGGCCACGCTGCGGGCACGGGCGAGCGCGGCGCCTTCCGATGCGGCCGTGCGTATGGCGTCAAACGGGGCGCTGGTTGTTGGCAACGGCATCGGCGTATCGACCTGAGCCATCTCCACGGACGCGGGGATGGCGCCGACGACATCGCGGATTTCCTGCGGCAGATCTTTCAATAAAATCGTGTCGCCCTGCGCGATGACGGCGCTGCGATAGATCACGTTTTCCAATTCGCGCACGTTGCCCGGCCAGCGGTGGCGGTTGAGCACGGCCAGCGCCTCGGGGGCGACTTTGCTCACGCGCGCTTTTTTCTGCTTAACCAGGTTCTGGAGGCAGAAATCGACAATCTGCGGAATGTCCTCTGGGCGTTCGCAGAGCGCAGGCATGCGGATGCGCACGACGTTGAGCCGGTAGTAAAGGTCTTCGCGGAAGGTTTTCGCCTTTACCATCTCTTCGAGGTTCTTGTTCGTCGCGGCGAGGATGCGGACGTCGACCTTGATCGTCTCCGTGCCGCCGACACGCTGAATATCGCCCTGCTGGAGGACGCGCAGGATCTTAGTCTGCGTGGCGAGAGCCATGTCGCCGATTTCGTCGAGGAAGATCGTGCCGCCGTCGCAAAGTTCAAACTTGCCGAGGCGCTGGCCGGTGGCGCCGGTGAACGAACCTTTTTCGTGACCGAAAAGTTCGCTCTCGATGAGGTTGTCGGGGATCGCGGCGCAGTTGACGGCGATGAAGGCTTTGGCGGCGCGGTGACTGTGTTTCCAGATCGAGCGCGCGACGAGTTCCTTGCCGGTGCCGCTTTCGCCAGTGACCATGACGGTGACATCGCTGGCGGTGACCTGTCCGATGATTTTGAATACGTCCTGCATCACGGGCGAGCTGCCGACGATGCCTTCCTTGTAATCTTCGCTGTTGATCGTGGGTTTGTAGTCGCCGACGGCCCGCATGTCGGCGTGAGCCTTGATTGCGTTTTCGGCGAGCGAGAGAACACGCGCCGGGTCGAAGGGCTTCATGATGTAGTCAAACGCGCCGTACTTCATCGCCTCGATGGCGGTCTGTGCGGTACCGAAGGCCGTCATCAAAATCACCATCTGCTTCGGATTCGTCGAGCGGATGTGCTGGAGCGCCTCGATGCCGCTCATGCCGCCCATGCGGATGTCGAGAAACACGAGGTCGGGCGGACTCTTTTTCACCGCAGCCACGCCGAGTTCACCGCTGGGCGCCTCGACCACCTGATAGCCACGCGACGATAACACGCGCGACAGCGAATAACGAATTTCGGAGTCGTCGTCGATGATCAGGATCGTGGGCTTGGCAAGGTTGGGCATGGGGAAAAGGATTTGGCGGCGCGAAGTGCCAATGGACCAGCGCGCTTCGTAAACCAAGGTTGGCTTAAGCCAAATCACCCACGGGTCAATTAGGTTGTTCCAACGCTTCGGCAGACGAACGGCAGGCCGCGTCCAACCAAGCTACAGCTCAGCGTGGCGAAGCGAGTTTCTCGGGGGTGACGCCCGTGCGGAGGGCGACGGTGGCGCAGACCTTAGGCACATAAAGCCGCGTTTCGACGGAGAGCCCGGAGGCGATTTCGGCAAAGGTTTTGGCTTTCCGTGCGGCGAGCGCACGGGATACGCGACCCTCGCCAGCATTGTAGGCGGCGAGGGCGAGCGGCCAGTCACCGAATTGCGAATACAGGCGTTTGAGCAGGCGTGCGGCGGCTTGGGCGCTTTTCGTTGGGTCGGTGCGGTCGTCAGGCATCCACGTGCTGAGACCGAGCCCCTTGGCCGTGGCGGGCATGAGTTGAAAGAGGCCGCGCGCTCCGGCGGGACTGCGCGCGCTGGCGTTGAACATCGATTCCACTTCGGCCAGCCAGACGAGTTCCCGTGGCGTGCCCTCGGCGGCAAATTGCGCGAGAAGCAACGGGAGGAATTGTTCGGCGGCGGCGGGAACCGGCGTCGCGCGCAGTCGCTCAAGCCAAAGCTCGTACTGAGGCAAATCGACGCGTGTGGGTGGTGGTGGCGGCGTGCCGGGGCGCACGGGCGGAGGTTGCACGATCTGTTTGGCGGCGGTGATCAGTTCGAGTCGTTCTTCCAACCAGCTCGCCTGGTCTTCGCAGCCAGGGATGGAGCGCAGCGCGACGAGAGCGGCACGGGCCTGGGGCTCGTAGGCGGCAAGATCTGCAAACGAATCGCCGTCGAGGGCGCGTTGGAGTTTCACGGCAAACTCGTCCCAGCGCTCCTTGGTGGGGAAATCGTACTGCTCTTTCACCTCGGCCGGCGCGTATTGCTCGAAGAGCGACTTGCCGAGATCGTAAAGCGCGTCGTCCGAGGCCGGCTGATTGCGGGCCGGAGTCGGCGCGGGGACAGGCGCCGGCGCGGTATTATTTTCCAGCTCGGCGGCGGCGGCAACACAGGCGAGGCAGAGAAAAGGAACGACGAAGCGACGGCGCATGAAAGCTTTGACCACCACAAGCGCAAAGAGTGGCGACTGACTCACTGGAGCGCGTGGTTTTCGCCGCAATTGGGATTAGCGATCTGCAAAAAACCGGCTTTGCTTACCCGCAATGCTCAACTGGTCACTCAGGCTCTTTCGCGTCTTCGGCATCCAACTGTCGGTGCATTCGACGTTCTTCATCCTCCTCGCCTATGTGGCGTGGGAAGGCTGGCGCGATGCCGTGGCCGAACAACTGGCGCATCCGGCACTCAGCGCGTTGATTAACGTGGTGGCGCTCGGGGTGTTTTTCACCTGCGTGGTGCTGCACGAACTCGGACACGCGCTGACGGCGCGGCGCTTCGGCGTGGGCGTGCCGCGCATCCTGCTTCTGCCAATTGGCGGTATGGCGGAGTTCGACTCCATCCCGCGCAAGCCCAGTCAGGAACTCAGCATCGCCCTAGCCGGACCAGCAGTGAACTTTGTGATCGTGGGCGTGCTGCTCCTATTTGTGCCGTTCCCTGGCGAACAGATTTCCCTGCTCGTGCGTTCGATTTTTTCGTCACACGTGTACGGCGACCTCAGCATGAGTCTGCTGCAGGAGTTGCTCGCCCTGAATTTTATCATGGGCGTCTTTAACTTGGTTCCGGTTTTCCCGATGGACGGCGGCCGCGTGCTGCGGGCGTTGCTGGCCACGCGGATGGATTACCTGCGCGCCACGTTCTACGCCGCGAGCATTGCCAAAGTGCTGGCCGGGACGGCGATCGTCGCCGCTGTATTCAACGGCCACGTGCAGGTCGCAGTGCTGTTTGGTTTCATTTTTTTCGCCGGCGAAATGGAACTGCGCGCGGTCAAACGCCGCGAGCGCGACGTGGCCCACAGGCGTCAACGTCTGGCCGAGCTGCACGTCGTCAACACGCACCCGCTTGTTCCGCCTCCCCTGCCCTTGCGCGATTACTCTGACGACCCGCGCTGAGTCGGTTTCGCCTGGTTATAGAAGCGCGATCACTCCGTGCCCGCTGCGAATGTCAGCGTCACCAGCACTGGGCGGTGGTCGCTGGCAGCGGCGGTTTCGGGCGCGTCGCAAATCTTCGCCGCGCTGCCCACGACCGCGGCTTTCAATTTCGGCGACACGAGGACGTGATCCACGCGCGAGTAGCTTTCTTCCTTCTTGTAGAAATGCGTCCAGATCTCGCCTCGACTGTCGGCGGCAGGCAGGATTTCGGCGATGTCGGTGTTTCCTTTTTGCGCGAGAGCGCGCAGCGGTTTGCTCGCCGTGCTGTCGTTGCAATCGCCAAGGATAAGAAAGCGCGCCGCCGCCGGTTTCGGGAAAATTTTCAACACGCGGTCACGCACCGCCGTCGCCTCACCGGCGCGACGCAGCGCGGAGGAAGGATCGTCGTCGCGATCCGTGAAACGGCTTTTGAGGTGCACCACGAAAACCGTGAGTTCGCCGGCTTCCGTCGCGATACGCACCTCGAGCAAGCCGCGTTTAACCGCTTCCTTTTTGCCAAAATATGAAAACGTCAGGTCGGCGTGCTTGGTCACCGCATCAAAGGGCCGCCGTGACAGCACCGCGACATGGCGGTCGGGGTCGGCTGAGTTTTCCAGCAGTTCCGCGTGCGGATAGGCTAGGCCTTCGCTGGCGAGGTCGCGCTGCAATTCTTCAAGGTAAGGCTGAGCGCCCATCTCCTCCAGCGCGAGGATGTCGGCGTTGAGCGAACGGATGACCGTGCGCAACGCCTGCTTCGCTGCCTCGGTTTTAGGATAGGCCTGGCGGTAGGTGCGGTCGATCACGCGGTCTGCGGCGAGATAGTTCTCCACATTGTACGTGGCGATGGTGACAAGTTCGGCCTTGGCCACCAACGCCACAAGCAGGAGCGCGGCGAACCACCCGCCAGCGAGACGGCGTTTTGCGACCCAGCGTTGATCCGCCGCCCGCATGTCACTTCGCCTCGACCAAGGCCTGCTCGCGTTCCACGAGCGTCGGATGCGAATAGTAAAATCCGCTGAACCAGCGGTGCGGCGTGAGGTTGCTCAGATTCTCCTTTGCGAGGCGGCGCAGCGCGCCGATCATCGGGCCGTGCCCCCCGACGGCGACGCGCGCGAAGGCGTCGGCCTCGTACTCGTGTTTGCGTGAAAAATAGTTTCCCACTGGCGTGAACCAGAACGTCGCCAGTCCGCTCAGCAACCCGAAGAGCAGAAACGCCGGGGCCATCTCGCCCGCGGGCAGACCAAAGGCGGTGTTGAACCACGGTTCGCGCGCCAACCAAGCCACCGCGGCAAAACCGCCCAGCATGAGCAACGCGGCGACGGCGAGCATCTTGGGCACATGGCCGCGCTTGTAGTGGCCGACTTCGTGCGCGAGCACCGCCTCCAGCTCCTCCGGCGTCAGCTGGGCGATGAGGGTATCATAAAGTACGATACGGCGAAAACGGCCGAAGCCGGTGAAGAACGCGTTGGAATGGCCCGAGCGTTTGCTGCCATCCATGACTTGGATCGTCGAGGCTTTGAACCCGGTGCGTTCCGACAACGCGAGGAGCCGCGAGCGCAGTTCTCCCTCGGGCAGCGGGGTGAGTTTATTGAAGAGCGGCATGATCAACTTCGGATAGAGCACCAGCATCAGGAGTTGAAAACCAAAGACCAGGGAGAAGCCCCACACCCACCACGTCGGTCCCGCCAAACGCACCAGCGAGAGCAGCGCCCACAGCAGCGGAAAGCCGATCGCAAGACCGAGCGCCGTGCCCTTCACCTTGTCCATGAGCCACAGTCCGAGCGAGCTCTTGTTGAAACCAAACTTCGCCTCCAAGCGAAATTGTCCCCACCAGTCGAGCGGCAGCGAGGGCACACTGAGCAACATCCCCGTCGCGATCAGAAAGAGCGCGTCATCCCACGTGCCTGTTGGCGACAGCGCGGCAAACTGCGCATAGAGCCAAGGCAGCACGCCACAACTCAGCACGATCAGCACGACGACGGAGTCCCACACGAGTTCGAGCCGTCCGAAGCGGCCCTTGGCCAGCGTGTACGCGACGGATTTCGCGTAGGCCGCGGCATCGGTGATCGCGGCCACGGCGGGCGGCGGGGTGGACGCGTGTTTTTTGGCCTCGGCGCTGTTTAAAAAGCTCAGAGCCAGTTCGGCGGCGAGGCGCAACGCGATCAGGGCGGCGACAATCGTGAAAACCATGTCCGCCACTGCACCACGTTTTCGCGACGGGCCAACGCAAATCTTGTCGTCCGCCTGCGTCACTTTAACGCGCCACAAGTCCGAATGCTCGCCACACGCCCAGACTCGACGCGGCCGACACAGGGTGAAACTCCGTCAAGCCACCGGCCTGGGCACGCTTAACGCGACGTCTGATCGCCGGTGGATTCTCGCTTAACTTGTAAGCGTCTGCGCCGTTATTGGAGCAATGAATCCGGTTACGGCGTGCAGCCCTTTTGCGCGCCGCAACGGGATTCCCTCTCATGGCCGATTTCTTCGATCTCAGGCTCGACTTCGTGTATTTCCTCCACGGCATCGCCATGGCGATGCTCGCCAGCTCGGCGCTGGGCCTAGCCCAGCTTGAAAACCGGCGCGCGTGGTCGTGGCTCGGTCTGTTTGCCGGCTCGCAGGCGGTCTTCATCTGGCTGAAAATCGTCGAGCACGACCTCGGCGAGTCGCCCGTGCTGCTCACCTTGCGGACGGTCCTGTTTATTGGTTCGTTTTTTTGTCTGTTGCAGTTTGCCCGGCTCAGGCTGCTCAGCGTGGGTCGATTCTCACTGCGCCGAAGTGCGCTCCTACTGCCGCTCGCCGCCGCTGCTGCCGGTATGCTTTTGGGTGGAGTACGATTTGCGGCGTGGGCCTTTCCCGCTTTCGGCTTGTTGGGCGGAATTATGGGCGGCGTGGCTTTTTTTGCCAGAGCGGGCGGTAGGAAACTGCAGCACGACGCCAAGACACATCGCACTGGAGCGGTCGCGCTCGGCAGTTATGCGCTGGTCATGGGATTATTTGCCGAACAGTCGGTGTTCTTTCCCTCGCGTGAAAATGCCGGGGCGGATCATTTTTTCTGGGTGATGGCGACCGAGCTGGCCTGCGCGGGACTCGCGGCGGTGGCCTGCTGGTTCGTGGGCCTGAACTACTCGCTGCTGCATCACGCGAAGTTGAACAGCAAAACCGTCCGCTCCTGGTCGCGAAAGCGCACCGTTCAGCTTTTGATTTTTGTTTTGGTGATAACGTTTGGGTGGTTTTCCGCCGAGCGCGCCGCCGAGCGCAAGGATGCGACCCTGCGCCACGACCTCCTACTCAGGACGGATCTAATCGCTGCCTCCGTGTCGCCGGATCACGTGACGAGCCTGCAATGGAGCGAGGCCGATCTCGCCAACCCTCACTACCAGGATATCAAGGCCCGCATGATCGCCCTGCGCGCGGCAAATAGTGATTTGCGCTTCGTCATGCTGACGGGCTATCGCGACGGGAAAGCTTACTTTCTCGCCGATTCCGAACCGCCAGATTCCAAGGACTATTCACCACCGGGCCAATGGTACGAAGAAGCGGAGCCAGAGTACCTGGCCAAGACGGCCACGCATCGACCTTTTACCCTCGGGCCGATTGCGGATCGCTGGGGTGTTTGGATAACCGCCTCCGTCCCCTTGGGGCAGATCGGCGGCAACCAGGATTGGGTCAATGCCGAGGTCGACATCTTCGCCTCCAACTGGAACGCCGACCTGCGCAGCGCCCGCCTTCCGATCGTCATGATCATGCTCTTTGTCTCGCTTATCCTGCTCACGTTTTCCTACTCACAGGAGCGCATCCACGAAACCCTCGCCGAACTCACTGGCTCGGAGCAGCGTAACAGCAGCCTCGTCGAAGGCTCGCCCAACTGCGTGCAGATGTTCGACGCCGAAGGCCATTGCCTAGCGATCAACCAAAGCGGCCTCAACGCCCTTGATCGCAAACGTGAAGACATCATCGGTCGGCCCTTTGTCGAGATGTGGCCCAAGCACATGCAGAAACTTGTACAGGAATCCGTTGACCTCGCTTTTGCCGGCCACAAATCGATGTTCGAAGCCGATTATCTCCGGCCTGACAGCGAAACCATCATCTGGCGCGTCGCCCTCACCCCCGTGCTCGACGAAGATCAACATCTGCGAAACCTCGTCGCCATCTCCGTCGACATCAGCGATCTCAAACTCTCCGAAAAAGCTCTCGTCGCCGCGAAAGAAGCCGCCGAAGCTGCCAGCAAAGCCAAGAGCGAATTCCTCGCCGTGATGAGCCACGAAATCCGCACCCCGCTCAGCGGCATCATCGGCATGCTCAACATCCTCCTCAAGCAACCGATGAGCGAGGACCAGCAACTCTACACCGACCTCGCCCACGAAAACGCCGAAAACCTCCTCGGCATCCTCGACGACGTGCTCGACGCCGCAAAGGTCGAAGCCGGCAAACTCACGCTCGAAACCATCCCCTTCGAACCAGCGATCCAGTTCGGCCGCGTGCTCGAACCGATGCGTGTGCGTGCCGAAGCCAAGAAAATCAATCTCTTCTGGACCCTCGATGCCAGCTTGCCCGAAGTATTAAAAGGCGATCCCACTCGCCTGCGCCAAGTCTTGGCCAACCTACTCAGTAACGCGCTGAAATTCACCGAACGCGGCAGCATCAAAACCGATCTCTCCGCCACAAAAGACGATGACGGCAGGATTCTCCTCTGTATCAGGGTGACCGATACCGGCATCGGCATGAAACCCGAGCAGCTTACCCGACTGTTCAGTCGCTTCGAGCAAGCCGACGCCTCGACCACACGCCGTTTCGGCGGCACCGGTCTCGGCCTGTCAATCGTCAAAAGCCTCGCCGAATTGATGGGCGGCGACATCGCCGTCACCAGCAAACCCGGCGCCGGCAGCACGTTCACTTTCACCGCCAGCCTGACCGAGGGTACCGCCTTCGACCTCACACCAAGCGTCAGCCGCTCCTCCCACGACTTCCGCTCGCTGCCCAAACACCGCGCGCGCCTCCACGTCCTATGCGCCGAAGACGACACCACCAATCAGATCGCCGCAGAATATATGGTGAAACAAATGGGGCATACCATCGAGTTCGTTGAAAACGGAAAACTTGCCCTCGACTGGCTCTCCGAAAACCGCGCCGCCGTCGTGCTGATGGACAACCGCATGCCAGTCATGGATGGCTTCCAGGCCACCCGCACCATCCGCGATCCGTCCTCCCCCGTCATCGATCACAACGTCTACATCATCGCCAACACCGCCAACGCCGCCTCCGGCTACCGCGAACGCTGCCTCACAGCCGGCATGAACGACTACCTGACCAAGCCGCTTCGCGAAAACGAACTGCACGCCGCACTCGACCGCGCGATCGCCTACTGCGAAAGCCACGGCGGCGTGCTCCCGCCCATGGCTGAGGCCACCCACGGCCACTTGGTGCAATCCGCTCTACCCGCCTCGAAGGACCCAACCACGCCCGTCGGGCTCAGCGAAGCCGAACTCCTCGCCATCTTCGACGACGAGCCTTTGGTAAAACAAGCCGACCTCACGAACCAGCTGCCTCCGGAAGCGATGCAACGCATAGCCCTTCAATTTTTCGAGGACGCGCCCATGCGGCTCGCCGAAATCCGGTCCGCCCTCACCCACCCCACGCCTGACACCGCCTCCCTCGCCCGCGCCGCCCACTCGCTCAAAAGCACTTCGCGCTACGTGCAGGCCAACAGCCTCTCGGAAATCGCCGCCGAGATAGAACGCCTCGCCGACGCCGGACTGCTCAATGAAATCGCCAGCCTCATCGACCTCGCCGACAAGAAATTCGCCGCCCTGATTCCGCCCTCCTTTCCAGCCCCAGCCCAGTTTTAACCCATGAACATCACCAAGCGCATCCTCATCGCCGAAGATGAGGAAACCGAACGCACCGCCCTCCGTGAAATTTTCAAAGCCGAACCCGGCTGGGAAATCACCGAAACCAAGGACGGCCAGGAGGCGATCGACAAACTCTGCGACGGCTTCCGTCCCGACGTCTGCATGCTCGACTTGCGCATGCCTCGCATGGACGGACTGCAGATGCTCCAGCGTATGCGTCACGACCCGTTACTGCGCGACATCAAGGTCATCATCACCTCCGCCAACCGCGACAAGGACATGATCGTCGCCCTCGCAAAATTAAAAATCTCCGGCTACCTGCTCAAACCCTACAACGCCGCCAAAACCCTCGCCACCCTCCGCCCGGTGGTGGAAAGCGTGGTCGCCAATCCCGCCCTTTTTTCCAAAAACCTGCTCTGTCGCACCGCACTCGTGGCCGATGACAACGCCACCGAACGCACCGCCATCAAGGAAATTTTCAAAACCCAGGCCGACTGGGAACTCGTGCTGGCGAACGACGGCCAGGATGCACTCGACCGACTGCACGGCGGGCTGCGCCCCGACCTCATCATCGTCGATCTGCGCATGCCCCGCATGGACGGTTTCACCCTGATCCAACGCATCCGCGAAGATGTTTCCCTGCGCAGTTTGCGGGTGGTCGTTGTTTCGGGCGACCAAGACCGCGACCAAGTACGCGCTCTCGCACAGCTCAATATCTCCGGCTACCTCCTAAAACCCCTGAACGAAACCAAGGTAAAAAACGCGCTGCGGCAGGCCACCGGCGAGAGCGTGTCAGCGGAAAAACCACCAGAAGCCAAACCGCGCACGGGGTCCTCCGCGCCCCTCCCGCCGTCGACTCCCGCAGCCGCGCCCCCAGCCCCGTCGACAGAAATTCCGGTCGTTGCTGCCCCACCCGAAATACCGGCAAGCGCCAATACGCCTGCCGGTTGAGGATGACGGACACCGCGCGCCTCAGCCTTCGGCGCGTTTTTTCGCATCGGTTTCGATCGCCGCACGGACGCGTTCCAGCTCGGCCTTGACCGAGGCTTTCACCGTCTTCAACTCGGCCGCGTTCGCCGCCTTAGCGTGAGCGAAGACGTAGAACTTCATCTTCGGTTCCGTGCCGCTGCCGCGCGCCGCAAAGCTGCAACCATTCGCCAGAGTGACGAAATAGAGATCCTGCGAGGGAATTTTTTCGCCGTCGGCGTCGAAGATCTGCTCGCGGCCGAAGTCCTGAAACTTCGACACTGCGGTGGCGCCAAACGCCGTCGGCGGGCTGGAGCGGTAGGTGTCAAGGATGCGCTTGATCTTCGCCGCGCCACTCGCGCCTTCGTAGTAGATGTTGACCACGCCTTCGAGGTAGAAGCCGTAGCGCAGATAGATGTCGTCGAGGAAATCCGTCACTGTCAGGCCACGGCTTTTCACCCAAGCGCAGAGTTCGGCAAACATCAGACAAGCGGCGTTGCCGTCCTTGTCGCGCACAAAGTCGTTGCCGAGGTAGCCGTAGCTTTCCTCGCCGCCGAACAGATAAAACGTGCTGTATTTTAGCAGCAGACGCGCGCGGCTTTCAAACGGCGTAGCGTCATAATCAATCGCGATGCCCTCGGCGGAGAGCAGCTTCGCTTTTAGCTGGTCTTCGTAACAGCGGATTTTAGCGGCGATCCACTTGAAACCAGTCAGCGTGTTGATGACTTTCACGCCGTGGCCACGGCCGATGGAGTCCTGCAGTGGCGAGGTCACGAAGGTCTTGATCAACGCGGCGGAGGCCACGCCGTCCTTGGGAATCCAGCCGAGCTCCTTGTATTTGCTGATACGATACTCGGCCAGCATGGCGCCGATCTGATTGCCCGTGAGCAGCTCCATCTTGCCCTCGCGGTTGCGCACGGCACAGCCCATGCGGTCGCAGTCGGGATCGGTCGCGACGACGAGGTCGAGCCCCTTGGCCTCGGCCAGCGCCACGGCCATGGACAACGCCTCTGCGTTTTCCGGATTCGGCGATTTCACCGTGGGGAAACGCGGATCCAGGGAAACTTGCTCGTTCACCTCGTGCACTTCCACGCCGGCGTGCAGCAACAGCGGCACCGAAGCGATGCCACCCGTGCCGTGGATATTGGTGAAAGCCACTTTGAGTTTGGTCTTTTTGAAGACCGCAGGATCGAGCAGCGCCTGCGTGGCAACGGCCAGATACGCGTCGTCCGCCGAGCGGCCCAGCGTGATCACGCGGGACAAGTCCTGCGCAAGAAAACCAGGGAGTTGCTCCAAAGAAACTTGATTAACCTGAGCAACGATGAGCGTGTCGTGCGGAGGCACCACTTGGCCACCGTCCTCGAAATAGGCCTTGAAGCCGTTATCGTGCGGAGGATTGTGGCTGGCGGTGATGACCACGCCGGCGTGTGCCTTAAGATTGCGCACGGAAAAGCTCAGCTGCGGCGTCGATCGCGGGCCTTCAAAAATGTAGGCCGTGCCGCCGAGTTTCGTCCAAGTCGAGGCGGCGAGTTCGCAGAAATGCCGGGAGAAATGGCGGACGTCGTGCGCGATCACGAGCTTCGGCAGCTCGTCGCGATTGGCCTTGGCGAGATACTCGTGCGTGTAGCGAAAGAGGCCAATCGTCGCGCGGATGAGCGTGAAATCATTGAGCACATTGCTGCCGATGGCAGCGTGTTCGGGTGTGCCTTGCGCACCGAGCTGGCCGGTCTCGGACTTCGCGGAAACGACGCCGATGGTGCGTCCGCGCATGCCGCCGGTGCCGAACTCTAAGTAGCGGTAAAAACGGTCGTTCAGCTCGGACCAGGCCTGCTGTTCGACAAGCTCGTCAATGCTGGCTAGCGCCCAAGCGGGCAGCCCGGCCTTCAACCAGACTTGGATGTTTTCCAGCGTGCTCGCGAGCAGTTTGCCGGACTTCGTGGCGTCGTTCAGTTTTTCCAGTGTGCTCATGGCTTATTCGAGATAGAGTGAGGTTTGGGTGAGGGCGTCGCTTTTCAGCGGACGGCGTTGCAGACTTTCGAGAAAGGAATCCTCGTCGTAACCAAAGAGTGGCGACACCTCAACGGTGAGGACTGGCAGGCCGGTGGCGTCGACGGGCACGTTTTTGCCGGTGAGGTTCAGCCAGCGGGCAAACTGGCGCATCTGGTCCTCGCGACAGGTCTTGGGCGAGTCGATACCTTCGGCGTTTTTCACCGGGCTGAAATCGTCGGCGCGGCGCGTCTCGATCACGACCGGATGCTGCGCGTGCGGCAGGGCGTCGAAGACGAACATCTCGAACTTCACGCCATTGGCCTTGGCGGGCTTCACAGCGTTGCCGACGGCGTCGACGGTAGGAATCTTTTTATCCGCGCGGTGAAAAGGCAGTTCGGCGCCGGAGGCCTGACCGGAACCGGAGGAAAGAGCCATGCGGCGGATGAACTCGCGGTCGAGCGCGTGGATGGCGATGCTGCCGGCAAGGTAGCGGAGTTTGCCGGTGGCGTCGGTTTCGCGCTGGAGGGCGGGCGGCAGATCGCTGTACTCGATGACGACAAGCTTGCCGTCTTGGAGGCAGAAATGGCCGACTTTCTCCTCGGGATAAGCCTTCGGGATCATCTTGCTCGACATCTCGGAACCGCGCAGCACGTGGAAGCCGATGAAGGTCGGATCGATCACGCGGATGAGCGGGTTATCCACCTGGAAATAGCTCAGCGTGTCGATGCCCTCGCGCTTCATCAGGTCGAGCGCGCCGCTGCGTTCGAGCGCGCGGAGCGAGCCACCATGGCCGTCGGGGCTCATCGCGATGGAGCTCTTAGTCTCGAGGAGAATCTTGCCGTTGAAATCCACGGCGGGCATGCGGCCCTGGCGGAAACAATGCACGCGCGCGCGGTCGAGTCCGAAGAAGTTATTTTCGTGAAAAAACGTCTCGGTCGCCGCGTGGTTCGCGTGGCTGGTCATAACGAACCAGTGAATAGGTTTAACGTAGCGCAGGCCGGCGGCGCGGATTTTTTCGGCGAAGACTTGGAAGAGGGTTTTGTTTTTCAGCGGCGTAACCGGATAGGTACCCTTCGGCCCGTCGTAGCCGAGGCGCGTGCCCTGCCCGCCCGCCACGGTGAAAGCCGCCACGCGCCCCGCGCGCAACGCCTCTTCACCGGCCGCTTTCGCGCGCGCCCATTCGGAAGCGTTGCCACCATTTTCAGGAAGCGGCTCGTAGGGCGCGGGGTTCAGCCCGTCGAAATTCACCGCCGCCACGTCCTTTGCCAGTAAGGTGCGGCAAAGCCGTTCGATCTCGGCGAGGTCAACCTCACCGGCTTGGGCGAGCAATTGTTCGCGCTCGACGGGAGTGAGCTGGTCGAAAAAGGCAAAAACCTGTCCTTGTCCGGCGCGTTGGAATGCTTCGATGAGCTGGGAATCGTCCATAAGTGAAAAATGAAAGGTGCTATTGAAAAAATAGCCACCGAGCCGGAGCAACAGTTATTCTACCGCAGAAGCGGTAAAATCAGGGCGTGCGTTTGAGCGCGCGCATGCCTTCGTCGAAGCGCAGATCGCGGTTACCCGAAGATTCGAAGCGGAAAATCATCTCATCGGGCTTCGCGTATCCGAGCCGACGACGGATCACCAATTCAACGTAAGCAGGATCGTTGCGCAGCCGCTGAAGAATTCGTTCTTGCTCTTGCAGTTTGAACTGGACCTCGGCCAGTTGCTGACGGCTCTCCACCTCCGATTTTAAGAGCAACAAATACTCACGCCGCGTCCGAAAAAAGAAGACCGCTGAAGCCAAAGAAATGCTGAGGAACAGCAGTAAATAAACAAAAATGATCGCTCGGCGGAGGTTCACAAGGGAGCTCGGAGATAAACGGCGCATCGCCCGGCTTGTAAAGGACGTTTCAAAAATGCGTGTTAACTGCAGCGCCACGCCATTTTAGCGTGCGTTTGCCCAGCGACGTACATACTGCCGATAGACATGTACAAGAGCTACTACGGATTTTGCGAGATGCCGTTTAACATCACGCCCGATCCGAAATTTTTATACCTCAGCCCCACTCACCAAGACGCGCTGCAACACCTTAAATTCGGGGTCGAGCAACGCAAAGGCTTCATCGTGGTCGTCGGTGAAGTCGGTTGCGGCAAAACTACGCTCTGCCGCCGTTTCCTCAACGAACTCGCCCCCGAGCGCTTCGACACCGCGCTCATCCTCAACCCGCGCATCAACGAAAACCAGATGCTACGGGCAATCCTGCACGAGCTCGGCGAAGAAACCACCGCCGACAATCCGCACGACCTCGTGCTCCAGATGAACCGCGTGCTGCTCAGCCGCATCGCCGCCGGCCGCGACATCGTGCTCGTCATCGACGAAGCGCAAAACCTCTCCTTCGAGGTACTCGAACAAGTTCGTCTCCTTTCCAACCTCGAAACCGACGATCAAAAACTTCTCCAGATCGTCCTCATGGGCCAGCCGGAACTCAAAGCCGTACTCCGCCGCCCCGAACTACGCCAACTTCGCCAGCGCATCCTCGTGCATTGCGAACTCTTGCCGCTTGATCCGTATGAGCTCGCTCACTACGTCAACCACCGCATGTCCAAAGCCGGCTGGAACGGCCGCCCCGTCTTCACCTCCTCCGCCATGCGCAAAATCCACGGGTACAGCAAAGGAATCCCCCGCGTGGTGAATAATATCTGCGACAAATCCCTGCTTTCCGCTTATATTCGCGAATCCGATGAAATCGACTACTGGGACGTCCGCCGCGCGGTAAACGACCTCAAACGTCTGACGGAGTAACCGCGAATCCCCACTGCCAATGAGCCTGATCAACGACGCACTGAAAAAAGCCCAGAAGCAGCGGACAGACGAACCGGGAGCATCCCCACCACGCCCCGCACCGGCCACCGTACCCATTGCCATCGGCAAACCCGCGTCGCTGCCGCCACCACCACCCCCTGCTCTTCCGCGCCCTTCTTCGATCCGCTACAACGCCGGGCCTGATGCCACGCCCAGAGAGAAAAAACCGCAGCACGACAACCACGCCTCTTTAAAACCGCTCTGGATCACCCTTGGCGTCATCGCAATCGCAGCGGTCTCCGTCCGTGTAACCGTGATGATTGTGCGCACCGCCGACGATCCGACCCAAGCAAAACCCGCTCAAATCACCAAAACGACGAAGCCACCCGCGGAAACCCCGCGCGCCGCCACACCACCGCCCACGCCAGCCGCCATCATCATTGCCGCTCCAGCCCCGCCACCAGCCGTCCTTACTCCGGCCCCCGTACCAGTCGCTGAAACCAAACCCGCCCCGGCCCTCGCCCCCGTTACCATCCCGGTCATAACCGAACCTCCCGCCGCCGCCCCTGCGCCTATTCCGGCCCCTGCCCCCGTACCTGTCGTCACCACCAAACCCGCCCCCGCCCCCGCGCTGCCGCCGCTCTACACGCCCCGCCCGCCCGCCTCAGTCAACCCCTCCGCCCGCATCCAGAGCTTCATCGACCGCCTCCGCGTCTCCGGCATCCGACTCTCTGACAGTGGCAACAAGGTCATCCTCAACGACCGGCTTTTCACCGCAGGCGAAACCGTTGACGGCGTACTCGAACTCAAGCTCGTCAAAATCGAATACGGTGTACTGACTTTTACCGACGCCAGCGAAAAAAATTACCTCAAGCTCTTTCAGTAGTCCGCGCCGCCCTCCTGCTTCCTCCAGCTCTTATACCCCGTGCTGACACACTCACGCCAGATTCGCGTCCGGCTCTTGCAGATGTGCGACGGCCTGCTCTTCGCCCTCGCGCTCGCCCTCGCCTACCTGCTGCGCTCCGCCTTCACGCTGCTGGAGCTGCCACCACTGTATGAATTTCGCGAATACCTATGGCTGCTACCCGCCATCGCCATCATCGGCCCCGGCGCCCTCGCCCAGCAGGGCTTCTATCACCACCAGCACGTCGTCTCACGCTGGAACAGCATCTTTCTAGTCATGCGCGCGGCGGTCTTTGCCATCATCACGATGGTGGTGATGCTGTTCTTTGCGCGCGCCCAGTTCGCCCGCTCCGTCATCATTCTGGCCTGCGCGTTCGGCGGCCTTTTCGCCTATATCCGGCACGAAGCGGTGCTCAAGCTCGCCTCCTCCGCGCTCATCCGCAGCCAATGGCGCCAACGTATTGTCTGGGTCGGCGTGCCCGAGGAAAACCGACTCCTGCGCGAGGCGCTTTCCTCCGACGAACGCGAACAGCTTGAAAGCGTCAGCGAATTCGACCCGCGCACCGAGTCGATCGAGCAGCTCATCTCCATCCTGCACGAATTCTCTATCAACGCCGTCGTCTTCAACCTCGCCGGCCTTGACACCGCGCGCCTGCTGCCCGTGCTCACCGCCTGCGAGCGCGAGGGCGTGACCGTGATCGTGCGCCCCGGTGTGTTTGCCCGTAGTCCGTTTGGCATGGGCATCGACTGGTTTGCCGGCGAGCCCGTCATCCAATACCATGCTCAACCGGTAAAACCCAGCCACCAGCTCGTCAAACGCGTCATCGACATCGCCGGCTCCGCGTTCCTGCTCCTGGTGCTTTCGCCTGTCATGTTTTTCATCGCCCTCGCGGTGCGGCTGACCTCTGCCGGACCGGCGTTCTTCCGCCAGCCCCGCGCCGGCGTCAACGGCCTGCCTTTCACCATGCACAAATTTCGCTCGATGAAAACCGGCGCGGAATCAGAACAGGCCAGCCTCGCCACTCGCAACGAGATGACCGGCCCCGTTTTCAAACTCACCAACGACCCGCGCATCACGCCAGTTGGCCGCTTCCTGCGCCGCTACAGCCTCGACGAACTGCCCCAACTCTGGAACGTCCTGCGCGGCGAAATGAGTCTGGTCGGTCCTCGCCCTCTGCCTGTGAGCGAGGTGAAAAACTTCAGCGACTCCGCTCACCGCCGCCGCCTCAGTGTGCGCCCCGGGCTGACCTGCTTGTGGCAGATCCGCGGCCGCAACAACATCACCGACTTCGCCGAATGGGTGCGGCTCGACCTCGCCTACATCGATCAATGGTCGCTCTGGCTCGACGCCAAAATCCTGATCGCCACCCTCCCTGTCGTCCTCTTCGGCCGCGGCGCTCGATAAGCTTCACCTCCGCCTCGTAGGCCGTCCGCTCGCGGGCGCGGCCTGGCTTCGCCTTCGCCTCGTAGGCAGCCCGCTCGCGGGCGCGGCTTGGCCGGATTAGCCTTATTGTGCGGTTCGGTTTTTAACCGCAAACGCCTCCCGCCGTCACCGCTTCTTCGCCAGATACGCCTGCACCTCGGCAAGCGGCCGCGTGTTTAACACATGCTCCTTTTTCAACCATCCCTTTCGCGCGACATTCACGCCGGCCATCACAAAGCGCAGCCCAGACGTCTCGTGCGCATCGGGATTAATCGCACACAGTAGCCCACGCTCCGCCGCGCGCCGCCAATGCCGCCAGTCCATATCAAGCCGCGAGGGATTAGCGTTCAACTCGATCACCACGCGGTTCGCCAGCGCCGCGTCGATGATCTTGGCGGTGTCCACCTGATACCCCTCACGCCGCAGCAAAAGCCGCCCCGTCAGATGCCCGAGGATCGTCGTGCGCGGATTCTCAATCGCTCGGATCATACGCGCCGTCATCGTCGCCTCATCCTGCGTCAGCGCGTTGTGCACCGACACCACCACATAATCGAGCTGAGCGAGCGTTGCGTCATCAAGATCGAGCTGACCATCCGTCAAAATATCGCACTCCGTCCCAGCAAAAACATGCGTACGAAAACGCGCCGACTCATTCAGCGCGCGGATTTCAGCGACTTGTTTCAGCAAGCGTTCCTCACTCAGGCCGTTGGCCTGAAAACTGGCTTTCGAGTGATCCGCGATCCCGAGATATTCCCAGCCCAGCGCTTCCGCCGCGCCCACCATTTCGTTCAACGTACTGCGTCCGTCCGACGCCGTCGTGTGGTTGTGAAACGCTCCATGCAGGTCCGTCAGCTCGATGAGATGCGGCAGCGCGGTCTTCTCCGCCGCCTCGATTTCGCCCAGTCCCTCACGCAATTCCGGCGGGATAAAATGCAATCCGAGCTGGGCGAAAAGTTGCTCCTCGTTCGCCACCTGCACGCTCGCGTGCCGCTCCGCTTTTTCCTTGGCCGTGCCCTCGCCTTCCGACGGCACCAGCCCCCATTCGCTCATGCTGAGCCCGCGCGCCAGAGCCCGCTGCCGCATCTGCACATTGTGATCTTTCGAACCAGTGAAATGGTGTAACGCGAAGACAAACTGCTCCTCCGGCACGATGCGCAGATCCGCCTGTAAGCCGCTCTCGTAGCGCACGCTCGCCTTGGTTTCACCGCGCGCCGTGATCTCTTTCACGCCATGCCGCGTGACGAACCATTCGACAACGGGAGCCACTTCACTCGCCGCCACGATAAAATCCAAATCGCCCACCGTCTCCATCTTCCGCCGCAAACTCCCCGCGTGCTCCGCCCGCAACACCTGCGGCAGCGAGCGCAGCCCTTCGAGAATCGGCCCTGCCACCGCAAAGGCGTTCCACCAGAGATGCCGTTTCCCGTAGGCCTCGCGATTCTTGATGCCAGCGAGCAGCTTTTGCTGCGTCTTCTCACCAAAACCATGGAGTTCCGCCACACGACCTTCTTCGCACGCCTTCGTCAACGCCGCGATACTGTCGATGCCCAGCGCCGCGTGCAGCGCCTTGATTTTTTTTGCCCCCAGTCCAGGGATTTCCAACATCTCCACCAGCCCCGATGCCACCGCTGCGCACAACTCGTCGTAGAATTTCAGTTTTCCCGTTTTATAAAGCTCCGTGATCTTCTGCACCAGCGCCTCGCCGATGCCTTTGATAGCCCCAAGCCGGCCCTCGGCGATGATCGTGCCGAGATCCTCTTCGAGACTTTCGAGTACCCGCGCGCCCGATTGATAAGCGCGGATCTTAAACGGATTTTCGCCCTTCAAATCGAGCAGCACAGCAATCTCGTTCAAAACATCGGCGATTTCATTTTTAGTCACGACTCAACACAATAGCCCAAGCCTCGCGCGCGCGAAACTTTTTCCTTACTGTCCGCGCCATTTCTGCCCAAGCTCACCGGCAACCGCCACTCCCGTGCCCTTCACCTACGAACGCACTATCCACTTTTCTGATACCGACGCCGCCGGTGTCGTCTTTTTTGCCAACTACCTCGTGATCTGCCACGAGGCCTACGAGGAAGCGCTCGCCGCCGCCGGTCTGCCCGTGCGCACCTTTTTTTCTGAGCAAGAAATCATCGTCCCCGTTTCTAAAAGCGCGGCCGATTACCTGCGCGCATTATTCTGCGGCGACCGCGTGCGCGTCTCTGTCTCGCCTTCACTTCTCACTGAAAATTCCTACGCGATCGAATACGACATCAAGCGGATGGACACCGCGCAAAAACTCGCCGCCCACGTGCGCACCGCCCACGTCTGCATCGACGCCAACACCCGCGAACGCGCTCCGCTACCGTCCGCCCTGCTCGCCTGGGTGCAGGCTGGTTGACGCTGCCGCCGTCAGCGCCGCGCGGTTGAGTTTGCCTTGCGCATTCCGCGGCCACACCACGAGCGCGATGAACCGTTTTGGACGTTTGTACGGCGCCAGCATCGACAGAGCGGCGTCGATCCTTTCCGTATCCAGTTTTCCGGCACACGGATGGCAGGCCACCACCACCTGGCCCCATTCCGCATCGGGCAAACCGATCACCGCCACATCGTCAAACTCTCCGCTCGCTCGCAACACGACCTCCACCTCCGCCGGCGAAACTTTTTTCCCGCCCGTGATGATGACCGCGTCGCGCCGCCCCAGGATATTTAACCGCCCCTCCGCATCCAAAAAGCCGAGATCCTCCGTCAGTAGCACCTGCGTCTCCCCTGCCTCCGGCCAGTAACCGCGAAACACATTCCCTCCCGAGATGCGCACAAGCCCGCGCTCGCCCACCGGCAAAATCGCGCCGATGTCGGCGTCGACGATATCCACCCGCGCCTGCGACATCACCTCGCCGCAGCTGCGGTCGCCGCCCGCGAACCCGCGAGGCCGTTGCGCCGCGATCATCGCGGCAGTTTCCGTCATACCGTAACAAATCGCCACCGGCACGCCCGCTGCCTGTGCCGCATCCGCCAACGCCGGCCAGAGCGGACCACCGCCGATAAAAACCGCGCGAAATAATTTTAAGCGCTCCACCGCCGACTTGCCCGCCAGCAAGCGCTGCAGTTGCGTCGGCACCAACGACAGGAACCAGCCGCCTTCGCGCGGAAGCAACACCGGCCATTCGCCCGACTCCAATTGTTTCCACGACCAGCCGACGTGATCGCCGCCGGTCGCCGCACATCGCACCCGAGCCATGAATCCACTTACATGATACGGAGGCAAAACATCGAGCGCATTCACGCGGCTCACACCATAGTGATCGCAGAAACCCCGCACCGCCGCGTTCAACGTCCACTCGTCATGCCGCGCGAAACGCAGCCCACCACTCGTGCCACCTGTCGGCAGGCAAAGCCAGCCCGCGCCGTCCTTACACGGCACACTAGGCGCCACGTTCAAACGGGCAAACTGCTCCTGATCGGCGACGCTTCCCTGCGGATCACGCAAAAACACAAAGTCGCCGCGCTCGACCGCGCAGCCCGTCGCCAACGCGAGCTGTCTCAACTCACCACGTTCCATACCGCCTCCTCGTTAAGCGCCGCCACATCCTGCGGCCGGATGAACGGCGCCATGTAAGGTCCGTCGCAACGCTGATCTTGAAACAATGGCCACACACCAAAACCCAATGCACGCGGTTCGCCGCCAAATGCAAAGGCCAGCCGCAGCGCCGCCTTCGCGCCCACTGCCGTCTCCAGCGCCGATGAAAACACCACGGCGGCTTTGGCCTTTTCCAACTGCGCGAGCACCGCCGCTGCGTCGCCCAAGAGCGCCGGTTTCACCACATAAACGCCCGGCCAGCCGCGTTCCAACCAACGCGCCACATCGCCCGCATCCACCACCGATTCATCGAGCGCGATCGGCGTGGGGAAATCATTCGCCAGGCCCAAGAGCAAATCCTCGGCTCGCGCATGGGCTGTCGCACCGTACGACTTTTTGGCGAAACAGGGTTGTTCGATAAATTCCACCGGCCGGTCCGCGCAACGCTCCAGCCAACGCTCCGCCTGCCGCCGCTCCCACGCGCCATTCGCGTCGAGTCGCAGCTTCGCGCCCGCCGGTAGCTCCGCGATCAGATCGTCCAACAGCGGCAATTCTTCGCCGACCTCCGCCACACCCACTTTCCACTTAAAGGTGCGAAAGCCCGCCTCCGCTTTTGGCCCAATCAGCGGTAGCGCCGCCCGTCCCGCCGGCAACAAAACCGCGACCGGCAATGCTTTTTTGTCCTCGATACCCGCCCTCTCGTGTCCACCCAAAGCCTGCGCCAGCGCGAAGCGCAGACACCCACACCGCACCGGCACCGCCGCGAGCGTTTCCTCCGTCACATACTCGCCCAAATTCTGGCAAACCGCCTCGGCATCATCAACCGACTCCGTGCCGAACCAGGAAATAGGCGCCGCTTCGCCATAGTTGACCGCACCTGACTCGTTCGTGAGCCGCAGCAGCAGCCCCTCGCGCTCGGCCCACACCCCGTGCGCTGTCCGCACCGGCTGGCTAAACGGCAGGGAGTAACGTCGATAGGCAAAGTGAAACTTCACCCCGCCACACAAGACTTTGCCGCCCCATTGGCAAGAAGCGCAGCACGCACTGCAGCGACAGGTGTATGAGCATCTAGCACGTTGAGCTCTTCATGCACTGCTTCTTTTCTAGCCAACTCATCAACCACCCTAATTTTAACCACAGATGACACAGATAAATACCGGATATAATACCACCACACCCGAAGCCCAGCCTCC
>Ga0105048_10000235_pt1 | contig 80020 bp, 89 predicted proteins | sample MAT05_FD_78382 | JGI IMG/M metagenome (GOLD analysis project Ga0105048, IMG submission 78382) | Freshwater microbial communities from Lake Fryxell liftoff mats and glacier meltwater in Antarctica - MAT-05 | ecosystem: Environmental > Aquatic > Freshwater > Ice > Liftoff microbial mat | place...
AGCGATTGTAATGAGTTTGATAATCTACTACTCACACAAAAAAGTACAAAATATGTACCTGAGATATTTTTTGTATATACTCGGTGCAAGTTGGTTTGTACTTGTAAGCTATTCAAGAATCTATCTTCATGCACACGTTTTGATTGATGTTTTCGTTGGGGGGCTAATAGGGGTTTTGGCTACAGTTGTAGTGATGAAGGTGTTTCGGCATTTGAGATATTATAAGTAGTCGATAGATCTTCGGCTTTGGGGTAAGTAGTACTAGAGAAAGGTTAATACTGTTTAAATGAACATAAATATTGAAACAAATAACAAATAACAAATAAAAGTATAAAATTTAGATATGAATAAAAAAACTTTTAGTTATTGTCCGGCTACCACTAATATCGCAATCGCCATAAAAAGTTATTTTGCATTTATAATTTTACTTTATAACTTTGAGTCGTAAAGAACTTTCATTTTTTCAATTCCACGATGTATTTGTACTGCAAGGGTATTTTTACTTTTTCCAGTAATGAGTGATATTTCCTCTAAAGATAAATCTTGAATATATTTCATCTTCATTATTTCTTTATACGGACTAAGTAAACTATCAATTAAAATAAATGCCGATGCGCCGTCAAATTTGTCCATATCCCTTTCTCTGTCATCAAACCCAATTTCTACACCTTTTTCCAATAGAAAATCAAGCGAGTCGTCTTTTCTTTTTCGGTACTGGTCTATTATTAGATTATTTAAAATGTGATACAAAAAAGCTTTCATATTATCGACTTTTCCTCCCTTGGAAATAAAAGTCCATGTTTTCAAATATGTTTCTTGAACTAAATCTTCAGAATTTAGTGTGTTGCTAATTTTGTAATTAACATGCTTAGTCATCAATTTTTGATAATCGTTGTAGGCATTTTGAAAGAGTACGATTTGTGGGTCAGGAACGGTCATATTTTTAACCCAGTACTGTTTTAATTGCATTAACAATATCTTCTAACCTGTGTTCTGCTTTGACAAAATAATTTTTAACACCGAGCTTTTCATAGGATTTGCGCAGATCAATACTTGAAGTGTTAGAAACTACAAATATTGGCACGTCCAGGAAACGCCCACCATTGGCATGGAATTTTTCTATAAAGTCTAAACCATTTTCTTTACCAATTAAATTATGATCTAACCAAATCGCGTCGACTCTTTCTAAATCACGCAAATGTTGTAAAACTTTCTCAACACTATTCGCTGTTACTTTTCCGATGTCAGATTCTAAAATATATGAAGCAACTGCTCGTTCGACACTTCTAGCAGATATAACATAAAAGTTATTTTTTTCTAGTTTTAACTTTGCAGCCTCAAGTAATGGTATGTCGTCCTCTACTACCAAAACAATTTTCTGATCTTTTTTGTTTATTTGGTGCATAGTTGCTTGTATGACGTCTGATAAGCGTACTTATTACAAAGGGAGTGTAACATAGAAAGTAGAACCAACATCTTCGGTACTATCAAACCATATTTTTCCTCGAGAACTTTCAATAATATTTTTTGCTAAATACATACCCAAACCCGTACCATCTGTTGAACGTTCTGTTACGTTTTCTGCTCGGAAAAATTTGGTAAATATCTTGTCTTTTGACTGTTCTGGTATTCCAAAACCATTATCTTGTACAGAAAAAAACATCATCCCAGGATATTTTTCATTACTAGCATTTACAGTAATCCGTATCTTGCCCTTTTTGTGTATGTATTTTATTGCATTAGAAACTAAGTTTTGCAAAACCATGCGAATTCTTTTTTTATCAACATAGATCATTGGAATATTTTCAGCAACTTCTAAGGTTAAATCAATCTGTTTTTCATTAATATTTTGTTGTTGTTCGTCTATTACATTTTTAAAAAGATCTGGAATATTTGTATTTTCGATACGGATAGTAGTGCTTCCAATATCAAGTAAAGACACATTTAAAAACGACTTCACCATTTCTACCATTCTATTACTTCCACTATAAATTTGCTCAAAATATTTTTTTTGAGTTTCATTAAGTTCTCCTGCATCGCCTGAGAGTAGCATTTCTGTATACCAAGATACCGCAGATAGAGGGGTCCGAAGCTGGTGGGCAGCAAGAGAAATAAAGTCCGATTTTGCCTTATCTAATTCTTTTTCTTTGGTAATATCACGAAATGTTTCCACTGCACCAATCACTTTGTTTCCAAGTAAAATTGGATTAATAAATCCAGTCGCAGGAAATCTAGTTTTATTTTTACGAATATAATAATAGGGTGGCAATATTACAATTGGGGCATTTGGATCCTTAGACTCAACTGTTGAAGTTGTAATTCTTTTCCCCACTAAAACTTCGGATAAAATTCGTTCAACAAAAGGTACTTCAAGTCCTGCTTCATCTTCACGCGGAATAATTTCCACCATATACTTCCCAAGAACTTCTTCTTGTGTCCATCCGAGGAGCTCTTCAAACGCCTTATTTACAAATTCTATTTTTCCTACTTTATCTACCACAACAAGTGCATCTCCAAGTGAAAGTAAGATAGCTTCGTCTTTTGCTTTAGCTTCACTAAGCTCTTTAACTTTTTGTGCAAGTTCAAGAGTTCTATTTGTAATTTTTTGATCTTGAAGTAATGCAAACTCTTCTAACTGGTTCTCAAGTTGTTTTTTGGCTGTTATGTCTCGTGCGGCCGCAAAAACACCTAGCACTCTGCCTTGCTCACTCTTATAAATAGATGCATTGTAGAGAACGTGAGTTAGATTGCCATTCGAATGCTTAATTGTTAGTGGATAGTCTATAACAGAACCATCCTCAAAGACTTTTTTGTATCCAGCGCAAGCCATCTCGGGATCCGTGAAATAGTCAGAAAAATCGGATCCTATGATTTTCTCTCTCGCAACTCCAGTCACTTTTATTGAACCTTTGTTCACGTCTGTAATCTTACCTTCAATACTTATAGTAAAAAGAGGGTCGAGCGATGCTTCGATAAGGGAACGGGTGTATTTCGACTCCTCATCTTTAGATAGTTGCATATTCATTTATTTGTTTTAGTCTAATGTTATTAGTAATGACGTGCCAGATTAGATAATATTACATTCGCATGCATTTGACATTATAAGTCTACAAATGTACCATTTTAGAAGTAAACTCATTATGTGGTAGCACTACACTTTCAAAAAAGATTAGCTCTATTTATAAATGAAAAACACAACTCTGAGTGTGGACATATGGAACTAATGTATTCGCCTGCAAACGATAATGGAGAACGATCAGAAATATTTTTTATGAATGGTTCTTGTAAAAAATATATTGTGAAATATGGAAAAGAAGCCTTACGTCACAATCTTAGTGAAGATATAGAAGTAATAGATGTATTCGATTTTGAAAATACGCCAGCAATAATTTTAAAAAACATTAAAAATATTCACTAGTTGCTTCTTAATCACTTTTCTCAGGTTATTGCTCTACATAAATTCAAACATTTGTTGTAATTATATGAAATCTACTACGTCATAAAGTGGGGAAGAACAGATAGCGAATCTGGTATCTTGAAAAGTAAGTTAATAAAAACAAACTATGAAAAATATAATAGAAACAGCAATTGAAAATGGAAATTTTAAAACATTAATCAAAGCTCTAACCGCAGCAAATCTAGTAGAGACCTTAGAAGGAACAGGTCCGTTTACCGTTTTTGCGCCAACGGACACTGCTTTTGCTAAAATTCCATCAGAAACTATGGAGGCAATTCTAAAAGATAATGATAAGTTGGCTTCCATTCTTACGTATCACGTGCTGAGTGGGAAGACGCTATCAAAAGATATTGTAAATATGTCTTCTGCAAAAACACTAAACAGTAAAGATGTAAGAATAGATAGTGAGAGAGGTGTTAGAATTAACAATTCTAATATCACTACAGCAGATGTAGAATGTTCTAACGGAGTTATTCACATTATAGACACGGTGTTGATGCCGTAAATTAATAAAAACACCCTTACACGTTAAGGGTGTTTTTATTTTACCTCAACTACGTCAAACAAGCCTTGTAATGTTTTTGGATCTTGCACGGCATCACTGTAGACGGAAGATTCGAATCTGATATCTACATTATAAATTTTGAATCAAAAAATATGAAAAATAAAATTAAATTAGGTTTTTTATCGGCATTTCTTATTGCAGGAGGACTCGGATCAGTCGCAAACGCGGCTATGCTCACAAGAGAACTCCAAATTGGAATGTCAGGCGCAGATGTTGGAACTTTACAGACATTTTTAGCAATTGATCCAGCAGTATATCCACAAGCTTTGGTCACAAATTATTTTGGATCTATGACAAAAAGTGCTGTGATGCGATTCCAAAGCAAAAATGGGATTTCCACAGTTGGCCGAGTAGGTCCACAGACCCTCGGTGTGATTAATTCACAAATGGGGAATGGAAATACTTCTACTGGAGCAGACCGAAGTGCTGCAATTATTTCAAATGTATCAGTGACTGTTACACGAAATACTGCAACTATAGGTTGGAATACTTCAGAAAACGTATATGGAAAAGTATATTACAGTGCATCTATGCCAACTATCACTGAGACACAAAATCAAACTGACGTAGCTATCTCTGGTAATGTATCGCAAACTGACAATACTCTCAGAAATTCACAATTCGAAACTTTGGTAAATTTAAATCCAAACACGATGTACTACTACACAATCTACACAAAAGATCCTAGTGGTAATGTACAGATGAAGTTGCCACAGTCTTTCGTAACACAGCCGTAAGTTTTAAGAGGTAAAAAAGATCTTATACACTTTTCAAAAAAAACAGACGAAAGTCTGTTTTTTTGTTGTTGAATTTAAATCTTTTCAATAAATCACTAATCTATCGAAATAATACTTAGTGAGAGATTCTCGACGAACTCTTTTTATTTTTTTTCACTAAATAAAGTTTCATTTTCCCATTCGAAATATTTTATATAGTACTCTCCCTTGTTGTTAAACTTTAATCTGTAGTTATTTGGCTCATTCAACGTTTCCATACTAGCAACCTTATTTGTTCCTATATAGGAAAAACATTCGTCGGTAAGTAAAAATTGAACTAATTCTCGCTGAAAGTTATTTGTTAAATCTGCATAACTAAAATCATTCTTTTTGTCGTAGTAAACATTTACATAATGTTCTATGAAATCAGTAAAGAAACTCGTCCTTTTAAATTTTTTATAGGATTTCTCATATTTTTCGCCATTAGAACTTATCTCAGGTGGTTTAGATTGTTCTTTTATTAAAGTTAGTTCTTGTTGACTTACCTCATTTTTTAATTGTTCCGCAATAAGCTTTGTTTTCTTTTCTGTAACTTTTATTTCATCATTTAACTTTGTTTTCTCTGCTTCAACGTGTTTATGGTAGACAATGTAGTATAGCGACGGGATTTCTTTTATTTTAAAACCGAATACAGTTATTTTAATACCGAATACAAGTATGAAAATTAAGATTACTATAATCAAAGGCCCAAGATAAAGAGAAGAGTATGCATAATAAATAGAATCAATTGGATCATAAAGAGGGACAAATTTACTCCAATTTATAAAAGCTAATTTTTCGCCCATGTCCGCAGATCCTAAAAGGATGTACAAAATTATTCCTTTATTCCATATACAAAAAGACAATAAATATAATCTAAATATCGAGGAAGTCGGTGGAGAATTTAAAAAATCATTAAATATGTCTGCCCAAGACTTATTTTTTAGTTCTGATTGCTGATTGCGGTCGTTTTCCATATTTTTTATGATGTATTGTCTCAGGGAATCGAGCCCTTCCGCAGAGCTAGCTGTTGAAGGATTATTACAACACTACTCGTGCTAGCTGTCAATGGTGACCTTACGGAGAGTCGAACTCCGGTTGACGGATTGAGAACCCGCTGTCCTAACCACTAGACGATAAGGCCATTTTTTAGGAACATATAGACTTTACCTGTTTTGTGCATAATTTTCAATCTCGCGCTCTTTTTATGCTAGGATATAAGAATGAAAAAAATAGGTATTGCGCTACTCAGCCTTGCTGTGGCGACGGCTCTCTTTTTTGTATTTACATTAAAAAAGCCTGAAAGTGTGCAAAATGTTGAAAATAAAATCTCACAAGGAGAAACAATCACACTGTACCGTGAATCAGGTGATGTATTTTACACAAACACTAGTGCTCAAGAAGTAAAACTTACTCAAGATGTTTCAAATGCTCAAATATTTACCGGCTCAGAAGTACGGACTCTTGAAGGATCTGCGTATGTTCTTTTTCCAGACAACTCAATGTTGTCGATAGACAAAAATACAACAATCACTATTGAGTACTCTAAAGAAAAAGTTTCTATTCTCCAGACACTAGGAAATACGTACCACCGTGTGAAGACTCTTGAATCTGGCCAGCAGTATGAAGTACGCACACCAGGGACTTTGGCTGCAGTGCGTGGTACAAAGTTTGCCGTACTTCTTGATGCAAAAACTAAAAAAGCAAACGTCAGGGTGACGGAAAGTAATGTGAGCGTAAAGAAGCTCGACAGCACAAAACCGTTGCGAGAAGCGCCTGTAGTACTTGAAGAAGTTGTTGTTCCAGAAGGGTCCCAGGTAGATGTTCTAGATACACCTACACAAATTACTCGACCACTTGTTTTTGTTGCAATGAAGGAGCTTGATAGGCGAGATGGTGGATGGATGGAGCGAAATGAAATTGTCGACCAAGCAACAGACAAGCCCGAAAGTCGTCGAGAATTTATTGAAAAAATGATTGAGCTGTCGAAAAATGAAAAAGAAGGAATGACAGACAAAGAAAAAATAGAAGCCTTTCGTGAGCGAGTGCAAAAATTTAAACAAGAAAGGGGAATAGAAGACAAACCTGTGACTGAAGGTGATGGCTCAAAAGTTATTATTGCAAAACAAACCCTTCTTGCTGATAATGCTCCAGTCTTACCGGTAAAACCAGTACCTGTTGTTGTAAAAGATGCACCTCCCGTAGATGGAGATGATAATCTTCCGCCACTTGACCCAGACGCAAGTACTAGTAATGACCCTTTTGTTTTAGAGTTTGACCGCCGCTATGACTACTGGTTCCCAATTTATTCTGACAAAGCGACGCTTTGTTCTCGAGTGAACCTTCTTACTCCTGAAATCCTACGTGCCCGACTAATGGCTTTTGAAACAAATTTTAAAGGAATTATTCCAAACAAAGACGGTATCCTTACATTCCTTCGAGCAACAAAAGTACACTGTGCTTCTACGAGTACTGACAATCGTGTTCTTGACGAAGGATATACAGAAAACTATCCGTTCTAAAAATATATTGTGAAAAAATTCACTTTTCCAAAGTTAGTACACAAAACTTTTTTCTTGGTTTGGCTTGTGAGTATTGTCATTTTGGCGTGGGTACTGCAGTGGAATGTTTTTCAAAATATAAATAATCTTTTCTTTGACCCACTTACTACAGCAACAGAAAGAAAGGATGTAGTTATTGTAGGAATTGATGAAAAAAGTCTTGCACGGTACGGAGCATTTCCTTGGGACAGGGATATCTATGCAAACCTGCTCACTTCGCTCGACACGTACAATCCTCGAGTAATTGGTTTTGACATTTTGTTTGCAGAATCACGTAAAGGAGATGAAATACTAAAAAATACATTACGGACCATAAATACAGATATTGTATTTGCCACAAAACTTGAAGGGAATACGTATATCCCGTCTATATATACTGGGATTTCGCCTCGAATTCATGAAGGTGTCGTAAATGTTTTTCCTGATAATGATGCCAAAGTTCGCTCAATACAAAACTATTTTACATATAGCAAAGAATGTTTACCATCATTTTCAAAAAAAATTGTAACAGTTTCAACAAAAATAAATGAATATGTTCCAGGAAAATGTGACACAGGCCAGAAATTGTTTCGATATCAAGAAAATATACAGAAAGTTAGTTTTGTAGATGTTGTTGATAAGAGTCTGCCGAGTGATGCACTCAAAGACAAAATTATTATTGTTGGTTTTGCGACTACTGATCTTGAACAAGACTCATTCTTTGGTCTATTTGGAAGTAAAATAAACGGTGTAGAAATTCATGCAAGTGCTGTTGCACATACTTTAAGTGGTACATATTTGGAAAAAGTTCCAGGATACTTAACTCTTGTTATAAATATTCTTTTCGCATTCTTTCTTATCTTCTTGCCTTTTATTGTGAAACGGTTTGCAACGCAAATTGGTGTCTTGGTTCTGGTTGCGGTGGTTACTTTTTTGGGAGCAATTATTGGGTATGAGTTTGGTTACAAAACATATGTGCCGTGGGCCATTGGACTACCACTTTTCTCATATGGTTTGAGTCTTGTGTATTCATATATTTCAAATATTCGTAAAAATGAATATTTAAAAAAAGTGTTCGGCACCTACGTGCATCCGTCACTTCTTGATGAACTTATTGCGGATCCTAAAAAATTAAAACTAGGGGGTGAAAAACGCCACATGACAGTCCTTTTTTCTGATGTTCGTGGGTTTACTACTTTTTCAGAAAAACTCTCGCCAGAAGGTCTTGTAGACTTGCTTAATGATTACCTCAACATGATGTCGCCGATCATTCTCGACCGACGAGGAACTATAGATAAGTATATTGGAGATGCGATAATGGCATTTTGGAATGCGCCAGTAATAACAGAAAACCACGAGTTTCTTGCGGTTGAAGCTGCGCTTGTTATGCAAGAAAAATTAGTTGAATTTAATAATGCTCAAGCAGATGCAAATGGTATGAAGCTCGGTATTGGAATTGGTGTCAACTCAGGCGACATGGTAGTAGGTAACATGGGAAGTGATGCACGGTTCAACTACACAGTGATGGGCGACGCTGTGAATACAGGATCTCGATTTGAAAGCCTTACAAAAAAGTACGGTGTTGTAACAATTGTGGGCGAGTCTACACGAAAAGCAATTACCGACGATAAAATTCTTTTCCGAAAGCTCGACATAATGACGGTAAAGGGAAAAACAGATTCAACTACTATTTACGAACCACTTCGTGCAAGCGACTCAATGAAAGAATTTGTGCAAAAGTACGAACTTGGATTTGATGCGTATGTGAAAGGTGACTTTGAAACAGCTAAAAAATATCTTGAACTATTGGCACAGCATAACGACGGCCCAGCACAAATGCTTATAGAGCGAATGAAAGTAATAGATGTAAGCACATGGAAGGGAGTGTGGAAGTGGGACGAGAAATAGTCATGGGGTACGATGCGTTTGCAGAAAAATGGCATGAAAGGAGACGTGGGGGAAATAGTCATTCTAAAGAGTTAATAGAGAAGCCATGTGTATTTGAACTTGCAGGTGATATTCGGGACTTAGATGTACTTTTTTTGGGCTGCGGCTCAGGTGAAGAGTGTGCTTTTGTCAAAGAAAAAGGTGCAAGGAATGTGTATGGTTTTGATAATTCACATAAACTTATTGAGCTTGCAAAAGAAAATTATAAAGAATGCGAATTTGCAGTTGAAGATTTAAAAAGTTTTGCAGTGCAAAAAGAAAGTTTTGATATAGCTATCGCGTCACTATCGCTGCATTACATAGAAAGTTGGCAAGAAACATTTTTACGTGTATATACATCGCTTCGTCCAAGGGGAACATTTATTTTTTCTATCAATCATCCAGCTCGCTTTGGAGCAGAAATAATACGCGGAAGCGACTACTCATCTCTTTTAGGCTATACGAAGACAAAAGAGGGCACAAAAGTGTATGGAGACTATTTAAATAAAAGAAAAATAAACGACGTGTGGTTTGGTGAGCTAGAGGTTGAGTTTTATCATTGGAATATAGAAGACGTAATGAAAGAGGTGTTGCAAAGTAAATTCACACTCACTGACGTGCGCGAGCCAAAAGCTATAGAAAGAGCACAAAAAGAAGACATAGACTTCTATACCATCCATTCCAAAATCCCACAGTTTTTGGTAATTAAGCTACAAAAAACTTAGAGTAGTCTTATTTTAAGTAAAATTGAAAATAATCACACATCACTGTATTATTTATCTATGTCAAAATATTTACTATTCGGGTTATTCTGTTTAATATTTTTTGCTTACAGTTCTAATTCTGTTTTTTCTGGAGAGGATATTCCAAAAAGCACTAGTTCTTTAATGGACTTAAATAAAGTTATAGATAGTAATTTTACTCAAGATCAATACATTAAGTTGCTGGAAATGTCTGTGACAACACTTGAAAGAACAAACAATGCTCTTACTCAACGATGGACTCCTTTTACGGTTTTTTTGACGCTATTGTCGACTCTTTTTTCACTTATAACGATGGTGTGGGCAGTGTTTTTTGCTTTTTGGTTTAGTCAAAAAAATATAATAGATAAAAATATTAAAGAATCAGAATCCATAAAAGAAAACATAAAAAAAGTATTAGAGGGAATTGACAAAAATGCGAAAATGGTTGACAGGGAAGGTCTTAACGAAAATGATAGATCTTATTTGGAAGGTATCGAAATACTTACAGGTAAAGGCCTTAGTGAAATTAGTCAATCAATCCCGTTGTCTATTTTTGCAAATAAAAAAATAAACCTTACACCTGGCTCACATAATCTTGACGTTTCGGGTATTACAAATGGTGGTTATCAGACTGTAAAAATTAATGGTACTGAGGTTGCTAAGAAAAAAAGCATTTAATATAGCTATCTATTGAACTAGTCTCTCGACAACCTTCTTCACGTCGCCTCCGTCTGCTTTACCAGCCAATTCTTTAATAATCATTCCAGTGAACTTTCCAAGTGCTGTTTTGTCTACTGTTCCAGTTTCTGCGATTTTTGCTTTCACTACTATTTCTATTTCTTCTTCAGACATCATTTTTGGTAAGAACTGATCAATAATTACAAGCTCAGCTTTTTCACTATCAGCTAAGTCTTCGCGTCCACCAGCTACAAACTGTTCGATAGAGTCTTTACGTTTCTTTTGTTCACGTTTAAGTACCGTGAGAGCATCAATGTCTGAAATAGGCTCTTGTGGGGGAATACCTTTGTTTACAAGTTCGTTGGTAAATCCAGAAGCAATACCTCGTAGAGCCATAAGTGCCACACTATCTTTAGCAATCATTGCTTCTTTTAATTTTGCTTTTACTGTTTCTTGTATTGTCATGTTTACATTCTATCACAAACAGATTTTCGGTATATAATGCAAGCTATCTATGAATACATTTGTGATCATCGCTGTGCTTGTGCTTCTTTTTGTTTTGTTTGGAATAGGACTCGTTTTCTTCCTCTCAAAAATGCTCCGTCAAGCAAAGCAAAATGATGTAAACACATTAGGGTTAGTGCAGAGTTCGCTTCAGCAGCAGATGGAAAATTTGGCGAGTCGTTTTGATGCAAATGTGCGTGCGATAGACTCAAAGCTGGTGGAGAGCAATCGTGACATGCAAAGCCATGTTCGGACCCAGTTTACGGAGTCACAGACGCTTATCAAAGACATTACTGACCGTGTGACTGAGGTAAAAGAAAAAGTTGCTGAGGTGCGCGAGGCAAACAAGCAGGTGTTTACTATTGCTGAGCAGCTTCAAAATCTTGAAAAAGTACTGAAGCATCAAAAACAGCGCGGCAACTTAGGTGAAGCATCTCTTGAGCTTATTCTTTCAAATATTCTTCCCGCAAATGGCTTTCAGATGCAATATGGGTTTTCAAATGGGGAAGTTGTGGATGCTGTTATTATGACTCGCGACGGACTCATTCCTGTGGATGCGAAGTTTTCGCTTGATAATTATTCACGCATTATGAACGAGCGTGATGATTTGCGGCGGGCGGATTTGGAAAAGCTATTTATACAAGATTTAAAGAAGCGTATCGATGAAACTGCAAAATATGTGCGACCAGAAGAAGGCACCCTTCCGTTTGCCTTCATGTTTATTCCAGCTGAAGGAATTTACTATGATCTTTTAGTGAATGAAATATCAGGAAAAACTGTAAATACTAGAAGTTTGATTGATTATGCGTATAAAGATAAAAAAGTTATCATTGTATCGCCAACTACATTCGCAGCGTATTTGCAATCCGTGCTCTATGGTTTGAAGGCGTTTAAAGTGGAAGAAAACGTCAAAAAAATTGAGGCGAATGTAAGTCAGCTCACAAAACATTTGGCTGCATACGAGGAGCATTTCAAAAAAGTTGGCGTAACACTTTCAACAGTAGTTAATCACTATAATAATGCCGACAAAGAGCTTAAAAAGATTGATAAGGATGTCATGAAAATTACAGGTGAAAACAATAGTTATGAACTAAGCCCACTTGACAAGCCAACTCTTCTTGAAGATTAAAGTGTAAAGGAGTAGGATGTACCGATATGAACTTTGCAAAAATTGTCGCCACTATTGGCCCTTCGTCTGAGCACCCGGAAGTTTTTACTCAGCTTGTAAAAGCCGGACTCTCTGTTGCACGGCTCAATTTTAGTCATGGAAATCACGAGGAGCATGGCGCACGAATAAAAATGATTCGTGATGTTTCAAAGAAACTCAAAAAAGATGTAGCTATTTTGGCAGACCTATGTGGGCCTAAAATCCGCATTGGTGATCTAGCTACTCCAAGAATACTTGAAGCAAAATCAATGGTTACTTTTTCTTGTAGCAATCACACCGAAAACACAATTCCTGTACAGTATGTAAAACTCGCTCAAGAAGTTAAGAAAGGGACAGTGCTCATGCTTGATGACGGCAAGCTTTCTTGTGTAGTAGAAAAAACAGAGGGGGAGCATATTATTGCCCGAGTAGTTGTAGGTGGAGAATTGAAATCTCGAAAAGGTATTAATGTGATTAATGGAATGCTTTCGGTACGAGCCTTTACCGATAAAGACAAGAAAGACGTACTCTTTGCTGCTAAGGCAGGAGTAGACTGCGTTGCTCTTTCGTTTGTACGAAACCCTAAAGATGTTTTAGACATAAAAGCATATCTAAAAAAGAATGGATTTACACTTCCTGTGATCTCAAAAATAGAAACAGAAGAAGCTATTGCTGATTTGGAAGAAATTGTGAAAGTTTCAGATGGTGTAATGGTTGCTCGTGGCGACTTGGCCGTTGAGGTGCCAACTGAATACGTTCCGCTTTATCAAAATAGAATGATCGACCTTGCTCGTAAATATAATGTGCCTGTAATTACTGCTACGCAAATGCTAGAAAGCATGACTCGTCGCCCAACTCCCACACGTGCTGAGGTGTCTGATGTTGCTCATGCGGTATTTGGTGGTACAGACTGTGTAATGCTTTCAGAAGAGACGGCAGCAGGATTGTATCCATTAGAGGCTGTGTCTATGATGTCGCGAATTTTAGATGTATCACGTGCTCGCCGACCTGGAAACTTTGCTGCTCACGAATGGACTAACTCAGACGGTGTTGTAAAAGCTGCAATTGAGCTTGCAAAGAAGATTCAGGCAAAAGCAATTATTACCCTTACTGAGACAGGAAATACAACACGAAGAGTTGCCTCGTACCGAATGGACATTCCTCATCTGGCGCTCACGCCGCATGTTGCGACCCTGTACAGACTTCAATTATCATATGGCGTTACTCCGCATTTGATCACATCATTTAAGACACTCGATAATGCAATTGCAAGAGCTAAAGAAGTAAGTACAGGAGCGTATTCATTAAAAAAAGGTGACTCAGTAGTACTTGTGGGTGGAATGCCGTTTGGTAAAGCGGGAGGGACAAACTTTGTGTATACAATTACCTTATAATTTGTATGTTGGTGAAAGTTCGTGTAAAAGTAGAAGCAAAAAAACAACTCATTATGGAGGTGGCACATGACTCATACGTAGTTCATGTGTGTGCGGCCACAGAACGTGGAGAAGCAAATAAGGAAATGTTTGAATTATTAAAAGAACACTTCAATACAAAGAATATTAAGATTATTAAAGGCCACACCACACCACATAAAATTGTCGATATCTTTACTTTGGTATAAAAGCGGTATAATAGAAATATGAGAATATCAATAAAAGCGACCAACATTGATCTTACGGAACCACTTCGTTTGTATGTAACCGAACGAGTGGAATCGGTACGAAAATTAACAACAATTTCGGACGAATCCCTTCATGCTGCAGTAGAAATAGGAAAGACAACACATCACCACAGGCAAGGAGATGTGTTCCGAGCGGAAGTTAATTTTCATCTTGCACATGTACTTATTCGTGCTGTAGCCGTGAAAGATGACCTTTATGCGGCTATTGATGAAATGAAGGATGAACTTGCACGCGAACTTACTTCGTACAAAGATAAAGACCGAACCCTTATGCGTCGAGGTGCTGCACAAATAAAAGCCATGATGAAAGGAATGGGTGACATGTTTAGAAAAAAAGCAAAATAAAATAGTATGAATTCAGAAACAAAAAATGCAGCACATTGGACAGTTTTTATTTTCGTTGCTCTAGTAACATTTGGAGTAGTATATCAGGCTATTGCCGCAACAAATAAAGAAATCCAAAAAATATCAGATGATATTGTTAAAATGAACGAATCTGTAAATGCAAATCGTACAGGTCAGTCAAATATAAAAGATGCTATAAATACAAAACCAACTATCCCAACAAAACCTATGGAAGAAAAAAAAATCACTAAAGCAACGTTTAAGACAAATTATGGAGATATTGAGGTTGCGTTTAGAAAAGAAACTCCAGTAACTGTGGCAAATTTTACAAAGCTTGCAAAAGAAGGTTTTTATAACGGTACTCGTTTTCATCGAGTAATTCAAAACTTTATGATTCAAGCTGGTGACCCAAAATCTAAAAACATTGCACTTAAGGATGAGTGGGGAACAGGAGGACCTGGATATGTATTTAAAGATGAGGTATTCCAGAATGATGATATGTCACAAGGAGTGCTTGCTATGGCAAACGCTGGACCTGGAACAAACGGCAGTCAATTTTTCATTATTACTGCGCCTCAGGGTACAGATTGGCTTGTAGGAAAACACACTATTTTTGGAAAAGTAACTCGTGGACTTGATGTGGTACTTGCGATTGAAAAAGTACAGACAGAATTTCCAGGAAAAATCGACCGACCAGTAAAGGAAGTAGTGATTGAAAGTATTGTTTTAGAATAAAGCTTGAGACTGTAAATAAAATCCCAAAATTTATGGGGATTTTATTTATTTTAGGCCACGCAAAAAGTCTTGGTAAGGCATCTCTTTCTTACCTTCGGGGATTACTTTTTCGATTACAAATAGATTATTGTCGAAATGAGCTATAGTTATTTTTAACCTGAGCCTTCTATCTAAGTGATTGATAAAAAAGAATGTTCCTGGCCAAGGTTGAAATGCAAGGAATTTGAGATATTTTTGTCGTTCAGTATCATTATCAAAAATCTCGCCATGTTTTTTCTCAATTTTTTTTGTATATGTTGCGAGTATATGATCTTGTTCTAGTGTTAGTAATACTCCTGAAATATATGGACCAAGGTATTGCGCAACTAGTTTTCCACCTTCGGCAAATCCAATTTTGCCCAGCTGTTCTTTTGATGGTGTATTGTCAAACCTGATTTCTCTTTGGGCAATAATAGGACCATGATCGCATTCACTATCGAGTTTTATGATTGTAACTCCGTACTTTTTTTCATCGGCTAATATTTGATATTCAAGGGGGCTTGGACCGCGATAAAGCGGAAGGAGAGAAGGGTGGACATTAAGAATTCCTTTTGAAAAGCAGTCGAGGATTGATTGAGGGATTATTTTTCCATACGCTGCAAGAATTCCGAACTGAAATTGTTTGCACAGATTATGTATTTCTTTGTTATTACGAATCTTCTCTGGTGTGTGGACTGGAATGTTTCTTGCAAGAGCCCAGACTTTTACAGGAGAGGGTGTAAGTACGAGTCCGCGACCTTGAAGTGAATCTGGCGCAGTAATAATGACAGTAGGGATCATTCCTTCTTTCTCTAAGGCACTAAGAGAGTGTGTAGAGAATTCTGGCGTGCCAAAGAAAATAAAAGGAGTGTTCATGGGTTATTTTTGATGCTATTACTCGTGAGGATTTTGGTCAACAATATTTTTTGCTTTATCAATAAAAAGTACTCCGTCAAGGTGATCTGTTTCATGTTGAAAGATTTGAGAAAGAAGTCCACCACCAACCCTTATAAACACAACTCCGTTTTCGTCGTATGCTTCTACTGTTGTATTTACCGAACGTTTGACTTCACCGTATTTCCATCGTACCGAAAGACAACCTTCGGCCATAACTTCTGTTGTTTTTGATTTTTTGGTGATAATGGGATTAATAAAAACAAGTCGAATATCTTTTGTATTTCCATGATACGCGCGCGGTGAAACTAAAAAGATTCTATACGGGAGGCCTATTTGAGGTGCGGCAATAGCGACGCCATCCTTCTGGGAATCTAGTGCAATTTTCATGTTTTCAAGTATAGTAAGTAACTTCTTAGTCTTAAAAAACTCTTTAGGTACTAATTCTGCTTTATTGCGTAATACTTGCTCTCCAACTTGGACTATTTCCATATTTTCCGTACTATAGCAAACCTTGGGTATATTTTGCTACTAACGCATTGAAAGCAAGTCCTCTTTCTTGGTAGTCTTTAAACATATCAAAACTTGGTGCTCCGGGCGAGAATAAAATAACACTACTAGGACTTGTTTTTGAAAGGGCAGTTTTGAAAATTTCTACAAAGTCACCACTTACGATAGTGCAGGGAATACTCTTTTCTAAGAGTATTTTTTGTATTCGCTCACGTTCTTCTCCGTATACTATTACTGATTTAATGAATTGCGAATTTTGAATTGCAAATACAAAAGGTTCCAGATGTAGTCCACGATCCACCCCACCAATCAAAAGTGTTGTCGGACTTTTCATGCTTTCGATTGCCACTCGTGTCGCTGTTGGGTTTGTTGCGAAAGAATCGTTGATAAAGGTAATGCCACTATGTGTCGCAATTGTTTCAATATGAAAAGGAAGTCCTGTAAAATCTTTTATACTTTCTGCAATTATGTTTTTGGATGCAAGATTCCATGTTGCAGCTATTGCTGCACAGATATTTTGCTGATTATGTTCCCCGGGGAGTTTTGTTTCGCTTGTGTGGCAAATTGTGTCTGCGTTGTAGGTAAAAAAACCATCCGAATTTACAGACACAATGCCATTTGATCCGTAGGGTATTTGTGTGCTTGCCTTACTGAGGGAATGTAGTTTTGTACTTATCGGATTTTCGGTAAACCAAATCGCGGTGTCTGAAGTATTTTGGTATTTAAAAATGTTTCCTTTAGAGTTGTGATATTGTTCTAAGTCTTGATGCCAATCGAGATGATCTTCGGTGACAAGAAGACACACAGCAATCTGTGGGCTTTTAGGGAGATTGTATAATTGAAAACTAGAAAGTTCATAAACCACAAGTGAGTCTTTGGTAAGTTTTAACAAAATACTAAGCGCGGGAGTACCAATGTTGCCTACAAGGTGCACATCTTTTCCAGCTCGTTTTAGAATGTCATGTATAAGTGTGGCCGTAGTGCCTTTCCCTTTTGTACCAGTTACTCCAATAATAGGGCATGGACATATATCAAAAAACTCCTTTGTACTTGTTGTTATTGGCGCCTGAATTTCTTCTTCTATATCCCAAATTGCAACTCCTGGCGATTGTATAACGAGATCAAGTGTTCTAGAGTCTTCAATGAGAAGTTCTTTGTAGTTGAGGCCCAATCTAGAGATACACCCCTCCGGCAATTTTACGTTACTGTCTTTGTCATAGACAGAAATAGCGTTTGATTTTTTTGACCAATAATCAAATGCGATTGCTCCCTCTCTACCAAATCCGACAATACCTATTTTCATGACTCTATAATAGCGCGTAATTTTACATTTATCTCTTCTGGAATAAAGTTTAAACGATAACCATAAAGCCAATGTTTTGCTTTGACCGCCTCTACTTCAATTTTTTTCCAATCATGAAGGGAGAGTGTTTTTCCAAGTGGAGATATTTTTATATATGGATCTAGTGTTGTCGCAAGGCACATTTCGCCACGGGTTGCTACGCAGTCAAAGGGTTTAACGGGACTTAAACCGAGTAATTCTTTAAACAAATGATCTAAGTGTGTGTTTTGATACAAATCACCTCCAAAAATTTCAACTCTCTTTTCAAGTGGTACAGACACTGAAAGAAGAATGTCCGTCCCCAAACATTTTGCACACGTGCCACACCACCTATTGGAACCACTTTTTTCAATAGTAAAGTTTTTGTTACAACTACTAAATGAACTGAATACATGCTGGCACATTTTTGCGAAAAACTTTGTAACTACAAGACCACCAATTGGTCTTAAAATAGAAAAGTAGTTGATGTGAGGGTTTACTGACGAGAGAATAAAAGTTTGCACTATTTTTTCGAATTCAGTTGTTTTTGACCATTGATGATTTACTGGTTTACCATGCCATTCTGTATTCGACTCGTCTGCACTTGTCTCATTTGCAACAACTACATAAGAACTTTCCTCATGCTCAGCAAGCACTACGCCAGTGAGGGCATATATGATCGATACAGGGATGTGTCCAAGATATACTTGTTCTTTGAGTGTAAGAAGTTGAGGGTCAGTTTTGCGCGTTACCTCAAGTAGTGGGATTCCAAGTGCAGATGCATTTTCTTGGAGAAGTGGTACAGTGCGGATTTTTGTTGCAAATCCAGTAACAGGAACATTTATTTGCTTTAAAAGTTCAACCGCAACAGAAGAATCTTTACCTCCGCCAATTCCAACAATTGCTTTTTGCGTATATGTTTTCGAGTACGGTTTAAAGAAGGCTTCTTTTGTACTACCTGAAATAATTATCTGGTTAACGGCATCCCAACTCAGTTTATTGTGATATACAAGCTCAGAAAAACCGTTTCTAAAAAGCCATTCCCAAAAATGTATCTCTGTCTCATTGAGTGACCACTCTATATGTATGTGCTCTGCAAGATGAAGCTTGAAATAACTTATTGAAGTTGCAATTGCAAGAGCACGTACTGCTTTTGAGTCTTGAACAGCAAAAGGGAACTGGTGTTCTTCTCGAAACAAAAAAGAAGCCTTTCCATCGTTGTAAGAATAGGTATACACAATACTATGTGCCACGATCTTTGGCTCAAATATAGTAAAAACACGCTCCATGACATTCATTATAGTAGTTTGAAAGTCTTTGGTATAGTGTACAGGTGAGTGACTTTATTCTCAAAGGGTTCACGCCAGCCGGCGACCAACCTAAAGCAATTAAAGGTTTGGTGGAAGGTCTTAAGAAGGGTATGCAAAAGCAAACCCTTCTTGGTGCTACCGGAACTGGTAAAACCTTCACTATCGCAAGTGTTATCAATGAAATTCAAAAACCGACACTTGTTATAGCTCACAACAAAACTCTTGCTGCTCAGCTTGCTCAAGAGTTTCGTGAGTTTTTTCCTGATGCTGCCGTGCACTATTTTGTGTCGTACTACGACTACTATCAACCAGAAGCATACATTGCCGCAACAGACACATTCATTGAAAAAGATGCAATGATTAATGAAGAGATTGATCGACTTCGTCATGCGTCTACTCAGGCACTTCTTACACGTAAGGATGTGATCATTGTAGCGTCTGTTTCATGCATATACGGTTTGGGAAGTCCCAAAGATTATGAACGTGAAAATTTGCACTTGAAGATGGGTGCAAAAGATACTAAAGTCGACCTAATGAAACGACTCGTTGCTATTCACTATGAGCGCACAAACGCAGATCTTTCACCGGGACAATTTCGAGCGGTAGGTAATAGAGTGGACGTGATGCCTATTTCAGAAACGATTATGCTTTCGATTGATTTTACGGGAGGTATAATTTCTTCTATTGCAATCATTGACCCTGTTTCAATGAAGCTTTTGGAAAACCCTCAGGATCATTTTGTTTTTCCTGCAAAGCACTTTATTTCAGATGAACCTACTCGTGAGCGAGCGATAAAAACAATCCAAACAGAGCTCAAAAATCATCTTAAGAAATTTGAAGATGAGGGAAAGTTGTTGGAATATGAGCGTATCAAACGTCGGACCACATACGATTTGGCAATGATTAAGGAAATCGGTTTTTGTAGCGGAATTGAAAACTACTCGCGTCACCTTTCAGGAAAATCTCAGGGTGAACCACCAGACACACTTATTGCATATTTTCCACATAAAAAAGATGGCACAGCAGATTTTTTGACAGTGATCGATGAAAGTCACGTGACACTCCCTCAGCTTCATGGAATGTATGCAGGCGACCAATCGCGCAAAAACACACTTGTGGAATTTGGCTTTCGGCTTCCAAGTGCAAAAGATAATCGTCCTCTTAAGTATGAAGAGTTTGAAGATCGTGTAGGTCAAGCTATTTACGTTTCTGCAACACCGGGAATTTTTGAACGTGAAAAGTCGCAGCAAATTGTGCAGCAGATTATTCGTCCCACAGGATTACTTGACCCAGAGCTTTCTGTGCGCCCTGTGCTTGAAAAAGGCTCATACGGTGGACAAGTCCAAGACTTTATTATTGAAACAGTGAAGGAAATAAAAACAGGAGGCCGAGTAATAGCAACTACACTCACAAAGAAAATGGCAGAAGACTTGAGTATTTTCTTGAAAGAGAAAAAAATAAAAGCAGAATACTTACATAGCGACATTAAAACAATGGAGCGTATTCAGATTCTTACGAAATTTCGTCGAGGTGAATTTGACTGCTTAGTGGGAGTAAACCTTCTTCGAGAGGGCTTAGACTTACCTGAAGTTACTTTTATTGGAATTTTAGATGCAGATAAGGAAGGATTTTTGCGTAGTGAAACATCTCTTATTCAGACAATAGGTCGTGCAGCTCGCAACGAGAAAGGTCGTGTTATTTTGTATGCCGACAATATGACAGGCTCTATGGAACGCGCTATTGGAGAAACAAATCGCCGTCGCGTAATACAATTTGCCTACAATCAGGAACATAATATTACTCCGACGACAATTAAGAAAAATATCAAAGATATTACTGATCAAATGATGAAAGAGCATAGTAAAGCAGTACAAGGTGAGCTCGCTATTGATAAGAAATTATTTGATAAAAATCCAAACAAGCTTTTGAAAATTAAAGAAAGGCAAATGAAGGAAGCGGTGAAGGTTCTTGATTTCGAAACAGCAGCAATATTGCGTGATGAAATAAAAATTTTGAAAGAGAGAATGACGGAGTAAATATGTTTTTAGATATTGCGGTCGGCATTTTTGTTGGTCTTGGAATAGGAAGTTTGTTCTTCGAGATAGTTCCGTACTGGTATATTATCTTAGTGTAGTATTTTCACTTATATCTTATATTGATGGAGCTGTATGGATATTAAAACCTGCTATACGAAAAGAATGGTATAAAATTCATCGTACTTTTACCGGGTGCCCGCTTGTGTACGTACCAATTGCTGTACTTATTTTTCTAATCTTTGGTCCTTCAATTGGGATTTTGTATACCGTCTGTATACTGTGGCACCATATTCACGACACATTTTTCTTAGGATGGGGAGTGATGTGGTTCTGGCCATTTTCAAAAAAGAAATGGAAGTTTTTTCCAGATAGAAATGGATCAATAACAAGTATTCCTGTAATCTCTTGGCTTCCTGACGAAGAGGAAAAAGTAAGAAAATGGAGCGGAGGACATGATGATGGGTGGATTAAAAGATACTATTTGCGTCAAAATCTTATTGCTTATATTGAATATGGAGGAATTTGTGTTGCGTTAATAATACTACTTTTATATTATCTGTAATGTATTATTTTGTGTATTAAATAAACGTCACTAAACTTTCCAAGTAGTTTGTATTTTCTTTTTTAAGTTCTAAGATAAAAGAATCTTAAATTTCTAGGAGAAATAGAGATATTAATGTCAATGAATCCAGTGACTGCAAATAATTTAAAGGAAGAGGTGTTATTGCTCTGTTTACAGAGTTCAAAAATTCTTAGGGATTTTGTAAACCATTTTAAGGTGAAAAAAATACCTCGAGTAAAAATGCAAGATTTTTGACTGTCATGGTCAACAACGGCTTTCTTAAGAATGTTTTTGAAAAAAGATATTTTCCATCTGAGCAATGGGGTGGTGAATATATTGTGACAGTGTATTCACTCACTCCACTAGGTCGTCTGCACGCTAGCGGGTAACACCGCGGGTCTTTTCCTACCTTAGCCTGTATGTGGTACATTTATATCTGTGAGTAAAAAGAAAATTGAGCCGAGCGACAAGATTATCGTGCGTGGTGCACGAACCCATAATCTTAAGAACATAAGCGTCGAAATGCCGCGGAATAAGATGGTGGTGTTTACCGGGCTTTCTGGATCAGGAAAGTCTTCTTTGGCGTTCGACACTATCTTTGCAGAAGGACAACGTAGATATATTGAGTCGCTTTCTTCGTATGCGCGGCAGTTTTTAAATCAGATGCAGAAGCCTGATGTAGACGAAATCGTTGGCCTTTCACCTGCTATTTCGATTGACCAAAAATCTCGCTCAAATAATCCTCGTTCTACCGTTGCAACTATTACGGAAATTTACGACTATATGCGTGTGCTTTATGCACGTGTGGGTAAACCATTTTGTATTGAGTGTGGTTCGCACATTAAGAAGCTTTCAAATGAGGAGATCATTAATTTTATCCTTGAACGTGCAAAAAAAGTCGATCTTAAAAAAGTATCAAAAGAAGTATTAGGTGTTGCGTACTCAGAAACTGCACTCACAATTCTTTCTCCAATCGTACGTGGCCGGAAAGGGGAATACTATCAGCTTCTTTATGACATGCTTTCAAAAGGTTACAGCAAAGCATTTGTTGACGGTGAAGCAAAGAGTTTGCGTGAGCAGGTCGTGCTTGATAAGCAAAAAAAACATGAGATAAGTATTGTAGTAGACGAAATAGGAATCGATGAGCTTCGTCGAAAAGATAACAAAGATGCTATGGTGCGACTTTCGGAAGCTGTAGAGCGCGCTATTGCCGAGTCTGAAGGTTTAGTAGAAATACATGTTAACGGCGAGAACCATATCATGAGTTCTAAATTCATGTGTGGCACATGCGGAGCATCTTTTCCTGAAATTGAGCCACGCCTTTTTTCTTTCAACTCCCCATACGGAGCATGCGCAACTTGTAATGGTTTAGGACTTAAATATTTTGGTTCTCTTGATCCTTGTAGTGACTGTGGAGGAAAGCGTCTACGCAAAGAAGCTCTCTCTGTATATTTAGACGAAACAAAAAACAAAGTAAATATTTACGATGCAGCGAATTTAACTATTAAGGAAGCAAAAGATTTTTTTGCAGACCTCACGCTTACTGATCAAGAAGAAGAAATTTCTCGCGTGGTCGTAAATGAGATTATTTCTCGCCTACAGTTTATGCTTAATGTTGGACTAGAATATCTGCACCTGAGTCGTACCGCAAACACCCTCTCTGGTGGCGAGTCACAGCGTATTCGTTTGGCATCACAACTTGGCTCTAAGTTGGTAGGTGCGCTCTATGTGCTTGATGAGCCAACAATCGGGCTTCATCAGCGTGATAACGACAAACTCATTAAAACACTCACTGAACTTCGAGACATAGGAAACACTATTCTTATTGTAGAACATGATGAAGACACTATTTTTGCCTCAGATTACATTATCGATATTGGCCCAGGAGCTGGAGTGCACGGAGGCAATGTAGTTGTTTCAGGTTATTTGGAAGATCTGCTTACTGCAAAAAAGAATGAGTCTGGTTCAAGTACTCTTGGATACTTGCGTGGTGAAAAGAAAATAGAGGTTCCAGCAAAGCGGCGAGAATTTGACCGTGGAATGATTCGAATTGAAGGTGGGAATGCATTTAATATTAAAGATATGAAGGTAGAAATTCCGCTCGGACGTATTGTGTGCATTACGGGAGTGTCTGGGTCTGGAAAGTCGACATTCATGTATGAAATTTTGCACAAGAACCTTGCTGAGCGTCTAGAAAAGCGTAAAAAAATAATTGAAACGATTAACTGCACTTCATTCACTGGTGCAGAATACGTAGCGCGTGTGGTACTGATTGATCAAGGCTCTATTGGCCGTACATCACGTAGTAATCCCGCAACCTACACGGGAATGTGGACACATATTCGTGATTTGTTTGCATCAAGTGAAGAAGCACGTATACGTGGTTGGGGACCTGGCAGATTTAGTTTTAATGTAAAAGGCGGTCGTTGCGAAGCGTGTGAAGGAAATGGTGAAATAGCAGTAGAAATGCATTTCCTACCAACAGTGTATGTAAAGTGTGATGTATGTAACGGAAAGCGCTTTATGAAAGAGACACTTGACGTGAAATGGAAGAAGAAAAGCATTTATGATGTGCTTAAACTTACCGTAGAAGACGCGCTTGATTTTTTTATGGATATTCCAGCAGTGTACGACCGTTTAAAAACACTGAGCGATGTGGGCCTTGGTTACCTTGAACTTGGACAGAGTGCTAATACGCTTTCAGGAGGTGAAGCGCAGCGTGTAAAGATTTCTTCTGAGTTGTATCGTCCGCATGTAGAGAAAACAATTTACCTTCTTGATGAGCCAACAATTGGACTTCATTACGACGATGTGGCCAAACTTATTGATATTTTGAATCGTCTTGCTGACAAAGGTAACTCAATAGTGCTTATTGAGCACAACTTGGACATTGTAAAATCATCCGACTGGATACTTGATATTGGTCCGGAAGGTGGTGTAGGTGGCGGACAACTTATTGCAAAAGGAACTCCAGAAAACGTAGCAGCAAATCTAAAATCAGAAACAGGGAAATATTTGAAGAGGATGTTGAAGAAATAGTTTATGGCTAACGACCAATACATGCAAGCTTTAGTTAGAAAAATTGAAATATTTAAGGATGATTTTTTGAATTTTTCAAGAAGTCAATATACAAAAAATAATAAACTTTTTCACGCAGGAGAATTTGGTTTTCAAAGAGAGCAAATTTGCAAGGATTTTATTATGAGTGTTATTCCAAAATCGAGACAAATTGATATAAGAGGTTTTGTCATTAACTCAAATAATGAGATAAGTGCGGAACAAGATTTAATTTTTTACAGTAAAAATGATACTCCTGTTCTTACTTTAGAAAAAAGCAAATTTTATCCAGTCGAAACTGTAGTTGGGATAGGTCAAATTAAATCAATTATTAGAACTAAAAAAGAATTAAAACAAGCACTTGATGAGTTAAAAAAAGTTAAAGGCTTGCGAGAAAAGATGAGTCATAGTTCTGTTATCTGGAGAAGTCAAGATTTGTATGATGGTAAAAATAGTTTTTCTACAGATAATCCTTACGATCAAATCTTTACTTTTTTAATTTGTGAAAAAATAAACTTCAAAATATCTGCGGCAGATATTAATAATTTATATGAGGAAGGTACTCCGTGCTATTTAAAGCATAACATTGTTCTTGATGTAAGTTCGGGTGTCTATGCTTACAAATTTAAAGAAGATGAACCTTTCGTTGCTATGCCTGTCTCACAAAGAGGTACGGGAACACCTCACTTTAATGCCTCTAATACAAATAATGATCATATAAAACACTTTTTAAATAATTTACATACATTTATTCCCAACAATACTCTATTTCATCCAGAAATGTCGAAGTATATGTATTAAGTATCTTTTTAAGAATAGATCTATCTCATATTTATGAGATAATACCCTCATGTCTACTTTTGACCCTTTTGATAAAAAAACTGCAAGTGCTCAAGCTGCACGGGATAAGGAAACCGTAGAGCGCGGAAGAAAGATGCAAGCGGAAACTGAAGCACGTCGAAAAAAACAGCTTCTTCAGACTGACATTACAAAGTTACAAGGAGAAATTGGTAGGCGGAAGCAAGAAGCCATCGCTTTAGAACAAGATGTAGAACGAGCAAGTCGTCTCATTGAACAAAAGAAAAGAGAAAGTCTCGATACTGAGCGTGAGTTACAAACTCTCGAACGCAAACTTCCTGAGCAAGATAGCAAAGTGAAACTTATAACAAGTCTTTTTGAAACTATAGTTTCAAATCTTGGCGCACTTAAAACTAAACTAGCAAACCTAACAAGTAAAGAGAAAAAAGAAGAAGATTCGGTTCATAATCAAAAAACTCTTCTTGTGTCGGCGTCACAGAAAAAAGAGATACTCGAGAGTGACTACATTCGCCTAGAAACTGCCATAAAGAAGATGAAGTTTGACATTGATAGAGAAAAGAAGGAGCTTGTTCAAAAGCAAACATTGCTTCTTAAGGTGGAACACGAGCAGCAAGTGCTCGACCAAACAACACTTACTCTAAATCAAAAAATACGAGAACTTGAGCGTGAAATTCAAACTCTCAAGGCAACGCTGTCTACTCAAACTCAAGAAAAGTCGAGAGTTGATAGCGAACGAGCTCGTGATGCTCAAGTTGTACAAACAATCTTGCAATCTACACAAGGAAAAGACGCTGAGCTATACAGAATGACTCAAGACTATGAGCGTGTTCGTCGAGAACTTGACCAACAAAAAAATATTGTGGAGCGTTTAAAAGCTAATGTAACTCAAGAAGAAGGTGTTGAAAAAAGAGATGAAATAAGTATTGAGGATGCTCGACGCGAACAAGAAAAACTAGAGAATGAGCAAAAGACAAAACGAAATGAGATTGAAAAGACACGTGATCAATATGAAAGAGATTTGAGTCTTCAAAAAGCACTCCAAGCAAAAAAAATGGATGCGCTTACGCACATCTCTACAGAGTCTTCAATATTGCAACAAAAGCAGCTCCGTATGCGTAATTTAGAAAATGAACTTAAGAAGTTTGAAGGGGAATTGCAGCAAAAAGAGAGGGAAATAGGTGCTGTAAAGTTTTAAAGATGAAATAAATAGTTTTGGTGCCACTAAGTGCATAATATTTAATACTTTATCTAATTTCGGTTATATCCACTGAAGTTTGGATACTTGGAGTAGTATAGTAAAGCTTTATGAAAATTTTGTCGATCGACAACAAAAATCCACAAGATAAACTCTTATCTTTTAGCATCTCGATATGATTTTCTTCAATTTTTTTTGTAAGATTCTTTATCTTTTCTTGAAAAGCATAATGTGTCCTTTTTTTAGAAAATGCTCAAGTCAAATAAATTCAAATATGTTTCAGGAGGTGTATTCTTAAACACCAATTTAAATTAATTGCGTGTATTGCTTTAAAACGTCAAGGAGTGGTTGTATTTTTTCTTGCAAGACTTGAACGTACTGTGTACTGTTATTAATATAATCTTTTGCTTTTCCGAAGTAATTTTCTAATAACGAAGACGAAGTTGTGGAAGCTCCAGTGAAAAAAGAATAAATCATACTTACGATAAATGTAATTGTAATAAAAACAAAAGAAATCAAACCGACAAAAATAAGACCAAGGATAGTAATTAAGGTATACAAAATGTATCTAAATTTTCTTGCAATTCTGTTACTTTGCATAAGTGCAAATATTTTTTTTATTAAATATATTTTTTGTATCATATTGGATTTAGAATTTTTCTTAAAAGAACTTCCACGTAATTTATTGTGTGGAAACTATTATTTTGAGTTCATTCTTCGTTTGGTGGACCCTAGCGGATTCGAACCGCTCACCTCTGGAGTGCAAAACCAGTGCTCTACCAAATGAGCTAAGGGCCCTTGTGTTTCTTGAGTTTACATAACCCAATGAAAACAAGTATACACGAACTTATATTTTTTGGAAGAGCTGCAAAAGTACGCTATAGTGGGTGCAATTATGCGTGCAACATTCCTTGTTTTATTTGGGGTTATTTTTGGTATTATTGGAATATTTATATTTCAACGTTTTTTTAGTATTGATACCCTTGCAGAGTCTGTCGAGGAATATATTCCAAATACACTTCGTCAAAAAATAATTCCACTTGAAAATTCAAAGAATTTCCTTGAAAGTGAAATAGTCCGCCTTAAAAAAAGTGGTGAAATGTTTGTTCTTGCAAATTTAACTACAATGCAACTTGATGTCTATGAGAATGGCGTGCCGGTAGTTACTTTTCCTATACAAGCAAAAGGACGTGAAGGATCTTGGTGGGAAACCCCAGCAGGTCTTTATAGTATTAAGATAAAATCACAAAACCATCTTTCTTCAATTGGAAATGTGTATATGCCATGGAGTATGCAATTTCAGGGTAATTTCTTTATTCACGGGTTACCATATTATCCTGACGGAAGCCTTGTGAGTACGAGCTACTCTGGCGGTTGCATTCGTTTGAATACTGATGATGCAGAAAAGATGTATAAACTTGTTACACGAGGTGTACCAGTGATTATATATGAAGACTTTGATAATGCTTCTGATTTAAAGAGAAATTACATATTTGGGCCGAGTGCAATAACAGCCCAAAACTTCCTTGTGGCAGATCTTTCTAACGGGTTTACTTTTTCTTCCCAAGGTGGAGATGAAAATGTGGACGCTCTTATTGCAACAAATCTTCTTACTGCGATAGTTTCAGCTGAGTATATGGACATTGAACGGAATATTATGACAGACTCGTCTGATCAGGTGCCAACAATAAAACCACGGTTGGAATCTGGAAAAAAGTACACAGTGTACGACTACTTGTACATTTTGTTACAAGAGTCTTCTCAAGAAGCATCGCATGTTCTTGCGCGGGCACTTGGTCTCTCTAGAACAGTAGATCTTGTTACTCAAAAAGCGCAAGCAATAGGAATGGAACGCTCGCAATTTGGCGATTTACAAACAGTTGGCTCAGTAAACGTCACAACACCAACCGATATGTATCAGCTCTTGCGCTACATGTATTTTAATAGAAAATTTCTTCTCACTATAAGTGCAAATACAGCTGAGACACAGGTGTATGGCGCACCAGCATTTAAAAATATAGAAAATTTTAACCTATTTGAAGGTGATCCTGAGTTTGTCGGTGGTAATGTACGTCAAATAGTAAATGGTACAAATGGCGTTTTTGTGTTTGATATTCCATTTGGCGAAACTGTTAAACCTATTGCTATTATTTTGAATCAATCAACAAATATAGAAAGTGATGTTCGTGCCATGAGGACTTTTGTACAAACAAGCTTTAGGAATTAACTTATGCCTCGATTTATTTCTGGAAAGGAAATTGCTGATAAAAAAGAACAAGACCATTTTGTGCGTGTGCATAACTTAAAAAGAAAAGGTGTTATGCCGAAACTTGCAATAGTTCAGACCATTACCTCGTCAGTTATTGATACCTATGTTCGTGTAAAAAAAACGTACGCAGAAAAAGTAGGTATACGTGTCCAACATTACAGCGTAAGTCCAGGAGAAATTGAACTGTGTATTAATGCTTTGAATAGTGATGATTCTGTTCATGGAATAATTATTCAGTTACCTTTACATAAAGGATTGAATCAGAAAAAAACTCTTGATTTTGTTGTAAACCGAAAAGATGTCGACGGACTTACTTCTGAATCAGACTTTGTACCACCGACCGTCCAGTCGATTCTTTGGCTTATTGATGCGTATATACCCGAGCTAGAATCAAAAAAAGTTGCACTTGTGGGAAAGGGAAGACTTGTTGGTGCGCCTTTAGAAAAAGAACTACTCAGACAAGGAATAGTACCGCGTGTTTTTACAAAAGAAGATAGTCTTGAGGAGTTGTTGCGGTATGATGTGATTGTTTCGGCTACTGGTGTACCAAGTCTACTTACAAATAGTCACATACGGTCTCAGGCATATGTTTTTGATGCTGGTACAGCCGAGGAGAACGGTGCTATTCATGGAGATGCAGATGATGAACTTTATACAAGAGACGATATATCAATAACCCCCACTAAAGGTGGGGTAGGTATCCTGACTGTTCGTGCACTTTTTGAAAATGTTTTACGCGCTGTGGAAGAATGTTAGAAAAATAGACGTATTTTTTTGCAAGATTGTATAAAAAATCGTATACTACAGTAAAGCATGTGGATTAAAGTTCTATTTAGTACAATGATTATTTCGATAGCAGGTATCGGGATATTACAAACTGTTTCTGTTTATGCAACTAATATAAAAGTTGCCCAACTTCCAATTGTACAAATAAAAGAATTTCCGACTGCACTGAGTCCATACACTCCTCCGTTTCCGCAAGTAGATATAATGGCTCAAGGTGCATACTTAGGAACCGTTGATCTTAATTCAGGAACTATAACTGCTCTGTATATAAAAAAAGAACATGAAATACTCCCAATTGCGAGTATTTCAAAACTAATTACGGCATACGTTTCTATTCAAAACAGAAGTCTCAAAGACCGTTTTACTATCACACAATGGGCAGTTTCCGGACCATGGCCATCAAGAAAGTTTCGAGTTGGTGATACGTACACATTACGGGAGCTTCTTGAAGCAAGCTTGGTAGAATCCAATAATGATGCGGCTCGAGTACTTGCAACATCACTGGGAGAGCGTAAGTTTGTTCAGAATATGAATCTTGCTGCGAGCGCACTCGCGCTTTCTGAGACGTCACTTTTTTCAGCAGATGGTACAGATAGGGTTATTGCAAATGAAACGGTTGAAAACACATCGAGTCCTCATGATATCGCACAGCTAATAGTAAATTTGCATCGTTTTGCTCCTGATTTACTTGCCGTAACAACACAGTCACAGGTTCAAATTTCTGACATTACAGGGAAACGTGTGTTCACTGCTTACAATACAAATAAACTGATGAGCTTTTTCTCTGATGGATATACCCTTCTTGGGGGGAAAACAGGTACATCTGAAATAGAAAGAAAGCACCTTGTTCTTCTTTTTACTGATTTTAATGGAACTGCGTATGTTGCTGTTATTTTAGACTCAAAAGATAACTTTAAAGACATGGGGATACTACTCGATACACTCCTTGCGTACACGCAAGCACGTTTATGAGACAGGGGTTACTATTTTTAAATAGCTTTAAGAAAAGTAGTACCTGGTGGACGATTTTTTTAACAGTAACTTTTTTTTATATTCTTAGTGTCTTAGTGCTTCGTTTTGATACAATTATTTCCCTTTTTTCCAATCTCGGTTTTTGGAGCGGCTTTTGGTCTGTGTTCTCTTTATATACCCAACCTTTAGACACATTTTCTATTTTCAGCCTCATTACTTTTCTCGTTACCGCTACGTTATTTGCTTTGCATATAATTGCCCTTCGGTTATATACAAAAAAGCGCTTTTACACGAAAGGACAACATTTAAGTTTACTGGGTATAATAAGTAGTCTTGTAGGTTGCCTTGCGTGCTGTGGTTCTGTGCTTATTGCGGCAACGACTGCTTTTGTAGGTGTTTCTTTGAATTGGCTGCCTTTTGGTGGACAAGAAATAGGTTTTTTTGGCTTAATTCTTTCACTGGGCGCCCTTGCGTATACAGTTCGTAAAATTGATGCACCTCTAGCGTGTTAAGAGTCATGCTGCAAACGTTTGGAAATAGTGTAAAATATAGACCATATGCTTAATTTCTTAAAAGGACTTGGGTTTCTTGCAGCAGGACTCCTAATCATTGCATTAATTGCATGGCTCGTTTTCCCATCATCACAAAAAGCCGCCGATAGTATTACAGAAATAAATCCTGCAAAAAAGAAAACTTTGGGTGAAATTATTGTACGTGATTTTTTAGGTATTCCTAAATGTGGACTTCTTGGTGGTGGTTGTAGTGATACGTTCCCTCGGGCTGCAACAGCATCTAGCACATCACTAAATGCTCGTTTTTCACACCCAGATATTACTGTAAGTATTCCGAGCTCAGGGAGTAGTGTTAAAAGTGAAATGAGTATTGAAGGAGTAGCAAGAACATCATGGTTTGCTCAAGGTATTGCCCAGGGTGATGTGCGTAATGAGAGCAATGAAAAAATAGGCGCATTTATTATTCGAACACAAAGTGGAGCGAAAGATAACTCTTTTGTTTCATTTACGGGAAAAATAGCTTATGGTAATCCAGACACAAAAACAGGATATATTATTTTTAATAAAGCAAATCCAACTACTGATGCTTCAAAAAATGTGTCGCTTTGGGTTCCTGTTCGTTTTCAAGAAACAAGTTCATCAGGAAATACTTTCTTGACACCTCCTGGATCAAAAAAAGAGTGTCGTAAGACTGGATGTAGTGGTCAGATATGTTCTGACATTGATATAGTTACAACGTGCGAATTTAGACAAGAGTATGCTTGCTACCAGAATGCTCGATGTGAACGTCAAGCAACCGGCGAGTGTGGGTTTACTCAAACATCTGAATTAAGTACTTGTCTTGCACAAGGAAGTTTTGGTACGCAAAATGGTATTCAAAATCCACAATAAGATATTTTTTTTTTGCAACTCTTTTTGTAAGTGTTTTTGCTGTGTTCGGCGCGCTGCGTTTTGAAAGTAATGATAGTGTGGTTCAAGAATTTGCACCAATATTAATTGAGAAAGTGTCTACAGAAGTTTTAAAAACTCCACCAAAAAAGATTACCATACTCGTATTTGGTGATGTGATGCTCGACAGGTATATACGCACATATATTAATGCAAGTAGTACAGCAGCACTGTTTCAGTATGTGCAAAATGATATTACTCAGGCTGATGCAACTATTATAAATCTTGAAGGACCGATTACTAATTATGAGTCAGTTGTTTCTCGAGAAAACTTACAGTTTACATTCGCCGCACATACTGCAAACGATCTTGCTCACGTAGGAATAGATGTTGTGAGTCTTGCAAACAATCACACAAATAATTTTGGTAAAGATGGTTTAGAGCAAACATGGAAGTACGTACATGAGGCAGGTATGGTTTTTTTTGGTGATCCGTACAACATGACAGAGAAGCTTGCGACGCGGTATGTGGTAGGGAGCACAACAATTTCTTTTGTGGGATATCATCAATTTCAAAATCCTGACATCAAAAGTATCCTTGATGCAATTCGTATAGAAAAAGAGGCAGGAAATTTTGTTGTGTTCTTTCCACACTGGGGGAATGAGTACGAAAAAGAGGCGGCAGTTAGTCAAACAATAAAAGCAGAAAAAGTTATTGATGCGGGTGCGGATATTGTGATAGGTGCCCACCCTCACGTTATTCAAAATGCAGAGGTGGTTAAAAACAAGCCTGTATTTTACTCACTTGGAAACTTTATTTTTGATCAATGGTTTTCAGAGGATGTAAAATATGGTCTCGCACTCCTCCTTACTTTTTCTGGAAACAACCTTGAATCTATTGAACTTAAACCATTCTACAGGGTTCGTTATGAGCCAAAATGGCTCATAGATGATGCACGCGTGTCCTGGTGTAAAAAATTTACAGAAAAAAGTCTGTTTCAAATCGACCAAAATAACCTGTGTATAATAAAGCTACTATAATCAAGGAAAAGTTTTTTTGGATTATATGCGCATGACTGGCTATGGTTTCCATTTTAAGTCTTTGGTACCATTCGGTTTATGAGGAGGTCTAGACTAAAGCAAAGTTTGGTGTTGAGGTTTATATAAAAAAGTGAAAACAAAAGAATATGCAAAAAAGAAAAAATCTAAATAATACAAAGAAAACTGATTGGGAACCAGTATCCGACTGGTACATGAAGTATTTGGAAGGTGACGCAGACTCATATCACGCAAAAGTTATTATTCCAAATCTTATTCGATTACTTGGAAAGGTAGAAGGAAAGCGAATCCTTGATCTTGGGTGTGGTAACGGGATTATTGGACATATTCTTGCAGAACAAAAAGCATTTGTGTTTGGTGTTGATGGAAGTAAGACATTAATTGATTCCGCAATGTTGCATGCACAAAAAAACGAGCAGTACTTCGTTCAAGATGTGCGTCTTGGTCTTCCAAAAGAGTGTAAAAATATAGACACTTGTATAAGTGTTCTCTCTATTCAAAACATGGATTCTTTGCATGTTATTTTTGATTCAGTTGCACACATGCTGACGAAATCAGGAACTTTTCACATCGTAACTCTGCACCCTGCATTCCGTATTCCACAGTTAAGTGACTGGACTTTTGATGAAAAAAGAAATGAGCAAGGTCGTACCGTCTTTACGTATATGTCTGAATCAAAAATAAGCATCGCCCAAAACCCCAGTAAGCAAAATTCTCCCCAGTCAACGACATTTCATAGACCACTCCAAGTGTATAGCAAAAGCCTACAAAATAGCGGATTCATGATTCGACGTATTGAAGAATGGTGCTCGCACAAAGAAAGTCTTACAGGAAAAAGAAAAGTCGCTGAAGATAAAGCACGCAAGGAAATTCCGATGTTTTTGTATATTGAAGCGGTCCGTGTACAATAAAGGAATATGAAAACGCTTCTTATTGGAATTGTTGTTATTGCATTAGGTTTTTTTGGTCTTGTGTGGTTTAAAGGTGCACCTGGGGATGCAAGTGTTGGTGTTATTGGTGACTACGCAGCATTTACTAAAGGTCCAAGTGCCGCAAAAGTAAAAATCACAGAATACGCCGACTTTCAGTGCCCTGCATGTGCAGCAATGGCGTCTACAGTCGCAGACCTTCTTATAAAATATCCAAACGATATCGAAGTTACATTTAAGCATTTTCCACTAACTCAAATTCATCCACGAGCACTCTTAGCAGCAAAGGCAAGTGAGGCAGCAGGAAAGCAAGGTAAATTTTTTGAAATGCATGACAAACTCTTTGTTGAACAGGCGACGTGGGCATCAAACTCAAAAGCCGAGGATATTTTTGTAGGATACGCAACAGAACTTGGTCTTGACGTTGATCAATTTAAAACTGACCTAAAAGATGCAACGATCGCTGCTAAAATTAAATCAAACCAGGTTGAAGGTGCGAAAGATCAAGTACAGGGCACGCCAACATTCTTTGTAAATGGTTTGAAGGTTGAAAATAGTTTACTTGTCACAACTGTTGAGACAGTACTTGAATAATATTACCCTTTCTTATATGATTAAAGAATTTTTTGTTAAAAAGTTTCTTGACTACAAACTTAAAAATGTTCCAGAAGAACAAAAGAAATTTATTATGACTATTATGGAAAAAAAGCCAGAACTTTTTCAAAAAATAGCAAAAGAAATTGAGCACAAAACCAAACAAGGTGAAGGTCAAATGAAAGCTTCTATTGATGTGATGAAGAAATATCAAAACGAGCTCCGAGAGGTTCTTTCAGATGCGGATATTAAAATGTAAGGTACATGGAAGCACGAGAACTATGGCTTTTGATTAGTTATTTTGTCATTGCATTTGGGGCGACCACATCTCTTGTTGTTTCAGCTACATATATTCCACTTAAAGAACTTCCCAGTGCTATAAAAGTAGTATCGGGAGCTTTTTATCAGAAGCTGTACTTTGTTCTTGTATTGTGTCTTTTTTCGTCTCTCGTTGGACTTGGTATTTATGTGCCATTAGCGTTTGATCTTTTGCAGGTCAAGAATGTTAATGAAATAGTTCGTACTACATTATTTATTGTCTACACAGTAACACTTCTTGTCTTGACACTTTCATTTAAAAAACAAACTTTAACTGCTTCAAAAATGGTAGTGCATTCTATTTTTACATCAATAGTGTTTATTATTGCAACGCAAGAGAATACACTTGAATTTTTTACATATCCATATATTCTAATTATTCTTGCACTCTTTACTATTTTGCGTTACGGTGTAAAGAAGTTTGTAGCATTATATTAATTATGGAATTATCAATAGGCATCGTGGGACTTCCAAATGTAGGTAAAAGTACTCTTTTCAACGCGCTCACAAAAAAATCAGTTCCTGCGGAAAATTATCCTTTCTGTACCATCGACCCTTCTGTTGGTATTGTTCCCGTGCCAGATATACGTCTTGAAGTTCTTTCAAAGATTAGTAGCTCACAAAAAATCATTCCAGCTGTAATTGAGTTTGTTGACATTGCAGGACTTGTGAAAGGTGCAGCAAGTGGGGAAGGTTTAGGTAATAAATTTCTATCTCATATTCGTGAGACTCATGCAATAGGGCACGTAGTTCGTATTTTTGAAGATGGTGCTGTTATTCATGTTGACGGCAAAGTGCAGCCTCTTTCTGATGTGCAAACAATTGAGCTTGAACTTGCACTTGCTGATCTACAAACAGTTGATAAGCGGCTTGCAAATATTGGTCGTGATGCAAAGCGTGGTGACAAAGACGCGTTACTCGAACAAGTAACACTTGAGCGAGTACGGCCTTGTCTAGATGAAGGTAAACGAGCAGGGACACTTTCGTATTCAGATGAAGAACTTCGGGTATTAAAGTCGCTCCAGCTTCTTACTATGAAGCCAATGCTCTATATTTTGAACAAAAAAGCAGGTGCATATAATTTAGACGAGAAGTCTGATCCTCGCTTCGAAGAATTAATTAATTACATTACAAGCACTGGCTCTATTGCAACGATTGTTGATGCAAAAATTGAAGATGAACTTAAGGATTTTTCTACTGAAGAACAAGTGATATTTCGTGTTGAACTTTGTGCACACAAAGATGGTATTCCGGAGCTTATTCACGCAGCATACGATTTACTTGGACTTGAGACGTATTTAACGACAGGAGAAGAAGAAACGCGTGCCTGGACTATCAAAAAAGGCTCTACGGCGCCTGTGGCAGGTATGGCGATACACACTGACTTCAAAGAAAAGTTTATTCGTGCAGAAGTGGTTGCATACGAAGATTTAGTAGCTTCTGGATCTTATACTGTTGCTCGTACACAAGGTAAAGTTCGAACGGAAGGTAAAGACTACATTGTAAAAGATGGGGACGTGATTGAGTTTAGGATATAAAAGTATGTATGAAGAAATTCTGAACACAAATCAAAAATTTTATGGTTCGAAAGGTATCGTGTATATAGGTGAAAAAATTATCGTTATTAAACGAGACAATAAAACAGACATATATCCCTTAATGTTTGATTTAGTGGGAGGAGGTAGAGAAGAAGGTGAGTCACCATTTGAAACATTTGCTCGCGAAGTACAGGAAGAAATTGGTTTACAGGTAGATATTAATGACATTTGTTATTTCAAAAAACATCCGCGTCCTTCGGATCTGGATCAAGTTTCTTATTTTATGGTCGCGAAGCCTAAAAATCTGACTGAAGAAGATATTGTATTTGGAAATGAAGGTTTATATTTTAAATTAATGACATTAGAAGAGTTTGTATATCTTCCTGATGCGATTCCATCTCAACAAATGAAGGCAAAAGAGTATTTAACGCTTAATTGAGTTCAACTCTTTTTTCAATTCAGAAAGCAATATCTCTATCTTCGCAATACGATCTTGTTGCTCGTCGTCTATTTTTTGTTCGCGTGCAATTTCAGAATCAGTGCTTTCTTCTAGCTCTGCGACGTCTTCCTGGATTTCTTCTACATCTTCACTAATTTCCTGTACATTTTTCTCAATACCTTCAACATCTTCACTAATCTCTTCGATATCTTCTGAGATTTCTTCAACGTCTTTTTGCATTTCTTCGACATCTTCTCCAATTTCTTCCATTTCCTCCTGAATCTCCTCAACATCTTCCTGAATATCTTCGAGGTCTTCTTCTACCGCTTCAAGTTGGGCAGTATTACGATTAATAGACATCTGGATGAAGAGTGCTAGGTATATTGCTTCAAGTGACACAGCTGTAGTGAGTACAAGGAGTGCTGTTTCGAGGTTAAATCCAAAAAAAGGAAGAGAAAGTACGATTATGAAAAATAGTGTGTGCAGCACAAGTGACGCAGAGGAACCTATTAATAGTGTTGCTTTTTCTGCAAAAGAATCTATTTTTTTAGTTACTTTTTTATCTTTCATGTTTGCAATATACCATTTAGAGCATTTTTGATACACTTGTATGTATATGGCACGTGCGCAAAAAATTATACCGCAAAAAACAAAGCTAGAAAAAATAATATCTATTCCTCTTGTATATGATCCAAAGAAAATAGAATCTGTTTTGCAAAAAAAATGGGATAAAGAAAAACCGTTTAAAGCCTTTACAAGCAATCAAACAAAGAAAAAGCCCTTTTATGCACTTTCGATGTTTCCATACCCATCGGGCGCTGGTCTCCATATGGGACACCCCCGAAGCTACACTGCTACAGATGTAGTGTCTAGAAAAAAAAGAATGGAGGGTTTTAATGTTCTAAACCCAATGGGATACGATGCATTTGGGCTTCCAGCAGAACAATTTGCAATACAAAATAAAGTCCACCCAAAGAAAGCAGTTCAAATGAATGTAAAAACATTTGAAAGTCAGCTCAAAAAGCTTGGATTCTCCTTTGATTGGGAGAGAAAAATAAATACGACTGACGCAGAATATTATAAATGGACACAGTGGATATTTCTCAAGTTGTATAATTCTTATTACGATTCTAAAAAGAAAAGAGCGCTACCTGTAACTGAGTTAACTTCTATTTTTGAAAAGAAGGGAAATAAAAATACTTCAGCATATACAACAGATCAAGTTGTTATTTTTAGTGCGAACGAATGGAAAGAAAAGTCACCTCTTCAAAAACAAGAAGTATTGATGCGGTACAGACTCGCATATGAGGGCGAGGCGCAGGTTAACTGGTGCCAAGAACTTGGCACGGTGCTTGCAAATGATGAAATTGTTGATGCAGAAGATGGTCCTGTGTCCGAACGTGGTGGGTATCCGGTGACAAAAAAGAGTATTCAACAATGGTTCTTACGAATTACGGCATACGCCGACAGACTCCTCTCTGGACTCGATACTATCGCATGGCCATATCACATAAAGGAAATTCAGAAAAATTGGATTGGTAAAAGTGAAGGTGCTGAAATTGAATTCGCTCTTGATATCTTTATTCAAGAAAAAACAACACAAACCATAAAAGTTTTCACCACACGACCAGACACCCTTTTTGGCGCAACTTTTTTGGCTATCTCGGCAGAATTAGCTCAAAAATGGGTCACTATAGGATGGCAAACTTCAAGTGAAATTAAAGAATACATTGAACAATTTATCCAAGATCACCAAAAAACTGATTTTGATGCATCAAAAAATAAAACAGGAATTTTTACTGGTGTACATGCATTCAATTCAGCAAATCGAGAAAAGATCCCTGTATGGATTACAAATTATGTCCTCCCTGGATACGGAACAGGTGCTGTGATGGGTGTACCTGCACACGATGAGCGAGATTTTGAATTTGCACAAAAGTATAATTTAAAAATACAACATGTTGTTCTAACAAGTGATGGGGTATCTAGAGATGGTCCAGATGTAAAAGCTTTTACAGGATGCGGAATTATAACTAATTCGGGAAAATTTGATGGACTCAATTCAGAACAAGCTAAAAAAGCAATTACCGAGTTTGTAGGAGATAAACTTGTTACTCGCTACAAAATGCGTGATGCAATTTTTGCTCGTCAGCGCTACTGGGGTGAGCCAATTCCGTTATATAAAGATAAAGTGGGAATTATTTTTGATGTAAAAAAATTACCGCTTCAACTTCCAAATATCACTTCATACGAACCTACAGGTACCGGAGAAGGGCCACTCGCAAACATTCTATCTTGGAAAAAAGCAGGGTACGAGACAAATACAATGCCTGGCTGGGCTGGGTCAAGTTGGTATCATCTGCGGTACATGGATACAAAAAACAAAAAGATGTTTGCTGATCAAAATGAAATAAAGTATTGGAAACAGGTAGACACGTATTTAGGTGGCGCAGAACATGCGACAGGTCATCTTTTATACTCTCGCTTTTGGCATAAGGTTCTCAAAGATTACGGATTAGTACCAACTGAGGAACCGTTTAAGCAACTCATAACTCACGGATTCATATTGGCGTCCGATGGAAAAAAGATGAGTAAGCGATGGGGAAATGTAGTAAATCCAGACGACGTGATCGAAACATACGGTGCAGACACAGCACGTCTTTACATTGCATTTATGGGCCCATATGGAGAATCTATCCCATGGTCAGATGAAAGTATCATTGGATGTCGTCGCTTTATTGAGCGCATACACAAAAAAGCCCTAGCTGTTCTGAGTGAAGACTCAAAGAAAACAAACGAACGTGCATTAAAAGCAATTCACAAACTTATATATAAAGTTACAAAAGATATCGAGAATTTTAACTTCAATACTCCAATAGCAAAAGCAATGGAAACAATGAATACTATTGAATCTTTAGAGATTGCTAAAAAAGATTTTTCGATAATGGTTCAGTTGTTAAATCCATTTATTCCACACGTCACAGAATATCTTTGGGTTATTCTTGGAAATAAAGATTCGATACATACAAATCCTTGGCCTAAAGCAAATAAAAAACTATTAGTTGAAGATGAAGTAACAATTGGAGTTCAAATTAATGGCAAATTACGTGCAACTATCACAGTGCCAAGTAATTCTACAGAAAACGTCGTTAAAGAAGCTGCTTTAAAAGAAGAGAATGTAGTAAAATATATCGACGGAAAAGAGATAATTAAGCTCATTTATGTGCCAAATCGCATTATAAATATGGTTATTATCCCTTGATTTGACAAATTTATCTAAATATCTTAATATAATAAGTAATTGTCCTATTAAAGTTTATGTCTACACTTACATTTAAGCCAAAACAAGTCACAAAAAAGCTCCTTTCGCCACTTTCTGGAAGAGCAAAAGATGTAGTTACTAATCGTTTTGGTATTACAGATGGTGCCGAACGAAAAACACTCGAAGCGATTGGAAAACAATATGGTATTACTCGAGAACGAGTTCGTCAGATTGAACAATTTGCTCTCACTACAATTAAAAAGTCTGATTTTTACGGAGAGTTTACGCACGTATTTCAAGAACTCAAAGAAACTATTAACAAACTCGGTGGTATTGTTGCTGAGCATGATTTTTTAGGAAAAATGTCTAAAGATGAAGAAACTCAAAATCATCTCAATTTCTACCTTACATTAGGTGACGATTTCAAGAAGCACAAAGAAGATGATCATTTTCGTCATCGGTGGACAGTAAACCAGAAAGTAACTGATGTCGTTCACAATGCACTTACAGAGCTTTACGTGAGCTTGGATGACGAGGAGTTGGTGAGCGAGAAACATATTATTGACTCATTCACGGTACTTCTTCAAGATCTTGCCGAAGAATATCGAGGTGAAGAAATCATTAAACGATATCTAACTATTTCCAAGTCAATCGGCAAAAACGCTCTCGGTGAGTGGGGTAAAGCTTCATCGCCACATATTCATACTCGTGGGATCAAGGACTTTGCATACTTAGTAATGCGAAAACATGGTCTTCCAATGCATTTTAAAGATGTTGCAAAAGATATTTCAAAATATTTTGGTAAAAAAGCGCATGTAGCAACAACACACAATGAACTTATCAAAGACGATCGATTTGTTCTTGTAGGCAGAGGAGTATATGGTCTTCGAGAATGGGGTCATGTTGGTGGTGTTGTGCGAGATGTTATTATTGAAGTCCTCAAGGAGGCTAAAAAACCTCTTTCTAAGGAAGCTGTGATCGAGCTTGTTCTTAAAAAACGTGTAGTGAAAGCAAATACTATTGCAGTAAATCTTCAAAATCAAGACTTTTTCAAGAAAACAAAAGACGGCTTGTACGATATCGCGTAAAAGTTCTCACAGTTTGATATAATAGCGTAATGAATTACCTCGGGGAAATCATTACGCTATTATTTTTTCTTGCACTTTCGTCTGGACTTGGCATACTTTGGTGGCGACATTGGAATCGTCATGTACAAGCTGTATATATTAATTCATTACATTGGGTTAATTTAGAAGTCAGACTACCTCGAGATATTTTTAAATCACCACTCGCAATGGAAATTGTTTTAAATTCAATACACCAAGGTGGTGGAACAGGTGAAGAGTATTCAAAACGATGGAACGGCAAAGTCCGCAGTTGGTTTTCACTCGAAATAGTGTCTATTGAAGGTGAGATTCATTTTTTCATCCGGGCTATTGCAAAATTTAAAAATGTCATTGAGGCATCTGTATATTCGCAATATCCTGGTGCTGAAGTTATTGAAGTAGCTGATTTTTCAAACACATACCGCTACGATGACTCATTTCATGAAATGTGGGGAACAAATTATCAACTTATTGGAGAAGATTATTTGCCATTACGGACCTATGTTGATTATGGTCTCGATAAGGATCCAAAAGAGGAATTTAAAACAGATCCACTTACTCCTATTCTTGAATGGATGGGATCCATTAAAGAAAAAGAATATATCTTTTTCCAAATTGTATGTCGAGCAGCGGATGGTAAGTTTGATACTTGGAAAAAAGAAGCTCAAGTGGGTTTAAATAAAATATATTTTGGATTAGAACTTGACGACGACGGTATTAAGGCTAAAAAAGCAGAGTTAAAAAAAGAATTAAAAACCCTTGATATTCGCAAAAGTTCAGACTTATCAGAGCCAGAACGACAAAAAGTGGAAATGATCAGCCGAAATGTACAAAAGCAAGGTTTCGAATGCATAATTCGGTGCGTGTACATGGCTGAAAAGCAGCAGTTCAAGTCTGCCAACATTGAAGCACTTGCAGGAGCACTCAAATCTTTTACATGGAATAATTACAATGGTTTTAAACCCGGGGGCGAAAAAACGGGTTTTGATTTTCCATGGCAAGACTTTACAGGCAAACGAGTTGCAAGTAAAAAAAATGACATGGGTAAATTTATTACAAAACGAAAAGGTTTCTACAAGGCACTGAGTGATGATGATTGGTATAATGGCGTATGGACACGTTTTTTTGAAGACGTAAAAGATGCTTTCATAACTAAATTTATTGGACCAAATTCTGAGTCTTCGTATTTTAAAGATAATGGAAATAAAAACAAATTTATTTTAAATGCAGAAGAATTGGCAACAATCTTCCATTTCCCAGGTCAAACAGCTTCAGTGCCGTCACTTAAACGCATTGGGTCTAAAAAAGCAGAGCCACCGTCAAATCTCCCGTTCTAAATGAAAAAAATACTATTTCTTTTAATGTTTGGTATAGGGTTTTCTATTGTACTGTATACACACAGTACTCCTCTTAGTTGTGGAGCCATTTCTATAGCTGTCGAAAAAAGTGATTCAATTCACGATGTTGCAACAAAATTAAAAAAAAATAAATGTGTTCGTACTAAGTGGTTATTTGAAAAGTACGGGGTACTTTTTGATGTACGGGTGCAAGAGGGTTTGTATGTTATTCCAGAACGTAAAAACTTTTTTCAGTATCTTTTTCTATTCGAACAAAAAACATATAGACAGTTAGTACGTATTACAATCCCAGAAGGTTCTACAAACAAAAAAATTGCCATTTTGTGCGCAGAAAGACTTCGACAGTGTAGTCGAGATCGATTTTTAGAAAAAGCAAAGAATATTGAAGGATACATTTTTCCAAATACATATAATTTTTTTGGTAGTGAGTCTGAAGATGCTCTTATTGAGGTAGTACAAAAAGAATTTATACTACAAACTAAATTATTATTTGCTGGGCTTACTGAAACTGAAAAAAATAAAGTTGTGATACTTGCGTCAATATTAGAAAAAGAAGCTGACACAGAAAAGGATATGCATCTTGTATCGGGGATTATATATAAGCGACTTAAAATTGACATGGCACTTCAAGTAGATGCTACTCTTTTTTATGAACGAGGAAAAACATCAGCACAACTAACCTTAAATGACTTAGCTATAGATTCGCTCTACAACACCTATACAAATAGAGGTTTACCACCTACTGCAATATCAAACCCGGGTTTAGTTGCGCTTCAAGCGGCGCTTAACCCAGAAAGTTCTTCTTATTTATTTTATCTTACAGGTAATGATGGTCTGATGTACTACGCAAACACATTTGAGGAGCATGTGCGTAATAAAAAGCTTTACCTAAGGTAGTAATCTCATGTACAATCATATAAATGAAAACAGAACTTCTTGCATTTATTGATGTAGAAACAACAGGACTCGATGCAGATAAACACGAAATAATTCAACTTGCGTGTGTAATTGCAAAACAAACTCAGAGAGTAGGAAAAGGCCCCGAAATAACTATTCTTGAAGAATTTGAACTCAAGGTCGCTCCGACGCGATTACAAGATGCTGAGCCAGAAGCACTTCGCATTAATGGTTTCAATGAAATGGAATGGGTATTTGCAGTTGATCTTAAAAACACTATGGAACATTTAGCGAAGAAAGCAAAGGGGTCTATTATGGTTGCTCACAATCTTTGTTTCGACTATGCTTTTATTGATAAAGCGTTTAAATCTACTGGAGTGGAGAATACAATGCATTATCAAAAAATAGACACTCTTTCACTTGCATTTGCACAAAACTACAACAAATCTGATTTTGACAAATATTCACTACGATACTTGTGCGAAGTGTATGGTATCAAAAATGAACGAGCTCATACCGCACTCGCTGACACCAGAGCATTATTTGAGGTATACAAAAAAATGATGAATGCATAATATTTCTCAAAAAACAGTCTTCTTGGGAATGTCCGGCGGAGTAGACTCGTCCGTTGCAGCACACCTACTCAAAGATTCTGGCTACAATGTAGTTGGAGTGTTTATTAAAGTTTGGCAACCTGAAGGATTTCCGTGTACTGCCAAAGAAGATCGTCTTGATGCTATGCGAGTCGCTGCACAGCTTGATATCCCATTTCTGACGCTTGATTTAGAAAAGGAATATAAGGAGGGTGTCATCGATTACATGTTAGCTGAATATAAAAAAGGTAATACACCTAATCCTGACGTTATGTGTAATAAAGAAGTGAAGTTTGGTGCGTTTTTGAGTTGGGCACTTGCTCACGGAGCAGATTTCGTTGCTACAGGGCACTATGTACAGGTCGAACATGGATCAAATGAATCCAAAATATTCACAAGTGTTGACACTGAAAAAGATCAGACATATTTTCTCTGGACACTTACCCAACAACAAATCAAACATATTCTTTTCCCCATTGGCCATTTAACGAAAAGTAACGTTCGGAAGATTGCTGAAGATGAGAGTCTGTACACTGCGCCAAAAAAAGACAGTCAAGGACTTTGTTTTGTAGGTACTATTTCATTTAAAAATTTACTTAAACTCGAGCTTAAGCCAGAGCCGGGGAATGTGTTTAATCAAAGTAGTGAAATTATTGGAGTGCACGAAGGTGCTATTTTGTACACAAAAGGGGAGCGACACGGATTTACGATTACAAAAAAAACACCTCATGATGATAAGTTTTTTATTATAGATAGAGATATAGAAAAAAATACAATTACAGTATCAAATGATAAGCCGGAAGAAAATGCAGAGTTACTTTCAAAAGAAGTTCCGCTCAGTAATATTTCCTTTACACGAGTTAATTTTGCTGCTGAACAAAAATATCTAGTCCGATTCCGATACCGAGCAACACTTTTTGCATGTACAATCAAAAGCGTATCTGGAAAAAATCTGATACTTGAAATGGAAAATTTGGTATCGGTGACTAAAGGACAGTCAGCAGTTTTATATAGTGTGGATAATGCAGAACTCTGCGGAGGCGGTATACTAGAGTGATGGAATTTATATCAGACACAGAACTTGAATTTTCGGTACGCATTATTGTGGCACTTGTACTTGGATTGGTTATCGGTATCGAACGCATACGTGCTCATAAAACAGCAGGTCCACGCACGTATGCACTCGTGTCTATGGGCGCCGCACTTTTTGTAGTGTGCGGACAGCTTGTGGCGGAACAAGGTTATTTTGAAGTGGACACACTCCGTATTGCCGCACAAATAGTTACAGGGATAGGATTTTTAGGAGCCGGTGCAATAATGTTTAGAGACAATCACGTGACAGGCTTGACCACGGCTACTGGCTTGTGGGTGGCTGCAGGCATCGGAGTGGCGTGCGGATTCGGATTCTACACACTGGCAAGTGTTGCAACTATCGCCACATTTCTAACGTTCACACTTCTATGGACCGTAGAAGAGAAGTTTATTGCTCCACATGACGATACTAAATAGCTGGGTTCTTCTTGCGCTCTTGGGCGCCGTTGTAGCATCTTTCGGAACTATTTTTGCAAAAATAGGTTTAGCAGATGTACCAGCGCATGTTGTGACTACTATTCGCGGAATAGTAATGGCGATCGTCGTCACGCTGTTTACCTTTTTTGTCGCTAAAAATGTCACGATGCAATCGCTCTCGACACTTCCTACTTCAGCTTGGATCTTTATAACTCTTTCTGCTGTGTGCGGGGCACTTTCATGGCTCTTGTTTTTCCAAGCACTTTCGTTTGGTCCGGCCCAAGGAGTTACCGTGCTCGACAAGCTCAGTCTTATATTCACTCTCATACTAGCTGCACTTTTTCTTGGTGAAGGGTTCACAGCTCGCACAGCACTCGGTGGAACATTTGTCCTACTTGGAACACTACTTGTTGCGCTTCCTACAACAGCTTGGCAAACAGCCGGAAGATATATTGGACTCATTAAGTAATATTGATATACTCGATTAATATATAGCTGTTATGAAAACAAACGACGTACGAGCGTTATTTTTGAAGTTTATGGAGAAAAAAGGGCACGTCATTGTCGCCCCGTCTCCTCTTGTACCTGAAAATGACCCGACAACCCTATTTACTGGATCCGGTATGCAGCCAATGGTGCCGTATTTACTTGGACAAAAACATCCACAAGGCAAACGCATCACCGACTCACAAAAATGTTTTCGCTCTCAAGACATAGAAGAAGTGGGCGACAATAGACACACGACTTTTTTTGAAATGCTTGGTAATTGGTCTCTCGGAGACTTTTTTAAACAAGAACAAATTCCATGGATGTGGGAGTTTTTAGTTGATGAAATAAAACTCAATCCGACTAAACTTTATTTTTCTTGCTTCAAAGGAAATGAAGCTCTTGGAATCCCAAAAGACACGGAATCCGCAGAAATGTGGCAAACTCTTTTTGCGCAAAAAAGCATCACTGCAAAAATAGGAGAAAATCCTGAGATAGATGGAATGAATGAAGACGAGCGAATCTTTTACTATCCAGAAAAGAAAAACTGGTGGAGTCGTTCTGGTGTTCCTGCAAATATGCCAATGGGTGAGCCGGGTGGTCCAGACACAGAAATGTTTTATGACTTTTATCCAGAGCTTGGGCGAAGCTGTATTCCAAACACGCAATGGAGTGGTGCATTTTGCCACGTAAACTGCGATTGCGGGCGTTTTGTGGAAATAGGCAACAATGTATTCATGGAGTATGTCAAAACTGAAAATGGTTTTGAAAAGCTCGCTCAACAAAATGTAGACTTTGGAGGTGGGCTCGAGCGCATGACAGCAGCTACGCAAAATGACGCAGATGTTTTTAACTTAGATGTGTTCGAAGTCGCAAAAAAGACAATCGAAAGACTCTCGGTTACAACCTACACAGGAGACAATCAATATGCTTTTCGTGTGATTCTCGACCATATACGTGCGGCTACTTTTTTAATAAGTGATGGTGTGTTTCCTGGTAACAAAGATCAAAGCTATTTTGTACGCCGGCTCATTCGCCGTGCAGTGCGCTTTGCTCGCAATATTAATATTCATACAAATTTCTGTGCGGAAGTTGCCGCCTCATTTATTTCTGTTTACAAAAATGAATATGCAAATTTAGAATTACACCGGGACATTATTTTGAATGAAGTAACTAAAGAAGAAGAGAAGTTTAGGAATACACTTGAAAGTGGTATTAAAAAGTTCGAAAGAATTTCAAAAAGATATCATTTTATTCTTGAAAGTGGAAATTCTATACCTGAAGCGAAAAGAATTTTTGGGCATGAAGCATTTGATCTTTGGCAATCAGATGGTTTTCCTATTGAGTTGACGCAAGAGTTGGCAAAAGAGAGAGGTTGGGAAGTTGATGTTTTAGATTATGAGCAACTTAAAAAAACTCACTCAGAAAGTTCTCGCACTGCATCTGCTGGAAAGTTTAAGGGTGGCTTGGGAGGCAGTGGGGAAATGGAAGTGAAATATCACACCACAACACACATGTTGCACCAAGCATTGCGTGATGTGCTCGGTGAGCATGTGTTACAAAAAGGGTCCAACATCACCCAGGAGCGTTTACGTTTTGACTTTTCTCATGACACAAAAATGACAGATAATGAAAAGAAAAAAGTAGAAGATGCTGTAAATGAGAAAATTAGCGCCGACCTACCAATGATTCGTGAAGAAATGACATACGAAGAAGCTCGAGCACGAGGTGCAATAGGTGTGTTTGATGAAAAGTACGGGGAAATGGTAAGTGTGTACCACATAGGCGAAGGAAAAAAGAGGGGTGATGCAAATATGTATTCTATAGAATTTTGTGGTGGTCCGCATGTTGAGCGCACAGGAGTGCTTGGAACGTTCAAGATTCAAAAAGAAGAGGCGGTGAGCGCGGGTGTACGCCGTATTAAAGCTGTTTTGGAGTAAAACCTTTTCACGCGAAAAGGGAAGAATTTTGTAAGTCCTTTTAATCCAAAAATTGGTCTCGCCACTACACGAGCATTAGGAGACCGAGACTTTACTATGTGTCTGTCACGAATCCCAGATATATACGTAGTTAAAAAACCCGAAGTTATTATCGTGTGTACCGATGGTTTTTTGTCTTCAGACATGAAGTATAGATATGCTCTTTTGAAGGAGTATCTGCCTGTAAAAATATTCACTGCAGAGAGTCTGATGCAGTGGGCAGAATCTAGCCCTGAAGGACTTTTCGACAACATTACCATTTTGTATTGGAGGAAAGAGTGGCTTAGGGAAATTTAAGTGTATTGTGTGCGACCATTTGACCGCACATTTTTTTATAAAATTATTTTTGATTATTAGAACTTTTTAACATAAAAGCGATACAAAATTACACATCGTACATACAGAATATTGTATTTATACATTTATTCTTTATTAAAATACTGTATACTTAATTGCATGCGAGATATTACTTCATTGCAAAAAGAAGATTCTTTTTTAGTACTGGATATATATCTAGGTGGTGTTGGTGGTGCTATTGTAAAAAATGGGATGATTAAAAATTCTGCACACCACAAAACCATCATTCCTTCAGAAAATACTGTTCCAAGTTTACTTACCCAGACTGAACCTTTGCTCAAAAAAACACTCGAAGACCTTATCTATAAAAATAAGGTAACAAAGACATATATTTTTGTAGATGCACCTCTTTCGTGTACAGAATCTGCAAAACTTATTTATCAAAAAGACGACGTATCCTTCTTTGATACAAAAAGTAAAGAAATTGAAAATATTTTGGAATTGCCACTCAGTTACAAAGCTGTTTTAGGTAATTATTCACAAGATGGTGTCGTATTTGAACATCCACCTCAAAAACACACAATAAATGGCTATACGACTACAAACCTTAAACTAGGCGGTATTCGCGAGGCGCTTGTATCGCAACAATGGATACAAAGAGAAGTCTATAACGCGATAGAAAATGCCAAAAGGATATATCAGATTGGCGAACTTATTTTTTTGCCTGAAATACAGAATATAAATAATAATGTGTTTATGCTTGGAGATATGGTGAGTAATTTTACCATAGCTAACAAAAATATTCTTATTGGTACTGGGAGCATAATTGCAATTATGGAGTGTGCAGACACAAACAATCATTCTGTTTCTCAAATCGAAAGTGTATTAAAGAGCGTGGCACGTGATCATGGTGCAAAAAATTTTCTTTACAAAACAATACTCAGTAAGTTTACACAATCAACACTTACGGCATTAAAACAGGAGGGGTTTGTAGACAATACACCTTATTCTTGTGTGTATGTTGGGGACGTAAGTATCTTTCCTGTAGTCGAAGATGTATTCTCGTCTTTTAAAAACATACACTTTACCGATAAATACACTGATTCAAACGCTCGACTCTCATATATTCTTAAAAATAAGGTACAATAAAAAAAACATTGTATGCAAGATATTGTTCCTAAAAAAAGCATCAGAGAGATTACCAAGCCCCACATGCCTGGGGCCGCTGCGTCTCAGTCAAATTATGTACCCGTAGAGCCGAAAAAGTCTGCACAGAAGGCTACTGACACGTTTGAAGAATATCCGCATGCAAAATTTGAATCTACACGTACAAAAAAAGGTCGCGGATGGATACTTATTGTATTTTTACTTTTGGTTGTAGGAGGGATCGGAACATTCCTACATTTTCAAAAAAGTGCGACGGTGTACATTACCACCACAAAAGAAAACTTGGATTTTAAAAATACAGAAATAAACATACCTATTGCCGACCTTGCTGTACTCACCGCAACCACAACAAGTGTCATAGATATTATTACAAGTACAGGAACTCCAACAATGACAAAAGCAAAAGGTACAGTAACTGTTTACAATTCAAATATTACTGAGCAAGTCCTTATTGCGAGTACACGTCTTGAAACATCAAATGGTAAAATATATCGACTTGACGGCAAGGTGACAGTTCCAAAAGCGTCAGTTGTGGCAGGAAAAACAACGCCAGGGTCAATTCAAGCACTTATTACCGCAGACAAGGTTGGAGAAAGTTATAATATTTCTCAGGCAGACTTCACATTCCCGGGATTAGTAGGTAGTCCTCGCTACAAAAATGTGTATGCACGAGCCAAAGGCGCTATTGCTGGCGGATTACAAACATCAACAAAGATCATAAACGAAAAAGATAAAAACGCCAAAATAGAAGCTCTCACCAAAGAAAACACAACTCTACTTGAAACACAATTACGTGCCCAAAAAACAGAAGACGTTTTTATTATCAAAAAGCCATTTCTAACAACTACATTTGAAAAAACATCAGATACTAAAGGTACAGTAACTTTTAGTAATTCAATGACTGTCGTTGATACAAATAAACTTGCTACCATACTCACTAAAAATCAAAAACAAACTACTGTTGGTGGAATGGAATTTACTCGAGATGCAGGTGAGCTTGAGGTTGAGTATGTTTCTTCAGATAAAACATCAACTCAAATAAAGGTAAATGGTGACACTTCTGTGCGCTCGTATATAGACCAAGTTGCCATTATGACACTTCTTGCAGGTAAACCTTTCAATCAGTTTCGAGAACTTATTAAGCAATTTGAAGGTATTGAGGAATCAAGATTCAGCTCAAAACCATTCTGGGCGACAACTTTTCCTCAAGCCTCACGAATATTTATAGAGCAAAAATAACTCTTTCTCTATTGTAGCTTTGCTATTTTACTATATACTGATTCTACATATATATGCCAGACGCAGAACCAGTTCAAGGACAAGTAATAGAAGCTCTTCCGAGTACTCTCTTCAAAGTGAAGTTAAAAGATAGTGAGACAGTGATTCTTTCTTACCTAGGGGGCAAGATGCGAATCCATAAAATTAGAATTTTAGTAGGGGATAAAGTATCAGTTTTGCTTGATCCGTACGGAGGAAAAGCACGAATAGTAAAACGCCTCTAAAGTCCTTGCGTTATAGATAAAAATATCGTATTATACATAACCATATTGCCGTTATTATGAAAATCAAATCAACAATCAAGGCAAAAGACTTGCGCAATGGAGAATTCCTTGTTCGTCGCAAGGGAAATCTTTACCGCATTAACAAAAAAGACCCAGCTCGCAAGGCTCGACAAGGGTAACAATTTATAATTATTAAAGACACATGCGAATTTCAGGTATAACAATCCCAGAGAAAAAACGACTCGAAATCAGTCTTACGGCTGTTTTTGGTATCGGGCGACCTCGAGCGAAGACTATTCTTCAGAAGCTACAAATCGATGAAAGTAGGTCTGCAAAAGATCTTACAGAAGTAGAAGAGAACGCTATTCGAAAAGAAATCGAAGCTTTTAAAATTGAAGGTGATCTCAAACGTGATGTTGCTCAAAACATAAAACGATTGAAAGACATCAAGGCATATCGTGGAGTGCGACACTTGCGAAAAATGCCAGTCCGAGGTCAACGTACAAAAACAAATTCTCGTACAGTACGTGGAAATGTTCGAAAGACTATGGGAAGCGGTCGAAGAAAGGCTGAAAAAACATAATCCTCCTTACATTAACTATTTAACTATATGGGAAAAAAACGAATTGTAAAAAAATCAGGTTCTACAATGGATCAGGGTCTCAAGGCCCGATCTCTTGCAAAATTGGTGAAGCGAAAGCTTACACACGGTGTTCTTCATGTTGAAGCAACATATAATAATACCAAAGTTACACTCTCTGACGTTCAAGGTAATACCATCGCATGGTCTTCAAGTGGTGCTCTTGGATTTAAAGGTGCAAAAAAAGGTACTCCTTTTGCCGCAGCGAAAATCGGAGAACTCCTCGGTGAAAAAGCTCTCCAAGCTGGAATAAAAGAAATCGACGTTATTATTAAAGGTGTTGGATCAGGACGAGAAGGTGCACTTCGGGCATTTATCGCACACGGTATTGATGTAAAAACTATCAAGGACCGAACCCCAATCCCACACAATGGTCCTAAGGCTCCAAAGCCACGGCGTGTGTAATCTATACTACTATTTATATTTATGAAATTAAAAGCAAAAATAGCACGAAGAATTGGAGAACCTTTGGTAGGGCAAGCAAAGAAAGTTTCTGTAATTCGACGAAACTTTCCGCCAGGAAGACTTGACTCACAACGAAAACACAAAACAAGTTCTTCTGAATACAAAGGACAGATGAAGGAAAAACAAAAGACACGTTTTAGTTACGGCCTCAAGGAGCACCAGTTTAAAACGTATGTAAAAAGTGCTGCTCTTACAAAAAACCCTACTGAAGATCTCTTTTCAGTACTCGAACACCGACTCGATAATGTTGTATACCGATCAGGTTTTGCAAACACACGACAGTTTGCACGACAACTTGTAACTCATGGTCATATCATTGTAAACGGCAAACGACTTAATGTTCCTTCATACCAGACCAAAAAAGGTGATTTGGTAGCTATCCGTGAGGGTAGTATGGGGAAGAGTCCATTTCTCCTCGTTAAGGAAACAATTAAAGAACACAAAGAACCACAATGGCTAAAGATAGATAAAGTGGTACTTACATCAGAAATTACAAGTGAACCTAAGGACACTGAGAAGTCATTTAACCTCCAAACTGTTCTTGAGTTGTATAGTCGGTAATAGTGGATAAACCGTTTGTGTTTTGTCAAGCGGTGTTGTATACTTTATAAATTCTAGCTAGTTTGCGCGCATATTATGTCACATTCAATACTTTTACCTTCTAAACCAAAAATCGTTTCAGAGGATAGCTTTTCGGGCGTTTACGAAATCGACGGATTATATCCGGGATACGGACACACCTTAGGAAACTCTCTTCGCAGAATCATACTTTCGTCGCTTCCAGGAGTGGCCATCACGTTAGTTAAAATTGACGGAGTTCAACACGAGTTCTCTACAATGGCAGGTGTCAAAGAAGACGTTATTACCATTCTTCTTAACCTTAAACGTATTCGTTTTTCAATGTCGAGTGACGAACCACAAATAGTTACAATTGATGTAAAAGGCGAACGTACTGTAACTGCAAAAGATATTGAAGTCGGAGGTCAGGTAGAAGTAACAACACCGGATCAGTACATTTGCGAACTTACACAAAAGAGCACTGTCTTTTCAGTAGAGATCACTCTAGAAAAGGGCCTTGGATATGTTTCAAAAGAAACTCATCGAAAAGAAAAGACTCCAATTGGAACAATAGCTCTCGATGCAGTATTTACACCTATTCGTCGTGTGAGTTACGAAGTAGAAAACATGCGTGTTGGAGATAGAACTGACCATAACCGACTTCGAATTATTATTGAAACTGATGGAACAATCTCCCCTCGAAAAGCACTCGAGTCATCGATTGAAGCCATGATTACACAGCTTCAGGCTGTTGTTGGTTTCAAAGAATCACTTACTTCATCTACGGGAGTAGTGCAAAGTGAAAGTAAAGAAGAAGTTGACCTCACAAAGGTAAAAATTGAAGACTTAGAAATTTCTAAACGATCTCAAAACGCACTTGGGGAAGCGGGAATTAAGTCAGTTGCAGGTATTGCCCGAAAGAGTGGTTCGGATTTACTTGAAATTGATGGCATTGCAGAAAAAGGTGTTGAAGAAATCAAGCTTGCCCTTGCAAAATTTGGTATTGTATTAAAAGACTAGTTGTATGAATCATCAAAAAACAGGAAGAAAATTTGGTCGGGAAAAAAATGCACGAGTAGCGTTGATAAAAGGTCTACTCCTTTCGCTAATTGATCATGAGAGTATTGTAACTACAGAAGCAAAAGCAAAAGAAATTCGCCCTCGTATCGAAAAACTTGTAACTAAAGCAAAAGAAGACACACTTGCAAATAAACGAATCGTTCTATCTCGATTATACAACAGTACAAAAGCAACAAAGAAACTATTTGGTGAAATTGCAAAGCGTTTTGATGGTGTAGCGGGAGGATATACTCGTATTATTAAAATAGGACGTCGTCAGGGAGATGCTAGTAAAATGGCAGTAATCGAATTTACAAAGTAATATGAAACACACAATCGACGCCACAAATGTACCTCTCGGACGAATTGCAACACAAGCTGCAGCACTTTTGAATGGCAAAAATACAGTTACATTTGTTAAAAACAAAATTGCAGAAGTTGAAGTCTCAGTAGTGAATGCTTCAAAACTTAAAGTAACTGGCAAAAAAATGAAAGAATCTGTACACAAGCGCTATTCTGGATATCCAGGAGGTCTTACACAGGAATCACTTACGCATGTTGTTTCTAAAAAAGGACATGCTGAACTTATCCGGCATGCAGTAGAAGGAATGCTTCCCAAAAACAAGCTCCAGAAACTCCGTATGCAACTTCTCACTATTTCTGAATAAATATGACACCAAAACGATACATTGAATCAGTAGGCCGACGTAAGACTGCAATTGCACGAGTACGTATTTCTGAAGCTCCAAAACGAGTTATTACAGTGAATGATAAGGAACTCTCTGTATACTTCCCGACAAGGGAGCTTCAAGCAATTGTCATCTCTCCACTTGAAGCCGGAGAACTTGTACACACATACTCTGTGTCAGTAAAAGTTCTCGGTGGCGGTATTCATGCGCAAGCAGAAGCTGTTCGTCACGGACTTTCTCGATCTCTTGTAAAATCAGAAGCAACTATCAAAGATGCTCTCAAAAAACTTGATCTCCTCAAACGAGATCCTCGAGCAGTAGAACGAAAGAAATTTGGTCTCAAGAAAGCTCGCAAGGCTCCGACTTGGTCAAAACGATAATTTTTTTACTAAAGATTCATATGAAAAACTGCCAAAATATGGTAGTTTTTTGTATATATGGATGAGAAAGAAATCAATCAAGAAGAAGTAGTTGAAAACGAGGATATTTCGTTTGAAGCCACGGATAGTGAAGGAGTTGAGGAAAGTAAAGATGTGAAAATAAGGAAGTTGCGTGAGGAAATAGAAAAACTTCGCAAAGAACGTGACGAGTACCTAACTGGTTGGCAACGTGCAAAGGCGGACTATGTAAACCAGTCTAAGATGCATTCAGAAGAAAAAATGGAACTTATGCGAAGTGCGGCTGGCAAAACAATCGCGACAATTCTTCCTAGTTTAGACACCTATGACTTAGCGCGTGTAAATGAAGTATCTTGGAGTGCGGTAGATGCGAACTGGCGAATGGGAATTGAGTACATCTTCCAGCAACTTCTCATGTCTCTTGAAAGTGAAGGCCTTAAAAAGTTTGGTAAAATGGGTGATAGTTTTGACCCTACTTTGCACCAGAGTATTGAAGCTATTCCAGTTTCTGATAAGATACAAGATAGTACTGTTGTGGCTGTCCTGCAAAGTGGCTATATGCTACATGAGAAAGTTATTCGTCCTGCGCGGGTGAATGTCGGAATATTTGAACAAAGAAATTAACATTGGAAAAAACATTATGGCAAAAATTATTGGAATAGACTTAGGAACAACAAATTCAGCGGTTGCGATCATTGAGGCAGGGCAACCAAAAATTATAGAAAACATAGAAGGGAATCGTACGACTCCCTCTATTGTGGCGAAAGCAAAAAATGGCGACCGAATCGTAGGATTGCTCGCCAAGAGGCAAGCAGTAACGAATCCCTTCAACACTATTTATGGTGTGAAGCGATACATGGGACATCGATTTGATGATGCGGAAGTGCAAAGTGACAAGAAAAACGTTCCCTACAAAATAAAAAATGCAGACAATGGTGGAGTGCTTGTAGAGATGGATGGTAAAGACTATCGCCCAGAAGAAATCTCAGCAATGATCTTGCAGAAAATTAAAGCAGACGTAGAAGCAAAACTTGGGGAAACAATCACTGAAGCAGTTATTACTGTTCCTGCATATTTCAATGACTCACAACGTCAAGCTACAAAAGACGCAGGTAAAATCGCAGGTCTTGATGTAAAGCGAATTATCAATGAGCCAACTGCAGCTGCACTTGCGTATGGATTCAATTCAAAAAAGAATCAAAAAATTGCGGTGTATGACTTTGGAGGTGGAACATTCGATGTCTCTATTCTTGAAGTAAGTGACGATGTGATTGAGGTAAAATCAACAGACGGCGATTCACACCTAGGTGGTGAAGACATAGACCAAGTAATCGTTGCATACATTGGCGAAGAATTTAAAAAGGAAAGTGGTATTGATGTGACCAAGGACGCCCTTGCGCTCCAACGTTTGAAAGAAGCTGCAGAAAAAGCAAAGCATGAGCTTTCAACAACTATGGAATCAGAAATTAACATTCCATTCATAACATCTGATGCATCTGGACCAAAACATCTTTTGCTCAAAATGTCTCGTGCTAAATTGGAAGAGCTTGCAGCGCAATTTATCAATCGTTCGATTGAAATCACAAAACGCGCACTCGAAAATTCTCCTTTCAAAAAAGAGGAAATTGACGAAGTGATTCTTGTAGGAGGGCAGACTCGTATGCCCGCGATTATAGAAGGTGTAAAAGCATTCTTTGGAAAAGAACCAAATAGAAGTATTAATCCAGATGAAGTAGTGGCACTGGGTGCAGCAGTACAAGCTGGGGTGCTCCAAGGTGACGTAAAAGACGTACTTCTTCTTGATGTGATTCCACTTTCTCTTGGAATTGAAACAATGGGAAATGTGGCAACAAAGCTTGTAGAGCGTAATACAACTATCCCTACTTCTCGTTCACAAACATTCTCAACTGCAGCTGACAATCAAACCTCTGTAGAGATTCATATCGTGCAAGGTGAGCGCCCTATGGCCGCTGACAACAAATCTCTCGGTAAATTTGTACTGGAAGGAATTCCTCCAGCATCTCGCGGTATGCCACAAGTAGAAGTGACATTTGATGTAGATGCGAACGGGATCTTACAAGTAAAAGCAAAAGATAAAACTTCAGGCAAAGAGCAAACAATTCGCATCGAAGCATCCTCAGGTTTGAAAGAAGAAGATATTAAGCGTATGCAGCAAGATGCTGAAATTCACGCTGAAGAAGACAAAAAGAAGAAAGAGCTTATTGAAAGCCGTAACATGGCTCAGTCGCTTGTATACACTGCAGAAAAGGCAGTTAAAGATGCAGGGGACAAAGTGAGTGAAGATGTAAAAAAGTCTGTACAGACAGAGATTGAAAGTGTACAGAAAGTAATGCCAGGAGAAGACAAAGACGCTATTGAAAAAGCAACAGAAGCTCTAAGTACTGCAATGCAGAAAATTGGAGAAGAAATGAGTAAGCATCAAAGTGAAGTGCCTCAATCTGCTCCAGATGCACAGACGAATACACCAGAAAGTAAAAATGGTGCTGAAGAACCAAAAGCATAGTACATAAATCAAAAATACCAAACAAAAGATTCCCGTATGGGAATTTTTTGTATACGTCAGAAATCAATAATTGAAAAAGGTATTTATTATGTAAATATAAAAAGTAAAAAATCTCTAAAAGGATTGAAGAAAGCTCAAAAATCAAGTAGAATAAGCACAAATATGGCAGCGAAAAACTTTTACGAAACACTTGGGGTAAGCAAAAATGCTTCAAAAGACGAGCTCAAAAAGGCTTTCTACAAACTCGCCCACACATATCACCCTGACAAAAAAGGTGGTGATGAAGCGAAGTTTAAAGAAGTAAATGAGGCGTACCAAACACTTTCTGATGATTCTAAGCGCAAGCAATACGACACATTTGGACAAGCTTCTAATGGTCAAGCAGGTCCACAAGGAGGCACAGGTTTTGGTGGTTTTGACTTTTCTGGATTCCAAAATGGTGGAGGATTTAATATAAATATGGATGATGTTGGAGACATCTTCGGTGACTTTTTTGGTGGTGGAGGTGGACGGTCACGTAAACCTCGTGGCGAAGATATTTCTGTTGAGATACTTCTTTCATTTGAAGAAGCTGTGTTTGGTACTACAAGAAAAATACATTTAAACAAAGTTCATTCTTGTAAAACATGTGATGGCTCGGGAGCGAGCAAAGGTAGTAAACTTAAAACTTGTGGTGTGTGTAGTGGTTCGGGAAAAGTACGTGATTCACGAATGTCTTTCTTTGGTGGAGCTATGGTACGAACATGTGAGACTTGTTTTGGCGCAGGTAAAGTACCAGAAGAAAAATGTAAAACGTGTCACGGTGCAGGAGTAGAGCGAAAGCGAGAAGAAATAGATATTCAAGTGCCGCACGGAATAGAAGATGGGCAGATGCTAAAAATGCAAGGAATGGGCGACTTTGTAAAAGACGGTACATCAGGTGACTTGTATATACGCATTGCTGTACAAAAGCATACACACTTTGCTCGAAGTGGGGACAATTTGGTCACCAAACTCTCTATAAAGCTCTCAGACGCTATTTTAGGAGGAACACACAGTATTGAGTCATTGGATGGGAAAATAGAGCTTAAAATTCCAGAGGGCACACAGTCGGGAACAGTGATTCGAGTGCCAGGAAAGGGTGTTCCTCGAGCGCGAGTAAAAGATCGTGGAGATATTTTAATAACCGTAGAAGTAAAGATTCCCGCCAAACTGAGTAAAAAAACAAAAGAGATGGTGGAGGGTTTGCGTGAAGAAGGGCTGTAGCTCTGTGTTAGAATAGACTCATGAGTGAGAACGAAAAAATTGTTTTAACAGGTGACCGTCCAACAGGAAAACTTCATCTTGGTCACTTTATTGGCTCTATTCAAAACCGTCTCACACTCCAGAGCGAACACTCTACGTGCTATTACATGATTGCCGATGCTCAGGCACTGACTGATAATGCAGATAATCCCCAGAGAGTGCGTGACAATGTGCTTGGGCTTGCACTCGATAATCTTGCCTGTGGACTTGACCCAAAAAAAACAACAATGTTTATTCAGTCCCAGATTCCAGAAATCGCAGAGCTCACTGTTTTCTTTATGAACCTTGTGACACTTGCTCGACTTAAACGCAACCCGACTGTAAAAGCAGAAATGAAACAAAAAGGATTCGGAGAAAATGTGCCTATTGGATTTTTAACATATCCAATAAGTCAGGCGGCAGATATCTTGTGTGTAAAAGGGAACTTAGTTCCTGTAGGTGAAGATCAGCTTCCGCAAATCGAGCAAGCAAATGAAATTATAGATTCATTCAATAGGAAATACGGCGAAACGTTTCAGAGAGTTACATGTATTATGGGTGAAAAAAATACACGCCGGCTTATAGGAGTAGATGGTGGTGCAAAAATGAGTAAATCGATTGGCAACACGATAAACCTATCTGACGATGAAAAAACCGTGATTGCACAAGTACGAAAAATGTACACAGACCCTACTCATATTCATAAAGAAGATCCGGGAAAAGTAGAGGGTAATGTTGTGTTTACTTATCTTGATATTTTTGATCCAAATAAAGATGAGGTTACTGAGCTTAAAAAGAAATACAAAAAAGGCGGGCTTGGTGACATGGAGCTCAAAAATAGATTAAGTGCAGTCTTAAATGATCTTTTGACACCAATTCGAGAAAAACGTGCAAAACTTGCACAAGACCCAGAGGCTATAATGAAGATTCTTGAAGAAGGTACAAAGAAAGTTAGAAAAGAAGCTCAAAAGACTTTGGCGGAAGTTAAAGAAAAACTTAAAATTAATTATTTTTAAAATAAGTATGCAAGAACAAATGCCAACTCTTGACGAATCATTTGAATCGAGATTATTTAATGCAAAGATGACAGTTCAAATCCGTTTAATTGAAGAGGAATTTGGACCACAATCAGAAAATGTGCTCGAGATTGTATCGTACTTGATTACTCATGGATCAAAAATAAATGACATCTTTCACCAAGATCCTTCGCTTGTATATAAATTTACTTCGGATCCAGATACTGTTTTTAATAAAGTAAAAAAAGAGTTACGTGTCTAGTTTTTTAAATTTACTGAAAAAAGGTAGAATAGAAAAATGAAACGTGTATATATAGGCGAGCTAGCGGCGCATGCGGATACCCAGACTTGCATACAGGGATGGGTACACACAAAAAGAAATCAAGGTAAAATGGTTTTCTTTGAATTCCGTGACATGACTGGAAAAGTGCAAGGTGTTGTGCTTCCTGGTAATGAAACACTCAAAACACAAGCAGATGAACTTCGTGATGAGTGTGTGGTGCAAATAATCGGCACCGTAAACAAGCGTCCTGAAAAAAATGTTCAGCAAGGAAAAATTAACGGTGACATTGAGATGGTTGTTGAGTTTATTTCTGTACTTAATAAAGCAGAGGTGCTCCCTTTCCCAATCGATGGTGATACACGCGAAGTAGGAGAAGAAGTCCGTCTTAAGCACCGATATCTTGATTTGCGAAATGCGCGCATGCAGCACAATATTCGCAGACGAAGTGAGGTATTGCAGTTTATTCGTACAAAACTCACCAATGAAAAATTTATAGAAGTAGAAACACCCCTTCTTACAAAATCAACTCCTGAAGGTGCACGTGACTTCGTAGTCCCTTCTCGTATCTATCCAGGTAATTTTTATGCACTTCCGCAGTCACCACAACAATACAAACAACTACTAATGACTTCAGGTATTGAGCGATACTTTCAATTTGCAAAATGTTTGCGAGATGAAGATTCACGAGGTGACCGACAGCCAGAATTTACACAGCTTGATATGGAAATAAGTTTTCTGGAAAAAGAAGATGTTATGGAGCTTAATGAAAAGCTTCTCATTAATCTTGTGCAAGAGCTGTATCCGGAAAAGAAGATCCAACAGATTCCATTCCCACGTATTTCTTACAAAGATACAATGGAAAAGTACGGAAACGATAGACCTGATATTAGAGAAGACAAAACTAACGAAAATCTTTTAGCTTTTTGTTGGGTCGTAGATTTTCCATTCTTTGAACGCACAAATAAGTCGGACAATCCTGACACTTTTGGCGAATGGACTTTTACTCACAACCCTTTTTCACGACCAATTCCGGAACACATGGAGAATTTGATGGGCAAAAAAAATTTAGGAGATATTATTACTTCCCAATACGACATCACACTTAATGGATACGAAATTGGTGGTGGAAGTATTCGAAATCATGAAGTTGGTGCTCTGATGACAGTATTTGAAATACTCGGATACAAGGAAGAGGAAATAAAATCTAACTTTGGACACATGCTTACTGCATTTTCACTTGGCACTCCACCACATGGTGGTATTGCCTGGGGATTTGATCGCCTTATGATGCTCCTTCACAACGAAGCAAATATTCGTGAAGTAATGGCATTTCCAAAAACAGGCGAAGGCAAAGACTTAATGATGCAGTCGCCGAGTAATATTTCTGACAAACAACTGAAAGAACTTTCTCTCGAGCTAAAGCTCAAAAAACATGTCTAACAACTTTGTTGTAAAAGCAAGAAATTTTGAAGGGCCGTTTGAATTACTGCTTGAGCTTATTGAAGAACACAAACTCTCGATAAGTGAGATTTCTCTTGCAACTATTTCTGACGAATATATTCATTATCTAGAAATTATTGGTGTGCGCAACAGAGAATCATTGTCCCAATTCATCAGTGTTGCGGCAACATTAATGCTTATTAAGTCACGGACGTTACTTCCTGAACTTGTACTCACTGAAGAAGAGGAGGGGAATATTGATGAGCTTGAGCAGCGCCTACGTGCTTATGCAGAAATAAAAGAAGCCTCAAAGAAAATTGAAAGTCTATTTTTAGTGTCGCCACTCTTTCATACTAAACACAATCCAATAACGGTGCCTGTTTTTACACCAGATAATATAGCAACGAAAGAATTACTTCGAGAATGTATTACCACCATTCTTCATGAACTCCCAAAGCAAGATATACTTCCGGAAGCCAAAGTAAAACGAACACTCGATATAAAAGATATTATTGAAAATTTAGTTGAACGTGTTCGCAATCAAATGAAGATACCATTTTCTAGTCTTATATCAGACAAAGAGGTTTCTGAGCGTAAGTCACTTATTGTTGTGCATTTTCTCGCGCTTCTTGAACTTATGAAATTCGGAACTATTTCCGTTGGACAGACTGAAGAATTTGGCGAGATAATGATAGAATCACAACAGTTATGACACTTTCTTTAGCGCAAATTATTGAAGGTCTCCTTTTTTACTTTGGGGACACTATTTCTATTGCAACACTTGCAAAGTATACAAAAAAAAGTGAATCTGAAGTTCGTGGCGCACTAGTAGCTCTCGGTGAAGATCTCACTGTCCGCGGACTTGTTCTTGTGGTGCAAAATGAAAAAGTAACACTTGCAACTCATCAAGAAATTTCTACAATAATCACAGCAATCCAAAAAGAAGAGCTCGAAGGCGAACTTTCAAAGGCAGCACAAGAGGTACTTTCCGTTGTTTTATATGCAGGACCAATTTCAAAAGGATATATTGATTATATCCGTGGCGTGAATGGTACTGTGAGTATACGTAATCTCGTCGCTCGTGGATTAATTGAAAAAAAAGAAGGTTCTGCTCGATCCCAATATGTTGTGACAACCGATTTCCTTATGTCTCTTGGTGTTAGTACCGCATCTTCTATTGACGGATACGAAAAGATCCGGACTAAACTTGAAGCAGTGCTCCAGGTTTCTAAAAAAGATTAAATATGTCAAGTGAACTTTTAAAACTATTTATTCCAAGTCTTCTTACTTTTATAATAGGAATTCTTATTACACCCATAGTTACACATTATCTATATAAATATAAACTTTGGAAAAAAAGCAGCGTCAAACTTACTATTGATGGGCACGTTGCCGAGCTAACAAATAAACTTCACAATGACGAAAATAAGAAAACCCCTCGGATGGGCGGTATTGTCGTTTGGAGTAGTGTTTTTTTAACGATGGGACTTCTTGCACTTGTGTATACTTTGTTCCCAAATCAAATTACCGATGAATTACGCTTCTTTAGTCGCGAACAAACATGGCTTCCACTTGCTGTTATGCTCCTTGCTGCATGTATTGGACTTATTGATGATCTTTCTGTCGTCAAACTTTTTGGCAATGCAACCGGCGGCGGTCTGTCACTTAAAGTACGCATTGGCTCTATTGCACTTATTGCATTTGCGGTAGGTTTGTGGCTCTTTTTAAAACTTGATCTAACAGGTCTATATATACCTTTTGTAGGCATGCTCAATGTTGGGATTTTTATTATGCCTATTATTATTATCTTTATGGTAGGTATATTTTCTGGTGGTGTGATAGATGGTATCGACGGGCTTTCTGCAGGGGTTCTTGCGTCTGCTTTTGTTGGGTTTGCTGCAATTGCTGGTTACCAAGCGCAATTTGATATTGCTGCACTTTGTATGGCAATTGTGGGAGGTATTCTTGCATTCCTTTGGTTTAATATTCCTCCTGCACGATTTTATATGAGTGAGACAGGTATGATGGCACTCACCACAACGCTTTGTGTAATTGCCGTACTTACAAATGCACTGTTCGTACTTCCTATTATTGCGTTCCCACTCATTATGGCTGCTGGCTCAACTACGCTTCAACTTATTTGGAAAAAAGTTTTTAAAAGAAAATTATTTCTAATTGCCCCCATACATCACCATTTTGAAGCACTTGGTTGGCCTTCATACAAAGTTACTATGCGTTTTTGGATTATTGGTGTATTTTCTGCGACACTCGGTGTCATAATTCACATTTTAGGCTAGTTTATGAAAAAGGAAGTTGCTTCTCAAAAGTTCGACAAAATACTTCTTTCTTTAACTTTACTTATTGCAGTTATAGGATTTTCTTTTTTCGTTTCTGCCGCACTGGGGATTTTTGCAGTAAATAGTTCTAAATTTTACAATATCCTCGTTAGTCAGAGTATTTTTTTCATCCTCGGAGTTGCTGGACTTTTAGTTACAGCTAAAATATTGCAGTATGACCTTTTGCGTCGATATGCTTTATATATTTTTAGTTTTGCTATTCTTTTATGTTTTGTTGTATATATACCAGGATTAGGCTTTTCTCACGGAGGTGCAACACGTTGGATCAACTTAGGATTTACCACATTTCAAACTGGGGAATTACTCAAAATTGCAGCAGTTATATATTGTGCTGGCTGGTTTTCTATTTTTAAACATAAAATTCATATTGCACGATACGGACTTATTCCATTGTGCGTTATTTTAGGACTATCTGGTATCGCACTTCTCCTGCAACCAGACACTGACACATTTGTTGTACTTGCAGTTGCGTGTGTCGCTGTATATTTTGCAGCAGGCGCACCCTGGAAAAACATCTTGCTTTTAGGAGGATTGGGTATTGTACTTCTCGGCGGTCTTGTTATGGCTCGGCCATATCTTCTAGATCGAATGATGACGTTTGTAAATGGTTCAACAGTAGACATACAGGGTTCTGGGTATCAAGCATACCAATCTCTTCTTGCTGTTGGATCCGGTGGCATTACAGGACAAGGAATAGGGCAAAGTGTCCAGAAGTTTGGTTTCTTACCAGAACCAGCAGGTGACTCTATATTCGCCGTCATAGCAGAAGAGACAGGACTTGTAGGCTCAAGTATTCTCATTCTCCTATACCTCCTCTTCTTTTTACGAGTTGTATACATTGCACGTCGAGCAGAAAATGCATTCGGTGGACTACTTGCTATCGGAATTGGTATACTTATACTTGTACAGGCTTTTTTGAATATTGGCTCAATGATAGGCATTATTCCACTTTCAGGACTTCCATTACCATTAGTAAGTCACGGTGGTACCGCACTTTTCTTGACTCTTATTCAAATAGGAATTATTCTCGCAATCTCAAAAAATATACGCACAATATGAAAATAGTATTTACAGGGGGAATTACAGGTGGTCATTTCTTTCCCATTATTGCTGTAGCGCAGCAAGTTTTTGAGGTATCTGAAAAACGTAAACTCATAGAACCGACGCTTTATTATTTTTCTAACGAACCATACAAAGAAAATCTTTTGTATGATAATCATATTAAATATGTTCGTATTGGTTCGGGTAAGATGCGTCGTTACAATTCCATATTAAATGTTTTAGATATTTTCCGGTCAGGAATTGGTTTTATAAAAGCACTTTTTAAACTCTACTCTATTTTCCCAGACGTTATATTTAGCAAAGGTGGTGGGGATGCATTTCCAACACTTCTAGCAGCACGAATACTTGGCATTCCTGTTTTTATTCATGAATCAGATTCGGTTCCAGGTCGAGCAAATATGTGGGCAGGAAAGTTTGCATATCGAATAGCTGTTTCATTTGAAGAAGCTGGGATGTATTTTAAAAAAGAAAAAGTAGCATATACTGGACAACCTATACGCACTGAAATTCTTCATCCGCTTCATGAAGGTGCACACGAATACCTCGACCTTAAATCAGACGTTCCAACAATTTTGATTTTAGGCGGTTCTCAAGGTTCTGAAAATATAAACGAGGTTGTACTTTCTGTATTACCAGAATTAGTTAAATCATTTCAAGTTATTCACCAGGTCGGCAATAAAAATATCGAGGACATTAAGCGACGCGGTGCACTTATTCTCAATCAGAATGAGAATTCTTTTCGATACAAACCCTACGGATTTCTTGATGATCTTGCGACGCGTATGTCAGCCGGTGTTGCATCAATTGTAATTTCTCGTGCAGGAAGTACTGTTTTTGAAATTGCTTCATGGGGACTTCCTTCAATAATCATTCCCATCAATGACAGTAATGGCGACCACCAACGCAAAAATGCTTTTAATTACGCTCGAAGTGGCGCATGTGTTGTAATTGAAGAAGCAAATCTTTCGCCACATGTATTCTTAAGTGAAGTAGAACGACTACAGTCGCTTCCTGAAACACGCACGCACATGACAGAGAAGGCTAAAATATTTTTTAAACCAAATGCTGCAAAAAAAATCGCCGAAGAAATAGTACGTATTGCAGAAGAGCACGAAAAATAGTATTACTAGATTATATTTATGCCAGAAACAACAAAAAAGATTGTTACTCGTTTTGCTCCAAGTCCTACTGGTGATATGCATGTCGGTGGCCTTCGTACCGGACTATTTGCATGGCTTTGGTCGCGAAAAAATAATGGGACTTTTATCCTGCGAATAGAAGATACAGACAAAGTACGTGAAGTCCCTGGTTCAAAAGAACAAATCATGGAGTCGCTTGTGTGGCTTGGCATGACATGGGACTTTGGGCCAGATAAGGTTGGACCCTGGGGAAGCTGTATTCAATCAGAACGTCTTTCAATATATAAAGCCTACGCAGAAAAACTCATTGCAAAGGGACTTGCATATCCGGATCCATATACAGAAGAAGAAGTAGAAACATTTAGAAAAAAAGCTGAAGAGAACAAGCAAGCATTTTTGTTTCGCAATCACCGGCCAGAAATTTTTGATGTTTGGGACGGCAACAAGCCACTCCGTTTCAAAGTGCCAGAGCTAAAACGTTATGAATGGCACGATGAAGTCCGAGGCACGCTTTCTGCGGGTACAGAGGCCCTCGATGATTTTGTATTACTAAAAGCTGATGGATTTCCAACTTACAACTTCTGTCACATTGTCGATGACATAGAAATGGGTGTAACACACGTAATGCGTGGAGAGGAATTTATCGCCTCTACCCCAAAATTTCTATCTTTATACAGCGCCCTCGATATACAGCCACCAACATTTGCAACACTACCACCCATATTAGGCGAGAGTGGTACAAAAAAGCTCAGTAAACGTGACGGAGCAAAAAATGTCCTCGAATATAGAGATGAAGGATACATCGCTGATGCAATGGTTAATTTTCTTTCATTTATTGGATGGAACCCTGGTGGTGAAAAAGAAGTCTACACTCGAGAAGAACTTATTTCTGCATTTGCTCTCGATAGAATTCAAAAATCAGGCGCACGATTTAATCCAGAAAAGTTAGACTGGACAAACAAAGAGCACATGAAACTTTTACCTCAATCAGAGGTAAATTCAAAAATCCTCTCATATTTTAATGTAGAACAATTGTCACCTGAAATTCTCAGTCGTATCACAAAACTTCTTCCTGTTGCTTATGATCGAGCGAGCACGTACTCAGATTTTTATCGAGAATACAAAGAAGGCGAGTACGGATACATTATCGAGAAGCCAGTTTTTGATATTGTCAAAATTGTTTGGAAACAAGATACTCTAGAAAATGCGCAAAAACACCTTACAGTTGTCAAAGAAAAACTCCTCGAAGTTTCTGAAGAAAATTGGACTGAAGAAAATATAAAACGAGCTGTGTGGTTATACGCTGAAGACGAAGGCAAAGGAAATGTTCTTTGGCCACTTAGGTACTCACTTTCAGGTAAAGACAAATCACCTGATCCGTTTTTACTTGCTTTTGTGCTTGGCAAGTCTGAAACACTCTCAAGAATATAAAAACTGTGCCTACTTGGACTTTTTTAGAAAAAATTCAAAGAATCATTGCAAAGTATGGCGGCTTTTGCTGTATACGTATATTTTGGAAAGTCACCAAACAAAAAAAATCGCGTGCTCGTGCGATAATTTTAAATGCTGACAAAAGTAAAATTTTGTTAGTTAAAAATATTACCTACAAACAATTTCATTTGCCAGGCGGTGGAATAGAGAAAGATGAGAGCGGAAAAACGGCAATTGTGCGTGAAATAAAAGAAGAGTTAGGAATAGATGTAAATATTTTATATCAACTAGGAAAATATACATATCAGAACACTAACAAATACGTTGAAGTTTTTATCGCACAAGCACCTTCCGAAGACTTTATAATGCAGTGGGAACTCGACGACGCAATATGGTTTCCATTCACACGCCTACCAGAACTAGGCAAAGTTACCAAGCAAACCCTTCGTGATTTTTTCGCCCACAATGAGCCCGTTGTTGGAGTGTGGGGATTAGATAGTTGACAAATCACTAATTTTTATTGTTTAATAAGAATGCTTTACTCGTTCCACAGACATGGGGAAAAGGCATGGGGAGAAAATCATACACGTCGGTTGAAACACCGACATTACTCAAAATAGAGCCTTGTGACAAGCACGAATGGATCGCAAGCGTTCAAACGCAAGATGGAATCTTAATATGGTTTGGAATCAATCTCGAGTCTTACGCAATTTTTAAGTTAGGTTGCCGGCGAGTGACTGGAAAAGGAGAAAATTATTCTAATCACTTTATGGCTGCACGAATGGTGGCAGTGGCTGCAATTCGTGAGGCTCAAAAAAATCAAAAAGTAGTTGTTGACGCACCGCCCCGCAAACCAAAAGTGGTGTTACTGACCTGGCACCACAAGTATGAAATAGCAGGTTGAAAGCAAGGAAGTTTTTGTGTTGCATCGTATTGTATGACCCCGAACGCTTGGAAGCGGATGGGGTCTTTTTTTATTTATTTGTTGGATCATGTGAATGATACTTGGTGTTGTATACTTAAATGTATATGAAGATAGAAGATTTCTCTCTAACCTCGTGGCTTGAAATTTCTTCCTCTGCACTTAGACATAACTATGCAGTCCTTAAAGAAAATCTCTCACCAAGAACAAAGACTCTGTGTATTTTAAAAGGTAATGCATATGGTCATGATTTAAATATAATCCTCTCTATGCTAAAAAAATTGCGTCCAGATTTTTATGGAGTCTTCAATATACAAGACGGAATTACTGTGCGAATGTCAGACAAAAAAACACCAGTACTTGTTCTATATCCAAGTGGACCAGATCTCGTGTCAATTGCCTTAAAATATAATCTATCTTTGTCGGTAAGTTCAAACGAAACACTCTCTCAAATATTAAAAAAGAGAATTTCTAAACCTCTGAAAATTCATCTTTGTGTTGAAACAGGACTTGGACGAGACGGCATTCCGCACGAAAAGCTATCACATACACTTGCGCTAATCGATAATAAAAATAATTTTATTATCGAGGGTATCTACACACATTTCTCCGGCGCAGAGAGTAGGGTATTTGATGCACTTACTCGTCTTCAAATTTCTCGACTTATTGAATGGGAATCTGCATTCCAAAACATAGGAATAAAGCCAATTATCCATGCGTCTGGTACAGCAGGAAGTTTGCTGGACAACCAATATCAACTTAATATGTGTCGTATTGGGCTAGGACTCTATGGTTTGTGGCCAAGTCATGAGACAAAAAAGCTCGCAGAAAATATGATACTCAAACCTGCGCTCACATGGAAGACAAGAATTGTTGATATTAAAGAGTTACCAAAAAATCACGGCATAGGCTACGATGCAGCATTTATTACCAGCCAACCAACAAAAGTTGCAGTGGTCCCAGTTGGTTATTATGACGGCATTCCTCGCAGTGCCACAAACAAAGCCTGGATGCTTGTGCAAGGTACAAAAGTGCCTCTGCGAGGCAAAGTAATGATGAATATGTGTGTACTTGATGTGACAGATCTTAATGTAAAAATAGGGGATAAAGTGGTAGTTATTGGAACACAAGGTAAATCCGTAGTAACAGCTGAAGATTGGGCAGAATGGTCCGAAACAATCAATTACGAAATAGTGACTAAAATCAATCCATTATTACCACGAAAGCTTGTAAAGTAAGGTGAGGTGTGTTATATTATGTCTCCAAACAAAACAACTTTTCCGGGAGGAAAAAATGCCAGACGGTAGCGAAAGAACAAGTTTCAAGACAACAGGCCCCTGCCTACGAGCAGCGATTTCTCGCGTTTTTTCTAGAAAAAAGCCAGATGATGAAGATCTCATCGAAAAACACGAGAGTTCACTGAAGGGAGGCTGGCACACTATACGTGCCAGCTACGAAAAAGGACACAGGATTGAATCAATGTGTCCCCGAAGCGAAAAACAATCGATTCTGGTCCCGCACAATATCGAGGGTATGTGTGACCTGTTTGCTTATGTTGCTCTCGAGGGGCGAGCGTTCCGTATCCTCGATGAAAAAGGGATTTTAACAATGATTGGTCCCTTCACAGACAAACATCATTAAAAGCAAAGCGCGCAACCCGAATGTCGGGGAGCGCGTTTTTTCACGTCTTTTTTGAGTATCAATAAACTGCTATACTATACTTATGATAATCACATATCACGGCAAGCAATTTTTTAAAGTCCAGTTTGGGGACACTATCTTTGCGTTTAATCCAATTTCAAAAGACTTTAAACAGGGCAGTGGAAAAACTACTCGTTTTGGTGCTTCTGTTGCACTCATAACAACAGACATACCAGAGGCTAATGGCGCAGAACAAGTTGCGTATGCTGGCAAGGATCCTTTTGTTATAAAAGGACCTGGGGAATATGAAATTGGAGGTATTTTTGTAAAAGGAGCATATAGTGAAACAACTATTGGAAAAGAAAAAAAAGTTAATACGGTCTACGTAACAACAATTGATAATATTAAAATTGGTTTTCTTGGGTTTTCGACTGGAAAATTAACAGGTGATGTTAAGGAGCTCGCCGACCAAGTTGACATCCTCTTTGTTCCTGTTGGTGAAGAAATAGACGGTCAAATGAACTATCACGACGCACACGCAGCAGTTGTTGCTCTCGAGCCAAAAATTACCATTCCCATGGGCTACAACGAAAAGACACTTCCACTTTTCCTAAAAGAAGCAGGTGTGAAGCAACTCGAGGCAGTAGAAAAACTAACAATTAAACGCAAGGATTTGGATGGTAAAAGTGGCGAAATTATTATTTTGAGCGAAGAATAATCTATTTCATGCGCTTTATAACTTTTTTGCGCCGTTTAGATAATCATAAAAAGGATAGAATTATTCTCATAGGTTCTATCTGCATCACTCTTTTTATAGCAATAGGAGGTTTTTTATTTATGCGCTCTTCGTTTTATGTAAACATCCAGGCAGATAATGAAACCTCAAGCACAACTACCATTGACGCACTCGTATCAGATATACAAACGACTATTGTACCTACGTTTAAAGATATCCAAGAAAACATAGGCACAGTTTCTGAAGAGCTTAAAAAGGGTTCATTTAAAGATTTCTTTGTTCCAAAATCAGAGTAAAACTGATATACTCAATAGTATATATGGCGCGAAAGAAAGAACTAGAAAACAACGATTCACTGGTACGAATCGGGGATGAAATTATTCCTGCAGATATTGCTTCGGAAATGCGGACTGCATATCTTGACTACGCAATGAGTGTTATCACCTCTCGTGCGCTTCCAGACGCACGTGACGGTTTGAAACCTGTACATCGACGTATTCTTTTTGCAATGGATAAGCTCGGTCTTGCGCCAAATGCTAAATTCAGAAAGTCCGCAGCAGTAGTCGGAGAAGTGCTCGGTAAATATCACCCTCATGGCGATCAGTCGGTATATGACGCGCTTACAAAGCTCGTACAAACATTTGCAACACGGTACCCGCTCATTTTTGGACAAGGAAACTTCGGATCAGTCGACGGTGACAATCCAGCCGCGATGCGTTATACCGAGGCAAAGCTTTCTAAAATTTCTACAGAGCTTCTTCGTGACCTAGACAAAGAAACTGTTGATTTTCGTCCAAACTACGACGGAAGTCACAAAGAGCCTGTTGTACTACCAACTGCCGTGCCAAACCTTCTTTTAAACGGAACATTGGGTATTGCTGTTGGAATGGCGACCAATATTCCACCACACAACTTAGGTGAAGTAGTAGATGCAACTATCCACCTTCTCGAAAATGAAGATGCGACAACAGAGGATTTATTGCAATTTGTAAAAGGTCCCGACTTTCCAACAGGTGGTATTGCGTTCAATCAAAACGACATCGTGCACGCATACGCAACAGGTCGTGGCGGTGTAGTGTGTCGTGGTGAAGCAGAAATTATCGAGCAAAAGGGAGAGCAATACCAGATTATCATTACCTCGCTTCCATTTCGTGTCATTAAAGCAAACCTCATTGAAAACATTGCAAACCTCGTGAGAGACAAAAAACTCGAAGGCATTAGAGCTATTCGAGATGAATCCACAAACGATATCCGTGTAGTAGTTGAACTCAAAAACGGTGGAAACCCACAGAGCATTTTAAATTATATTTATAGACACACTGAGCTCGAAACAGCCTTCCATTACAACTGTGTCGCGCTCGTTGATGGTATTCCTCAAACTCTTGCACTGCGAAACTTCTTGTCAGAGTTCACTAAACACCGTAAAGAAGTTATTCGTCGCCGTACAGAATACGATCTTCGTAAAGCTGAAGAGCGTGAACATATTTTACTAGGTCTTAAAAAAGCCCTTGATCATATTGATGAAATCATCAAACTTATCAAAGCATCAAAAGATACACCAACTGCACACAAGAACTTAATGGAAACATTTAAGTTTAGTGCAATTCAAGCAACTGCTATTTTGGAAATGAAACTTCAGAGACTCGCCTCACTTGAACGAAAGAAAATTGAAGATGAATTAGCCGAAGTACAAACTCTTATTACGGAGCTCAAGAGCATTCTTTCGAGTGTCAAAAAGATGATTAAAATTATCATCGACGAACTTAAAACAATCAAAGAAAAGTATGGCGACGAACGCCGCACAAAAATAATGAAAGGTGCAGTAGCAAACCTCTCACAAGAAGATTTTATTTCAGATGATGAATTTGTTCTCGTGTATACTTCAGGTGGTTATGTGAAACGCACTGACCCTGCAGAGTTCCGTATGCAAAATAGAGGTGGTGTAGGTGTTATTGACCTTGATGCAAAAGAAGAAGATTTTATTACGCATATTATTACAGCGTCTGCCCACAATGATCTTCTTTTCTTCACCGACCGAGGAAAGGCGTACCAACTCAAAATGTATGACATTCCTGAAGGAAAACGCGCAACACGAGGTAAGTCGATTATGAACTTTCTCCAAATTCAAGCAAACGAGAAGGTTACTTCTATTTTAGTAATGCCAAAAAGTACAAAACAAAAATCACTTGCACTCATGATGGTAACCAAAAATGGTACTGCGAAGAAATCTTCTGCCGATAGCTTCAAAGATGTTCGACGTAGCGGTATTATTGCAATTAGACTTGATCCAGGAGACGAACTTTTGTCTGCGCTCTTTGTTGAAAAAGGTGACGAAGTTATTCTTGCGACTTCAGATGGTCAGTCTATTCGATTTAAGGAGAGTGACATCCGCGAAATGGGTCGTGCTGCAGGAGGTGTGCGTGGTATGGCAATTGATAAAGGAGACTATCTTGTAAATGCCGATGTGATCAGAAAAGACATGAAGAATCCTGAGTTCCTGGTAATGACAGCAACAGGTAACGGAAAGAAAACACCACTTGATGAATACAAAACACAAAAGCGTGGAGGAAGTGGCATCAAAACAGTAAACGTCACTGCAAAAACAGGACGACTCGTTATTGGACGAGTGATAACTGATGACCATATAGAGCTCATTGCTATTTCAAAGCGAAGTCAGGTCATCAAAGTAGACACAAAATCAATTCCATCACTTGGCAGAAGCACACAAGGTGTTAAAATTATGAAACCACGAGAAGGCGACTCGATTGCATCTCTCACGCTCTTATAAAAACAATCAACATGAACTTTACAGAACCCAAACTTCACATAGACGCACTCGGACTTAATCCAGGTGACGTTGTGGTTGACTTAGGTGCTGGGAGTGGGTCGTATGCGATTGTAGCTGGAGAAGTGGTAACACCACGTGGAATTATTTATGCAGTAGATCTCAATCGTGACCTTCTTACTCGACTCAAAAAGGACTCACAAGAAAAAGGACTCGCAAATGTAGATATTGTGTGGGGAGATATTGAGATCAAAAATGGTGTCAAATTAAATGATACTATTGCAGACGCAGTTTTGCTTTGCAACACGCTTTTTATGGTCGAGGATAAAAAAGGTCTACTTCAAGAAATTAAACGTCTTCTAAAACAAAAAGGAAAAGTACTTGTTGTGGAATGGAGCGACTCGCACGGAGGAATTGGCCCGCACAAGGATCATGTCTTTTCTGAAACTGACGCTAAGCAACTTTTTGTTGATAACGGTTTCACTATTTCTCACATAAGTGACGACACTTCTTATCACTATCGTTTTGTTGCAACAAATACACTATGAAAACAACACCTTTTCAAATGACAATTATTGGACTGTTTGGTCTGGCAGCCTTCGCAGCAGTTGGTGTACTTTCAGGTGTCATTAAACTTCCAAAATCAGCCCAAGAAAATATTTCTGGACCTGTTGTTGTATGGGGAACAATCGATCAAAAATCTTTCCAATTTACTGAGAACTCTTTAAAATTAAGTCACAAAAATATCTCTTTTAGTTATGTTCAAAAGTCTCAAGTGAACTTTGAATCGTTACTCAGTGAAGCCATAGCCTCTGGAAAAGGTCCTGATATTATTATTATTTCTCAAGAACAAATCCTGCGAAATAAATCGAAAATCGCCGTTCAAAGAATAGACGCACAGACAACGTTGAGTTATAAAAACGCTTACATAAATGGTGCAGAACTTTTTATTACCGATGAGGGTCTTGTAGCCATTCCATTTGCAGTCAATCCACTTGTGATGTTTTATAACGACAGACTTTTGACATCTGCAGGGTTTGCAAAACCACCTCAATTTTGGGACGAAATGCAGTCATATGTTGATGTTCTAACCGTCAAAAATGACGACAAAGACATTCGCCGCAGTGCCGTTGCTCTTGGTACGTTTGAAAACATGGAGTATCCGGTAGACATCTTAAGTGCCCTTATTCTTCAAACTGGCAATAAAATTGTCGATAGTGTAGTGCGGTACGACAACCAGAATAACGCCCTAACAACATACCAATCATTCTTCGCTTCAAATAGTACAGCCCAAGTATTTGATTTTTTTAACGCCTTCTCTAATCCTCAAAAAAAGCTCTACTCATGGAACAAGTCACTTCCTGACGACCTTGAAGCATTTACTTCAGAGCTTACAACTTTTTGGTTTGGCTACCCGACAGACGAATCACGCATCATGGAAAAAAATCCAAATCTTAATTATAAAATAACCTCAATTCCACAAATTAAAAATTCTAAAAATCGCTCTACCTACGGTAAAATATATGGTGTTGCGGTACTCAAATCGTCTCCCAATAGAGCTGCAGCAAACATTATTCAATCAGCCCTGTCGCGTGGTGTTGCTCAACAAATAACAATAGCAGACAGTAATTTGCAATATCCCTACCGTACTACACCAGAAAGTGCAATAACAAACGACAAGACAGTACTCTACGCAAAGCAAGCAATACAAACTGTTGGCTATTACATGCCTTCATTTGATTTTGTTTACTCACTTTTTAATTCTACTCTCAATCAAATTGCTTCTGGTGCATTGGATGCAAATAGAGGAACACAAAAAATAGAAGCTGAGCTAAACAATTATATAGGTAAAAATCAATTATAAATTTCTATGAAAAAATTTTACTTTTTCTTGCTTTTCAGTCTTACACTCACGGGAATTCATACAGTTGATGCTCAAATTCAATGTACAATTGCGCGCCCCGGAGTAGAATGTCTTGAGACTAACGGCACCATACGACCAGGTACACCTCTCGGGGGACATGATGACACTGTAGATTTAGGAGGTGACGAAGACAATGGAGGAAATGGGGGAAACGATGATGTGGTGGGTGAAAAACCCACATACTGTAGTTCAATAGATAGAGCTGAACTTGATTCTTCAATAGTACCTTGTGGTAGAAAAGTGCACATTTGCTACGATGAAGTAAATGCGAACTGCGAGTTTAAACATCTCTTTGTTCTGGTAAACAACCTCGCACGATCATTTATTTTTGTTGTCTTTGCACCATTACTTACCATAACGCTCATGTATATAGGATTCCTTTTTATAAAGGAGCAGGCGGCGGCAAAAGCAAAAGCAAAAGCTCTTTTATGGAGAGTGCTCGTAGGCACGTTTTTTGTACTTGGCTCTTGGCTTATAGTAAACTTTGTACTAGATGCACTCGACGCATCAGACGAAGTTAAATCGGGTGTTAAAGATAGTTCAAATAGCTAATCAATAAATTATAATTAAGTATGAAAAAACCTCTCTCTCTCCTTCTCCTCAGTATTGCTTTTTTAGCAACATCAGCAATTCCTGTGTATGCCCAAATCCAATGTACAATTGCGCGCCCCGGAGCAGAATGTCTAGAATTAGACGGTAGCATACGACCAAGTACACCTCTCGGAGGAAATGATGATACTGTCGATTTAGGAGGTGACGAAGACAATGGAGGAAGTGGGGGAAACGATGATGTGGTAGGCATATCCAACCCCATCGGACCAGATGATATTCAACAACTCCTTGCAGTTATTTTAAGAGCAATTGTTCTAGTCTCTATTCCATTTCTCGTCCTCGCCATTATGTGGGTTGGATTTCTCTTTGTAGCAGCACGAGGTAATCCAGAAAAGCTTGGCCAAGCAAAGCAGGCACTTGGTTATACACTCTTAGGTGCCCTCATTATTCTTGGTGCACAGACACTCTCGGATGTCTTAAGTGGTACAATACGTCAACTTACTGAATAACATCCCATATATGAAATTTTTCTTTTCTATACTCTTACTTACACTACCCTTGGTGACGTTTGGTGCTGAGTTTCAAACCTTAAATGACGTACTAGAATGGCTTTTAAATTTAGTGAACAGTTACTTTGTTCCACTTCTAGTTGCAATCGCGCTACTCGCATTCTTTTGGCGTAATATCGTAGCACTAGCAAAGAAAGACGAACTTGCCACAAAACCAGAAATGAAATGGTATTTGTTTTGGGGAGTCATTGCGCTCTTTGTTATGGTATCCGTATGGGGACTCGTAGGAATACTAACTGACATATTTGGTATTGATAATGTTGTTCCACAATTAAATACCGGATCAGGTGATACAGGAGGCGACACCACACCCTGTGGTCCCGAAGCAGATCCAGAAGTACCTTGTGATACTATATTCCAAGGTGACTTTGACTAACCCAGACAGTGTGGATAACACTATACATTTAAAGATTTTCTTGCGATAATAAGCAAGTACAACAATTTATAATTATGAAAAGACTTTTAGCATCATCATTGGTTTTTGCGCTTCCAGCAATCGCATTCGGTCAGCAACGAATTGGGACTCTTTTTCAAGAAATCCTCAACTTTTTTGCCGGAGTTATTTCTTTCTTAGGGCCAGTTGCAATTTCCCTTGCACTCCTTGCTTTCTTTTGGAGTTTAATAGTATATCTCTTCAAAAGAGACGATGCTCCTAATGCCGCAAAATATCTTGGATTTTCAGTTTTGATCCTTTTTGTTATGGTTTCAATTTGGGGAATTGTTGCATTCCTTCAAGACAACCTTGGTATCGGAGACGGGCGAGATCTAAACAGAACACCTGGAGTACCTATTCGACCATTCAACGGTCAGCCAAACAACAACCTTTAATTCTTAGTCTGAAAAGTAATGATTGCATACACTCAGGGTGAATTTGTACAAGGAGTAATAGGAAAGTTTGTTGATATAATAATAAACCCTCTTATAATTATTCTTGCATCGGCATCACTTCTTGTGTTTTTGTATGGAATTGTCGAGTTTTTGTTTCAAGGTAATAACCCAGCAAAATCTTCAATAGGTAAGCAGCACATGTTTTGGGGAATCATCGGACTTTTTATTTTTATTGCGTCTGTTGGTATTCTCAGATTGATTGCAAACACAGTTGGAAGCTCTGCCGAAATTCTTACAAACTAAGTTCTAGGTTTTAAAAAAAGACAAAAAGAAAAAGCGATCCACGAAGGATCGCTTTTTGTGATCACATAACACGTCCTTGTGTTATGTGATCACCTGACCACCACCACCACTTGAGTGTCTTCCTCCGTTTTATAAGCGAAGGAGACCAAACTTTCACCTGGAGGCGCGAGAGGTCCCCGTGCGGACCCACACGCGCGAACGGGCGGGTGCCCGTTCGCGTACCCCGTTCTGCACCCATTGGATGCAAAATAGGTGCTCGACCCTTTCACCCCCTGTGCAAAGGTGAAGGTTTCAGACTTCACCCCCGCCTTTAGATGGAAAATATGGGTCCCAACAGCGAGGACCCGAGTAGTTATCTTGCGATAGCTACTCGGGCTTGAAGCGACCTGCCCACTAGAAGTCGTTTGACCAGAGCTTGTAACTCCTGTCTGCGACACTTGACTCTGTCCTGGAGCTGGAATACTGAGCATGGCCCAGAATCCCAAACCTAAAAGAATAGGTGTCATTATTATCAGCAGTGTGTTTTTCATGGATTTCCTCCTGGATTGGTTTGGACTATACCAATACCTTGACCCATGATTCGCAATGCCTGCGAATCGGGATCCGCTAATAGAATTATATCGAAGGCCTTAGGAATACTAATTCTTAGTGCTGCAGCCATTTCACCAGCTTTTGTTTGGTAAATTGCCAATTTTGCTACCAATGAATTAACCTTTGCGGTCGGACTGTCTTTTGGGACAGTCATATCTTCGACTACCAGATCTCCGATTTTTATCCCGAATCGGGTCTCGAATATCGAGCTTCCAGGTATATTTATTTTTAATTCAGACTCTAGTCTTGTCTGAATTTCAGCACCTGCATTTCGGAAATTGTCCAACGTTTTCGTTGGCATTATCTCCAAAACAACTCTGCCTAATATTGACTCTACAGCCTCTCTTACCTTCGTATCAGCCTCCGCTGGATTTCCCAGCGAATTGTACGCCTTTAGAAGCTCTACGGAACTTGGATCAGGTTCATACGAGATCCGCGCTTTTACGTTTACAATAGCTCTCTCTGTTGTCTCACCTTCTTTTGTGCAGATCACATTCCGAAGGTCGAGGAGAAACTTATTTCGTTCATCAATCTCGTCCCAAGGGTACTTCAAGGAAAACCCTTGAGTAACCGTGAATAATCCTTTTGTGAGCGTATTAACGCCCAGATATGCCGTATTTTCAGGGCAAACAAATGACACCATTTCTAGTGTCCAGTAATATGACATAAGTGTCCCTGCGAGAATCGCGAGTAATATTATGACAACCACGGGTAAGAACGGCCCGAGGAATTTTCCAACAATTAACATTCCCAGCAGAGCTGGGAGAATTAAGAATAAAATCGCTACAAACTGGCGCATGACTTTCTCCTTTTACATTTAGGTTATTTTTCAAAGCTTCAAGACTTTCTTCAGCCTTGTTATAATAATATCACATTAAACAAATAAAGTCAATAGCAACCGTATTGCTTAGTGCGTTGAAAAGGAATAGTTTTTTGTCTATACGTACTCGCTCTATCAGATATATTTTACTGTTTATTTAATAAAAAAAGTCCCCGATGCACACGCACTGGGGACCGAGACAAGGTATTGAGAGATTAATTTGCTCCTCGAAGAGAGGCCAGTATTATTCCCAAAACGAGCACCCCGAGCAATGGCCCCTGGGCGCCAACAAATTTTTGATACAGACGGCGCCGTTGCGCCATCCTCCAGACACGTGCCGCTCGTCTCGCTTGCCGAGCTGGCACTTCGCTCAGACGTACTTTTACTGCCATAATTCTACCCATGACTTTTCCTTAATTTACGCCACATTAGCGAAATCTATTTATATCATATTTGTATGTATTTGTCAATATGTACTAACAACAAAATAATCATATTAAAAAACGAAGGTCCCAAATGCATATACATCCAGGACCTAAAAACTGAGACTGTTCACAATGGAAAAAACGAGAAAAGTATCACTGCACCTATCAGTATGACGTATTGTTTTTATACTCCTATTTCGTGATATTGTCAAAATATTCTGGGCCAAATAATTACTAACATATGTCTCGTAGAAATTAGGAAAACATAACGTATTTTTTGTTTGCATGATAAAATATACAATATGCAAATAGAACTTTTTGAAATTGTACTTTATTCAATGCA
>Ga0105048_10000237_pt1 | contig 79954 bp, 82 predicted proteins | sample MAT05_FD_78382 | JGI IMG/M metagenome (GOLD analysis project Ga0105048, IMG submission 78382) | Freshwater microbial communities from Lake Fryxell liftoff mats and glacier meltwater in Antarctica - MAT-05 | ecosystem: Environmental > Aquatic > Freshwater > Ice > Liftoff microbial mat | place...
AAAAAAAGGTAACCAATGGTTTGCCTTTGAACCGAGCGTTTCAGTACCAACCGGGCCAAGCCTGCCAACTGAAATTATTAAGGCGGGAATGCCGCCCAAAAATAAAATGCGGGCTACCAAAAAATTATATGTTTTGAGAAGAAGTATTGCAAAGCGCCCTAAGGCAGCTTATAAAAACTAAGAAGGATATTTTTACCAAAGGGCGCTTAAAAAAACATGACCAAAGCGCTTACACTTCAACGGTTCCGATGCATCGGAAGCAAGTATGTTTTACAATGTTATTTGGATAGGCACCAAAAAAAATTACATGATTACCCAAAACGCTACTACCTGGCTAATGGCGCCAACCATTACGCCAAAATATACTTCCATGGGGTGATGGTCGCTTACAATTAGCCTTGAGGTGCATACCAGCCCGCCGCCAATAATTACCGCAGCCAATAACTGCCCCATGGGGAAATTGCTAACCAAAGCCAGTAATATAAAATAGGCAATGGCGCCGCCAACGCCCAGCCCATGCATGCTTATTTTAAAGTAGTTGTTAAACATGAGTGCCGCCGATACCGATAAAAACAACCCCAGCAAAAAATAAGTAAGTACCACCGGCGAACCCGGCAGGCTGCGGCTTACATAAAAGGCCCACCAATAGTAAATAATGGAAGCTACGTAGGGAATGATGCGCTCTTTTTGTGTGCGCAAAAAAATGGATTCGGCAAATTTTAAACGCCACAATAAAAACACGGTTACGGCCGGAAAAAAGCAGGTAATAACGCCTAGCGATATAAACCTGAGCAGTTTTTGGCTGTCCTGCAATGCCGCAAACGAGTAGGGGTGCAGGTAAATAAGGTAGGCGCACACATACACAGGTATAAACAGCGGGTGAAATGCATACGATAATGCCCTGGCCAACACTTTTAAAAAGGTTGGCTGTGGCAACGGGTAGGTAATTTGCTGGCTCATATTGGGTAGGTAATTCGCATCTACAATTGTTTGCGTAACCTGGCTACCGGCAGGTTTAACTGTTCGCGGTATTTGGCTACGGTGCGGCGGGCTATATTGTAGCCTTTGCCTTGCAGCAGGTCGGTCAACTGTTCGTCGCTTAATGGTTTGTGTTTGTCTTCGGCTTCAATTAGGTCGCTTAATATTTTCTTTACCTCGCGGGTGCTTACTTCCTCGCCACTGTCGGTGCTTAGCGACTCGCTAAAAAAGAATTTAAGGCGGTAAGTACCAAACTCGGTTTGCACAAATTTGCTGTTGGCCACCCGGCTTACAGTACTAATATCCAGCCCTGTAACCTCGGCAATATCTTTTAAGATCATTGGCTTTAGCGTGGTTTCGTCGCCGGTTAAAAAAAACTCTTCCTGGTAGTTCATTATGGTTTGCATGGTGCCCAGCAGGGTTTGTTGCCGCTGCTTAATCATGTCAATAAACCACTTGGCCGAGTCTATTTTTTGTTTAATGAAAATTACCGCTTCCTTTTGTCGCTTGTCTTTTTTGCTGCCCCTTTCGTAGTCCTTCATCATATCCCTATACCCTTCGCTAATGCGCAGGTCGGGTGCATTTTTGCTGTTAAGCGTAATATCCAGTATACCAGCATTATTGGTTATAAAAAAGTCGGGTATTACGTAGCTTTCGGCTTTATTTACCTGCCCAATATTGCCGCCGGGTTTGGGGTTAAGTTTAATGATTTGGTTTATGACCGATTTAAGGCCCTCATCGTCAATACCCAGGCTGCGTTGAATTTTGTCGTAGTGTTTTTTGGTAAACTCGTCAAAGTATTTTTCAATTACCAGTGTTGCCTGCTCCACCTCAATGCCCTCGCTCATGCGGCGGCGAAGTTGTATTAACAGGCACTCCTGCAGGTCGCGGGCACAAATACCGGGCGGATCAAACATTTGTATTTGTTTAATCAGGGCTTCAATTTCTTTTTCGGTGGCCACAATGTTTTGCCTAAAGGCAAGGTCATCCGCAATGGAGGTCAGTTCGCGGCGCAGGTAGCCATCATCGTCAATGCTGCCCACTATTTGCCCGGCAATTTTATTATTGCGTTCATCCAAATTCATCATACCCAGCTGGGTTAACAGCAACTCGTAAAAACTCGTCTCAACCCTTATTGGTATTACTTTCCCATCGTCCATTTCGGGATAGTTTTCGTCCCTCATTTTGTAATCGCCCGGCTCGTCGTCGCTATCGTTTACATATTCGCTCAGGTCAAGGTTGTCGTATTCGTCGGCACTTCCTTCGGTAGCCTCAAAGTCGTCGTCTTTGCTTTCAAACTCATCTTTAAGGTCGTCATCAAACTCGTCGTGGCCGTCTTCGCCCACTTCAAGGGCGGGGTTTTCTTCCAGTTCTTCCTTAATTCTTTCCTCAAGGTTGGCCGTTGGCACCTGCAGCAGTTTCATTAATTGAATTTGCTGGGGCGATAATTTTTGTAAAAGTTTTTGTTGTATTGATTGGCTTAATGACATTGTAGCGTGGCGGTTGCTATTTATAACAACAAATAAAAAATAATAAACTTGCCTTTGTGTTTAACATATTGCCAAAGGCTATTTCGCGGTAAATTTACATACAAAACCATGCACCCATGCATTGCAACTGTATTTGTTTCTTTGTTATTTTATTTGTATGCCTTTCGGCCAAAACCTTTGCCCAACAAGGTTTAGATACTTCGCGGCAGGCTGTTTACATGCGTTTTCAAAAGGCTAATCTTAGGCAGGGTTTAACAAAAACCACCGGCCTGCCACCCACCATTTTTTCCAATACGGCAGCGGTTCGGCCGTTTTATATGCTTAAAACAGTACCCGATAATTTTTATGCAAGTCACCTTGGTTTTTTTTGTAAGCAGGAAATATTGTTAGAAAAAGTTACCAAACTTCCCCTGCGTTTCAGGCTGGGTTCGGTACAGTATACTGACAAAATGGAAGGTAAACTACAACCGCGGTAAAACGCATAAGCGTGTATTGCAGTTTTTTTTTGGTAACGGGCATTTAATTTTTGAAGCTACATTGTTGCGTCGCACACTTATACGGTATTTGTTAAGGCATCAGGGCCAACTATTCAGGGGGCAGCTTTGACTGCATAATTTCCCTAAAAAAAATCTATATTAATTATAGAGGTGTCTTAACTACCTGTGCGGCCAAATCGATTGCCTGTCATAGGTTTTGTTGAAATTAATATTGTTAAGTTGACGCCAGTGCAACTTTTCGGAAGCAGCTTTTACAGCATAATTTTCCTGGCCAATTTAAATTTTTCCCATTCCGCTCCCTGCTATTTATTTGCTTTAAACCAACGGCTTGTAAAGCATTTAGCCAAATTAATGCATTCTTAACCTTACGCCCATATGGTAAAAAGGAGCGCAGGCTCATCTATTCAACTATGATTGGGCTGCATTGTTACAAACTATGTTTTGGGTTACGTAGATTAGCCCAAAATATTTTTTATGCGCAGGTTATTTATAATTGCTATTCCCATTGCCCTGTTAGGCATTGTGTATGCAATGGGTCCTAACCCTTCTACCCCCAATTACAACATTGATTTGCCTGCTGTACCGGCAGGTAACATTGCCCTTGAAGCATATGTAGCTACTGGTGAGGCGGCCCACACCATTAAGCCCGGAAACCAGGCCACCATTGTGTGGAACGATAGCCTGCACCAAAAAACCAGATACGCCATTGTATACCTGCATGGCTTCAGCGCCAGCCACGAAGAGGGCAACCCCATTCACCTGGCGATAGCCAAAAAGTTTGGTTGCAACTTATACCTGTCGCGGCTATCGCAGCATGGCATAGATACTGCCGATGCACTGGTCAGTATGACTGCCGAAAACCTGTGGGAAAGTGCCAAAGAAGCCTATGCCATCGGCAGCCAATTGGGCGATAGTGTAATATTAATGGGCACCTCTACCGGTGGAAGCCTTGCCCTTCAACTGGCGGCTACGTATCATACCAATATTGCGGCGCTGGTATTAATGTCGCCCAATATTGCTATTAACGATGCCAACGCATGGTTGCTAAATAACCCATGGGGGTTGCAAATTGCGCACCTGGTTAAAGCATCAGACCTTAATACAGCAGCTAATGACACCAAATTGTATAAACAGTATTGGAACAAACAATACAGGTTAGAGGCAGCCGTACAATTACAGGAGTACGTTGAAACCATAATGACCGGGCAAACTTTTGAAAAAGTAACACAACCAATAGCTACACTGTATTATTATAAAGATGAGCAGCACCAGGACCCGGTGGTAAAAGTATCGGCTATACAACAAATGATGAAAGAAGTATCGACCCCGGCCGGGCTAAAAAAAGAGCAGGCTATACCCGGCGTTGAAAACCATGTGATGGGTTCGTACATTTTATCGAAAGATTTGCCGGCGGTAGAAAATGCCATTACCACCTTTTTGCAGCAGGTAGTATTTACAAGATGATATAACCGATAGGACACTTTTGATAAATTACCCGTTGGCGCGTGATTGCTGATTTATTTTGCGGCAGTACAAGTGTGGCATCCGCCCTGCTAATGCCAGTGGCATAGGCAACCGGGGCTTCATAGATATGCCAATACTATTTCCCAAAAAAACGCTCTTAACTTAAATGCTTTGCCCCATAGGCTTAATGGTTAGGTACGGATTGGTCTTTTAATTATTCTACAAATTCGTTATTTTTTTGTTGCTAACCTGTAGCAGATGGGCAATTGCTTACTTTAGCGGCCCTAAACGATTTTCTATATGACACGCAGTAAAATTGCGGGTGTAGGTATGTATGTACCGGCCAATACGGTTACCAACCAACACCTAACCAGCCACATGGAAACCAGCGATGAATGGATACAGGAACGCACCGGTATAAAGGAAAGAAGGTATGCCCGGCGCCTGGGCGAAACCACCACCACCATGGGAATAGAGGCCGCTAAAATGGCGATTGCCAACGCCGGCCTTACAGCTTCCGATATTGATTTTATAGTATTTGCCACTTTAAGCCCCGATTATTACTTTCCGGGCTGCGGCGTGTTATTGCAGCGCGAAATGAAGATGGGCGAAATTGGTGCACTGGACATTCGCAACCAATGCAGTGGCTTTATATATGCGCTAAGCGTGGCCGACCAGTTTATAAAAAGCGGCATGTACAACAACATACTGGTTGTAGGCAGCGAAAAACATTCGTTTGGCCTTGACTTTAGCACCCGCGGCCGCAACATAAGTGTAATTTTTGGCGATGGGGCCGGGGCAGTAGTACTACGGGCAACCAATGCCGAAGGGCAGGGAATATTAAGCACACACCTGCACAGCAATGGCGAAAGCGCCGAACTACTGGCTATGTACAACCCTGGCACACACGGCAACCACTGGGCTGCCAACAAACCAATGGCCAGTTTTGATGAGGCTGAAATAGGACAGACCTTTATGAGCCATAACATGGTAGACAATGCAGAAAATTTTCCTTACATGGATGGCCAGGCGGTATTTAAAAAGGCAATAATAAAAATGCCGGAAGTAATAATGGAGGCGTTGACCGCCAATAACCTTACCGCTGCCGATATTGACCTGCTAATACCCCACCAGGCCAACCTGCGTATTAGCCAGATGGTGCAAAAGCAACTGGGCTTAACCGACAATAAAGTGTACAACAACATTCAGCGGTATGGCAACACTACGGCTGCCAGTATTCCGCTTGCTTTGTACGAGGCATGGAATGAGGGAAAATTAAGGGAAGGTGACCTGTTATGCCTCACTGCTTTTGGCAGCGGGTTTACCTGGGCAAGTGCGTTAATTCGCTGGTAATGTTGCAATGCACCTTTGTAGTGTACACCAAAACTGTAGATGTTTGCTAACTTTTTACACCTTATGTTGAAATATTTATTGTTGATACCGCTGCTTATACCAGGCTTTGCCACCTCAGCGTTGGCGGGGCAACGGCCCTGCTGGTTAGTTGGTTTTAACAATAAAGAACTATTTAAAGGGTTTGAAGTAAAACAAAGCCTGGTATTACGCATGCAGTCGACGTTGGTTAGTAGCAACCCTGCGGCAATATTTACCATAGAATACAAAGATGCAGCTGCCGATAAAAACTGGCGGCGCACCTATTATATAACTGATCAAAACGATCAAACCATTCACACCATTACCATGCAACAGCCAACCGGCAAGCGGCCATTTAAGGCAGCCTTGCTGGTGGGCTATGCTAAAGCAAAAAAGCCCGTTTATGTGTACACTACCCTGCTACCCAAAGACCCTCAAAAAGCAGCCGTAGTAAGGGTAAGGCGCATATTGCTTTGTACCATTGAATGGCTGTAAAACCAACTATTAGATGAGGAAAATCATATACCTGGTAAATCCCATTTCGGGTACAATGAAGAAAGATTCCATCAAGAGTATATTAGAAAAAAAGTCAAATGAACATAAAGCTAATTACGAAATTTTGCCCACCAACAGCCTTGGTAATTATGAGTACCTGAAACATAAAATAGAAGACGACGGCATAACCGATGTGGTAATTGTTGGGGGCGATGGAACCGTGAATGCAGTGGTTGATGCATTAAAGGATACACCCGTTCATTTTGGTATTGTACCAATGGGTAGTGGTAATGGACTGGCCTTTTGTGCCGGCATTCCTAAAAATCCCTACAAAGCTATCGACCTGCTTTTTACCGGTACGCCTGCTTACATTGATGGTTTTGAAATGAATGGTCATTTTAGCTGCATGCTAAGCGGGCTGGGATTTGACGCCCAGGTGGCCCACGATTTTGCCAATACCAGTAGCCGCGGATTAATTACTTACACCCAGCAAAGCTTGTTTAATTTTTTTAAAGCGCACCCTTACCAGTTTGAGATAGTAATGAACGAGTTTTCGTTTTTTACCGATGCCTTTTTTATATGTGTAGCAAACAGTAACCAGTTTGGAAACAATTTTAAAATAGCCCCCAAAGCCAGTTTAAACGATGGCCTGCTTGATATAGTGGTAGTGCAAAAAATGAACAAAGCACGGTTGCCCTTTGCCATATTACGCCAGGTAAGAGGCAATAACCGCCTGCAGGAGTTGGTGGAAGACATCAACACCAAAAACATTCTCTACTTTCAGGTACCATCGCTTACAATACGTAACTTAAAACATGCCCCTTTTCATGTTGATGGTGAGCCGAGGGAAACGTATAATGAGTTTAGTATTAAGATATTGAAGGATTGTTTTAGGTTGATACAGCCGGGTTAGACGACCTACAAAAAAACTTGAATTCTTTTTTTTAGGATTGGGTAGAAAAAGGGTGCAGGGTAAAAAATTTGGTGTTGACCCAGGTTTACTTTGCTAAAAATTAAATGGTTTAGCTATAGCAAATAGGCTATCGTGTTGCCAATGGCCTAATAGTTCTGTTGTTCTAAATTGCTACAATATCCTTGTTCGTTTTTTGCTTTCGCGGTATTCGCTGGGCGTAACCAAAAACTTGTTTTTAAATACAGTAGAAAAATAAGATTGAGTTGCAAAGCCAACCTTGAAGGCAATTTCCGATATGGTAAAATCTTCGTGTACCAAAAAATATTTTGATTTTTGAAGACGGGTTGCCAAAATATAGTCGTTTATGTTGTGGCCAATTATTGACTTAACCTTCCGGTATAACTGCACCCGCGATACACCCATTGCTCTTCCAATATCATCTACCGAAAATTTATCGTTGGCTATATTTTTTTCAATAATGTTATTGAATTCATTTAAAAACTTTCGGTCGGCCTTTGATGATAGATTTGTGCGGCTTTCCTGTGGCAGTTCACTGGTATAATGCTCCCGCAGTAGTGCACGGTTATATAGCAGGTTCTTAATGGTTTCATCAAGGTATTCCAGGTTAAATGGTTTTATAATAAATGCGTCAGCCCTTAGTTTTATACCTGCTATTTGCTCCTGAAGCGTTTTTTTGGCAGTCAATAAAATGATGGGAATATGAAAGGTGCGAATATCTTTTTTTAATATTCCGGTTATTTCCATTCCGGTTTTACCTGGCATAATTATGTCGGCAATAATTAGGTCAGGAAGTATATCAAAGGCCATTTCGAGACCCGCATTGCCATTGGCAGCTACATATACATCATACACAGTGCCTAAGCGGGCATGTAAAAAATTGCCTAAGTCTTCATTGTCTTCAATTATTAATACCGAAAACTCCTTGTCAATATGCAAAACTGAAGCGTCATTAATTACAACTGCTTCCAAAGATGATTCATATATTTTAATGTCTTCATAAGTATTGGTAGGTTCGGGTTTATCGGGTAGCATTTCGGCAGCCAGTAAATGATGGTTGCCCTTTGGCAGGCTTATAGTAAATGAGGTACCTTTTTGTTTATTACTTTCTATCATTAATTTTCCATGGTGCAGCTTTATAAGTTCGTTCGAAAGGGTTAGTCCTAAACCCGTTCCTGTATAATTTTCGCTGTGTCCCTGGTAAAAAAGATCGAAGGCATGGTGCAGTTCATCAGGCGTCATACCAATGCCGGTATCGGTTATGGAAATAAGAACATTTTGATCGTTTTTGTCTTTACCAATCGTTACATTAATACTGCCATTAACTCTGGTAAACTTAAAGGCGTTTGAAAGAATGTTGAACAATACTTTATCGAGCAGGTTTGCTTCAAACCAAATATGATCGTCGCCTATGGTATTAGTTATATTAAAATCAATCGATTTCTTTTTTGCCACCTCTTTAAACGAAGCAGCAGTTTCAGCTACAAAAGCAGCAATGTTGTATTGCGATGCTTTCAATGTCATTTTGCCTTCTTCTATCTTCCTGAAATCCATTAATTGGTTAATTAGCCGCAGCAGGCGAAGCGAATTTTTATGTACAAAAGCAAGGTTATTTTTAATAGCGGGCGGCACTTTTGGGTAGCACAGTGAATCCTCAACCGGCCCTATTATAAGTGTAAGAGGAGTTCGCAACTCATGCGATATATTGGTAAAAAAATTGAATTTAAAGTCGTTGGCTTCTTTTACTTTTTTAAACATATCTGCCAGCTGGTTCCGTTGTTCGGCTATCTCAGTATTGCGGGCCTCAAGGGTTTTATTTATTTTTTTGTTTTCTCGTAAATAGTATAGGTTGATACCGGCAAAAATGAGCGAAAGCGCCAACGAAAATGACACTACTATTATAATATTTGCCTGATTATCAGCAATGGCTATCTGTTCTTCAATTTTTTTTTGCCTTCGGTCAATATCCATTTGTTGTGCAATAAGGCGCTGGTCCTGCATTTTCACCATCCGTACGTTCGATGAGTCGATGACCGTACTCATTAAAATATTTTCTTTTTTATAGGGCTTTTGGTAAAGTATGTTTATGGCAAGTTCAATAGCCTCCTTACCGCCTGTCGGGTACAAAACAGTTGCTTTTAATTTACTTTTTTCCACCAGGTCAATTCCACCATTTGGCCCTAACAAGCCATCAACTCCTACAATCGTTATGTTCTTTTCAAGGTTCATGTCGTTACAAACCTTGGCTGCTGATAGCGCCAACCGGTCGTTTTGGGCAAAAATGAAATGGATATTATTATGCTGCTGCAAATAGGTCCGCAGGTTTTCTCCCGATGGGTTTACATCGCCTTCCAGGTAAATTTTTCCGGCAAAAAATAGCGCCGGTGATTTTTTTACCTGGTCAATAAAGCCTGTATGCCGCTCCATATCGGCCGAGGAACCGGGAATGTCTGATATTTCGAGCAAATTGCCCTTTCCTTTTAAAATCGCTTGGGCAAATTGGGCAACCTCATTACCAACTTCGTAGTTACTGGCCCCTACGTAGGCTGTATATTGGTTAGACGCAGTTTTTCTATCCACCACCACCACTGGTATGCCTGCCTGTATGGCGCTTTCTACTGCCGGTGTTATGGGGTCGGCCTCGTTAGGCGATACTATTAGCAGGTCAACACCCGCATCGGTTAGCTTCTTAATATGGTCATTTTGTTGTTTGGTATCACCATTGGCATCTTTTACAATAAAATTAAGTTCGGGATAAAAATTTAGCTCACGCTGCATTTCGTCCAGCATGGTTTGCCGCCATTTATTTGCCAGTGTACATTGCGAAAACCCTATGGTGTAAAGTTTTTTGTGAGATTTGTTATTACAACCGGGTAAAAAGAGGGTAGAAAAAACAAGGAAAAATAGAAAACGCAGGTTTTCCCTATACAATTTTGGCATTGCTTTTATGGGGTTTGATATTAAACAATCGGTACAGTTAAATTGCAAATTTTATTTTGAAATAAAAAGAGGTGTTTAGGAACAGATTAAAACAAACATGAAAAAATCAACGAAACGATTATGAATAATTGTTGTACAATTTTAAAAACAGTAGAAGTGAGTTTTTAAGGCTCCTTATTATAAAGTGTTGATTATCAATTATAAAAGCGGTTTTTTATTGTAAATGTACATTTGCACAAATTTGATACAATAGTGTAAAGGGCTGGCGGTTCGTTGTTTCTATTTTGCCAACGAAACGGACTGTCAAATGAAAAATGGAAATGTATTTATCTGGAGTATAGTTATAGCCCTGGGTGGATTTTTGTTTGGTTTTGATACTGCGGTTATTTCCGGTGCCGAGCAATCTATTCAGGTGTATTGGCAACTCAGCTCGCTTCAGCTTGGCCTAACCGTTTCAATTGCATTAATTGGTACAATAGCAGGGGCATTGCTTGGCGGTATACCATCGGACAGGTTTGGGCGTAAAACCACGCTTTATATTATTGCCGCGCTTTACCTCGTGTCATCGTTAGGTACCGCACTTGCTACTAATTGGTATATTTTTTTATTTTTTAGGTTGATGGGCGGCTTGGGTGTGGGGGCTTCATCGGTTACCGCCCCTATTTATATTTCCGAAATTTCGCCGGCAGACAAGCGTGGAAAACTTGTTGGCCTTTTTCAGTTCAACGTAGTGTTTGGTATTGTGGTCTCCTATTTATCAAACTATCTAATTGGGTTAACCGGCGGGCACTCATGGCGGCTAATGCTCGGAATACAGGCCATTCCATCCGTTCTTTTTTTAGTACTGTTGCGTTTTGTACCGGAAAGTCCACGGTGGTTAATTGCTAACCGCCATAAGGTGGACGAGGCCAGGCAAATTTTTAAATTAATAAATCCCGGTACAGCCGATAAAATTGTTGCCGATATTTTGCAAACAAACAAACAGGAACGGGATCAGTTACACAACGATCCGTTGTTTTCAAAAAGATATAGGGCACCCGTAATGTTGGCCATGCTGTTTGCCATATTTAACCAGGTGTCCGGCATAAACGCAATCATTTATTATTCGCCACGCATTTTCGAAATGACTGGTTTGGGCCGCAGCTCCTCCCTGCTGTCAACGGTGGGGCTGGGGATCATCAACTTTACGTTTACGCTACTGGCTATGAATTTTATTGACCGGGTTGGCCGCAGGGTATTAATGCTCATAGGTTCTGTTGGCCTTATTGCCACCTTGGGTATGGTGTCGTACTCATTTTATATAAGCCAGTTTAATAGCTGGGCAGTACCTATTTTTCTTTTTATCTATATCGCCTTTTTCGCTTTTTCGCAGGGTGCGGTTATTTGGGTTTTTATCAGCGAAATATTTCCCAACCAGGTGCGGGCAAGGGGTCAAACGCTGGGCAGTACCACGCATTGGGTAATGGCCGCAGTAATAGCCTTTTCGTTTCCTTACCTGTCAGAAAAAGCTGGTGGTGGAAATACCTTTTTATTTTTTTGTTTAATGATGTGCATGCAGTTTGTTTTTGTTTGGAAAATGATGCCCGAAACCAAAGGCAAGTCGCTTGAACAAATTGAACGTACCCTCATACTTCATTAACCAACAAGCCAATAATCCGTTTATTTTTTGACCAAAATTTCAATCATTAAAATTGCCATTATGAAAAAATTAATTCCCTTATTACCCTTGCTGTTATGGTCGGTTTTTACCATGGCGCAGCAAAAAACAATTACGGGTACAGTAACCAGTCAATTGGGCAATAGCCCTTTGCAAGGGGTTACGGTACAAGCTAAAAACACTTCGGTAATAACCGATGCCGATGGAAAATTTAGTATTAATGCCAATGTGGGCGACAATCTGGTTTTAACCTTTGTTGGTTTAAAGGCGTTTACCATTAGGGTTGGAACCAGCACCCAAAACGTTAGCGTGGCTATGGAAACCGATGTGCGGCAGGAGGAAGTGGTAGTTGTAACGGGTTATACCAGCCAGCGTAAGGTTGACCTGATTGGTGCCGTGGCAGTGGTTGATTTGACTGCGGTAAAAAACAATACCTCAGGCAATCCAATGCAGGCACTACAAGGTAGGGTAGCAGGTTTATACATCGAAAAAAATGGTACACCTAATGGCGAAAACAGCCGCATACTTATACGCGGCTCAAACACATTGGGCAATACCGATCCGTTGTATATAATAGACGGCGCGCCAACCAAAAATCCGCAGGTGTTTCAGAGCTTAAACCCAAGTTCAATTGAGTCGGTGCAGATATTGAAAGATGCGTCCGCTGCATCTATTTACGGCTCAAGAGCCTCCAATGGCGTTATTATAGTTACCACCAAGGGTGGTACAGGTAAGGTAAATGTGGAGTTAAATACCGGTGTAACCTGGCAAACTATGAAGCCACAAAAGCTGGATATGCTGGATGCCGAAGGCAGGGGCCGGGCATTGTGGAGGGGAGCAGTAAACGATGGTACAAATCCTAACACGATTGCACCACTAATTTATACTTACGATTGGAACGGCGATTTTGCCAAGCCTATACTTAACAAGGTTAATATTCAGCCATTTGTAGGTGGCGATCCAAATATACCGGTTGGCAATACCAACTGGCAGGACGCGGCCTACGAAAATGCCCTGGTAAACAACACCGAGCTTACCATTTCGGGGGGCGACAAAAACAGTTCGTTGCTTATGAACCTGGGGTATTTTAACAACGGGGGTATATTAAAATTTACGGGTTTTGAAAGGTACACTGCTAAAATAAATGCCCAGTCGCAATTATTTAATGGTGTATTTAAATTTGGAATGAATTCAGAATTTGCCACCTCAAAACAAACGTTGGCAACCACCGATCTTGGTGGTGCATCAACACCAGCGTTAGCCATTAACCTTGCCCCTACCATACCGGTATTTACCAAAACAGGCCAATATGCCGGCCCGTTGGGCGGCGGCTACAGCGACCGTAACAACCCGGTAAACATGCAATATTTAAACCGTTGGGATAACCTGACCCGCACTTTTGCCTTTGGTAATGTATTTGCCGAATTGGTACCCATTAAAGACCTGGTCATACGCACCAGCCTTGGTATTGATTATTCAACCACGCTTTCAAAGGATATTCAATTAGCTTTTCAGGAAGGCTTTTTGGGAAGGCAGGTAAATAGCCTTGGCCGAAATGCCGGAAAATTTTTAAGCCTTACCTGGTCAAACACGGCGTTTTACCAACGCACTTTTGGCGATCATAGGTTGAATTTTTTAGTGGGTCTGGAAGCTATAGATACTAAAAGCGAGGAGATAGGCGCTTTTAGAGAAGGTTTTGCCCAGCAAACGGAAGAATATTTTACCTTAAATGCAGGTACAGGGCGTAGCACCAATTCAGGCTCGGCTACCGGCAATAGATTGCTATCGCAGTTTGGAAAAATTGGCTATGCCTTCAGCGATCGCTACCTCGCATCGGTTACCGTTCGTCGCGATGGTTCGTCAAGGTTTGGACAAAATACCCAGTATGGTATTTTTCCGGCAGCCAATGTTGGTTGGCGTATAGACCGCGAAAAGTTTATGAAGTCGGTCACCGCCGTATCGTCGCTTAAGTTGCGGGCCGGGTATGGCAGGGTTGGCAACCAGGATGCTATTGGCGACTTTACCCGTACAAGTTTATACCGCACTAATTACGGCACCTTGTTTAATAATGGGCAGGGATTTCCCGGCCAGTGGCTAAATACAGGTACCGCGTACGACCTTGGAGGCGTTAACCAGGGTACTTTGCCCTCGGGTTATGTATCGGTACAGGCTGGCAATCCAAACCTTAAGTGGGAGAGTACCGCAGAAGTAAACATAGGGTTAGACTTCGGCTTTTTTAGCGAGAAGCTTTTTGGGTCATTTGATTACTTTACCCGTACCACAACCGACATCTTAATTCAACCGCCGGTGGCCTCGGCAGTGGGCGAGGGGCGGTTGAAATTTATAAATGGCGCTACCAAACAAAACCGGGGTTATGAGTTTGTATTGGGTTACAAAGGCGAAACTGCCAGTGGGCTTGCCTACACTTTCCAGGGCAACGTGGCCAGTTTTAAAGATAAGATTACAGCGCTGCCGCCAGAGGTAAGAACCGCTTATCCTGGTAATGCTTTAAAAACAATTATTGGTCGCAGCGATCAATCGGTTTTTGGATACCGCACCAATGGCCTTTTTCAAAACCAGCAGGAGGTGGATGCGCATCCAACACAAATTGGTAAGGGAGTTGGCCGTATCAGGTATATTGACATTAATAACGATGGCCAGATTAACGCTGACGACCGCGATTGGTTAGGTACGCTTTTGCCCAAATTTGAATATGGAATTAGGGTAGATCTTCAATATAAAAATCTCGATTTCTCCATATTTGGTTCGGGCATAGCCGGGCGTACCAGCTTTGTTGATTACATGTTTCTCAACAACTTTTTAAATACCCGCGAAAACCGTGCACCTGGTGTTTTAAATGGATGGACGCCAGAAAACGCCGGTTCAAAAACGCCTGCACTCACCTTGCTTGACCGCAACACCGAAACCAAGCCTTCGGATTACCTTTTTGTAAACACCTCGTATTTTAAAGTTAGAAATTTACAGATAGGGTATACCATGCCACAGGCAGCCATACGAAAACTGCACATGGGTCAGCTAAGGTTATTCCTGATGGGCGAAAACCTGTTTTGGTTTAAAAATAAAGCGTTCCAGATATCGGATCCCGAACTGCCTAATTTTAACCTGATACCAATTCCAACTTCCTTTACGTTTGGGCTAAATGTAACCTTTAACTAACCCCACTTACAAGCAAACATTTTTTTACATTACTGAAAACATGATACCATGAAACGATCAATTATATTGTTGGCAGGTGTAGCATTACTTGCTATTTCCTGTAAAAAGTTTTTAGAGGTGCAGCCGCAGGGAACCCTAACCGAAACCGACGTAACCACTGCCGGGGCGGTAGATGGTTTGGCCACCGCCGCGTACGCTGCCATAGGCAACGATTTTTGGAATGGCCCAATAACAAGTATGTGGGCATATGGTAGCGTACGTAGCGACGATGCATATAAAGGTGGCGGAAGCGTGGATGATGTGGGCGAAATAAATGCTTATGAGCAGTACAACCTCACCCAGCCCGCCACCGGGGGCCTGTTTAACAATACATGGGAGCGGGCATATGCAGCCATATCCAGGGCCAACTTTGCAATTCGTGCATTAACAAAAGTAACCGTGGCCGAATTTCCTAAAAAGGAAGTGCGTATAGCCGAAATGCGGTTTTTACGGGGCCACATATACTTTGTATTAAAAACGCTGTTTAAAAGTGTTCCTTATATTGATGAAAAAGCTACCGACGATGAAATATCCACTATTTCAAACGACGTACTGACCAACGATCAATTGTGGGATAAAATAGCTGCCGATTTTGGGGCTGCCGTAACCGCTTTACCCGATAACCAGCCGGGCGAACCAGGCAGGGCAAACAAATTATCGGCCAAAGCCTACCTGGCAAAAACCCGGTTGTACCAGGCCTATACTCAGGATGCAAATCATACGGTAACCGGCATATCCGCCGCAAGGTTAAACGAGGTTATTACTTTAACAGGCGATGTTATTAGTAGTACCCGTTATGCCCTACAGGCCGACTTTGCTGAGAATTTTTTAGATGGATTTGATAATGGTCCGGAATCGGTTTTTGCCATTCAATATTCAATTAACGACGGTTCCGAAATTGGCCGTTTAAGTATGAGCACCAGCCTTAATTACAGCCTTGCCCCGCAATACGGGTGTTGCTGGTTTCATAGCGCCAGCCAAAACCTGGTAAATGCATTTGGTACCGATGCTGCCGGTCTGCCAAAGTTTACCACATTTAATACCATAGCCCTGACCGATGCCAACCTGACTGTCAACGGTTCGTTTGTTGATCCCCGTTTAGACCATACCGTTGGTGTACAAGGCCACCCATTTAAATACCAGCCACGTATTTTGTACGATCATAGCTGGGAACGTGTGCCCGCATTATACGGCGGATTTGGAAATATGAAAGAGCAACAGGCTGCCGATTGCGCTTGTTTTAAAAAGATTGGGCCTTTCTTTGGCAGTTCTAAAAACATCGATATTATTCGCTATGCCGATGTGCTGCTTATTCGTTCCGAAGCCTTAATTGAACTGGGCCGTCAAAACGAGGCGCTTCCATTAATAAACATGGTACGTACGCGGTCCAAAAATAGTACGCTACGCACCCGCTTTGCCAATGGCACCGCCCCCAGTAATTACAATGTTAACACTTATGTAGATGGTACCAATATAACATGGACACAGGCCAATGCCCGCGATGCTTTGCGTTTTGAACGCAGACTGGAGTTTGCTATGGAAAGCCCACGGTTTTTTGACCTGGTGCGTTGGGGCATTGCCGCCGAAACCTTAAATGGATATATTGCCATAGAAAAAACACGCAGGCCTTTTTTAAATAATGCAGTTTTTACCAAGGGTAGAGACGAGTACCTGCCAATACCACAAAGGGAAATTGACTTTACAAAGGGATTGTACAGGCAAAATCCCAAATATTAAAAGCAACTCATTAACTGTATGCCGGCAACGCCGGTATACAGTTAATGTTACCGTTTTAAAACATGCAGTAAAATATGTTCTGCCACTGCTGATTATCAAAGTATGTATTAATAACCGGGCAGGTTGGTAGTGTTAAGGTATTTACTGGTAACCATCACCCGTTTAATTGCAGCCATATGAAAATAATAAATCCCTGTTTGTTATTAATAACCATCTGTTTGTTGTTGGTACCGGGCTACGCTTTATTTGCCCAGCCATCTCAACCCGACTATACCTCAAAGGTGCCCCAATACACTTTTCCCAATACCCTTACCGAGCAGGAAGCCGCGTTAAAAACCAACCCGCTGATGCTTCGGTTAGTAGAGTCGCGTAAAAAGCTCTCCGGCGATCGCTTCAGGCCCATTTTCCACTACGTAAACCCCGAAGGAACGTTGAACGATCCTAATGGATTATGCTACTGGCAAGGCAACTGGCACCTGTTTTACCAGGCTTATCCGCCCGAAGATACCCGACAGCATTGGGGCCATGCCATAAGTAAAGATTTAATACATTGGCGCGACCTGCCCTATGCCATTTACCCCGCGCCCGAAAAAATGGTTTTTTCAGGCTCTTCGCTAGTGGAGGACGACCGGGTAATTGCCATTTACCATGGTACCGCAGTGGGCAATATGGTAGCAACCAGCAGCGATCCATTATTGCTTAACTGGACAAAAGTAACGGGCAATGCAGTCATCCCGGCAAAAAGTAACACCGGTTTTCCCAAACCCTACAGTGTCTTCGATCCATCTATCTGGAAAAAGGATGGCATCTATTATTCGTTAAGTGCGGGCCGTACCGAAACCGGCCCCGGTGGCAGGCCCGTTAGAGCCGATTACCTTTTTAGATCGAAAGACCTGGCTACCTGGGAGTACATGCACGAGTTTGTTGAAGACGACCGTTTTACGCTGGTGGGCGATGATGGCGCCTGCCCTTACTTTTGGCCCATTGGCGACCGCTATATCATGAACTTTTTTAGCCACATGAGTGGCGGCCAATACCTGTTAGGCGACTACGATAAAGTAAACGATAAGTTTATGGCTACCGCCGGTGGCAAATACAATATGGGTGCCGTTGGCCCGGCTGGCGTTCATGCGCCGTCGGCCACACCCGATGGTAAAGGAGGAGTAGTCATTATTTTTAATATGAACCAGGGCCGCCCCACCGAAGGCTGGAACCATATTATGAGCCTTCCCAGGCGGTTAACCTTGCTTGAGCCGAACGTGCTGGGCCAGCAACCCATTGACGAAATTGCTGCGCTTAGGTACAATGGCCAACAGGTTAATACCACCGCTCTACCATCAAACAAAGAAATTGTATTTAAAAAAATAAAAGGTAATGCTATGGAACTGGAAGCCGAAATTGATGCCGGCACCGCGCAAATGATTGTACTGAATGTATTGCAATCGCCCGGCAGGGAAGAGTACACCAGCATTGAACTTTACAGGGAAAAAGGCTTTGGCAATGGCCTTTCTTACCAGCACGGTGCAGAAACCGCCTTAATGCCTGCCGACCTTATTCCACTGGTTACCGGCGAAAAGGCTCCGCCCCGAAAACCCAATGTTGCTGCCAGTCTTATTTCTATCAATTCGTCGCATTCATCCAACTTGCCCGATGCCAAATTCAGGGCGCCTGAAACAGCCGCATTTATGTTGCAGCCCGGCGAAAAAATTAAACTGCGGGTGTTTGTTGATAAAAGTATTGTGGAGGTTTTTGTAAATAACAAGCAGTGTGTAGCCATGCGGGTTTACCCTGGCCGAAACGATAGTGTGGGCGTGTCCATGCAGGCTTTGGGTGGCAATGCTACCCTTACCAGTTTAAACGCATGGCAAATGAAAAATATTTATGAGGAATAAAAGTCAAATTTCCGTTACCTAAAAAATATTTATTGGTAACTGGCTGTAGCGCATCTTTAAAACATTGTTGCCCCTACCCATGGCTGTAGCCGGGCGGGTACAGCCCGGCAAAATTTTTCTGGCCGGGCCAGCCGGGCGCACGTTGCACACTTCAATTGTTGTGCAGGACCAGGCAAAAATCGATATTTTTAACTGTGGCCCGGCAGCTTAAATGCCATAGGATGTATAACAAACCTACCGCTTATATAGGGTTGGCTAATTAAACCAGCTTAGGATAAATAAATATTAATATGAAAAAAGCGCTTATGATACTTTGTGTGCAATACTTATTGCTAACGCCAGGCAATAACCATGTTAACGCACAAAACACATACGCCGAACAACATCGGCCACAGATACATTTTTCACCCAAAGCGCATTGGGTAAACGACCCCAATGGTATGGTGTACCACAATGGCACTTATCACCTGTTTTTTCAATACTACCCTAATAGCAGTACCTGGGGTCCTATGCATTGGGGGCATGCCACCAGCCCCGATATGATACAATGGACCGAGCAGCCTATTGCTATTTACCCTGACGATCTTGGCTATATTTTTTCGGGTAGTGCCGTAGCCGATCATAACAATACTTCTGGCCTGGGCCTAAACGGCCAGCCACCATTGGTAGCCATATACACCAGCCACAACGCTAAGCGTCAAAAAACAAGCAACGATTACGAAACCCAAAGTATAGCTTTTAGCAACGACGACGGTAAAACATGGACGAAATACGCAGGTAACCCAGTACTTAAAAACCCTGGTATTACCGATTTTCGCGACCCCAAAGTAATGTGGTACCAGCCGGGGCAAAAATGGATCATGACGCTGGCTACCAAAGACCGGATTACCTTTTATTCATCTCCTGATTTATTAAACTGGCAAAAGGAAAGCGAGTTTGGCAGCAACATGGGTGCGCATGGAGGCGTGTGGGAATGCCCCGATCTTTTTGCTTTAAACGACAACGGTACAATGGTATGGGTATTAATTGTAAACCTTAACCCCGGAGGCCCCAACAAGGGTTCGGGCACCCAGTATTTTTTGGGCAATTTTGATGGAAGTAATTTTACTGCAACCGACACCACCACCCGCTGGCTCGACTATGGCCCCGATAATTACGCAGGCATTACCTGGAGCAATACGGGCAACCGAAAAGTATTGCTGGGGTGGATGAGCAACTGGCTATATGCCAACAAAGTGCCAACCGAAAAATGGCGCAACGCCATGACCATTCCAAGGGAGTTGTCAATAGCTCATGCAGGTGCCACCAGCTATATTGTTTCAACACCCGTTGGCGAATTGCTTGCTATACAATCAAAGCCTGTTGTGCTGCAGAATGTAACCGTAGCAAAAAAACTTGACCTGGCAACCAAAATACCCTCGTTAAAAATACCCTGCCGGTTAAGCCTGCAGTTAAAAGAAACCAATAATTTTGAAATAACCTTGTCCAATACCCTGGGCGAAAAACTTGTAGTTGGCTTTGATAAAGCCAGCAACCAGTATTTTATTGATCGAACAAAATCAGGCAAAGTTAATTTTACCGATAACTTTTCGGGTAGGTTTACAGCACCACGCCTTAACCCAACAACTACCATGACCATTGACCTGGTGATAGACGAAAGCTCCATAGAAGTATTTGCTGATGAAGGGGCCAGCGTTATGACCACCATTTTTTTTCCTAACAAGCCGTACAATAAAATTATTATGTCATCGCCCCAAAACCTGCCGGTATCTAAAATAAATTATGCCGGTATGCAAAGCATTTGGAAATAATTTTAATGCCAATATTTTAGTGGGGTAGGTAAAAAAGTAAAAAGTTTAAATTTATAGATATGATAAGATTTTTCAGTATTACGATTTGCCTGTTTATAATGCACACAAAAACCTACGCGCAACCGGTAGCATTAACAGTACCCGAATTTACTTTTTTTAAAGCTGATAAATCCATGTTTACACCAAAAAATCTGGACAAGGATAAGTTGTTATTCTTTATATTTTTTGATAGCGACTGCGACCATTGCCAAAGGGCTATGCAATACGTCAGCGATCACTACAATGATTTTAAAACCACTTCCATGTACCTGGTTAGCCGCGATAGCGGGGATAAGATAACTGCGTTTTTAAACTCGTTTGGCAGCAAGGCTAAAGGCAAAAAAAACGTAACAGTTTTAATGGATCCGCGAAACGATTTTGTAACCCAATTTAAACCCCGAAAGTACCCGTCGGTATTTTTATTTGACACCGATAAAAAATTGCTGTTGTACGAAGACAATGATCAGAGCATGTTTAGGTTTGTAAATGCTATAAAGGAAGCATCCAAATAAACTACCGGTTGCAGGGTTTTATTCCAATTCGTTTTTTGAGTCCCTTTTCATTTTAGTCTAAAAAAAGCAGTAGGTCTTTGGCCAATTGCTTCCATAAAATTGCTATATGAAGTATTTTGTAAAATCACCTCTGCTATTTGTTATTACCACTTTATTGCTAAATTATGCCAGTGGGCAGGGCGTTGGTATTTTTACCGATAATGGCGATGTGGGCAAAAATGTAAAGCCGGGTTCGGCTACATATATACCTGCCACTGAACAATACGTGGTTACCGGCGCTGGTTACAATGTGTGGTTAGATTATGATGAATTTCAGTATGTATATAAAAAAATGAAGGGTGATTTTATTTTATATACGCAGGCAAAGTTTGTGGGTGATTGGGTAGATTATCATAAAAAAGTTGGTTGGATGATACGCACCAGCCTTGACGGAAAATCAGCGCATGTGAACGCTGTTGAACATGGCGATGGCTTAACCTCGTTGCAATACAGGCGTACCACCGGTGCCCAAACTGAGGAGCATAAATTGAAAATGACCAAAGCCGACGTGCTGCAACTTGAGCGCCGGGGTAACCAATATATTATGCGGGCAGCCAAATTTGGCGAGCCCTTTATAACAGATACTTTACAAGGCGTTAACCTTGGCGATGAGGTGTACGTAGGCCTGTTTGTGGGCTCGCACAATGCCGATGTGTTGGAAACGGGTGTTTTTAGTAATGTACGTATAACCGTTCCATTTAAAGGTGTGGCCGATAATAGTACCCCTATGTCGCTAGGCAGTAACCTGGAGATATTGGAAACGGGTAGTGGTGCAAGAAAAATAATTTATTCTGTTCCCTATTCAATTCAGGCGCCCAATTACACCGCAGATGGAAAGAGCCTTATTTACAACGACGGCAACGGCTTGTTGTACAGATTTTACATGGCTACCCGTACCGTTAAGGCAATAAAAAGTGGCACAGTTGTAAGTAATAACAACGACCATGTGGTAAGTTTTGATGGTAAGCAAATTGGCCTGAGTAGTTCGGTGAGGGAATTTGGCGGTTCTGTTATTTATACCATGCCGGTAGAGGGTGGTACCCCAAAACAAATTACACCTATTGGACCGTCGTACCTCCATGGCTGGTCGCCCGATGGAAAGTTCCTGGTGTATTGCGCCGAACGAAACAAAGAGTACGATGTGTACCGAATACCTGCTGATGGCAGCGGTACCGAAGTGCAGTTGACCACGCACGTCGGGTTAGACGATGGTCCCGAGTATAGCCCGGATGGCAAATCCATCTACTTTAATTCGGCACGGTCGGGCAGTATGCAAATATGGCGTATGCTGCCCGACGGCAGTAAACAGGAGCAGGTAACCAACGATCGCTACAATAATTGGTTTGCACATATTTCGCCCAATGGCAAGTCAATGGTCTTCTTATCGTTTTTACCCGAAGAAGTACTACCCGGCATGCACCCGCCTTATAAAAATATATACATCAGGCACATGGCTGTAGCGGGTGGAGTAATAAAAGTATTGGCCTATGTTTATGGTGGCCAGGGAACCATTAATACGCCGTCGTGGTCGCCCGATAGTAAAACGATAGCCTTTATAAGCAATAGCGTGGAAGTGCCCTAAAAGGTGCCAGCACCCCGTATGTCATTAATTAAATCTGGAAGTATTTGGTAATGAGTATACGTGGGTCAGGCCGTTAATACATAGGAGTGGTGCAAGATCGCAGTTACTCACTTATCTCCCACGTCTCCCTTCCTTTCAACAATTTATCCAAATCCCCTTTGCCTTTTGTGGCAATGATTTCATCAATTTGTAGTTGCATTACATTTTCGTAGCAGGCTCTTTCGGTTTGGTAAAACACACCAAATGGCCGCGGAAAATGGTCGCCCGATTTTGCTGGATCATCAAAAAGGCGCACCAGCGTTTGGGCTTTAAAAAAGTCATTTTCGTCGTGTATCCAGCAATCGGCTTCGGAAAAGCCTTCGTCAAAACGAACCACTACCGGGCGCAGACCATCCAGTTTAATGCCTTTGTTTCGGGCAGCGCCATATACCAATGGTTTGTCTTGTTCTAAAAACAGTACCTCTTCGGCTTTGGTCTTTTTATCGGTAAAAATTTCAAAGGCACCATCGTTAAAAATGTTGCAGTTCTGGTATATTTCCAAAAGCGAGGTGCCTTTGTGCTGATGGCTTCGGGTAAGCATTTCCTGCAGGTGTTTGGGGTCGCGGTCCATACTGCGCGCTACAAATGTAGCATCGGCGCCCATAGCAAGTGCCAATGGATTGTAGGGGTGATCGATGCTTCCGTACGGGGTGCTTTTGGTAACCTTATGCTCTTCGCTGGTAGGGCTGTATTGGCCTTTGGTCAATCCATATATTTCGTTGTTAAACAGTAATACGTTTACATCAAAGTTTCTGCGCAGCAAATGCATGGTGTGGTTTCCGCCAATGCTAAGTGCATCGCCATCGCCGGTTACAATCCAAACGCTTAATTCGGGGCGGCTTGCTTTTAAGCCGCTTGCCACCGATGTAGCACGTCCATGAATACTATGCATTCCATACGTGTTCATATAATAAGGAAACCGGCTGCTACAGCCTATACCGCTAATAATCACAATATCCTCCCTGGGAACACCAATACCTGGCATTATTTTTTGCACCTGCGCTAAAATAGAATAGTCGCCGCATCCCGGGCACCAACGTACTTCCTGGTCGGTAGTAAAATCTTTGGCGGTAAGGGTTGGTAAAAGTTGAGCTGTTGCTGTTGACATTTGTTGCTTCTTCGTTTAAAAAACGCAAATTTCATTAAAATATGCCAACTGTAATGGTTATTTACAATATTTTGGCTTGGGCGTTTAACAGTGCAGGCGCTTTTAAATTGACTTGCGCATTAAATAGCAAAGTGTGCTTCGCCAAAATGAATGGCTGTTAAAGTAGCATTACTTACTGCCGCTCAACAAAATTTTGCCCACCACGTGCGGCGCCCGCCCGCCTTAGAGCCGCCATAATTAATTTGTAAGGAAAGCCCCCGGGCTTACGACAGTTGGACGGGCAACGACGGCCTAGAGTTTCAACGACGGGCTAAAAAAAATAACATAAAAACGATAGTGCCAAATGGCTGTGGTGGCTGCATTTTGACTATTCTGTATCGGCAAAAGGCCTGTATTTGCACGATTTTTTAAATGTAATAAAATTTTGTGTCAAAATATTTATTGTAAATCAATGGCTTACAAAGGTGCCTGTAAAAATATCTCTCCATCTTGTGCTTTTTATGAGTTTCATCCTGCTACCTTTGCCGTCCATTAAAAAATTGGTGGGATAGCACCAATAACATCTAAACAAAAAATAATGAGCAAATTACATTTTACCACCAAAAGTGCGAACGAGGCTACCGTGCAACGTGATTGGTATGTTGTGGACGGCACTAATCAAACCGTTGGTCGCATTTGTGCAAAAATCGCTGCCGTTCTTCGTGGTAAGAACAAGGCGTACTACACCCCACACGTTGATTGTGGCGACTACGTTATCGTAACCAATTGCGATAAAGTAAAATTTACCGGTAACAAAATGGACGAGAAGGTTTACCTGAACTACTCAGGTTATCCCGGAGGTAAAAAAGAAGAAGTAGCCAAAGACCTGATCAGGCGTCGCCCCGAAGTAATTGTGGAAAGGGCTGTAAAAGGAATGCTTCCAAAAAATCGTTTAGGCCGCAAAATGTACAAAAAGTTGTTTGTATACGTTGGCGATAAACACCCACATACCGCACAACAACCAAAGGAATTTAAATTTTAATCCTTTGACAAGCTCAGGATGAAAATGTCCGGTTGAGCTTGTCGAAGCCCAAATAATTAACAAATGGAAAAGCAAAAAAATGCCGTTGGTCGTCGTAAGGAAGCCGTAACAAGGGTTTTTCTTAGCAAAGGCGGCGGACAAATAATCGTTAACGATAAGGATTACAAAGTGTACTTTCCGCTGGTGTACCTGCAAAACCAGGTAGAGCAGCCACTAAAAGCTATTGACGGCACCGATAAGTTTGATATAAAAATCAACGCTACCGGTGGTGGACTAAAAGGCCAGGCCGAAGCAGCCAAGTTGGGTATTGCCCGTGCTTTGCTGGAGGTTGATGCTGATTTACGCCCGGTACTTAAAGCAGCCGGTTTGTTAAAGCGCGACCCACGCAGTGTTGAGCGTAAAAAACCAGGTAAGAAAAAAGCCCGTAAGAGCTTCCAGTTCAGTAAAAGATAATGAGCCAAAAGTTACAAGCTTCAAGCTACAAGCCGTTTGGCTGTTTTGCTTGCAGCTTGCAGCTTAAAACTTGCAGCTAACAAAATCATATCATTTTAATAATAACTACAAATGGAAAATAACACTTCACTACAACAGCAGCTTTTGGAGGCCGGCGTACACTTTGGTCACCTAAAGAAGAAGTGGAACCCTAAGATGTTGCCTTACATCTTTGCTGAAAAGAAAGGCATTCACATTATTGACCTTAACAAAACCGTAGAAGGTTTACAGGAGGCCGCTGCCGCTTTAAAATCTATTGCCAAAAGCGGTAAGAAAATTATGTTTGTGGCTACCAAAAAGCAGGCTAAGGAAATTGTTACCGAAGCCGCCCGCAAAATAAACATGCCCTTTGTAACCGAGCGTTGGTTGGGTGGTATGTTAACTAACTTCAACACCGTTCGTAAAAGCGTGAAGAAGATGCAAAACATTGACAAAATGCTGGCTGATGGTAGCGCCGAAAGCCTTACCAAAAAAGAGCGTTTAACCCTTACCCGCGATCGCGATAAACTGGAGAAGGTACTAGGCGGTATTGCCCAGTTAGGTCGTGCCCCGGCCGCTTTGTTTTTGGTAGATATTGGACATGAGCACATTGCTTTGGCCGAAGCCAAGCGTTTGGGTATTACTACCTTTGGCATGGTAGATACCAATTGCGATCCAAACAAGGTTGACTTTTCAATACCAAGCAATGACGACGCAACCAAATCGGTAGCAATTGTTACCAACTACATTGCAGCCGCCATTGCCGAAGGACTTGCCGAAAGGTTGGCCAGCAAAGACGATGAGGTAGAAGAAACAGACAACGAATCAGAAAAGCGTGCAGCCCGTTTGCAAGCCGAAGCTGAGCAGGAAGCTGCCGGCCGTGGCGGTCGCGGACGTGGACCTGCCGGCCAGGGTGGACCCGGTGGGCCACCCAAGCGTCGTGTACCAGGTGGAGCCAGTCGCAGGCCGGCAGGTGGTAGCGGACCTCGTTAGTAAGTGGGGAGTTTTTAGTCGGAGCCGGGAGTTGAGATTATTGATTAACGAGATTCCGTATTTAACGACGACCATTTTTATTGACCAGGGTTTCGTTCGCTATGTAGCTTTTCTTGCGTCGCACTCGTGTACAGTAGGTAACGCTAGTCATCTTTAAATGATATAACCACATAAGCACACAGCCACAGAACATGTGCTTTTGCCTATGTGGTTTTTACTTTTTACTTTTTACTTTTTAATTTATACAACATGTCAACTGTAACCATTACAGCGCAGGATATAAACAAGTTACGCCAGGCAACCGGCGCTGGTATGATGGATTGCCGCAAGGCCCTTACCGAAAGCAATGGCGATTTTGAAGCCTCCATTGACTGGTTGCGCAAGCAAGGCCAAAAAGTAGCCGCCAAGCGCAGCGACCGCGAAGCAAAAGAAGGGGTAGTAATAGCCAAAACCACCTTTGATAACAAAACCGGCATAGTAATAACCATTAGCAGCGAAACTGATTTTGTTAGTAAAAACAGCGACTTCGTAGCTTTTGCTACCTTGATTGCGGATGCAGCTATTAGCAACGATTGCAAAAGTGCTGAGGAGCTTAACGAAGTAACCGTTGATGGCGTAAAAGTGTCGGATATGATTAACGACAAACTGGCTTCCATTGGCGAAAAAATTGAGGTTGCCCGTTTTGAAAGAGTTGATGCTCCTTACGTAGCCTCGTACATACATGGTGCCAACCGCATGGGTGTTTTGGTAGGTTTCAATAAAACCGCCGAAGAAGCTGGTAAAGATGTAGCTATGCAAATTGCCGCTATGAACCCATTGGCTGTTGACCCCGCCGCCGTACCTGCCGAAACAGTAGAAAGAGAAAGAGCAATTGTTACTGAAACCATTGCCGCCGACCCTAAAATGGCCGGTAAGCCTGCCGAAATGATCGCTAAAATTGCTGATGGCAAACTGAACGCCTTTTTTAAAGAAAATACATTGGCTGCCCAAATATTTGTAAAAGACAGTAGCAAAACCGTTGCCGAGTATATAAGGAGTATAGACAGTGAGTTAAAAGTGATTGAATTTAAGAGAGTGGCGTTGGGATAAAAGCCATCATATAATTTTTAAAAAGGGAACCGATTATTAACCGGTTCCCTTTTTTGTTTCGGGTATTTTAGTCAACATTTATTAAAAGAACCTGTAAATATTCTTTCGATGCGTCACAGTGGTAAAGTCAATCGTCCCATCTTCAAAAAAAAAGCGAATTCTATAATTCGTCAATTGTATTTGAAACGCATTTTTTACAACCCTTTGGTTTTTAACAGTTGCTGATCCCTGAAATATTTGTAGCTCCTAAATCTCTTTAATAATAGCTGAAATGTTTAGTTGAATTTCCGTAGGAAGCCTTTTAAATGCTTTTTCAAAATACTTGCCGATAATAAAATTTATTTTGCCAATTTTAGTGCTGCCTTAAAAGGTTTTGTTTCGTACCATTTAATCTTGCTGATTTTTTGTTTTTTTGCATAATTGCGTAAAGGGATTTGTTTTCTTGTCCGGTTGTTTGGAAATTAAAATTAAGGCTGGAAATAAAAGCTCCACTACTTTTTTCTCTTTTTTATTTTTAGTGTTAACCGCCTATTTGGTCATAAAATAGTACTAAAAACTTACAAAAAAATACCCGGTAAATTAAGTAATTGATATCGGACTTGCTTATCTATCTTTAAGTAAAACTGCTGTTTATGGAAGGGGTTGTAATTCTCCTGTTGATTGCCATTTTAATTATCCTGGTTAGACAGACAAACAGTTTCAATGAAAAATTATATTTTCTTAGAAACGAAATTATTCAGTTAAAGGAGTTGCTATCAGAAATACCTTTAAAAAAACCTATACCTGGTGAAACTCCGGCGGTTAAAAAGATTGAAGTACCTGTTAAACCAATTTTAAAACCGGCACAGGAGGGTTATTGGGAAACGGGTTTTAAAATAGCGGAGCAAAATAATGAAGTTAAAATACCGAAGCAGCCTGAGCACTGGCAGCCAGTTGAACAGATGGCTTCAGATACCTGCCGCCCTGTATTAGAAAAAGAACCAACTTCTTTTAGTAATTCTACCAACCATCCTCCAAAAAAGCCAATAGCAACCATTAAACCTGGTTTTTTTGAGCGCAACCCTGATCTTGAAAAATTTATTGGTGAAAACCTGGTAAATAAAATAGGTATAGGAATACTGGTGCTGGCCATTGGCTACTTTGTAAAGTTTGCAATTGATAACAACTGGATAGGTGAATGGGGACGGGTAGCTGTAGGATTGGTGTGCGGAGGAATTTTAATTGGGCTTGGGTTTAAATTACGTGGAGGCTACAAGGCTTTTAGCTCAGTACTGATCGGTGGAGGCCTTGCGGTTTTTTATTTTACCATTGCCCTCGCCTATCACCAATTTAATTTGTTTAGCCAGTCCGTGGCATTTATAATAATGATGGTGATTACTATTTTGGCGGTAGCACTTTCTTTAATTTACGATAGGCAGGAGGTGGCTATTATTGCGCTGGTTGGTGGCTTTTGCTCGCCATTTATGGTTAGCAACGAAAGCGGCAATTACAAAACGCTTTTTACTTACCTCATAGTTTTGAACATTGGTTTGCTTGTGTTGGCATGCAAAAAGGGTTGGAGATTACTTAACCTTTTAGCATTTTTGTTTACCCTTGTTATTGTTGGTGGGTGGTTATATACAATTTCTTTTAATGAACCAGTTATAACTTATAAAAACGCCTTCGCCTTTATTACCATCTTTTATCTCCTGTTTTTTGCCATCAATATTGCACATAACATTAAGGAGAATAAGCAATTCATTTCGTCGGATTTTGGCATTTTGCTTGCCAATACGTCGCTTTATTTTACTGCGGGGTTATACTGTTTATACAACATGCAGGCATCGGAATACAAGGGAATGTTTAGCGCCTCTATGGGGGTATTTAATCTTGGTTTATCCTATCTTTTTTTTAGAAAGCAAAAAGTGGATCCCAATATTTTGTACTTACTTATTGGTATTACTTTAACCTTTGTATCACTTACTGCGCCGTTATAGCTCCATGGTAATTTTATTACCTTGTTTTGGGCTTCGGAATGTGTATTGTTGTATTGGTTGTTTCAAAAGTCAACAATCGTTTTAATACAAATTTCGTCAGTGATAGTGTGGGTTTGCATGCTCATAAGCCTTGTTATGGATTGGGATAATATTTATAGGGATACTTCAATTTATTTTTCTATCATATTCAACAAAGGTTTTATAACCACGCTTTATACTGCAGTGGCAACCTTTGCATTATTTAAACTCAGGCAAAACGATCAATTTAAAGTTAGCGGCTTCCTTGGTTTTGGAATGCCTTCCGGGCTAATGTTTCAGATGGTGTCGGTTTTACTGTTATTTATTGTGGGATTTTTAGAAGTAAATCACCAGTTTATTTTTTATTATCCCTCCATCAATCTTAGTCAACTCTATCTTGAATTATATGTTTTTCATTTATGTTAATTGGATTATTGATAATTAAAAAGACATCAAAACAATTTTCCGGTATAATAATACTATTTATAGGTAGCGCTGTTGTGTTAGTGTATTTGTCTGTGATTAGTTCAAATTTTATTTTGCAGGAGTACATTTTGACAAACCATAAATACCAGTGGCTATTTACGACTGGCCATATTTTTTCTGCCTTCTTTTTTTTGTTTATTTTCGGTTACATAGTACGGCAAATAGTAAAGCAAAAAATAAAGTCTCAGTTCTTATCCACTGTATTTACCTGGCTAAGCTGCATCATCTTTGTAATTTTTGTAACTGTCGAGGCTAACCTGCTGGTTCGTTCATTGTTTTTCTCTAAAACCAATGCTATAGCAGACCTTCAAAAAATTTACATCAAAACAGTTTTACCAATATTATGGGGGCTAAGTTCTTTTGCCTTTATGTGGGCGGGTATGAAGTTTAAATTCAGACCCTTGCGAATTTTTACGCTTTCGCTTTTTACGCTTACTCTCCTTAAACTATTTGTTTACGATATACAAAATATTCCGGTAGCTGGTAAAATAGCAGCATTCTTTTGCCTGGGTATGTTACTGCTGGTGGTATCGTTTATGTACCAACGTTTAAAAACAGTTATTATCAATGATGATCAAAATGCATCTTTATAAAGCCATAATGGTAGTGGCCCTGATTACAACCAAAGCTCTGGCGCAGGGTGCATATCAAAAAAAGGATACTGCGTTTAGTGTAACGGCTTTTCCATATTACGGTAAATGGGTCCTTATTATTATGATCCTAGCTGCTCTTTTACTCTTTTCTTATCTTTTAACCAGGGCAATTGAAAAACGGAAAAATCAATAATCTTAAAAATTTCTTTGCTTTATACAAACCGGATATGCTGATCAATTTTTTGAGGAAAATAAGTCATCATAAAACACACTCCCCCTTATAAGCCAATTATCTGCCTTTTAGTATGTAGAGGGTTTTAAACGCGGCAAATCTTTTAAAAAATTAAATTGGAAAAAGTCAGCGATGTTGATTGCAAAACCGGCAACATCTGCAATGCCATTTTGGTCTCGTTACCACGTGTTGGCCACGTAAGGAAGCCATTGTTACCAGCGTTAATTTGAGCAATATAGCCATTGAGCTTGGCAATGAAAAAATACCCCTGTACACCATCAAGGCTGGGAGGCCGTTGTAGCGTTGCGCCCTGTAAACGGCTGTTAGCACAACATCCATTATCTTCGCACCCTATCCTACAGTATTTAAACAAGCAACGCATCATGCTCCCAAGGTATAAACGAATTTTATTGAAACTTAGCGGCGAATCTTTAATGGGTAACAAGGCTTTTGGCTTAGACCAGGATGTTATTAATCAATACGCGCAGGATATAAAACAAGTAGTGGATCTTGGTGTACAGGTGGCCATAGTTATTGGTGGGGGTAATATTTACCGCGGAATGAACGAGGCTGAAACCGGTATAGAAAGGGCCCAGGGCGACTATATGGGTATGCTGGCTACCGTTATCAACGGCATGGCGCTGCAGGCAGGCCTTGAAAAAATTGGCGTATTTACACGGCTGCAAAGCGCTATAAAAATGGAGCAGGTAGCCGAACCTTATATTCGCCGCAGGGCAATACGCCACCTTGAAAAAGGTAGAGTGGTTATTTTTGGGGCAGGCACAGGTAATCCCTATTTTACTACAGACACAGCTGGTTCATTACGGGCCATTGAAATAAAGGCCGATGTAATTTTAAAAGGTACAAGAGTTGATGGCATTTACACCGCCGATCCTGAAAAGGATCCAACCGCTACGCGGTATGATAAAATATCTTTTAGCGATGTTATCAAAAATAACCTGAAAGTAATGGACATGACTGCCTTTACGCTTTGCCAGGAGAATAGCCTGCCAATTATTGTATTTAATATGAATGTGCCCGGCACCTTATTGGAGGTGGTTGAAGGGATGGATGTGGGCACATTGGTTAATTAAGCGCAACCAACATTATTTAAAACGGCTGTGGCCGTTTTTTTATTGAACTAATTTTTTGCAACTACGTTTATTCGTTAATAAATATGGAAATAGCCGATATAAGAAAAGACTATAAGCAGCGCTCGTTATTGGAAGCCGATGTTAAGCCCGACGCTATTGAACAATTTGGTATTTGGTGGAACGAGGCAGTCAGCAGCCAGATTGACGAAGTAAACGCTATGACACTGGCTACCGCCAGCCTAAATGGTGTTCCGTCGGCGCGTATCGTGTTGCTTAAAGGGTATGACCACCCCGGCTTTACTTTTTTTAGCAACTACAATAGCCATAAGGCTAAGGAAATAGCCGACAACCCTTTTGTTAGCCTGGTATTTTTTTGGAAAGAACTAGAGCGCCAGGTTAGGGTAGAAGGAACTATTGAAAAAATAAGTGAAGAGGACAGCGATATCTATTTTCAATCAAGACCCTACGGTAGCAGGATTGGCGCATGGGCCTCACCACAAAGCCAGGTGATACCAGCAAGGGAGTTATTGGAAAACAATTACCAGGAGTTGAACGAGCAATATAATAACGGAGATGTACCCAAGCCTCCACATTGGGGAGGATATATAGTCAAGCCCACCCTTATTGAATTTTGGCAGGGCCGCACCAGCAGGCTGCACGACCGCCTGCAATATACCTTACTAAATAACTCTTGGAAAATTGAGCGTTTGGCTCCTTGATAGCGAATAAAAAAATAAAATAGTTGATTGAACTTACTAAAGAACCCAATCAACTTTTTTCTTCAAGCTTCTTTTTTAGCGGCAACTTCTACTTCTTTTTTTGGCTTTACCGGACGAGCCGGACGGCTTTTACCAAATGATCCCATAAAGATTTTACCTTTTTTTGTTTTTTTATCACCTCTTCCCATAACAAGTTTTTTATTTCAAATATTTTAAATAGTGTGCGAAGTTACATTAAGTTAAGGTACCATCAAAAAAAGCGGTAGTTATATCCCTTTTTAAAGATAATTACCAGTTAATAAATTTTTAAAAATAGCAAATTGTTCTATCAGTTATGGCACAAAAAAACCGGAACAAATCCGGCCTTTTTTTAAATAAATTCGTTGGCATTACATTCTTGACGAGAGGTCTTTACCTGGTTTAAACTTAGCAACTTTTTTAGCCTTTATTTTTATAACTGCGCCGGTTTGGGGGTTACGGCCATTGCGGGCAGCTCTTTTTGATACTGAAAAAGTACCAAAACCTACCAGGGTAACCTTACCACCACCTTTCAGCGTTTTTGTTACCGCCTCAACAAAACTATCCAAAGCAGCATTGGCCTGGGTTTTTGTTATTTCCGCATCGTCTGATAGTTTGGCTATTAGTTCAGCTTTGTTCATGTTATATTTTTTTAGAATTATTTAGTCGGGCAAATTAATTGGGTTTTATCATAAACCAAAATTTTTTACTCATTTAACCCATACTAAATTTTGTGAAATCCGCACAGGTAAAGGAATTGCGGCTGTTGGCTTATGAACGCGGTTACTCAACAACCTCCATAAGGCTACGAAATGATATGACTTTATCACCCCATTTTTTTATAGCCAGATCCCTTAATATGGGTGCGTGTTCGGCAATGTATTGTTCGTAATCGGCCCTTGTTTTTGCAAAGTATTGAACGGCATAAGTAACGCCATCCTCTTCATTAATGTCAACCAGCTTTACCAGCTGAAAGCGTGTAAAGGCTTTGGTGGCCATTACGTCTGGTACGTGCGCTGTCTGCATCCAAAAGAGCCAATCGGCGGCCACCAAAACATCAATTTTACTGGTTATATTGTATAAAAACATAGCAACATTCTTTTTATTTGTATTTAAAAAAGTAGAGCGCCTAAAGTAAGTATTTGTTGGTCACTGCCCAATAATGTAATGGTTGTACCGGCCCGCCCTCAGTACGCTGTTCGGGCAAAAGTGCAACTCCGCAAATTGAGGGACAGGCCGCAGCAACGATTAACAGAGTTACGAAAGTTTGGATCAGCAAAAAACGCCCGGTAGCGGCATTGCCGGACTATTGGTTAATTTACATTATTATACGTAAATAGCTTATCCATGAACTACACAATACCCCACAATTTTGTTTTGAAACAATTATACCCCCTAAGGCCCCGTATTGTAAAAATGCTGGGCGGTATTGGTTTGTATAAAGATGATTTACTATTGATGTTTTTAAGAGACAGTACTAAAAACCCTGAGTTTAATGGCGTATTTGTAGCTACACAGCCCACTTATTTTCAGGCTTTGCAAGAGGAAATTCATACCTCAAAAATGGACTTTGACCTTGACGGCTCCCACAATAGCTGGATTTTTATAAGCGAGGATGTAACCTGCTTTAAAGAAAAGGTAGCTAAAGCGTGTATACTTGCCAAAGCCGGCGACGAGCGTATAGGTAAGTAAAGCCTGGCATGCACGGCTAACTCATATAAAACCTTATTTCTGGTAATTAAATGGTATTCAAATCTAATTGTTTATAGGGGCAAAAACATTCCATTGGTTAAATGGCGCAGTGCTCGTGGTAATTTTCCAGCACAATCGGGGCCCGCTCAAACTCGTAACCATCATAGTATTTTAGTAGCTCATCCAGTACACCGTCTACTTCTTCGCGGGTTTTTAAGGTAACCAACCTGTTTCTAAACTCCTTTATGTTAGGTAAGCCTTTAAGATAGTTGGCATAGTGGCGGCGCATTTCGTTTATGCCTACAATAGGACCTTTCCACTCCACCGATTTACGAAGGTGGTTTTTGCTTACGCTTACCCGCTCCTTAAGTGTTGGCGACGGTAATAGCTCGCCGGTAGCCATGTAGTGGTGTATTTCGCGAAAAATCCATGGGTAACCAATGGCGGCGCGGCCAATCATAATACCATCCACTCCATAGCGGTTTTTATACTCAACCGCTTTATGTGGGCTGTCAATGTCGCCATTACCAAAAATGGGTATTTGTATACGGGGGTTATTTTTCACCTTTGCAATCAGGCTCCAATCGGCTTCGCCTTTATACATTTGGCTACGGGTGCGGCCATGTATGGCAAGGGCTTTAATTCCAACATCCTGTAGCCGCTCTGCTACCTCTTCAATATTTTTGGTTAGCTCGTCCCAACCCAACCGGGTTTTAACGGTTACCGGTAGCCGCGTAGCTTTCACGCATGCCGAGGTAAGGCGCACCATCAGGTCAAGATCTTTTAAAACCCCTGCGCCAGCGCCTTTGCAAGCCACCTTTTTTACGGGGCAGCCAAAATTAATGTCAAGCAGGTCGGGATTGGTAGCATCAACTATTTTACTGGCAAGGGCCAGGCTGTCCTCATCGCCGCCAAAAATTTGGATGCCCACGGGCTTTTCGTAGTCAAAAATGTCAAGTTTGTGGCGGCTTTTTATAGCATCGCGTATAAGGCCTTCACTACTAATAAATTCGGTGTACATCAGGTCTGCACCATTTTCTTTGCAAACCGCTCTAAAAGGCGGGTCGCTCACATCTTCCATGGGTGCCAGCAAAAGCGGAAACCCTGTTAACTGTATGTTACCTATTGTTACCATCTATATAATTTTTTGCCCCGGTCACAGGCTGGTTATTAGCCATTACTGGTTTTATTAACCGTAACATGCATTGTAAGCTTTTGTTAACCAGCTACATAAGCCAAATTGCCTTATACAATGCTAAAAGCGTGCGAAATTACACCCAAATTTTTAACCGGCTGGCATAACCATTTGCCTTTTATGCTGTTTTAAGGCTGCAATAACTTTTTATCAATAATCTTTGCACCCTTTTACACGCTATAAAACCACCATAGTAAAAATTAATGGATACTTATTTAAAAAATCAGCCGGCCGTACGCCAGTTTGTAGCATTTATTGGTTTGGCAGCAGGGTTTTTTGTGTTGAATATAGTGTTGTCTTCGCTAATGTTTTCGGACCTGTCCTCGGTGTTAAGCGACAAATCGGCCACGATTACGCCGGCTACTCTTGCCAGGTTTAAGTGGGCGCAGTTGTTTAGCTCAGTGGTTATATTTATTTGCCCGGCATTATTGTTCGGTTATTTTTCGTCGCCCCGGTTGTTTAGTTATGTTGGCATGCAAAAGCGGTTTTCGTTGATCTTGGTATTGCTAGCCATAGGTTTATTGTTTACGGTTCAGCCGTTGGTAAGTTGGTTGGGCAACCTTAACAGCCACCTAAATTTTGGCAATATGCAGGCCCAGCTAAAACAAATGGAAGAAATGTATAACCGGGCTATTGAAACCTTTTTAAAAATGACCTCAGTAACCGATCTGGTTATTAACCTGTTGGTTATTGCCCTGTTGCCTGCCGTGGCAGAAGAGCTTTTTTTTAGGGGAGCAATGCAAAAAGTATTGCTTCGCGTAAGCAATAAACCGTGGCTTGCTATTTTACTTTCGTCAATGGTTTTTGCTTTGCTTCACGGAACATTTTTTAAAATTATACCCATATTTGTTTTGGGTATTTTACTTGGAACAGTTTACCATTTTACCCGCAATTTGTGGTACACCATCATCATCCATTTTTTAAATAATGGGTTAGGGGTATTGTCAGTATATTATGCTGATAAAAGCAAGTTTTTGAAAACCTTAACCGACGATAAGCTGGCAGTGCCATTGTATGCTGCAGCATTTAGCTTACTGGTAAGTATTGGTATAGTATATTTAATGAGCCGCAAAAGCAACGAAGTGTTACCAGCCTATTTAACCGACGACCAAAACGATATTATTGACTAATGTACAATTGGGCGCTGTTATACCGAACAGAAGATTTTACCCGAGCCAGCATAATTAAGGGCATGCTGGAAGAAAATAATGTTCCGGTATCTATCATAAACAAACAGGATAGCAGCTATCTTAATTTTGGCGAAATAGAGGTGTATGTGCCGGGGCATTTTAAAGAACTGGCCAATACGCTGCTCAACCAGTCGTTAATGAATTGATGGATGTTGACCTGTTTAATTAATGTGGGTAGTTTTATCCATTTTTCCCATTCCACTTTTCCTACACCAAATAAGTATTATTTTTCATCTTTTAATTCCTTATAACTTACCTACCAACCAGCAATGGCCTTAAACGTACAAACTTTTAAAACCAGGGCGCTAACTGCATTGGTTTTTGTTGTCATCATGTTGGCTGGCCTGTTCTGGAACCATTTTTCTTTCCTGGCCTTATTTAGCATCATCCATTTTGGATGTTGGTACGAGTACCAAAAGCTTATGGGTAACATTTATCCGTTGTACAACCAGGTATCCGTTTTTCATAAAATGGGGGTAGCCATAGCAGGGTTTGGGTTAATGCTGCTTATGAGCAGCGGGCGCCTTCAGGTTTTTACCATACCAATAAACGAGTGGGGTTGGTGGATGGTGCTGGTTTGTGCTATTGTTATACCGGTAAGCGACATTTTATTTTTCAAAAATATTACCCTGCAGGCGCTCCTCATATCGCTGGCAGGGCTGTTGTACATTTCGTTTAGCTGGGGTTGTATGATGCAGCTACGGGCCAATGGATTTATGCAAACAGGTTGGATATTGCCGGTTGTACTTATTGCCAGTATATGGATCAACGATACCATGGCTTACCTGGTAGGCTCGTTTATAGGTAAAACTCCTTTTTCGCCCATATCGCCCAAAAAAACCTGGGAGGGTACCATTGGCGGCGCAATATTATGTGTGGCCACGGTAACACTGGCAGGTTATTTTGCCCTGGGCCTAAAGGATTATTGGTCGCTGCTTATCATATCCGCTATTGCGGCAGTGGCAGGCACCCAGGGCGACCTGTTAGAGAGTAAACTGAAACGCATGGCAGGCGTAAAAGACAGTGGTACTTTTATGCCAGGTCATGGCGGATTTTTAGATCGCTTTGATAGCCTGCTGGTTACAACGCCCTTAGTATGGCTATACCTTTTACTTATTAATTAGGCAGTTAAACCGTCAATAGATAGCAAGGTATTACACCATCATTTATGGCCCTTTACCTGTTTTTAGCCTTGCTTATCTTTATATTTGCACCTCAATTGTAAGGTAAATGATCATTCATAAGGAAGGTTATCAGAGTATTGGCATAACCGCATTGGTTTTTGGGTTGGTAAATATTGTTTCGTTCATTTTTATAAGCAACAAATACCCCGTTGTAGCACAGTTAATACTGTGGACCTCAGTCATCTTTTTTTTCTTTATCCTTTCGTTTTTTCGTATTCCCGGCAGGCCGCTTACCACGGGCGAAGAACATATAGTGTGCCCGGCAGATGGAAAAGTAGTGGTAATAGAAGAAGTAACAGACACAGAATATTTTAAGGACAAACGTATACAGGTAAGCATATTTATGAGCCCCGTAAATGTGCACGTAAACCGCTGCCCGGTTAGTGGTAAGGTTGTGTACAGTAATTACCACAAAGGCAAATACCTGGTGGCATGGCACCCAAAAAGCAGCACCGAAAACGAGCGTCACAGTGTAGTAATCAAAAACGATAAAATTGAAATACTGGTAAAACAAATAGCCGGTGCGCTGGCAAAACGCATTGTCAACTACCTAAAAGTTGATGCTGCTGCAGCCCAAAGCGACGAGATGGGTTTTATTAAGTTTGGTAGCAGGGTAGATGTTTTGTTGCCTATTGGTACTACCGTAAATGTACAACTAAACCAAAAGGTAAAAGGCGGGGTTACGGTACTTGGTACCATTGCACATTTATAAGAGCGGGTTTCAATTTTGTTGTTGCACGTTAGTTTGCTAATTACTTTTTTTTTTGAAGCCAGCAATAGTGGTACTATTTAGCTCCGGTTGTGTCACACTCTTGTGCTGTAATAAGGCTATTCAACAATTTAAGTTACCAATAAAGGTGCTTGCTTATATCGCCTAAAGCTTGTAATCATATTATACAATGCTAAACCGATATTTCTCTTTTTTTAGCATTTTTTCATATGCAGGGCGTACTTTTAAAAGCTTAATTATTTTTTAGCTATATGAAAATTAAAGCCTGCCTTATGCTGCCTTGTATTGTTTTTGGGACGTTGTTGTTTGCACAATCAACCAGCAACAAAAACACTAAAGCAGCACGTATTCAACTAATAGACAATTTACAAAAACAGCGGGTAGATGTACTGGTAGAGGGCAAACTTTTTACTGCCTACATTTATCCCGGCACGCTAAAAAAGCCGGTCCTTTACCCTATTAATACATCGGCAGGCACCCCTGTTACCCGTGGTTGGCCAATGGACCCACGCCCCGGCGAACGGGTAGATCATCCACACCAGGTAGGCATGTGGTTTAATTATGGGGATGTAAACGGGTACGATTTCTGGAACAACTCAAACAATGTTAGCGGGCAGGCAGGTAAGTATGGTACTATAAAGCACGATACCGTTTTGGCAATAAAAAATGGAAACAATGCGGCGCAGCTTACCGTGGCTGCCAATTGGCTAAACGATGCCGGAACCGTATTGCTTAAAGAGCAAACGACTTTTATTTTTTCGGGTAAAGGTGCCGACCGAAGCATTGAACGCATTACCACCCTAACCGCTGCCAGCAACGATGTGTTGTTTAACGATAATAAGGAGGGATTGATTGGCCTGCGTGTTGCCCGGCAGTTAGAACACCCCGGCAAACAAGCCGAAATATTTACCGACGCCAGTGGTACAGCCACCAAGGTGCCCCAAATAAATAACGACGGCGTAACCGGCCACTACCTAAGCAGCAACCAAAAAGAGGGCGACGCAGTTTGGGGAACACGTGGCGGGTGGGTTTCTCTAAGGGCCACTATTGGTACCGAACCAGTGTCGGTGCTCATAATGGATAACCCTAAAAATATTGGTCACCCTACCTATTGGCATGCCCGCGGTTATGGTTTGTTTGCGGCTAACCCATTGGGGCAAAGCGCCTTTAGCAATGGTAAAGAAACCCTGCGTTTTAACCTGCCTGCCGGGCAGTCGGTAACCTTTAAATTTAAAATACTAATACACTCGGGCAGCCTGTTAAACTACCAACAGGCTAATGCATACTATACCATTTATGCAAAGTAAAGGTGGGTCGTGGTGTTGGCAACGTAGCATAATGTTATAATTACATACCCGGTAAATAGCCGGTATTTTTATTAAAACTACCTGGTGGTATAGTAAAGATTGAGGACCGATATGGTCATGATAAACAACATAATTTTCAGCTACGTTTTTAAAGCTGGCCGGTAACTTGTAATAGGTATACACTTTGCCTGTTAAAGTTTAAATGCCACTTCAAGCCATTGCAAACCCTGATAGCCACTTAAAACTACCGCAAACCCTACAGCCACATCACGGCACTGCCGCCGAAGCTATAGCCCCGATTGAAGTGGAAAGCCCGCATGGCGGCTTGCCGCCAGCGGACTTGCAACGGAAAGCGGGACCAAAGTTGAATAATTGCTACCCGGCAGGGCTTCAAAGGATGGTTTCTAACTCCTTTAAATGATAAATGATGTGGGTAGGCGTGCAGGTAGGCTGTTCGTTAATGTGGTTTACAAAAACAGTATCCATGCCGGCGGCCATGGCGCCTTTTATGTCGGCGTCAAGGTTATCGCCTAACATAAGGCTTTCGTTGTACGAGCAGCCCGCCCTGGCAATGGCAAAATCAAAAATTTCTTTTTTGGGTTTCAGGCTCATAGCCAACTCGCTGGTAATTACATGGTTAAAAAAGTGATTGATACTTGCGTTTTGTAGTTTGGTGCTTTGTATATACTCAAAGCCATTGGTAATCAGGTGTAGCTGATAGCCTTTGTTTTGCAGGTACGTAAGTATTTCCACCGTGTACGGAAACAATATTTTTTTGTGGGGAAGGCGGTCAAGATAGTCGGCACTCAGCAGGCGGCTCAGGTCCTGGTCGCCAATCTTAAACTCAAGCAGGGTATGCCACATGCGTTTCCACTTTAGCTCTTCCTGGGTTATAAAGCCATGGTGATAGCGGTCCCACAACTTTTTATTGTGGGCCGAGTAGTGTTGGTAAAAACCTTCAAAATCGTCGGTTACAAGTTGGGTTAGGCTATGTAGTGCAAACAGTTCCCTAAGGGTTTCTTTTGAGTTGGTTTCAAAATCCCACAGGGTATGATCGAGGTCGAAAAACAGGTGTTTGTACTTCATATTAATTTTTAAACCAATTATGTAATTGAAAGATTGTGTTAAGGGTACATGTTACCTTAGCGGCGTAAAGGTAATGGCTACCCCAAAAACATAGTCCACACGTAACAATAAAACAATGAACGTAATTATAACCGGCGCCTCAAAAGGCATAGGAAAAGCAATAGCCGAAAAATTTGCGGCCGACGGCCACACCATTGTAATATGTGCCCGGGGCGAAGTGGCTTTATATAACACCATGGATGCCCTGCAAACAGCATACCCGCAATGTACGGTAAAGGCCCGGTCGGTAAATATGGCTGATATGCAACAGGTTAAAGCATTTGGCGATTGGCTATTACAACAAAACCTGGTACCAGATATTTTAGTTAATAACGCCGGACAGTTTATACCCGGCAGTTTGCATACCGAAAATGCGGAAGTGCTTGAGCAAACCATGCAGGTAAACCTGTACAGCGTTCATTACCTTACCCGAACTGTGTTGCCTGCAATGATGAAGGCAGGCAAAGGACATATTTTTAACATGTGCTCCATTGCATCGATGGATGCATACCCCAACGGCGGATCGTACAGCGTAAGCAAGTTTGCCTTACTGGGCTACAGCAAAAACCTGCGCCACGAAATGCAGCCACACGGCATTAAGGTAACCGCCATATTGCCCGGCGCTACCATGACAGCCAGTTGGGAAGGTAGCGGTATTGCCCCCGAACGTATAATGGAAGCAGCCGATGTTGCCGATATGGTATATGCCAGCAGCAAACTATCGCCCATGGCAGTGGTAGAAGATATTGTAATGCGGCCACAACTGGGCGACCTATAATTTTTTTGCTCTGCACCACTGGCAGCGCGCATTCAACAACATAATTTAAACCTATATCTTCGCCCAATGGAAGCGTTGTTGCAACAAATTAATGCCTATAAAGCCGAAATAGGCGCTTACAAGGCTACTACCAACGAACAGGTGGAGGCATTTAGAATAAAGTTTTTGGGTACCAAAGGCGTGGTGAAAGCCATAATGAGCGAAATGAAGCAGGTGCCCGCAGATAAGAAAAAGGAGTTTGGCCAGGTATTGAATGGCTTTAAAATATTGGTGGAGCAAAAGTTTGAATCGCTGACTGAACTACTTGTCCCAAGCAATGGTGTGGAGAGTGCGGACAGTTCCGATTGGACGCTTCCCGGCACGCCCACACCTGTAGGTACCCGCCACCCGCTGAGTATTGTACGCAACCAGATAGCAGGCATTTTTAACCGGATAGGTTTTAACGTGGCCGAAGGCCCGGAAATTGAGGACGACTGGCACAACTTTACCGCCCTTAACCTGCCCGAGAATCACCCGGCCCGCGATATGCAGGATACCTTTTACCTTGGTAAAGACCCCGACTTTTTGTTACGTACCCACACAAGTAGTGTACAGGCCAGGGTAATGGAAAGTCAAAAGCCACCCATTCGTATAATTTGTCCCGGCCGTGTGTACCGTAACGAAACCGTAAGTGCAAGGGCGCACTGCTTTTTTCACCAGGTTGAAGGTTTGTATATTGACGAGCAGGTAAGCTTTGCCGACCTTAAGCAAACCTTGTACTTTTTTGTGAAAGAAATGTTTGGGGCCGATGCAAAAATAAGGTTCAGGCCAAGCTATTTTCCCTTTACAGAGCCAAGCGCCGAAATGGATATTAGTTGCACCGTGTGCGGTGGTAGTGGCTGTAGCCTTTGCAAACAAACCGGCTGGGTCGAAATTTTGGGCTGCGGAATGGTCCATCCCAAAATGCTTGAAAATTTTACGATTGACCCTAACAAATACACCGGTTTTGCCTTTGGCATGGGCGTAGAAAGGATATGCCAATTAAAATATCGTATTAACGACCTGCGACTTTACTCCCAAAACGATATCAGGTTTTTGCGGCAGTTTACGGGGGCAGTGTAAACAGTGTATACATTGACTTAATTTTTATGGTACGTTAACCTGCTGCTTAACAGGCAATTACCACAATTTTTTAAGGTACTTTTAGTGTTAATAGGTTACAGTGTATAACCCAATTTTTAATTTAACGCCAAAGCTTTTAAACACTTAACCTATTGTAGCGTTATAGCTTTAATTTTACACTTTATTCATTTCAATTAACCTCATGGCTGTTATCCTTACCTTCTTTTTCGCTCACTGGTTTTTATCGTTGTTTTTTCACACATTTTTTTTACATCGTTTTGCCAGTCACCAAATGTATACTACCAGCAAAAACTGGGAAAAAGTATTTTACTTTCTTACCTGGTTTACACAGGGATCGTCGTTTTTAGTTCCGCGCGCCTATGCAGTTATGCACCGCATGCACCACGAGTACAGCGATACTGAGCAGGATCCGCACTCGCCACACTTTTTTAAAGATATATGGTCAATGATGTTGCATACGGCCAAAATATACCAGGCATTTATTACTGGTGAGCGTTTGCCCGAAAAAAAGTTTACCAAAGAGTATCTTCCTGTTTGGGAATCACTGGACCGTGTAGGGTATAGTTGGGGAAGCCGCCTGGCTTTTGGTTTATCCTACGTTGCAGTATATGTATTGTTTGCACCATCTGCATGGTGGTACTTATTGTTGCCTATCCATTTTTTAATGGGTCCGGTACAGGGAGCTATTGTAAACTGGTTTGGCCACAAATTGGGTTATAGTAACTTTAAAAATGGCGATCATAGTCGTAATTCATCTCCATGGGGTATTTTTTTATTGGGCGAGTTGTTTCAAAACAATCATCACCACGCCAAAGACAGTGCTAATTTTGCACAAAAATGGTTTGAATTTGATCCTACCTATGTGGTAATGAAAGCCATGCATTTTGTAGGTATTATCAGGTTAAAAAAATACACACCTATAGCGGCAATGGCTAATAATACGGTTGCGGCTACACCAAAGCAAAAGGCACATGCCGGCTCCTATAGCGAGGCCGACTACTAATTAAATTTTATATTGACAGCAACAGCCCCGGACAAATTGTTTCGGGGCTTTTTGCATTAGTGCAGGTATGTTTTGTATGGCTTTGGGCTGGGGGTGGTGATTGCCATGCAGTATTATATTACCCGGCCGGGTACGTTAACAACATACATTATAAAAAAAATTTTCATCCGCACCGCTATAGTTTACATTTGGCATTTGAGTTTTACGTAAGCCTATAACTTTATTGAATGACAATTTCAGGTATTTGTATTTGTGGTGCCGGTACCATGGGGTATGGCATAGCACAGGTAACTGCACTTGCAGGGCTGCCAACTATTTTGTTTGATGTAAATGAGGCCAGTTTAACTAAAGGCAGGCAACAGCTTGAAACAAATATTAAAAAGCTGGCAAACAAGCAAAAGGTAACCATGACGCAACAGGAGCAGGCATTGGCCAACCTGGTGTACACGGCCAGTATAAAAGATTGTGTTGCGCCGCTGGTTATTGAAGCCATTATTGAAAAAATGGATGCCAAGGTTTTGTTGATCAGGCAGCTTGAGGCTATTAATGCTGCCGATACTATTTTGGCTACCAATACTTCCTCTTTATCGGTAAACAGGTTGGCTCAACAACTTACCTTACCCGGCAGGTTTATTGGTATTCACTTTTTTAACCCTGTGTACCTAATGCGGTTGGTTGAAATTGTAAAAGCCACCACCACCACCGCCGAAACGGTAAAAGCTGCGACAGCTTTTGTAACAAGGCTTACAAAAACCTCCGTAGTATGTAACGATGCACCGGGCTTTATAGTTAACCGCGTGGCCCGACCGTATTATTTAGAAGCTATGAAGCTGGTGGAAGAAGGTAAAGCCGATATGGAAACGGTGGACGCTTTAATGGAGGCAACCGGTTTTAAAATGGGGCCATTTGCACTAATGGATTTTATTGGTAACGATATTAATTATGCCGCAAGTTGTAGTGTGTACGAAGCACTTGATAAGCCTGCCCGGTTAACGCCTTCAAACCTACAAAAACAGCTGGTACAAAAGGGGCATTTAGGAAAAAAGACGGGTAAAGGCTTTTACCAATATTGATGAATGCTTTAGCACAGTTTAATAGAGTGGTTTATTAATTGCAAACACAAAAGCGAATGGCTTTAAAAATACAAAGGGTATTAGTTACCGGCGGCGGTGGACTGTTGGGCAGCCACCTGCTTAAAAGGTTGGCGGGCAAAGGCCACAAAATAACGGCGTTGTATCGAAACAGCTTTCCTAACGAGCTTTTGCCTGACAATATTACCTGGCTAAAGGCCGATGTGTTGGATGTGCCCGCCTTGTACGATGCTATGGTGGGTGTGCAGCAGGTTTACCACTGCGCCGCAGTAGTATCGTTTAACCCTAAGCATACCGCCAATATGTTTAACATTAACATAGAAGGTACTGCCAATGTGGTTAATGCAGCCCTTAATGCAGGGGTTGATAAGCTGGTTTTTGCAAGTTCGGTGGCGGCCTTAGGTCGTATACGAAAAGAAGGCGCCATTAACGAAACCATGAACTGGAGCCAGAAAACCAGCAACAGTAAGTACGGCGAAAGTAAATACCTGGCCGAAATGGAAGTGTGGCGAGGCATAGGCGAAGGATTAAACGCGGTAATGGTAAACCCTGCCATTATTTTGGGAAGGGCCGATTGGAATAAGGGATCAGCTGGTATTTTTAAATCGGCTTACAACGAGTTTCCATGGTATAGCACAGGTGGTGGTGGTTTTGTAGATGTGTTGGATGTGGTAGAAGCCATGGTATTATTGATGAATAGTCAATTGACCGCCCAACGGTTTATAGTAAGTGCCGAAAATAGATCGTACAGGGAGGTGTTTAACCTAATGGCCAATAGTTTTGGCAAAAAACCGCCACACAAAAAAGTGACACCCCTTTTATCGTCGTTGGTTTGGCGAATGGAAGCCATTAAATCGGCCGTAAGTAAAAGCAATCCACTGTTAACACGCGAAACCGCTAACACTGCCATGACGGCCGTTCAGTTTGACAATAGTAAGTTGCTGAAAGCATTTCCTCAATTTAAATATCAACCGCTTGAAGCTACCATTCAAAGGGTTTGTAAAGAGTTGCTGGCTTTGCTGCCCCCATTATAGCCCAAATAAAATACAATGCCCAAATACCTGGTTATATGGCCCACATCTTACTAAAAAATACGAGCTTAAAAAATGCTACAGGTACCCCCGCGCAACCGTAAACAGTAGCTTGTAGCCTGTTTTATAAGTCGCAAACATACAATCGTTTACAGGTTGCCCCATGCCGTACGAAAGAACTGTTTTTTAAAATTTGTATTTTATATGCAACCAATTTGTGTTTAAGTGTGCAGGCTGTGCAGCCTGCCGATAAAATTTTACGTCAATAATTGCTTATAATCATTTCATTAGAATGTTTTGTTGCGATGTAAGCCTGCATCGATGTCGGGTTGAAACAAATATTTCATAAACGATGAAATTAAATAATGCATGAAAACAATTGTACTGTTACATAGCGCTACAGGAGCGGCCACTGACCTTTTGCCGCTTAAACATAATTTGGAAAATGATTTTAATGTTCATGTATTTAATTTTTACAAACCATCCTGGCCATTGTTTGATGCTCCTTTTTCCATTGAAAATTTTGCTGCTGGGGTGTTGGAATTTATAAGCCAATTAAATGTTGAAAAGGTAAATATTATTGGCCATCGTATGGGCGGCTATATTGGTCTGTTTCTTTCAATAAATTATCCACAAATAATTGAAAGCTTAGTAACTATTGGCACCAAATTAAAGTGGGACGAAAGAACCGCCCAAATTGAACAAGAGAGCATTGACTTATTAATAAGTGATGTTGAATCACCTCAGCACAAGGCGCTCCGGCAAAAATACCCCGACGGTATGTGGAACACCATAGCCACAAAAATCAGACTGCTCTACAACGAGGTAGGCAGGTTTGCCCCGCTAAAATTTGGCGATTTTGAAAAAGTAGGTATTCCGGTGTTGTTGGTGTTGGGCGACCGCGACCCACGGGTAAGCTTTGTTGAAACCAGTATTGTATACAAGGAACTGGTAAAAGGGCAGTTTGCCGTTTTGCCCAATACAACTCAGCAAATTGAAATTATTGATACCGCTTACCTCTCCATGATTATTAGATCGTTTTTAAAGGGCTAATGTTTCGTTTTTATTGACCGTAATATTGCCTATACGAATGAAAGCCTAATTACCCGTGCCAATGTCATTGGGTTAAGCCTTACAAATATGGTTGATTATTTATTTTACTACAATACAAGTAATGACATTTACCCGGCTTACGCCCCGCCCGGCCGTCGGCAGTTGCACGGGTAGCCGGAGTTACATAGGTATTTTGGTTAGAGCCTCCAAAACCTTTACCTAATTACATTGCCCTGCCTAAAGACGGATACCATTTAATCAGTAAATTTTTATTTCAATAACGTTGCTTCTAAAACCAATTCAAACCCCAGCAACGTATACTACGCAGTTATTTGTTGCGCTTATACTGGTTTTTATTTTTAAAAGAAGATTTAGCAGTTGATAGCCATAGAGCATCCTTAACGAGTTTATGTAGCCGTAGCTATATTTGCAACCATGAAACCTGTTTTAATTTATTGTTACGATGCATGGTGTGGGTGGTGTTATGGCTTTAGCCCTGTAATAAAAAAAATTGCACACGAATTTGCCAGCCAGGTAGAAGCCGATGTGTTATCGGGCGGAATGATTTTGACCGAAAAGCCAGTACACATTAGTGCAACAGCAGGCTATATACAACAGGCTTATAAAAACGTTGAGCAAACCACCGGCATAAAATTTGGCAGCGACTACCTATGGCATATCAACAATTTTGAAGAAAGCGATTGGTATCCCAGCTCGTTAAAGCCGGCAATAGCTATGTGTATTGTAAAAGAATTTTACCCCGACCGTGCTATTTACTTTGCCGCCGACCTGCAATATGCGCTTTACTACGAGGGCCGCGACCTTACCGACGATGAGGCTTACCGCCACTTGTTGGACGTTTACCCCATACATCCCGAACTGTTTTACGAGCGCCTTAAAAGCGATGACTATAATGAGAAAGCCTTGTACGAATTTGAAGTGGTGAAGCAGCTGCAGGTTTCCGGCTTTCCGGCGGTGTTATTGCAAACTGCGCAGCAAAAATTTTACCAGTTAGCCAGTGGCTATACTAATTATACTACCCTAAAAACCAGGCTTGAGGCCACCCTAAACGAGGTTGCACTATTAGTTAAAGGTTCGTAAACCAGGTTAATATTTTAAAAGTTGTTTCACGGCCTGGTGTAGGCGGGCTTTGGCCATAAAGTTTTTTTCCAGTTCAATATTAAAGGGTACTGGCGTATCAAGCGAAGCGCAGCGTATTACCGGTGCATCCAACAATGTAAAACAATGCTCGCTTATCCATGCGCTTATTTCGCCGCCAATGCCACCGGTAAGTGTGTCTTCGTGTAAAATAACCACCTTGCCGTTTTTTTGTACAGTGGCACGCATGGCCTCATAGTCCAAAGGCAACAGGGTGCGTAGGTCAACTATTTCTATACTGATGTCGGCATTTTTGATGGCATACTCCTGTGCCCAATGTACACCCATGCCATAAGTAATAATGCTGATGTCGTTGCCCGGCTGCACCAATCGTGCCTTGCCTATTTCAATATCGTAATAGCAGGTAGGCACCTCGCCGCTAATAGAGCGGTACAACGCTTTATGCTCAAAAAACAAAACCGGGTTGGGGTCGTTAATGGCGGCTATCAGCAGCCCCTTGGCATCAATAGCGCTTGATGGATACACCACTTTTAAGCCAGGTGTATGTACAAACCAGGCCTCGTTGCTTTGACTGTGAAAAGGGCCTGCACCCACGCCGCCACCAGTGGGCATACGTATTACCACATCGGCAGGCTGCCCCCAGCGGTAGTAAATTTTGGCCAGGTTGTTTACAATTTGGTTAAAGCCGGCGGTAGCAAAATCGGCAAACTGCATTTCCATAACGCTTTTGTACCCTTGCAGCCCAAGCCCAAGGCAGGCGCCTACCACTGCACTTTCGCACAAGGGCGTATTGCGCACTCGTTGTTTGCCAAACGCTTCTACAAAGCCATCGGTTATTTTAAAGGCGCCACCGTACTTAGCAATGTCCTGCCCAACCAATACCAAATTGTCGTGTTGCTTCATGCTTTGGTAAAGGCCGGCTTTTATTGCGTCAAGATAGCGTTGCGTTATGGCGGGTGCCAACCCGGGCGTGGTAGTATCGTTTTTGTATTGATTGGTTAGGGTAGGCCAGTTTTTGGCAGTTGTAACGGGTGCATACACATCGCCTGTTTCCTCATCGGTTTGTGCAATTATTTTATCGGCTGCAAAGCCCACGTTAACTTCTGTATCAATATAATTTTTTATGTCGGCTTTAATAGTGGCAATACTTTCGGCGGTAATCACTTTTTGTAAAGTCAAAAATTCTTCAAAGTTATTTAGCGGGTCGCGGGTTGCCCATTCGTTTATTAAGTTCCAGGGTACGTATTTGGTACCGCTGGCTTCTTCGTGGCCCCGCATTCTAAACGTTATACACTCAATCAAATAAGGTTTTTGGTTTTTAAGGCAGTATTCGCGAACGCCTTTTATGGTATCGTATACGGTTAGCACATTGTTTCCATCAATACGAACGCCTTCCATGCCATAGCCACGAGCTTTATCAACAAGGGCTTTGCAACGGTATTGTTCCGTAGTAGGTGTGCTAAGGGCATAGCCATTGTTTTCTATCACAAAAATTACCGGCAGGTCCCACACCGCAGCCAGGTTAAGGGCTTCGTGAAAGTCGCCTTCGCTGGTTCCGCCCTCGCCGGTAAAGGCAACGGCTACCTTACGTTGTTGCGATAGTACATTGGCCAGGGCCACCCCATCGGCAATGGCCAGTTGTGGCCCAAGGTGCGATATCATGCCGCAAATATGGTGTTCCTTCGATCCAAAATGAAAGCTTCGTTCCCTGCCTTTGGTGTAACCGGTTTTACTACCCTGCCACTGCATAAACAGTTTGTGCAGTGGCATTTGCCGACCGGTAAAAACGCCCAGGTTGCGGTGTAGTGGCATAATCCATTCGTCGGCATCCAACGCAGCGGTTATGCCCACCGCAATAGCTTCCTGCCCTATGCCGCTAAACCATTTGCTTATTTTGCCCTGGCGTAACAGCAATAACATTTTTTCTTCGGTCATGCGTGCCAGCAACAGGCTTTTGTATAATTGCAATAAGGCGTCGTTGGTAAATCGGCTTCTATCGTAGTTAATTACGGGCATTAGGTAGCAGGTTAGTCTTTGGGAAGCAAAATAAATTCAAGTATGGAGGAGAAAACAGACATGACCATGCCAAATAGCAACGCCCACAACCAACTGTCAACGCTAAAACCATCAACAATACTGGCGGTCCATTTAATTATAAGTACATTAATTACAATCAGAAATAAGCCAAGGGTAATAATAGTAATGGGTATAGTTAAAATAACCAATATGGGTTTTATAAAGGCATTTAGAAGGGCCAGCACCAGCGCCACAACCATTGCGGTAGCAATACCATCAAGGTGTACGCCTTTTAAAAAATAAGCCGCTACCAGCGCCGATATACCGTTAAACAGCAGACGCGTTAAAAATTTTGCCATGGTTAGCTTTTCAGTAAAAATAATGGATAAGTGGTGTAAAGTAAGGTGTTTAAGGCGGGCTAAACATTGTACTTTAATAATTGCAGCGTTATAATTAAAACAAAAACACCAGGAAGATTAGCGGCCTGGTGTTTTTGTTTATGTTAAAGCATGGTAGCAGGTTATACCACCAGTAGCTCGTAAAACTCGTGGGGATTAAGGTATTTTTGCGCCAGTTGCTGTACGTGTGCCGGCGTAATTGTTTTAATGGTATTGATGGAATTGTAAAAATAGTCGGTGGTAAGGTTGTTCAAAACATAGTTTTTATACCTGGCTATAATTTGAAATGGGCCATCAAGGTCGCCCAGTATAGAACCCATCATATAGTTTTGCACCAGCAGCAATTCGTCGTCATCCACCGGTTCGTCGCGCAGCAGTTGCATTTCCTTGTACACTTCTTTTATAGTGGCTTCGCACACGTCGCGGCCGGCTTCGGTACTAATCATCCACGCACTGTTGTGCAGGTGGTTTTGAAAATAACTGTGTATGCCGTAGGTGTAGCCTTTATCTTCTCTTATATTAGCCATTAGCCTGCTGCCAAAAAAGCCACCAAACAAGTTGTTAAGCACCTGCGATGGTATAAAGTCGGGATGGTGCCGGTTAGGAAATGGGCGGGCAATGCGTACTGCGCCCTGTACGCTGCTTTCGTCGTTAATGATGCTAAATTTTTTTTGAATGGCTGCATCAATAGTATGGTCTTTTTGCTTACCTATTGTGTTGTTAAGCGGCAACTGGCCAAACACCATATTTAATTGTTGTTGCACATCGGCCGACAGTTTGCCAGCCACAAAAATTACACATTGCCCGTTGCGGTAATACTGGTTATAAAATTCGGCTACCTCGCTACGTTGCAGTGCGTTGTAGTCAACCATGGTAGTGTATTTTCCGTAGGGATGGTTTATGCCAAAAACATATTCATCAATTAACCTGTTGGCTACAAAATCGCACTTTTTAAGATTAACTTCCAGTCGCTGTTTTTGGTTTTGCTGGTAAATGGCCAATTCTTCGTCAGGAAAAATAGAGTCGGTAATTAGTTCGCTTATTACGGGCAATACCTCGTTAAGGTGCTTGTTTAGGCAATGCAGGGTAATGGTGGCCGTTTCGTTGTAGCAATGACGATTAAGGTAGGCGCCATAATACTCAAAATGCTCGTTTATTTCAAAGGCGGTTTTGGTGGTGGTACCGTTCTTCAACATAAAATTGGTGGTGGCTGCTATAATGTTTTTATCCTCGTACCAGTTGCCGGCAAAAAATACCAGCTCCACCATGGTTACTTCCTGGGCACCAGCGCTAATACTGTATACTTGTACACCGTTGTCCAGTGTATATTCTTCGCACGGGGGCAAATGCAGGTTAAAATCAACTGCGTCTATTATTTCTGGAGCTGTGGTTCGTTGTAGCATATTTGGTTTAAAAATAATTTTCGATAAAATCAACATCAGCAGGCAACCGGCGTGTTTGGCGGTTTACCGCTACTATATAAATTTTATTCAGGTAAAAACAGTAAATAATAATAAACGATTTTACAAGTATGCGTCTCAGTACATACTTTGACTTAATTGACACAACCATTCCTATTTCCGGGTGGTTGCTTAACTTTTTTACTAAATCATACAGCAATAAAACGGTTTTTTCTGCATAGAACAAGGAATCGGCGGATATAAATAACCGGATGTGGTTTAAGTTACTCACTGCCTCGCTAGTCCAAATTATATCTTAAACCATGTTTTAACAATTTCGCCAACTTCATCATGCGTGTGAACATTGCCTTTTTCAAGGTCGTCCAAACCGCGTTCAATTTTTTCCAGTTCAACAATTCTTTCTAACAAAATATTAATATCGTCAAACCGGTCTTCCGGCATGGAATTGATTGTTTCGATCAGCTTTTCCTTTGTGAGCATAACTTTTCACTTTTATTAAAGTTACCAAATTAGTTGCGGCTGAAATATTGCATAGTGCTGCTGTTGGCTTCGTTAAAAACTTCATCGGCGGCGCCTTTTATGTCTTCTGCTGTTACCTCCTGGTAGCGGCTAAGTTCGGTATTCATCATGGCAGCATCGCCTAACAATTCGTAATAAGCCAGGCTATTGGCACGGTTCATTACGGTCATATCCTCAAAGGCTATCATGCTTTCGGTCTTGTTTTTCACCTTTTGCAGTTCAAGGTCGCTTACCAGGTCGCTTTTCATTTTTTCAACTTCTTCCTGTACTGCTGCTGCAGCGTCTTCCATTTTAACGCCCTTTACTAACCGGCCCTCTATACTTAACAAGCCCGCCTCAATGCTGCCACTATGCGAGCAGTCGATGCTGCTGAACAATTGCTTTTCTTTTATCAGCGCCTGGTATAGTCTTGACGATCCACCATCACTTAACACGTCCGACAGCAGGTCGGCTGCGTAGTACCCTTTGTATAATCGCGGTGCAATATGCCACGCCTTAAAAAAGGCATCCAAAGGCACATCTGCCTCAACTTTCAACAACCGGGCTTCGGTTTGTTTAGGCTCGGGCGTAAGGTTGCGATTATATTTATCGCCCATCGGTATAGGGCCAAACCATTTATTGGCAAGGCGCTTTACCTCTTCAGGTTTTACTTTGCCTGCAACCACCAATATGGCGTTAACAGGGCGGTAGTGTTTAAAAAAGAACTGCTTTACATCGTCAAGATGCACATTTTCTACATGGCTTAATTCCTTTCCAATGGTCATCCAGCGGTAAGGGTGCACCTTATAGCAAAGGTCTCTCAACTTGTGTTGTACATCGCCGTAAGGCTTATTAATGTAATGTTCTTTAAACTCCTCGCATACCACTTTACGCTGCACATCCAGGCTTTTTTCGCTAAAGGCAAGACTTAACATGCGGTCGCTTTCCAGCCAAAAGGCCGTTTCAATATTTTCGGATGGCAGTTGAATGTAGTAATTGGTAAGGTCGTTGGTGGTAAAGGCATTGTTTTCGCCGCCTGCCATTTGCAGTGGCTCGTCGTAGTCGGGTATGTGTAGGCTTCCACCAAACATAAGGTGCTCAAACAGGTGTGCAAAGCCGGTTTTGTTGGGGTCCTCATCGCGGGCACCTACATCGTACATAACATTTACCACCGCCATTGGGGTGCTGTGGTCTTCGTGAACCAACACCTTCAACCCGTTATCTAACACAAACCTTTCGTATTCAATCATAATGAACGTTATTTTTAAAGAGAACAAATTTATTTAAATAGCCTGTACCAGTATGCTAATATTTTTTGCCCACGCATGATGTAGCTGTTTTACCTCGGTTACTTACAACGTTTGAGTTTGCTAAGTCAAGGAAATTTACAGATTGTTAAGCCAGGTCAAAATGTTAAATTAAAAATATAATATTGAAGTTAACGACTAAAGGCCAAAGTGAAACCCGTCTGCCAAAACCGTTGCTGATGCCTCCAAATAGCTGAAATTACATTGTTCTTCCCTGCTTTTATAAATACTTTTATTGTAGGCAGCCCTATCAAATGTCAGGTAATTTTGCTGGCAATTTGAGCTAATGCTAATGTCAAAATATCATTTAAATAATTATTGATATTAACTTGCCTTTCAATTATATTATTGGTTTCAAGAGAAATTTTATATGGTTTTATTTCTAAAGGAACGTTCGTAATAATCATACCTTCAGAAGTTTTTCTAAAATTGTCATCTTTAATATTCCGTATGCTTTTTGCTTCATCTTCCAATTCAATAAATTCGAGTATAGCTCCTATGGCGTACGAGTCATCTTGATACCCGAAATGGTGTTCGCTAACAATTAATTGATAAATCTTTTGGTCGGAAATTTCAAAGACTAACCTAATCCAGCCTTTTGGAAGAAAGCGGTTATATTAGTAATCATGTTTACTTGCAAACTTTACAATTTGATTTGTAAAGTAATGTTGTTTAGTAATTGCATCAGGACTACAACTGGTTAAGTATATATGGGCAGTTCCCCGCATTTTATTTTGAAGCTCGTCAGTAAAATTGTTAAGTATTTCATTTGATATTTTAAATATTGCCAAACGATTAGATTCGATTTTTGTAATATGTTCTTTTTCATTATTAATTTGTTGCTTTTTGAGTTTTTCTGAAAGTAAATCTGCAATTTGGTCAAAGGATGAAGTTGCTGGAATTGATTTTAGATTGAGAGCCTTCTCAATATTTATTCTTTGCAAGTCAATAAAATAATTAACTGGTGGTTGAGGACTTGCATTGTCCGCAGCTTCAAGCGATTTAATATATAATTCTTTTGCATCTTCCCTTAAAACAGTTATAGGAAAAAAGCCAAATTTTATGAATATTAGACTTGCTAATAATCGAGCAAGTTTTCCATTACCATCTTGAAAAGGATGAATGATACTAAATGCATGATGAAACCATGCTGCAATTATAAGCGGGTGAATATTTCGTTGTAATAGGTTTTCATAAATGGAGATCAGGTTATCCATTTCAGCGTCTACATGAACGGGTGGACAATAGCTATAAGTGATTGTATCATGTCCATCTTGTCTGGATGGGTTGTTTTCCCTTTCTTTAAACTCCCCTTTAATAAGCGGAATTTTCTGTTTATTTCCGAATTGGTCTGTTCCTTCAGCAAAATCTTGATGGGCTGTCACAACCTGATGTAAGTCTTTAATATAGCCGACAGTGAGAGGTCTGTTATTTTTTACATAATCGAATACAACATCAACAGCAGCAAGATGGTCTCTAAGGTGATTGATCAGTTGGTCGGTGGTAATATTGTCACTATAATCGCCATGGCTTACTAATGTTTCAGCAAATCCCTTTTCAATCAGTGTTTCTGTAACACCTTTAGAAATATCATACATTCTTTCAACGATACCCGTTTCAATGGCATGTTGTCTTTTAAGTGTTTCCATGAACTCTGCATATTCAGAAGATGTTTTTTCTAAATCATCTTTACGTCTAAACCATGAAGGTGATATTTCATCTGGTTTAGACGTGTCACAATTAGTCCATAAATCATCAAATGAAATAAATTTCCAGATTTCTATGATTTTAATTTCTTCCATTGTAGGAACAAAGCTAGTTTTAATATGAAACCATTGAATGGTTTTATACGGTTGGGTCGGGTTGCTGTCAGCCCTGCAAATTGCGCGGTGGCGCACTTATGCTACAGTGCGCCGACAGTATTTAATTTTTTAAATAGAGGAGCATGGTAGCTATTGATGATACTTTTATTTTAAAGCCAACATATACTAAATACCTAAACACCAGTAAACGCCGGGTTCCCTAAATAGTTTAGTAAGCGCGCCATGGTAGCACGTAAATTTTTTAAATTAGCTTTCATTTTCGTTGATTATCAACACTTTTTTAAACTATTTTCACGTCATGGGCAACGCATAGCGCCCGTAAATCGTCAATGGTATTAATTGATACCAGCAGGGCCGGTTAATAGTGAATGAAATTAAAACGTACTTATGACTACAAAAGTGGAAGAATTATACCTTGAGGCGGAGGCCGACATAAGGAACAATAACTTTTTAGAAGCATTTCAGAAATACGAAAACATATTGTACGATGAGCCCGGTTTTGCGCCTGCCCACAACTCCATGGGGTGGATATACAAATCGCAGTTTGAAAACCTTGATAAGGCCGAACGTCATTTTAGGGCGGCCATAAAGTCGGATCCGCTGTACCCTCACCCTTATTTTCACCTGGCGGCTTTGTTAATGGATATGGACCGCTACCCTGAGCTGGAAGAGCATTTGGAACACTGCCAGGAAGTATATTCCATTGACAAAAGCTGGGTATTTGACCGTTTTGGTATGATGCATGAAATAAATGGTGATTTAAACGGCGCCATAGGCAACTATCAAAAAGCCATTTTGTCAACTATGAACAATGACAAGATCAAAGAATTTCAGGCCGATATAGAGCGCTGCGAAGTGAAGCTGAACATTACCCGGCAAAAAAAGAAAGCCTGGTTTTTGTTTAAAAAGTAGGCAACAGGTTGTTGCGGTACAGGTCAATAATACAGGCAGTTAAATTAAACGTAAAGTGAAATGCAACACCATACCAAATGGTGTTGTAACGCCGCCGTAAGTGACCAAGTAAAAAAGCAAAAGGCAACAGCCAAACCAACGATAGCAGGCTTAAGTGCATTATGGCAAATAAAAAGGCCGTTACGGCTACTACCAGCCGCTCGTCTAAAAAAGTTTTGCAGTAATTATACATGACTCCCCTGAAAGCCAGCTCTTCAAAAATAGAAGGTAATAGTGCAATGGAGTACACCATTAAGGCTAATGGGTGGTGGTACATTTTGTACCCTTCGTAATAACTTATTTCCGAGTTAAAAAAAGTGATATTTACTTTTCGAATTGTAAAATTTATAACAATAGAGGAGACTGCAGCCAATATAATCAACAACCCCAATAATAAAGGTTTAAAGTTATTAAAACGTACTACTGGCAATATGCTGCTCCTGTTTTGAAAAGCAAAAGCCGTGGTTATGCCCGCCAGTAATAATTCTACCCAAAATAATTGCTGGTATGTGTTAAAATACGGCGTGTGCTTTACCAACAAGCAAATAACCAGGTATGCAAAATAAAATGCGAAAGCAAACCGCAGGTTTTGGTTATTAAAAATATTAATGGTGGTGGCCTGTTCGTTTAAAAATGCCCCGCAGTTGCGGCAGTACCTGTGATATGCAGCCGCAGGCACATCGCACTCATTGCATACTATTTTTGATAACTCTTCGGTAGCTGTCATATACTATTTTCCTCTTCTAAAACTTCGGCCTGGTAGGCGGCCTTTGCGCCCCTGAAAATAAAGTAAAACAACACAAATTGAATAAACATAAGATAAACTCCTGCACTGGTGGTAAAAATTCGCCCATATTCGGCCCATGCATTAATGGCAATAAACGAAAGAAGGGTTAAAAAGCTACCTATTAATGCAGTAAAGGGCTGCCGTTTGCTGTACTTGCCAAGCCCAAAATACAGTAAGGCAATAAAAGTGAGCACACCGCCACGTACCAGGTTGGCCGGTATTTTAAACAAAACATATAAGGCGCCGGTAGTGCATACCAATGCAATTAAGTACAGTATGCCGCGGGCTTGCCCTACCACTTGCCGGCAGTCAGTAAGTTGTTTTTGCCATTGCTTTTGGCGGTAATCGTAAATGGCCATCCAGTCGGTGCCTTGCGTTACGGGGTAGCCACAAAAAGTACAAAAATGATGGGTAATATTGTTAACATGTTGGCACTTGAGGCAAATTTTTGGAACATTGCCAACAGTATTAACCACCGGTAAGCGGTTGTTTGTGTGGCTGCTGTTGGCGTTGTGTTTTAAAAAGGGCATAATTACCGCTGTCATGGTATTGCAACATAATAAATAATGCTCAATCAAAAATGTCCTCCTTTTTGGGGAAGACATTTTTACATACAAGCTTTCAACAGTTAATTCAATGGTATATCTCTACGCAACATATTGTTGCGGTTGGCCATTACCCAGGCCGTATGAAACACCAAATGAACCCTTTTGGCCATCAGGTCAAAATTAATTTTATCAACGGTGTCCGAAGGCCGGTGATAGTCAGCATGGGTACCATTAAAATAGAAAATAATGGGTACGCCTTTTTTGGCAAAATTGTAGTGGTCGCTACGGTAGTAAAACCTGTTGGGATCGTTGGCATTGAACCTGCGGTCCAGTTCCAACTTTACATATTTGTTGTTTACTTCGTCGGTTATCGGCTGCAGGTCGCTGCTCAATTTATCTTCGCCAATGGTGTACACATAATTGGTAGAGTCGCCTTCTTTACGGCTGGGGTCTATTCTTCCAACCATGTCGATGTTTAAATCAACTGAAGTTTTATCCAACGGAAATAAAGGATTTTCAGAGTAGTATTGGCTGCCCAGCAATCCTTTTTCTTCGCCCGATACGGTCATAAAAACAATGGTGCGGCGTGGGCCGTTGCCTTCGGCTTTTGCTTTGCCAAAGGCGTGGGCCATATCTACCACGCTGCTGGTGCCACTACCATCGTCGTCGGCGCCGTAATAAATTACTTCGCCCCGTTTGCCTAAGTGGTCGTAGTGGCTGGTAAGTACCACGTATTCATCTTTTTTGTCGGTCCCCTCAATATAACCCACCACGTTTGTTGAAAACTGCGGTACTTTTTGTTTAAAAAAGTCAAAACGAACTTTCGTTTTTAATACAATAGAAGTATCGAGCGATTGATTGTTTTTAGCCGATGCCAATAATCCATTAAAAGTAGCTTTGCCCAACAAACCGGCAGCAGCTTCGTGGCTTAACGTAACCAGGTCGGCATTGTCGGGCGTAGTTATTTCCGACCTGGGGTAGTAAACATTTGACGTTCGCAGGCTCGCCAGCAATTCGGGCCTAAAGGTTGGCGATGAAGTGTTAATAACCAACACTGCCCTGGCACCTTTTTGTTTTGCTGCTACTGCTTTGTAATAGTTGCCCTGGTAAGTCCATTTTGTGGCGCGGGTGGTGCCACTAACAATGTAATTGTCGCCTTTTTTCGGCTCGCCCGAAAATACGATCACAATTTTACCCTTTACCTTTTTACCCGCATAGTCGTCGTAAGCACTATCGCTTATGCCGTAGCCGCCAAATACCAATTGGTTGCTTTTTACAGTACCATTTTCGTTGGTGCCAAGGGTAGCTACAAAGTCTTTACCCAACTCGTAGGTTTTTCCGTTTACTACTAAAGTGGCATTAACAAGGCTGTCGTAAAACAATTGAAACTCCTGTTGGTAGTTGGTGGTACCCGGTGCTGGCAGCAAGCCAGCTTGTTTAAATTGTTCGGCAATATAGGCGGCAGCTTTGCGCTGGCCTTCGGTAGCTGTTTCGCGGCCCTCCATTTCGGCCCCGGCAATAATGGTTAATTGCTGTTTTAGCGATTGGGGGGTAATGGTGGCTGCATATTTTTCGGGGTTGGTTTGCGCAAATATTTGCACCTGCATTACCACGGCAGCCAGTACGGCTATTACTTTATTCATATTGGTCATTAAAAATTTACCAGGTTAATTACAAGTTATTTTACCAACACGGGTAGCATGGCGGCCACCTTCAAAGCTGGTATTCAAAAACACATCAACTATACTTATGGCGTTTTGCACGCTAATAAAACGTGCCGGTATGCATACAATATTAGCATTGTTGTGTAACCGCGTCAGCTCGGCAATTTCTTTTTGCCAGCAAATACCAGCACGTATACCCTGGTGCTTATTGGCGGTAATAGCTACCCCATTTGCGCTGCCGCAGATTAGTATACCCATGGCGGCTTCACTATGTTCAACCTTTTCGGCCACGGGGTGGGCAAAATCGGGGTAGTCTACACTGTCAGCAGTGTAGGTGCCCATGTCCATAACCTGTAGGCCAAGCAAGTTTAAGTGTTGTACAATGGCCGTTTTGTATTCAAAACCTGCATGGTCACTGCCAATGGCAATGGGTTTGGTAAAGTCAAAGTTAGGCGTCATAAGGCGTTTATTTTACTAAAAATGCGAAAATAAGGTATACGGCAATTTTGAAAGTAAATAAGGCATAACGTTAACGACAAATGCGCTACTGCATATATTAATGTAATTAAAACGACTGCTTTTATTAATAAACAAAAATTGCATATGTACATAAACAAACGGTTTTTTAACAAAGACCTCGAACTTAAAGTAAAAAACGTTTGGGTGTAATGCTACTTTTGCAAAAAATTTTGACGGCATGTTTATTCAACAATTATATAACAAAGGCCTCATCGAAGCCGCCTATTATATTGAAAGTAATGGCGAGGCAGCTCTCATCGATCCGCTTAGCGATATAGATACCTACCTGCAACTGGCCGCCCAACGAAAGGCCACCATCAAATATATTTTTGAAACTCATTTTCGCACCGATTTTGTAAGCGGCCACATCGGTTTGTCAAAGGCTACCGGCGCCCCGGTTGTTTTTGGCCCCGGTAGCGTTACTGATTTAACCATACATTGCGCCGCCCATGGCGAAGTGTTTGTGTTGGGCGATATTTTAATAAAAGCGCTGCACACACCTGGCCATACCCTTGAAAGCACTTGTTTTTTATTAATGGATAAAGAGGGGAATGAGCATGCAATATTTACCGGCGACACCCTTTTTGTTGGTGATGTTGGCCGGCCCTACCTAAGTAGCGGCAACCATTCTATTAATGAGTTGGCCGCCATGTTGTATGATAGTTTACAGAAGTATATTTTGCCGTTACCCGGCAATGTGTTGGTTTACCCCGCCCACGGGCCAGGCAGCAAATGCGGCAAAAATATTGGCAACAAAACGCATAGCACCATACAAGCCGAAAAAGAAAATAATTACGCTCTACAACCATTAACCCTACCGCAATTTATAGAAGCAGTTACCAGGGGGCTGGAGAAGCCGCATAATTATTTTGCCATAAATGCACGGATTAATAAAGAAGGATATGGCAGTATTGATGAGGTGTTGAAGAATACCTTGCAACCACTTACTATCCATGAATTTAATCAAAAGGCCGGGGCTGATATGTTTATTGTAGATACCAGAAAAGCAAGCGATTTTGCCAACGGCTTTATACCCGGCAGCATAAGCATTGGTTTAGAAGGAAAATTTGCCGAATGGGCAGGCAACCTGTTGCCGTTTAATAAACCACTATTACTGGTAACCGACCCCGGAATGGAACAAGAAAGCGTAACCAGGTTGGCAACAGTGGGTTTGGTAAAGATTGACGGTTTTTTACAGGGAGGTTTTGCAGCCTGGCAAAGTGGCGGCCAACCAACTGATATGATAATTGAAGTAGAAGCCGATGAATTGGCTATGGATATACCGTTTGATGAGCGGCTTATAGTAATTGATGTGCGCAAGGTGGTTGAATTTGCTAATGGCCATATAGTGGGGGCCGTTAACCTGCCCCTGGCCGACCTTACCGACCCCGCCATTATAGCAGACATACAAGATACCGACAACCTATACGTGCACTGCGCAAGTGGGTACCGAAGCATTATTGCCATATCGCTGCTAAAGCGCCAGGGTATTCACAACCTGCGAAACGTAGCGGGAGGGTGGGAAAAAATTAAAGAACAGGAAGGCATTGAAACAGAAAAAGACCCCTCGGTATTAAATTAATACAAACGGCCTGCAAACAAGGTTGCCACAACGCTTATTATTACATATTTGCAGCCGGGTGGCACTGTTTGTTTGTTTAGCTGGTTAGCATTTTGCGTGTCAAATATTGGTTTTCAGCCAAGTATTATTGCATTAATATCTTTTAGGTTTAAAACGTAGGCAAGGCTTTGCTTTAGCCAGCCATTTTATTATTACTAACTAAAATTTATAACCTGTATGTGGGACAATTTATTACAACAATTACAAACATTACCGGTGTACATCTACAACCTTATTTTACTGTCGGTAGGTGTAATAATAGGATTAATATTCAGGGCCATTACCTCGTTTGTATTTAAATACTACGCAAAAAAGAATGCTAATAATGACGAGGGCGAATTCGCGTCGTTTTCTTTTATTAAAAGTGCTTTTGCAAGGCTGGGCAAACCGCTTACCTTTTTGCTTCCGTTATTGGTAATCAACGGATTTTTAGGCGTTATGGAACTTACGCCCGTTGAGTTTAACCGGGCCGATAAAACGGTAGGCGTACTACTCATCATCAACTTTGCATGGTTAATTATTTCAATTATAAAAATGGCTGAAGATTATGTGTATTTCTCCTTCAACCTAAAAAAGAAAGATAACCTTAGAGAGCGGAAAATACGAACCCAATTACAATTTTTAAGAAAATTGGCCATTGTAATAATAGTACTATTGGCCATAGGGGCTATACTGCTAAGTTTTGATAGCTTACGTAAAATAGGTTCAGGTTTACTGGCAGGTGTAGGGGTAGGTGGAGTTATTATAGGTTTGGCCGCCCAAAAATCGATTAGTAATTTTTTGGCGGGTTTTCAAATTGCCTTTACGCAACCCATGCGTATAGACGATGTATTGATTGTTGAAGGCGAGTACGGCAGGGTTGAAGAGATAAACCTAACCTACGTAGTGTTGGTAATTTGGGACGAGCGCCGGTTGATACTGCCCATTAATTACTTTATTGAAAAACCATTTCAGAACTGGACACGCAGATCGTCTGAAATTTTGGGAACCGTATTTTTATACCTCGATTACAATGCACCGGTAGAACTGATACGTATGGAATTTTTACGCCTGCTTCAGGGCCACGAACTTTGGGATAAAAGGGTTGCCGGGTTGCAAATAACCAATGCCAGCGAACAAACAATAGAAATAAGGGCACTAATGAGCGCCGCCAGCTCCAGCGAATCATTTGACCTAAGGTGTTTTATACGCGAAAAACTGGTAGCATTTGTTAACGAAAACCACCCCGAATGCCTTCCTAAGACAAGGGCAATGGTCAATGATACTGATGGCAAAATTCTTTCTGGCGAAGGCAAGCCGCAGCCACAAGGCGCATAGTAATTACCGCAGCACTTTATATCCTGCAAACTGGCATTGAATCTAAAAAAAAGCTCTAATGCCGATGCCCGCCCAAACGGTACGGACAGGATTTGTTCAACAGATGATCGCTGCTGAAGCTTTTTATTTTGAAGTTGAAAAACAGCTCTTCCCATCCTTTATAACCAGTTACAAAAATAATACAAACACAAACGGCTGCCGCTGCTGCATTGCACTTTATAATATTTTGTGAAACCAATGTAGCCGTATAAATCAGTGTGGTAAATTACTGCCTTAATAGCAATATAAAGTGGTGGAAAAGTTTGTGAAGCGTCTTGGAACATTAACCTTGTCAGTAATTATTTTAGTAGCCAATACATCGTTTTTTGGTGCTACTTATAGCAAAACAGCCTTTTATGTGGTAATAGATAAAAGCGATTACGAACTAAGGGTGTACGATGCCGAGGGATGGCTTATCACCTACCCGGTAGTATTTGGCAACAACGACCTGAAAGATAAATTGGTGCAAGGCGACCGCAAAACGCCCGAAGGAAACTTTACCATTATCAACAAACGCATTCATAACAAATGGTGTAGGTATTTTGGCCTCGACTATCCCACCAAACAAAGTGTAGAGGTGTTTAACACGCGCAAACTAACAGGCATAATACCCGCTGAAGCAAAAATAGGTGGCGATATAGGCATACACGGTACCTGGCCCCACGAAGATTACGCTATAGACCAATACCAAAACTGGACATTAGGATGTATTAGTCTAAAAAATGAACATGTAACCCAGTTATATAACCTGCTGCCGGTAGGTACCAAGGTTACTATTGTACCATAGCCTTATTGGGTATAAAGCGCCCGATACAGCATTTATTTAGCCTTGCTGGTTCGGTATTTTTTACAAGTAAATTTTGGCATTAACTAACCCCGTAAATCTGCTGGATGGTTTCCACCACCTTTGGTACTTCCACTGCATAAGTAGTAATAAGCGCATTCATTTTAATTACATCCACCACGTTTCAATAATATAATAACGGTTGGCAGCGCTGTCTTAGAACCCACCATAACCGTTGAACGGAATAGCAGGCGCCGGGTCGGGCATTTCCTTATGTCTGACATGGCATACCTCCACCTTGTCCGTGTACTATGCACCCACTTTTACACTGCCATTTTCGGCAATGATGGTAAGGCTGCTTTCCAGGTTTTTGTGCCATACCGATGAAAAAAATTAATGCAACCGGAGCCACTATTAATCAGGTTAAAGTGAACAAAGCCGCTATCGTCAAACCCGGTATGGTGGTTACGGCTGGCCAGTTTAGATTGTATATCGGTAATGTTGCCAAATATCCAATATAAAATATCTATAAAGTGGGCGAACTGGGTAAACAGTGTGCGAACCATCCAAATCCTTTTTTCCATGCCAGCTATCGGCTTTATGGTAGCGGTCGTTGCGGTTGCAGTAGCAATTCAATTGCACCACAAATATTTTTCCCGGTTTACCACCATCAACCAATTCTTTTAGCCATGCCAACGGCGGCGGGTAGCGGTTTTGCATTACCAAAAACACATGTCGGTGTACGTGCAGGGCCTTATAAATTATTTTTTCTGCTTCCTGCCTGGTAAGCTCAACCGGATTTTTCAGCACTACATGTTTGCGAGCCTCCAGGCATTGTTTGCCTGCTTTGCGTGCAAGCCAGTGGGCGTAGCAATATTTACCACTTGTGTTTCGCCTGGTAGTTCACCTGCCAAAAGTTCGCCGGGGCTTTTAAAAAAAGGCCCATCAAAGCCCAGGTTAAGGGCTTGTTTTTCTTTTACGTCAATTAATGCCACCAGTTTTGCATCGGGGTTTTGGTCTACCATTTGGGCGTGCCGTTTGCCATTATGCCCAAGGCCAATTACGGCAAAATTTACTTTATCGGTCGTTGTTATTTTCGTGTCTATTTACTGATCCGTTGTTTAGCTTGTACGTTGTACCTGCCTCGGGGCATACGGCCAAGCCATTTGTATTAAAATGTAGTCGTTGCCCGTTTTCGCTCACCCAGCCAATTTGCCTTGCCGGGTTACCCACCATTAGTGCATAGGGCGGTACTGTTTTGGTAACCACCGACCCTGCGCCTATCAATGCATATTCACCAATATTATTTCCACAAACAATGGTTGCGTTGGCGCCTATGCTTGCCCCTTTTCGTACCACTGTTTTGCGATATTCGTGTTTCCGGGTCACAGCGCTTCGCGGATTAATGACATTGGTAAACACCATTGAAGGACCGAGAAAAACATCGTCTTCGCACTCAACCCCTTCATATATGGATACGTTGTTCTGCACTTTTACGTTGTTGCCCAACACAACGTTTGTTGATATAACTACGTTTTGGCCAATGTTGCAGCCGTTGCCAATAGTGCAATTGGCCATGATGTGCGAGAAGTGCCAGATCTTCACTCCCTCTCCAATATTACAGGGTTCGTCGACAAACGAGGAGGGGTGGACAAAATAATGGGGCATATTGGTTATTTAACCAGGTTTATAACGCGATAATTTTGGGGGTGGGATAGGTTATTTGTCTCACCGGTGTATTTATTACTGCTGCCCGGCCAATAGGTTTCGCTGCCACCTTTTACCGGATGTGCTCAAAAGTAATTTGGTTTACCTCAACCGGAGCCAAAAAATTTATGCCGTTTATGCATTGGGCGGTTCAGCGTTCCGCCGGCCCGCTTAAGTATGTTTTCGCCAAAGCGGTTTTTTATACTATCAATGGACTGGTATAGGCTGATCATTTCCTGAGTGTCATCAAACATGTTTATTTGGTAATTGCCGGGCACCAGGTGGCTGACCCTAATACCAATAAGCCGTACCAACACCCTGCGTTCGTATAGTTTATTAAATAGTTGCCTGGCGGTATACATTAGCACATGGTCGGCGGCGGTATATGGCAGCGAAATTTGTTTGGTATGTGTTTGAAAATCGCTGTAGCGTATTTTAACCGTTACGCAGCCGGCCAGTTTGTTATTGCTGCGCAGTTCAAAGGCCACCTGCTCGGTCATGCGTAGCAGTTCGCGGTGCAAAAATGCAGTATCGATGGTGTCAGTGTCAAAGGTGCTTTCGGTGCCAATACTTTTTTGTTCGTGATAGGGCACTACCGGCGTGTCATCAATACCGTTAGCGCGTCGCCAAAGTTCAATACCGTTTTTGCCAAGCAGGTTTATCATCATTTCTACGGGTATCTGACTCAGTGTACAAATGGTATCAACGCCCATGCTGCGTAGCAGCGCGCCGGTTTTTGCGCCTATCATGGGCATTTTTTCGATAGCAAGCGGCGATAAAAAATGTTTTTCTTCACCAAAGGGAATGGCTATTTGCCCATTTGGTTTTATTTCGTTGGTAGCCACCTTGCTAATCAGTTTATTGCTTGCCAACCCATACGATATGCTTAGCCTCGTTTCCTTGATTATTTTTCGTTTTAGTTGTTCGGTATAGCGGGTACAGCCAAAAAATTTATCCATACCGCTCATATCAATATAAAACTCGTCTATACTCGATTTTTCAAACATCGGCACTTCCCCCGAAATAATTTGCGTGACCTCGTGTGAGCATTGGGCATAACTCTCCATGTCGCCCTTAATCACAAGGACCTCGGGGCATAATCGTTTGGCAAGTTTAACAGGCATGGCACTCCTTACCCCAAACCGGCGGGCCTCGTAGCTACAGGCGGTAACCACCCCCCGTTCGCCACCGCCTACAATTACTGGCTTTCCCAAAAGTTGTGGATTTTTTCTGCACTCCACGCCTACAAAAAAAGCATCGAGGTCAAAGTGAGCAATGGTACGGTTGGTGAGGTCAGCTATCATAACTAGCGGCTGATTTATTTTTGATTGTGTAAACGAGTGTAAAATACTAATAATATTAGTATTTTACGTGAAAATAATTTTTAGAATATTGGATTTATTACCTATTTAATACTAAATATTTTAGAATTAAATTATGAAGAAGATAGAGAAGCAGCATGGTATTTTTTGTATTCTTCCTTGAAAATCGAAAATGGCATTTGGGATTTTCAAGGAAGAATAGATAGATTTGATCATGATTGACCGATCATTATTTAAAGAAATTAAAACGCTTTTACGGCAGTTTCCTGCAGTAGCTATAATGGGTGCGCGGCAGGTGGGCAAAACAACCCTTGCTAAAAAAATTGCTGAAGGGTATAAAAGCCTACCGTTTATCTTGACCTGGAAAACCCGCTGGATGTAAGGCGGCTGGCTGATCTTTTTACATTTCTTACTAATAACAAAGACAAGTTTATTATTATTGATGAGGTACAGATCATTCCAGCGTTATTTGCGGTGTTACGGTCCATTATTGATGAAGACAGGCAAAATGGGCGGTTTATATTGCTGGCAAGTGCGTGGCCACAGTTGGTAAAAGGTGTATTGAAGTCGCTGGCTGGTGGGATAGCCTACCGGGAGCTATCACCAATAACCAAAGTGGAATTGCCCGATACGATTGATATGAACAAACATTGGTTGAGGGGTGGTTTTCCGGCCGCACTGTTGGCCCGAACCGATAAAGTGGCGTACGAATGGATGACGGCCTTTGTAAAAAGTTATGTGGAACGCGACCTATCGAGCCTGTTTGGTATAGACCTGTCAAAGCAATTAATGGCGCGGTTACTGAGCATGCTGGCACATATAAATAGCAATGTTTGGAATGCCGAAATGATCGGCAGGCCGCTGGGTGTTACAGCACCGACGGTAAATCGGTATGTCGACTTTTTTGAGGGAGCTTTTTTGGTTCATCGCCTCAATGCTTTTCACATTAATACGCGAAAACGCCTGGTAAAAGCGCCCAAAATTTATATTCGCAATACTGGGTTGTTACATCAGCTAAGTAATGTTTAGACCCTTTACCAACTGAGGGGCCACCCGGCAGCAGGATCATCGTGGGGGGGGTATGCAGTAGAGCAGGTAAACCAACTGAAACCGGTTGATACTGAGTTATACTATTACCGAACGCAGGCGGGGGCACAATTGGATATGATTATAGCCCGTGGTATACACCCCGTGGCATGTAAATAGGTTAAATTAAATAACGCTCCGTGTATTACCAAAGGCAATTATCAAAGTGTAGCCGACCTTAAAACGAAGAAGAATTTTGTGGTAACACCAGATGTAGAAGAATACAAAACGAAAGAAGGTATAATTATCTGTAACATGAACACCTTACTAAACAAATACCTTAAAAGGGTCTAAAGGCTTCCTTGTAAATCCATAATGGCATTATGGATTTACAAGGAAGAAATATTTACATCAAAAGACTTTGTTTCGGCATTTCATTATAGGTTTGTCCACCCAATTCCCTTCCGGTTTTCTTTTTATTTACGCCACCCCATTGCTTAAAAAAGAAAGCAACGGAGGCATTTTCACATTGCTGTCGTATATCCCACACCCAGCTCTCTTTCATAGGTCTGGCCTTTCTTCCGCTTTCGCCACCTACTATTACCCAGTTAATGTTATCAAGATTAAGTGTATGCAACGGCCCAATTAAAGGCTCACACGACAGAAACTTTACAATTGCATTGGTTTCACGTAAAAAATCGATTCTTTCCACCACTTTTTCATTTTCTATAGATACGCCCATCCATATATTGTTTGTCCAGTTAAGCTGGTAATGCAATTCGTACAAACGATCAGCTCTTTTAGTAAGCACCTGGTAAGTATGTTGTGGTGTGTCGTTCATTACTTTAAAAACCTTTTCAATAAACTCAAAAGAAACTTCGGGATGAAATAAATCACTCATTGAGTTAACAAATACGACCTTGGGCTTTTTCCAGCTATAAGGGATATCCAATGCATTTTCATGGGTTCTAACCTTAAAACCATTCTTATATTTTTCAATGCCCATTGCTTCCAAACGTCTCGTCATTACTTCGGCATAGCAGTACTTACATCCTGCTGAAATTTTATTGCATCCGGTTGTCGGATTCCATGTCATTTCTGTCCATTCAATAGTTGATTGTGCCATGTTATTTGTACTTAGGTTTGATAATATCATTTGCTATTTTCAGCGCTGTCTTATTATTTGAAGCCATCATGAAATGATACATAATGGTACCCGTTGAGTTCATCATTTTAAATGGCTCCGAAACAAAATGGAAAATTTCGTTAAGTCTTTTACGATAAAGACTTCCTGCTTTTTCAATTGCATCTTTTTCTTTTTTCAGTAATGTTTCTTCGCCGAAGAGTGTAAAAGTAGATGTTCGTTTATAAAAGTGGTCAAGGATTTCAGCCCTGGGCAAACCAAGAAACATCTCTAGTTTAAGTAACCAGCCCTCTGTAATGTTATAGTCCTTTTTTAGAAGCCGATTTACACCGATACCAGTCGGAACCAAAATCCATAAATCAATTCCTAAACCTTTTAAAGCCTCGATAGAAGACCAATTGACAGACATGCCATAAGGATCTACAAAAGCCAAAACACGATAATTCTTATTCTTTTTTAGGAAGCTTGCCATTGACAGGAGCTTCTCATTGCAATCGGCATTTACAACATTGAAGTTCTTGGTAGCAAAATTTTGGTTGATTATTTTTTCAAGTTCTACTTTATTCTTTTCATTTTTTTCAACAAAATAGTATCTATCAAATCCTTTAGGGTTATCGAGCTCTAAAATTCATACAGCAGTTCCTTTTACAATCTCTATATCAGTTCCATCATCTCTGAAAATATCTCCAGATCCAGCAAAGCCATCAAAATATAAAATTTGGAATTGAGGATATTTATTCATTATGACCAAATAAGCCTTCGCATAATCAACTACCAGTTCCATCTTTTGGATTGTCCAATTTCCGCCAAATTGATTCATATAGTTTTGGTTTGATGATTCAAATATAATATTTCTCAAAACAACCTCCCCTGCTCCCCTGGCCTTCTAAATTGTGTGCAATCCAATGCAAGGCACTCATGGTTTAATCCGTATTTGGCTGTGTATTTTTTATACTGCATAGCTATTACATCGGCTATATGGCCACTGCCACGTATGCGGCGGCCAAAATCACTGTCGTTTACTTTGCCGCCGTGGCCACCCTCTATCAGGTGCCACACCTTAGCAGCACGGTCGGGAAAGTTTTTATACAGCCAATCGTGAAACAATAGTTTAATGGCACCATTTAGCCTGATAAATGTATACGCCGAAAATTGTGCGCCTGCACCTGCCGCAGCTTTTACAATGTCATGTAACTCATGATCATTTAAACCGGGTATCATTGGACCTAACATTACGCCCATGCGTACACCAGCGTTGCTCATCATTTCTATCAGCTTAAGCCGTTGTGTAGCGGTGGTTGTTCGTGGTTCCATTGCCCGCCTAAGGTCTTCGTTTAGCGAGGTGATAGATACAATAACTGACACGAGATTGCGGCTGGCCATTTCTTTAAAAAGATCAAGGTCCTGTAGCATGCCCGCATTTTTGGTAATCAAACCGACCGGCTGGTTAAACTCGTTGCACACCTGTAACAACTGCCTGGTGAGCCTGAATTTTTTTTCGGCAGGCTGGTAGCAATCGGTATTGCCGCTTATGCTAATGGGCGCACATTGCCAGCTGGGGTTCGTTAAAAATTTGCGAAGTAATTGTGGTGCATTTGTTTTAACCATTATTTTTTGTTCAAAATCGAGGCCTGCGCTGTAGCCCCAATACTCGTGTGTGTTGCGTGCAAAGCAATAAATGCAACCATGCTCGCAGCCCTGGTAAGGGTTTATGCTGTACATCATGCCCACATCGGGACTGGTAACTTTGTTCACGATCGATTTGGCGTGTTCTTCGTAATAGCGGGTGGAGGTATTGGGCTCCGTCCAGTCATCAATACCTTCAATATGCTCTTTTACATTGCTGTTTTGATGGAACTTATTGGTGGTATTGAATTGTGCGCCTCTTCCTTTTTTGTATTCATTGGGATTGTTATTCATAAGTATGCCTGGCCTTTTACATAAATGATACCGATGGTGTTATGGCCATTAGCCACGAAATGAAATGAAGGCGCGATACTTTGTTTGATGGTGGCCGGGTATTACAGTTGTGCAACTAGTTAATTTGCCGGGCAGGCTGCCACTATGTTTATTTAAAAGGTAAATGGGTGGTTAAAAAAAATAATTACAAATGGAAAGATTGTGAGGCGCCATTTACCCTGCTAAAAAAGCACTCCCTGTTTAGTTACAACCGGCATATTTAAAAAATCAAACGATGCAATGATGTTGTATAATTTTGCACCTTCGGACCGGCGCAGCAACAGCATATTTTTTGCTATGAACGTTGCCGTAAAATGTTTTTGATTGTACTCCGTCCACGCTTTTTCGTATTGCCACGGTAATAATTTTTTAGCTATTGTAATAAAAAAGGCATCTAAAAAATGTGGTGTATGTTCTTTGGTGCGAAGTAACGCACGGGCAGTTTTTAATTGCTTATTGATTATTTGCAGCGGTGTTTTCGTTTCTACTTGCAGGTAAATGGTGTGCGATGGATAATTGCCAAAATCTTTCAATTCAATTTTAAATGTTGGTAACGACGACGCAATGGTTTGTAAACGGTTTTTAAAACGCTCTTCCATTAGTTGCAACTGGCTAAAAGTGAGTAAGGTTATGTTGGGCTGTCCCCATTCGGCTGCCGGCGCTTCATACTTTAGCGCAAAATCTTTTTTAAGCGTCGCTATCCTGTTTCGCAAGTCTTCGTTTGGCTGTAGTACCACTTTATAATCACAAACTTTGTAGCCGGGTAAGTTTAGTATTTCGTTAATCATATTGCGTACAGGTAGTTAATTGTATAGGATATGGGTAGTAGGTTTTAAATAAAAATTAGTGACTACTTTTTCAATATCAATACCCGGTGAACTGCGTATGAGTTGTAATTCGGCCACTGTAAATATCTGGTGAAAGGATTGCTGGCCTGTTTCCAATAATGCCTGTAAGTAAAGGTTGTGGGTGAGGCTGTTGGTTAGGTTGATGAGGGGTTGATGGTTGACCTGTAAACGAGGGCAACCACAGGTGGTAATGTAATCGTTAACCACTGTTAGTTGTGCAGCAAATTTCATTACAGCTTCGGGATTTTGAACGCGCAGGTGTATGGAATTTGGCGGCAGGCTTCCAAAATTATTAAGCTCAACAGTAAAGCCGGGTTGGCCACTGCATATTCGTTGAATGTACCGGATAAGGGTATCTTCCATTGCATCCCTTGCGGTAAATGTGGCAATGGTTATGCGGGGTTTAAAACTAACAGCATCTTCGTTTTCGTAACGTTCAAAAAACAACCTGGCTTCTGCTGTAATGTTTTTTGCTGCGGCTGTATTAGGGTTGGCCACCAAAGTATACCTGTGAAATCCATGCCCGCTTTGCGCCTGGTTGATAAATAGTATGCCCTTTTCCTTTTCCATAGATTTTTATTTTTTTTGCGACAATAAAGTTAGCATACTTTTACTAAATAAATTAGCATTTGAATTTTATTTTATGGAAAGAATAATGGATTATTCTACTACGGTAGGTATTGGCAGGCAATTGGTGAAAGATGAAACAGGTGCTGACCATACAAATGGGGCGACGACCGCGGCCGACAATTTTGCCCAAAGTGATTTTGATTTAAATAAACAATTGATACGCAATAAAACGGCTACTTTCTTTTTTAGAATGAATAGCGATGCCATGATTGGGGCCGGCATTTTTAATGGCGATACACTTGTGGTAGACCGAAGTATAACCAATGTAAATGGCAAAGTGGTGATTGCAGTACTTAACGGTGAAATGATGGTAAGGAGGCTGGAGAAATTGTTTAACAAGATAAGACTGGTACCCGAAACCAATAAGCTGGCAACCATAGAGGTGGACCCGTTTGCCGAGTTTTCGATTTGGGGAGTGGTTACTTATACCATACACCAGCTATAACGTTTTTATAGATGCGGGCTAACTTTTACTGGCACTAATTAATTGTACCTACGCAGTCGGTCAGCAGTAAAATATAACAGGCAGCCTTGTAAAGGCATGCCTGTTATTTATTGTTAATGGCTGTTAAAGGACAGGTTAAAAAACCTTTCCGCTTCGGCCGCCGCTTTCATCGTTGTCTATAAGCGAGTTGGTCAGGTCGTCGTCAAACACATCTTCCTTACTGGCCAATACCTCGCGTAAAACATCGTGTATGGTTATGATGCCTAAAAATTTATTGTTATCAAAAACTGCTACATATCTTGTTCCACGGGTATTCATTTTATACATGCAGTCAATTACCGTATCGTTTAACGATGCTTCGGGCAACTGGTCGTTTATTACATCCTTAACCATTGTTTCGCGGCTGGAACGGCCTGCCAGTACTAGTTTGCGGGTATAATCCCGTTCGCTAAAAATTCCTTTGTATTCGCCGTTTTCAAAAACAACCAGGTAGCTTAGGTTTACCGAAATAAGTTTTTTGAGCGCATCAATCACCATCATGCCTGGGTCAATGGTATTGTTCTGGTCGTCTTTTGTATCTAAAATATTTCGTACGGTACGCATATTCGTTTTTGTTTAAAGTTATTGTTTATTTATGGTGGCTTACTAAAAATTGTACATTATAAAAATAACCCTGGTAGCCTATGCATTTATGTTGTATAGCCCTTGCCCAATCATTTTAGTTGATGCTACCCCTACAAATATATTTGGTAGCAGCTGAAATTTTTTAATTAACAGTTATAAGTGTGTATAGCTATTTATTTATCTCCCAACAAAGTATTTTTAAAAATACATTTAAAAAGTTTTGTTAATACCAAAAAAAGATATTTACATTTGCCCCGCAATAAAAAATATTATATATGCGCCAATTAATGATACACACAAATAATCAAAAAGAATTTAGCCGGGAACCGCTAATTTCAGGGTGTGGTGCATGTACCGCAATAAGTTAATCAAACTCACTTGCCATTACATAAAGCCCCGCCAAACGAGCGGGGCTTTTTTTATGTGGCGGTTGGTGAACAAAAACTTTTTAAGCAATAAAACAATTTGCCCTTTTGCCTCAAATAGGTATAATAATAAAAGAAATAATATGATGCAATTACATAACTTTTTCAATAATCAGCCGCGCTGGTGCAATGTGCCAGGTATGGGTAGCACTGTAGGGTTACCGTTGTCAGACTTAGGGAAATTAGGTGTGCTGTTTACAAGTGAAAGTGATTTTAAACATGAACGACCGGGGGATATTTGAATGCAGAGGCAATAAGTGTTGCTGCATGTAGGAAAAAGCCCGGTCACTAAAAATGGCCGGGCTTTTTTTGTGTTAGCCGCTAAGGCATAGCCGCAAAGGCACGAAGACGGAAACAAGCGCAAAAGTGTTTTGAAGAAGATGTTGAAGATAAAATGATTGAAAAAGATAAAATGTACCGCCCTTTCTTCTTTGAACAAAGGGGAAGGGGGATGAGGTAGGACGGAAACAAGCGCAAAAGTGTTTTGAAGAAGATGTGGAAGATTAAAATGTTTGGTAATTATATAATGCACCGCCCTTGCTCCTTTGGATAAAGGGGAAGGGGGATGAGGTCGGACAAATATTTAGCAACGGTAAAATGTGCCGCTCTTCCTTTTTTAGGGGAAGATAATAAGAAGAAGGTTTTTTATGGAAAAGCAATGGAGAAAATTAAATGGTCAGCCAATCACTATTCCGATTGAAGACGAAGTACGGGATGCCTTGATGCGTGAAAGCGCAGCAGGCAATAGCATGCGGGTTTGCATAGGTACCGATAGCCAGGTAAAAGGTAAGGTGACAGAGTTTGCTACTGTAATTGTTTTTGTACGGCAGGGTAAGGGCGCCTTTATGTACATAAGCAACCAAACCACTACCCGCAAACTGGCCATTAAACAACGCATGCTTGAAGAAGTAGCAATGAGTATTGAAGTGGCTTTTGCCTTGTGCGATTTGTTTACCGCTTTTAATGTGGCAATGGAAGTGCATGCAGACATTAACACCAACCCCAACTTTAAAAGCAATGATGCATTGAAGGATGCAATGGGTTATATTATGGGAATGGGGTTTGCTTTTAAAGCCAAGCCACATGCATTTGCCAGCTCAAGCTGTGCTAATAAGGTGGTGCAGTAAGGGTAACTTTAAATAAAGAAATTAATATGGACAACATACGAGAAATGTTGCAGCAGATAGCGCAACAGAACCAAATAAAAATACTCTATGCCTGTGAAACCGGTAGCAGGGCTTGGGGGTTTACCTCTCCTGATAGTGATTATGATGTTCGCTATATATATATGCATGAGAGAGATTGGTATTTACACCTGGGTGAAAGAAAAGATATACTTGAGGTAATGCAGGGAGCTTTAGACGTCACTGGTTGGGACCTTAGGAAAAGTCTAAAGTTGTTATAGAAATCAAATGCAGCTTTAATAGAAAGGTTTCAATCGCCAATGGAATATTATTGTGAGCCTGGCTTTAGAGAAGCATTCATCGCTTTAATAAAAGTTTACTATTCGCCGACCGCGGTATTTTACCATCATTACTCTTTGATGAACAAGTTTTGGGAAGATATGCAGGATAAGAGAGGTTACGCTGAAAGGATATTTCTACATGATAAGGTCTTTGCTTTCGTGTTTATGGATAATAAAGGACAAGTCGGTTTTGCCAATGCATATAGAAGGCTTAATAATATTTATAGAGAAAGACACACAGGAGAAACTAAGAAGGCTGGTAGCATTAAAAGCTACTGTTACTGAAAAGTATATGTATGAAAAAGATATGGGGCTCAATAACTGGCTATTGAATTTGCGTGCATTTATAGAAACATCAAAAGATAATCTTGGAGTAACCGCATTAGACTACACACTATTAAACGATTTCTTTTTAAATACTGTCAATGGAAAAACTAACAATAGATTGGATTAAGGAAAATGGTTTGCTGATGTTTGAAGCCATAACTGGAAGTAGGGCGTATAATCTTGATACTCCTACTTCAGACACTGATATAAGAGGAGTTTTTATTTTACCAAAAGAGATGTTTTATGGTTTACAGTATACCAATCAGGTAAATAACGAGACTAACGACATTGTATATTATGAATTGAGGCGTTTTATGGAACTACTAGCGAAGAACAATCCAAACATACTGGAAATGTTGAGTATACCACAGCAATTTGTTTTACAGCGGGATATAATTATGAACAAGCTGCAACCGGATAATTTTTTATCAAAGTTGTGTGAGAAAACTTTTGCGAATTATGCATTTAATCAAATAAAAAAGGCTTATGGATTGGAGAAGAAAATATTGAATCCAATAGATGAAGAGCGAAAGGCGGTTCTTGATTTTTGTTTTGTGTACCTGGAAAGGGAGGCAATTCCATTAAGGGCGTATTTGAAGGGAAAAGGATTAAGGCAGGAACAGATAGGTCTTACATCAATAGCACATTTAAAGGATTGTTATAACCTATACGTTTCTGACCAATTTAGATATGCAGGCGTAATAAAAAATGAAAAGTCGAATGATGTAAACGTTAGCAGCATACCGAAAGGTGAAATGCCTTCAGGAATGAGGTATTTCAACAAAGATGGTTACTCCGGTTACTGTAAGCGATACAACGAGTATTGGGAATGGGTTGCAAAAAGGAATGATGAACGATATAAAACAACAATGTCGCATGGCAAGAACTATGACTCTAAAAATTTGATGCACGTTTTTAGGCTGTTGCTGATGGCCAAAGAAATTGCGATTGAAAAAAAGATAAATGTTTATAGAAAAGACAGGGAATTTTTATTGGATATTAAGCGTGGAAAATTTAACTATGATGAACTGGTTAGTAAAGCCGAGGCGCTAAAAAATGAGCTGCCATTCTTTTATCAAAACGCTGAACTTCCTGACGCACCTGATATGGCGAAAATTGATAGATTACTCGTGGAAATAAGAGAAGAATACTATAATGCAGGAAAAACTCAGTAGAGAAAATTCCGTACAAGAGTGCGACGCAACCATGCTAAATAAAAGTATATCGCTGGTCACCAAAAAAAAATAATAACAATTAAAACCTACAGCTATGCGTGTACTTGTAATGAAATAGGAAGGATGTAAAATACAGTATCTGAATGATTTGCAAAGAAGTGGTATTGAATTAATTATTTCGAAAAAAAATAAATGATGGACATTTTAAATACACAGAAAACAATGGCTGCCAACAGCGTTTTTAGCAGCCATTATTTGGATAGTAAAGCGTTGTACCTGTATGAATTTAACAAGCTGCCAAGTGTAAGCTATATATACGGTATAGACGGCGAAAAGGCGTTTGAAGCTTTTAAGGAAAAACATAGCGAGGCTATTACTTCAATACACCAATACCACGATTACGACCTGAAACGAAAGCAATACGATTTTAATGAGACTGTGGCCGTACTGAATAATGAATGCGTTGTAAAGTTTGACGACAGCTTTTGTATGATATTGTATGCCGGGGAACGGAGTGCGGTTGTTGATATTTACACTTTGCTTGTTAAGCAATTTAAGCAACGACAAAGGCGCAAGCCTTTAGAAATTAACCTGATTGTAGACGATCATGGGCTTGAGTTGCGGGCAATTGAGATAAAGAAAATAAAGCTTGACCTTGGTCTGTTTTACGAAGATGATTTTGCTGTGGTGGATGGCCTGATCCGGACAAGGTTAAACAGGAAGAACGACAAAGGAATTGTACTGTTGCATGGGTTGCCGGGCACGGGTAAAACAACCTACCTCCGGTACCTGATTGGCAAGGTAAAAAAGCGTGTTCTGTTCCTATCGCCCAATGTGGCCCGCGACCTTACAAGTCCTGGTTTTATTGATTTGCTGATAGACAATCCGAACACCATTATTGTAATTGAAGATGCTGAAAACATCATCATGGATAGGAAGGTGAATGGAAGTTCTGCAGTGTCGAACCTGCTGAATATATCCGACGGGCTGCTGGCCGATTTTTTGAACGTACAGTTGATTTGTACGTTCAATAGCTCGCTTACCATGGTTGACAGCGCATTGATGCGTAAAGGAAGATTGATTGCAAAGTATGAATTCGGGAAGTTATCTGTTGACAAGGGTCAAAGGCTTTCGAACCATTTGGGATATGACACAGTAATTACAAGGTCTATGACGGTGGCGGAAATTTCAAATCAGCATGAGCTGGCTTTTGAAACAAAACAGTTAAATGTAATTGGGTTTAGAAGAGAAATGGTTTTGGAAAATTAAATGATTGCCGCTAAGGTGCGAAGGCACAAAGATGCGCTAAGACTTTGCGTTTCTTAAAGTCTTTGTGCCTTGGCGGCTATAAAAAAGGAAAAATGAAAAAGCTAATATTAACTGGCAAGCAACTACGAAAAATCGGTTACCCCGAAGGGCCGGTCATAAGCATTGCCATGAATATAATGGAGAAATTTTATAAACATACGTCGGAGGAGGACGTACTACAGCTATTGAAAAATATGTTGCACGATGCGACGAAATATGAGGGCGACGAAGTGTTGGGTAAAATAGCAGAAGCCCTGCTGCCAAAACCTTTGGGAGACGGCGCTGAAATTTCGCTGAACAACACCGGCGTTGCGTTTAATACGTTTGGTTCGGAATTTATTGAGCAGGGAGCGTTTCAACAAATGTATACCGCGGTTAAGTTACCCGTAGCAGTTGCAGGTGCTTTAATGCCCGATGCGCATTTTGGGTATGGCTTGCCAATTGGAGGAGTACTGGCGACAGATAATGCTGTTATCCCCTATGGCGTGGGGGTTGATATTGGTTGCAGAATGTGCCTGAGCATTTTTGGTATTGATGCAAAGGAGCTGACCAACCGCGATCAATATTATGCAAGGGAATTGAACGAAGCAACCCTGTTTGGAAGCGGTGCTCAATTTGCACAAGCGGCCAACCATGAGGTGATGGAGCATGAAGCCTTTAGAGAAATTGAATTGCTGCGGATGTTACATACCAGGGCGTGGAAGCAACTCGGCTCCAGCGGAAGCGGTAATCATTTTGTTGAGTTTGGTGTGGTGGAAATTATAGAGCATGACAATGTGCTGAAAGTGCCTGCGGGTAAATATGTGGGATTGCTGAGCCACTCAGGGTCGAGAGGTTTGGGGGCAAATATAGCCAACCACTTTACCAAAGTGGCAAAGGAAAAAAGAAGATTACCCGGCGAAGCGGCCAACCTGGCTTGGTTAACATTAGATGAAGAGGCGGGTATGGAATATTGGATTGCCATGAACCTGGCAGGTGATTATGCCAGCGCCTGTCACCACATTATTCATGCAAAAATTGCTAAGCAATTGGCCCGGAAGCCATTGGCGATGGTAGAGAACCATCACAACTTTGCATGGAAGGAAATGCATGAAGGCAAGGAAATAATTGTGCATAGAAAAGGCGCCACACCCGCTGGAAAAGATGTGCTGGGAATTATTCCGGGAAGCATGACGGCCCCAGGCTTTATTGTTAAAGGAAAGGGTGAAGTAGCTTCTCTGCTATCGGCCAGCCATGGTGCAGGTAGAAGGATGAGCAGAAGTTTGGCAATGAAATCGATTACCCATAGCGACCTGCAAAGTGAGCTAAAAAAGCATGGAGTAACATTACTGGCCGGCGGATTGGATGAAGCGCCATTCGCCTACAAAAACATTTACGATGTAATGAACGCCCAGAAGCAATTAGTTGACACCGTTGGGTTGTTTTATCCTAAAATAGTGAAGATGGATGGAACACCGCCCAGGCGGAAAATGGGAAAGGAAGTGGTGGGAGAGTGAGGAGAGTTATGAGTTATGATTGTAGAGTGATGAGTGATGAGTGTAGAGTTATGAGTTATGAGTGATGAGTTGTGAGTGATGAGTGTAGAGTGATGAGTGTAGAGTTATGAGTGATGAGTGTAGAGTTATGAGTGATGAGTGATGAGTGATGAGTGATGAGTGATGAGTGATGAGTGATGAGTGATGAGTGATGAGTGATGAGTGATGAGTGATGAGTGATGAGTGATGAGTG